>PJUI01000069.1_pt1 | contig 153294 bp, 131 predicted proteins | sample 1512201 | NCBI WGS metagenome assembly PJUI01 (sample SAMN08177670, study PRJNA422409) | Feces metagenome, whole genome shotgun sequencing project. | isolation source: Chicken feces (2) enriched on wood chips | host: Gallus gallus | place: USA: Madison | collected 2015-01-15
CGGGGTGTTGAACATCATGTGCAGGAAGTTTTCCGCGTACGACAGGTCGTTGCGCGGATACATCATCGGCTGGCCCATGGAGTACTTGTAAACCATCGCGGCCAGGGTCGGCATCTTGGCGACCAGGCGCACCGCGGAAATTTCGCGGTGCTGCGGGTTATTGATGTCCAGGGAGTCGTGATAGAACGCCGACAGGGCGCCGACCACGCCACACATCACCGCCATCGGGTGAGCGTCGCGGCGGAAGCCGTTGAAGAAGGACTTCAGCTGCTCGTGAACCATGGTGTGGTTCTTGACGGTGCTGACGAACTGGGCCTTCTGCTCGGCATTCGGCAGTTCGCCGTTGAGCAGCAGGTAGCAGGTTTCGAGGTAGTCGGATTGCTCGGCGAGTTGCTCGATCGGGTAGCCGCGGTGCAGCAGGATACCTTTGTCGCCGTCAATGTAGGTGATCTTCGACTCGCACGAGGCAGTCGCCATGAAACCAGGGTCGAAGGTGAAGTGACCAGTGGCCCCCAACCCGCGGACGTCGATTACATCAGGACCAACGGTGCCGGTTAAAATGGGCAGCTCGACGGGGGCAGCGCCCTCGATGACCAACTGCGCTTTTTTGTCAGCCATGTGGCCTCCTATTAATGCTAGAAATCATCAGACAGACCCCCCACGCAGGGCCCGCACCACTATAGAGGGATAAATTCAGATGTCAATTTGCCTAAAGGCTTGTTGAAACAGGCATTCAAGCCTGATTTTTCCCGAAATTCTCGCCCATTTACGCCTTTTGTTCGTTAAAGGCAATGCGCTATTTGGGCTACCCCGTCACGTTGTCATAAGCAGCCTAACTGTCTATACTCGGCACCCGACCGCCAGGGGCTTGCAAGCCCGAACTGCTGGGGGTCGCCGTTCCCTGGGTGGTGGGTACCTGACCAGTACACTTACCAACAACTTTGCCCTGATTCGCTAGGGGCTCTTCAGTGTGAAAAAAGCCGTGAAAAGCCAACGACCTGTAAACCTAGACCTAAGGACCATCAAGCTCCCTGTCACTGCGTACACGTCCATCCTGCACCGTATCTCCGGCGTCATCCTGTTCATCGGCCTTGCCATCATGCTTTATGCACTGGGCAAATCGCTGGGTTCCGAGGAAGGCTTCGGTGAGGTGAAGGCGTGTCTGACCAGCCCGCTGGCCAAATTCGTGACCTGGGGCCTGCTGTCTGCCCTGCTTTATCACCTCGTGGCAGGTGTTCGTCACCTGATCATGGACATGGGCATCGGTGAGACGCTGGAAGGCGGCAAGCTGGGCTCGAAAATCGTGATCGTCATCTCCGTGGTGCTGATCGTTCTGGTGGGAGTTTGGGTATGGTAACCAATGTCACGAACCTGTCGCGTTCGGGCCTCTATGACTGGATGGCGCAGCGCGTTTCTGCGGTCGTTCTCGCGGCTTACTTCCTCTTCCTGATCGGCTACGTGATCGCCCACCCAGGCATCGACTACACCCAGTGGCATGGTCTGTTCTCCAACAACGCGATGCGGATCTTCAGTCTGCTGGCCCTCGTTGCCCTGGGCGCTCACGCCTGGGTCGGCATGTGGACCATTGCAACCGACTACCTGACGCCTATGTCGTTCGGCAAGTCGGCAACTGCGATTCGTTTCCTGTTCCAGGCGGTATGCGGCGTTGCGATGTTCGCTTACTTCGTCTGGGGTGTGCAGATTCTCTGGGGTATCTGATCCATGGCTAGCATTCCAACCATTTCCTTCGACGCCATCATCATCGGTGGCGGCGGCGCCGGCATGCGTGCTGCGCTGCAACTGGCTCAAGGCGGCCACAAGACTGCCGTAGTCACCAAGGTCTTCCCGACCCGCTCGCACACTGTATCCGCCCAGGGCGGCATCACCTGCGCCATCGCTTCGGCCGACCCGAACGATGACTGGCGCTGGCACATGTACGATACCGTCAAGGGTTCCGACTACATCGGTGACCAGGACGCTATCGAATACATGTGTCAGGAAGGCCCGGCTGCGGTCTTCGAGCTGGATCACATGGGCCTGCCGTTCTCGCGTACCGAAACCGGCCGCATCTACCAGCGTCCGTTCGGTGGTCAGTCCAAGGACTTCGGTAAAGGTGGCCAGGCCGCCCGTACCTGTGCCGCTTCCGACCGTACCGGTCACGCGCTGCTGCACACCCTGTACCAGGGCAACCTGAAAGCCGGTACCACCTTCCTCAACGAGTACTACGCCGTTGACCTGGTGAAGAACCAGGAAGGCGCCTTCGTCGGTGTGATCGCGATCTGCATCGAAACCGGCGAAACCATGTACATCAAGTCCAAGGCCACCGTTCTGGCCACTGGCGGTGCGGGCCGTATCTACTCCTCCACCACCAACGCCCTGATCAATACCGGTGACGGTATCGGCATGGCCCTGCGTGCCGGTGTGCCGGTGCAGGACATCGAGATGTGGCAGTTCCACCCGACCGGCATCGCCGGCGCCGGTGTACTGGTCACCGAGGGTTGCCGCGGTGAAGGTGGTTACCTGATCAACGCCCACGGCGAGCGCTTCATGGAGCGTTACGCGCCGAACGCGAAAGACCTGGCCGGCCGCGACGTGGTTGCCCGTTCCATGGTCAAGGAAATCATCGCCGGCAACGGCGTGGGCCCGAACAAGGACCACGTACTGCTGAAGCTGGACCACCTGGGCGAGGAAGTGCTGCACAGCCGCCTGCCAGGTATCTGCGAACTGTCCAAGACCTTCGCCCACGTCGACCCGGTCGTCGCGCCGGTGCCGGTCGTTCCGACCTGCCACTACATGATGGGCGGCGTTGCCACCAACATTCATGGCCAGGCCATCACCATGGACGAAGAAGGCAAGGATCACATCATCCCTGGCCTGTTCGCCGTAGGTGAAGTGGCGTGCGTATCGGTTCACGGTGCCAACCGCCTGGGCGGCAACTCGCTGCTCGACCTGGTGGTGTTCGGCCGTGCTGCCGGCCTGCACCTGGAGAAGGCGCTGAGCGACGGCATCGAGCACCTCGACGCCAGCGACACCGACATCGAAGTTGCCCTGAACCGCCTGAACAAGCTCAACGAGCGCTCCACTGGCGAAGACGTTGCCAGCCTCAAGCGCGAGCTGCAGAGCTGCATGCAGAACTACTTCGGTGTATTCCGTACTGGCGAATACATGCAGAAGGGTATCGAGCAGCTGGCCGGCCTGCGTGACCGTATCGCCAACGTCAAGATCAACGACAAGTCCCAGGCCTTCAACACCGCGCGTATCGAAGCGCTGGAGCTGCAGAACCTGCTGGAAGTCGCCGAAGCTACCGCCATCGCGGCCGAAGCCCGTAAAGAGTCCCGCGGCGCTCACGCCCGTGAAGACTTCGAAGACCGTGACGACGAAAACTGGCTGTGCCACACCCTGTACTACCCGGGTGAGAAGCGCGTTGCCAAGCGTGGCGTCAACTTTGCGCCGAAGACCGTTCCGGCCTTCGAGCCAAAAATCCGGACTTACTAAGGGTGGCTGCTATGTTGAAAGTCGAAGTTTATCGTTACAACCCCGACACCGACTCGGCGCCCAAGATGGAGTCGTTCGACGTCGATACCGGCGGCAAGGACCTGATGGTTCTCGATGTATTGGCGCTGATCAAGGAAAAGGACGAGGGTTTCTCGTACCGTCGCTCCTGCCGTGAAGGCGTGTGCGGTTCCGATGGCATGAACATGAACGGCAAGAACGGCCTGGCCTGCATCACCCCGCTGTCGGGCGTGGTCAAGGGCAACAAGCTGGTTCTGCGCCCGCTGCCGGGCCTGCCGGTCATTCGTGACCTGGTCGTCGACATGAGCATCTTCTACAAGCAGTACGAGAAGGTGAAACCATTCCTGCAGAACGACACGCCGGCCCCGGCCATCGAGCGTCTGCAGTCGCCTGAAGAACGTGACAAGCTGGACGGTCTGTACGAGTGCATCCTGTGCGCTTGCTGCTCGACTTCCTGCCCGTCGTTCTGGTGGAACCCGGACAAGTTCCTGGGCCCCGCCGCACTGCTGCAAGCCTACCGCTTCCTGGCCGACAGCCGTGACACCAAGACTCAGGAGCGCCTGGCGTCCCTGGATGACCCGTTCAGCGTATTCCGCTGCCGCGGGATCATGAACTGCGTAAACGTTTGCCCGAAAGGTCTGAACCCGACCAAGGCAATCGGTCACGTACGTAACATGCTGCTGCAAAGCGGCACCTGATACAAAGTGTTGTAACTGCAGTAAGCCGAGGTGCGGGCGCTGAGCCCGCACTGAGGTAAAACCCGAACAAGGGCCCACAAAGCCCGCGTTCATACCTATGAAGATATGAGACCAGCAGGGGCTTTCCGGGCTGGTACCCGGAAAATCAGCAGGATCCAAGTGGCGTGGTTCAGTCGCTTTATTCGGACTTTTCCAGGTTTGCTGTGGCTCTCGCCGATCAGTCCCCTAATCGAGGGTGACCAAGCATGCAAGAAAGCGTGATGCAGCGCATGTGGGATAGCGCCCACCTTTCAGGTGGTAACGCTGCATATGTGGAAGAGCTCTACGAGCTCTACCTGCACGACCCTAACGCTGTGCCAGAAGAGTGGCGCACTTACTTCCAGAAGTTGCCAGCCGACGGCAGCACCGCTACTGATGTATCGCACTCGACAATCCGCGACCATTTCGTACTGCTGGCAAAGAACCAGCGCCGCGCCCAACCGGTATCCGCCGGGAGCGTGAGCAGTGAACACGAGAAGAAGCAGGTTGAAGTTCTGCGACTGATCCAGGCCTATCGTATGCGCGGCCATCAGGCTGCCAAGCTTGACCCGTTGGGGTTGTGGCAGCGTCCAGCGCCCGTAGACCTGTCGATCAATCACTACGGCTTGACCAATGCCGATCTTGATACGACCTTCCGTGCCGGCGACCTGTTCATCGGCAAAGAGGAGGCGAGCCTACGCGACATCTTCGATGCACTCCAGAAGACATATTGTCGCACCATTGGCGCCGAATTCACCCACATCGTCGATTCCGAGCAGCGCAGCTGGTTCCAGCAGCGTCTGGAAAGCGTGCGCGGTCGTCCGGAGTTTTCCGCTGACGTGCAGGCTCACCTGCTCGAGCGCGTGACCGCCGGTGAGGGCCTGGAAAAGTACCTGGGCACCAAGTACCCGGGCACCAAGCGCTTCGGCCTTGAAGGCGGCGAGAGCCTGATCCCGATGCTGGATGAAATGATCCAGCGTTCCGGCTCTTACGGCACCAAGGAAGTCGTGATCGGGATGGCCCACCGTGGCCGCCTGAACGTATTGGTGAACACCTTCGGCAAGAACCCGCGCGAGCTGTTCGACGAGTTCGAAGGCAAGAAGATGAACGAGCTGGGCTCCGGTGACGTGAAATATCACCAGGGCTTCTCCTCGAACGTGATGACCACCGGTGGCGAAGTTCACCTGGCCATGGCGTTCAACCCGTCCCACCTGGAAATCGTCTCGCCAGTGGTTGAAGGTTCGGTGCGCGCCCGTCAGGATCGTCGCAACGACACCGTCGGCGACAAGGTGCTGCCGATCTCGATCCACGGCGACGCAGCATTCGCCGGCCAGGGCGTGGTCATGGAAACCTTCCAGATGTCGCAGACCCGCGGTTTCAAGACCGGCGGTACCGTGCACATCGTGATCAACAACCAGGTTGGTTTCACCATCAGCAACCCGCTGGACGCGCGCTCCACCGAGTACGCCACCGACGTTGCCAAGATGATCCAGGCGCCGATCCTGCACGTGAACGGCGATGACCCGGAAGCAGTGCTGTTCGTCACCCAGCTGGCCATCGATTACCGCATGCAGTTCAAGCGTGACGTGGTCATCGACCTGGTCTGCTACCGTCGTCGCGGCCACAACGAGGCTGACGAACCTAACGGCACCCAGCCGCTGATGTACCAGCAGATCAGCAAGCAGCGCACTACCCGTGAGCTGTATGCCGAGGCGCTGATCCAGGCCGGTCGTATCGACGCCGAGCGCGCTCAGGCCAAGATCGACGAGTACCGCAACGCGCTGGACAATGGCCTGCACGTTGTGAAAAGCCTGGTCAAGGAGCCGAACCGAGAGCTGTTCGTCGACTGGCGTCCGTACCTGGGCCACGCCTGGACTGCGCGTCACGACACCCGCTTCGACCTCAAGACCCTGCAGGACCTGTCGGCCAAGCTGCTGGAACTGCCTGAAGGCTTCGTCGTTCAGCGTCAGGTCTCGAAGATCTACGAAGATCGCCAGAAGATGCAGGCCGGTGGCTTGCCGATCAACTGGGGTTATGCAGAGACCATGGCCTACGCCACCCTGCAGTTCGAAGGTCACCCGATCCGCATGACCGGCCAGGACATCGGCCGTGGCACCTTCTCGCACCGTCACGCGGTGTTGCACAACCAGAAGGACGCCAGCACCTACATTCCGCTGCAGAACCTGTTCCCGGGCCAGCCGCGCTTCGACCTGTACGACTCCTTCCTGTCGGAAGAAGCGGTGCTGGCCTTCGAATACGGCTACTCCACCACCACGCCGAACGCGCTGGTGATCTGGGAAGCCCAGTTCGGCGACTTCGCCAACGGTGCGCAAGTGGTGATCGACCAGTTCATCACCAGCGGTGAGCACAAGTGGGGCCGCCTGTGCGGTCTGACCATGCTGCTGCCACACGGTTACGAAGGGCAGGGCCCGGAGCACTCCTCCGCGCGTCTGGAGCGTTACCTGCAGCTGTGCGCCGAGCACAACATCCAGGTCTGCGTACCGACCACTCCGGCACAGATCTACCACCTGCTGCGTCGCCAGGTCATCCGCCCGCTGCGCAAGCCGCTGGTAGTCCTGACGCCGAAGTCGCTGTTGCGCCACAAGCTGGCCATCTCGACCCTGGAAGAACTGGCAGAAGGCTCGTTCCAGACCGTGATCCCGGAAATCGACGCAATCGATCCGGCCAAGGTCGAGCGCCTGGTGCTGTGCAGCGGCAAGGTCTACTACGACCTGCTGGAAAAACGCCGTGCCGAAGGCCGCGAAGACATCGCCATCCTGCGTCTCGAGCAGCTGTACCCGTTCCCGGAAGACGACCTGGTCGAAATCCTGGCGCAATACAGCAACCTCAAGCATGCCGTATGGTGCCAGGAAGAGCCGATGAACCAGGGCGCCTGGTACAGCAGCCAGCACCACATGCGCCGTATCCTGGGCCGCCACAACAAGGCACTGGTCCTGGAATACGCCGGTCGCGACGCGTCTGCCGCACCAGCCTGTGGTTACGCTTCGAAGCACGCCGAACAGCAGGAAAAACTGCTGCAAGACGCCTTCACTGTCTAACGCCTTCGCGCACCTGAAACCGAATTTAAGGAAACACAGATAATGGCTATCGAGATCAAAGCCCCAACCTTCCCGGAATCGGTTGCCGATGGCACCGTTGCCACCTGGCACAAAAAGCCGGGCGACGCCGTCAAGCGTGACGAGCTGATCGTCGACATCGAGACCGACAAGGTTGTCCTGGAAGTACTGGCTACCGCCGATGGCGTGCTGGGCGACATCGTCAAGGGCGAGGGCGACACCGTCCTGTCCGACGAACTGCTGGGTTCGATCGTTGAAGGCGGTGCTGCCGCAGCGCCTGCCGCCGCAGCCGCGCCTGCTGCTGCTCCGGCTGCCGCTGCCGCCGATGCTGGCGAAGATGACCCGGTTGCTGCCCCGGCCGCGCGCAAGCTGGCTGAAGAAAACGGCATCGACCTGGCTACCGTTGCCGGTACCGGTAAAGGCGGTCGCGTCACCAAGGAAGACGTGGTTGCTGCTGTTGCCAACAAGAAGTCGGCACCTGCCGCTGCCCCGGCTGCCAAGCCTGCCGCTGCCGCTGCTGCCCCGGTTGTCGTCGCTGCTGGCGACCGCACCGAGAAGCGCGTGCCGATGACCCGCCTGCGTGCCAAGATCGCCGAGCGTCTGGTCGAAGCCCAGTCCAACATGGCGATGCTGACCACCTTCAACGAAGTGGACATGACCGAAGTCATGGCCCTGCGTTCGAAGTACAAGGACCTGTTCGAGAAGACCCACAATGGCGTGCGCCTGGGCTTCATGTCGTTCTTCGTCAAGGCCGCTACCGAAGCCCTGAAACGCTTCCCGGCTGTCAACGCCTCGATCGACGGTAACGACATCGTCTACCACGGCTTCGCCGACGTCGGCGTTGCCGTGTCCAGCGACCGTGGCCTGGTGGTACCGGTACTGCGTAACGCCGAGTCGATGAGCCTGGCTGAAATCGAGAACGGCATCGCCACCTTCGGCAAGAAGGCCCGTGACGGCAAGCTGTCCATCGAAGAGATGACCGGTGGCACCTTCACCATCACCAACGGTGGTACCTTCGGTTCGATGATGTCGACCCCGATCGTCAACCCGCCGCAGGCCGCCATTCTCGGCATGCACAACATCATCCAGCGCCCGATGGCCATCAATGGCCAAGTCGTGATTCGCCCGATGATGTACCTGGCGCTGTCGTACGATCACCGCCTGATCGACGGCAAGGAAGCGGTAACCTTCCTGGTCACTATCAAGAACCTGCTGGAAGATCCGTCCCGCCTGCTGCTGGACATCTAACCCTCTGGCTGCGTACCGTGCCGGCCCTGGCTTCGCGAGAAGCCATGCCGCGCGGTTCGCGGCTTGTAGCTAGTTGCTGATAAGGAATCTTTTATGACCCAGAAATTCGACGTAGTGGTGATTGGTGCAGGTCCTGGCGGCTATGTAGCTGCCATCAAGGCTGCCCAACTTGGTCTGAAGACTGCCTGTATCGAGAAGTACACTGACGCCGAGGGCAAGCTGGCCCTGGGCGGCACCTGCCTGAACGTAGGTTGCATTCCTTCCAAGGCGCTGCTGGACAGCTCCTGGAAGTACAAGGAAGCCAAAGAGAGCTTCAACGTCCACGGTATCTCCACTGGCGAAGTGAAGATGGACGTCGCCGCGATGGTTGGCCGCAAGGCTGGCATCGTCAAGAACCTGACCGGTGGCGTTGCCACCCTGTTCAAGGCCAACGGCGTTACTTCGATCCAGGGCCACGGCAAGCTGCTGGCTGGCAAGAAAGTCGAAGTCACCAAGGCTGACGGCACCACCGAAGTCATCGAAGCCGACAACGTGATCCTGGCTTCCGGCTCGCGCCCGATCGACATTCCGCCGGCTCCGGTCGACCAGAACGTCATCGTCGACTCCACCGGCGCCCTGGAATTCCAGACCGTACCGAAGCGCCTGGGCGTTATCGGTGCCGGCGTGATCGGCCTGGAGCTGGGCTCGGTATGGGCTCGCCTGGGTGCTGAAGTCACCGTCCTGGAAGCCCTGGACACCTTCCTGATGGCTGCCGACACTGCCGTGTCGAAAGAAGCCCAGAAGACCCTGACCAAGCAAGGCCTGGACATCAAGCTGGGCGCTCGCGTCACCGGCTCGAAAATCAACGGCAACGAAGTTGAAGTGACCTACACCAACGCCGAAGGCGAGCAGAAGATCACCTTCGACAAGCTGATCGTTGCGGTCGGCCGTCGCCCTGTCACCACCGACCTGCTGGCTTCCGACAGCGGCGTGACCATCGACGAGCGTGGCTACATCTTCGTCGACGATCACTGCGCCACCAGCGTTCCGGGCGTGTTCGCCATCGGTGACGTGGTTCGCGGCATGATGCTGGCCCACAAGGCCTCGGAAGAGGGCATCATGGTTGTCGAGCGCATCAAGGGCCACAAGGCCCAGATGAACTACGACCTGATCCCGTCGGTTATCTACACCCACCCGGAAATTGCATGGGTCGGCAAGACCGAACAGTCCTTGAAGGCCGAGGGTGTTGAGGTTAACGTAGGCACCTTCCCGTTCGCGGCCAGCGGCCGTGCGATGGCAGCCAACGACACCGGTGGTTTCGTCAAGGTCATCGCCGATGCCAAGACCGACCGCGTTCTGGGTGTACACGTGATTGGCCCATCGGCTGCCGAACTGGTGCAGCAGGGTGCAATCGCAATGGAATTCGGCACCAGTGCCGAGGATCTGGGCATGATGGTCTTCAGCCATCCAACCCTGTCCGAAGCGTTGCATGAAGCAGCGCTGGCGGTGAATGGCGGCGCCATTCACGTGGCCAACCGTAAGAAGCGTTAATTATAAGAAACCACGGCGGGCAGCCCGTCGTGAGTCTTGCGTGCATGACTCACCGCGGAACGTCCGCCGGACCGGATCACACGGGAAAACCCGGGGTCAACGGTCACAGGTGGTGCGGCGCCAGTAATGGCGCAGCGCCGAAGCGCAGTACCTAACGAAGACGGTAAAAAGCATGAATCTTCACGAGTATCAGGGTAAGCAGCTGTTCGCTGAATACGGCCTGCCAGTTTCCAAGGGTTTCGCAGTCGATACCCCTGAAGCTGCAGCAGAAGCTTGCGACAAGATCGGCGGTTCCGAGTGGGTTGTAAAAGCCCAGGTTCACGCAGGTGGTCGCGGTAAAGCGGGCGGCGTCAAGCTGGTTCGCAGCAAGGAAGACGCCAAGGCGTTCGCTGCGCAATGGTTGGGCAAGCGCCTGGTAACCTACCAGACCGACGCCAACGGTCAGCCAGTGACCAAGATCCTGGTCGAATCCTGCACTGACATCGCCAAAGAGCTGTACCTGGGCGCTGTAGTCGATCGCTCGAGCCGCCGTATCGTGTTCATGGCCTCCACCGAAGGTGGCGTGGACATCGAGAAAGTCGCTCACGAAACTCCTGAGAAGATCATCAAGGCTACTATCGATCCACTGGTCGGCGCTCAGCCGTTCCAGGGTCGTGAACTGGCATTCCAGCTGGGTCTGGAAGGCAAGCAAGTTGCACAGTTCGCCAAGATTTTCGTAGGCCTGGCCAAGCTGTTCAAAGAACACGACCTGGCCCTGCTGGAAGTCAACCCGCTGGTCATCAAGGCCGACGGCGACCTGCACTGCCTGGATGCGAAGATCAACATCGACGCAAACGCCATGTACCGTCAGCCTAAGCTGAAAACCTTCCACGACCCGTCGCAGGACGATCCTCGTGAAGCCCACGCTGCCAGCTTCGAGCTGAACTACGTGGCCCTGGAAGGCAACATCGGCTGCATGGTCAACGGTGCCGGCCTGGCCATGGGTACCATGGACATCGTCAACCTGCATGGCGGCAAGCCAGCCAACTTCCTCGACGTTGGCGGTGGTGCTACCAAAGAGCGCGTTACCGAAGCGTTCAAGATCATTCTGTCCGACAGCAATGTCGCGGCCGTTCTGGTCAACATCTTCGGCGGCATCGTTCGTTGCGACATGATTGCCGAAGGCATCATTGGTGCAGTGAAAGAAGTCGGCGTTAAAGTTCCGGTTGTGGTTCGCCTCGAAGGCAACAACGCCGAACTGGGCGCTAAAGTACTGGCAGAAAGCGGTTTGAACATCATTGCGGCAACCAGCCTGACCGACGCTGCTCAACAAGTTGTCAAAGCTGCGGAGGGCAAGTAATGAGCGTCCTGATCAATAAAGACACCAAAGTCATCTGCCAGGGCTTCACCGGCTCGCAGGGTACTTTCCACTCCGAACAAGCCATCGCCTACGGCACCAAGATGGTCGGCGGCGTAACCCCAGGCAAGGGTGGCACCACCCACCTGGGCCTGCCGGTGTTCAACACCGTCAAGGAAGCCGTGGAAGCTACCGGCGCTGACGCTTCGGTCATCTACGTACCGGCTCCGTTCTGCAAAGACTCGATCCTGGAAGCTGCCTTCGGCGGCATCAAGCTGATCGTCTGCATCACCGAAGGCATTCCTACCCTGGACATGCTGGATGCCAAGGTCAAGTGCGACGAGCTGGGCGTGACCCTGATCGGCCCTAACTGCCCAGGTGTCATCACCCCGGGCGAGTGCAAGATCGGTATCATGCCAGGCCACATCCACCTGCCAGGCAAGGTCGGTATCGTTTCGCGCTCCGGCACCCTGACCTACGAAGCTGTGAAGCAGACCACCGACGCCGGCTTCGGCCAGTCGACCTGCGTCGGCATCGGCGGTGACCCGATCCCGGGCTCCAACTTCATCGACATCCTGAAGCTGTTCCAGGAAGACCCGAAGACCGAAGCGATCGTCATGATCGGTGAGATCGGCGGTTCGGCTGAAGAAGAAGCCGCGGCCTACATCAAGGCCCACGTGACCAAGCCAGTTGTTTCCTATATCGCCGGTGTTACTGCACCTGCGGGCAAGCGCATGGGCCACGCTGGCGCCATCATTTCCGGCGGCAAGGGCACTGCGGACGAGAAGTTCGCCGCCCTGCAGGACGCTGGTGTGAAGACCGTGCGTTCCCTGGCTGACATCGGCAAGGCCCTGGCCGAGCTGACTGGCTGGGAAGCCAAGAAGTAATATTGCTACACCCCCCACGCGCACAGAGGCCACCTTCGGGTGGCCTTTGTCGTTCATGGGTCTGGGTTTTCCTGTTTCGGGCTCTCGCAGGCAATAAAGATATTTCGATGGGTTTGATAGGAATTTTCACGCAGACCAATGTTTCAATCCGAGGATAATTCCTACTGTCCTCGGTCGCACAGACGACAAACATGTACGCACATCGGACAAGCAGCACTGTGCCAGTGCGTTTGACTGACAAAACAGTTACATTACGCGTTCACTCTGTGCCCGTACCCCAAAAGGGAACGACACGCTAAACGGGTCTGGCCTATCAAGCCGGGCAGCATTTCCCCTCATCCAAAGGGAAATCCCCTCTCGAATCCCGATTTCAGCAGTGTGGTACTACCTTAAATGAAAGTTCTCAAAGGCCAGGATATCCTGGCGCTTGGCTTTATGACGTTTGCGCTTTTCGTTGGCGCGGGCAATATCATCTTCCCGCCTATCGTCGGTCTGCAGTCTGGCCCGCACGTATGGATGGCAGCACTGGGCTTCCTGGTAACTGCCGTCGGCCTGCCGGTCATCACCGTGGTCGCCCTGGCCAAGGTCGGTGGTGGTATGGATGCACTGAGCAGCCCGATCGGCAAGTTCTTCGGCGGCCTGCTGGCGGCTGTGTGCTACCTGTCGGTCGGCCCCCTGTTCGCCACCCCGCGTACGGCGACCGTGTCGTTCGAAGTAGGTGTTGCGCCGCTGACCGGTGAAAGCCCGTTGGCGCTGTTCATCTACAGCCTGGTGTACTTCGCCGTGGTGCTGGCCGTGTCCATGTACCCGGGCAAGCTGCTCGACACCGTCGGCCGCTTCCTGGCACCGTTGAAGATCATCGCCTTGGCCGTGCTGGGCATCGCTGCCTTCGCGCTGCCCGCCGGCACCATTGGTGAGGCACAGCCGGCCTATGCCGCTGCCGCGTTCTCCAAAGGCTTCTCCGATGGCTACCTGACCATGGATACCCTGGGTGCCCTGGTCTTCGGTATCGTCATCGTCAACGCCATCCGCTCGCGCGGTGTCGAGTCGCCGAAGCTGATCACCCGCTATGCCATCATCGCCGGCCTGATCGCCGGTGTTGGCCTGGCGCTGGTGTACATCAGCCTGTTCCGTCTGGGTGCCGGCAGCCACGATATCGCGGCTGACGCTACCAACGGTGCGGCGGTACTGCATGCCTATGTGCAGCATACCTTCGGTTCGCTGGGTAGCGGCTTCCTCGCCGTCCTCATCGCGCTGGCTTGCCTGGTGACTGCGGTCGGCCTGACCTGCGCCTGTGCCGAGTACTTCAGCCAGGTGCTGCCGCTGTCGTACCGTGCGCTGGTGGTGATCCTTGCGGGCTTCTCGCTGCTGATCTCCAACCTGGGCCTGACCAAGCTGATCATGTTCTCGATCCCGGTGCTCACCGCCATCTACCCACCCTGCATCGTGGTGGTCGGACTGAGCTTCGTGAAAGACCTGTGGAACTCGCCAGCCCGCATCTTGGCGCCGGTAATGCTGGTGTCCCTGCTGTTCGGCATGGTCGACGCAATCAAGGGCAGCAGCATCGCCCACGTGCTGCCGGACTTCATGGCGCACTTGCCGTTGAGCGACCAGGGCCTTGCCTGGCTGGTGCCGTCAGTGGTGACCCTGGTTGGTGCCGTGGCCTGCGACCGCATGCTCGGCAAGCCGCGCGAAGCGCTGGCTTGACCTGACAAGTCGAAGCCTGAGGGCGGCACCGGCCACAAGCCGAAGGGTGCTCGCCAAAGGTCTAGACTCGAAAGCCCCGTGTCCGCAAGGATGCGGGGCTTTTTTGTGCCACCCCTTTGCCCTGTGCGCTCCCACAGCTGATTGCGCCAGCCACGCATTTTCTCGGCGCAGCTGTGCCTTTTGCCGCTTGCCAGCGTCGAAACCTGGTCCCTATCCTCTAGGCACCTGGCCCTTTCGGGAACCCTGCATGAACTTCCTCCAAAGCAACCTCAACAACCTGCTGGCCATCGCCTGGTTTGCCCTGTGCTGGGGTGGCTATACCCGCTATGCCATCTGGAAGGGCCGCGACACTGCGTGCCTTGCCAGTGTGTTGCACCTGTACCGCGAGGACTGGATGCGCCGCATGCTGCTGCGCGACAACCGTATCGCCGACGCCAGCGTGATCGGCAACCTCGAACGCAACGCGTCGTTCTTTGCTTCCAGCACGCTGATCATCCTCGCCGGCATCCTTACCGTGCTCGGTGCTTCCGACCGGGCGCTGTCGCTGCTGGCCGACTTGCCGCTGGTGCAGCAGACCTCCCAGGGCATGTCGGAGATCAAGCTGCTGTGCCTGGCCACGGTCTTCGTCTACGCGTTTTTCACGTTCAGCTGGTGCATGCGCCAATACAACTTTGCAGCGGTGCTGGTGGGTTCGGCGCCCATGATCGGGGAGCGGCTGGTCAACGAACTGGAGCGCAAGGCATTCGCCTCGCGGGCTGCGCGGGTATTGTCGCTTGCCGCCAACCAGTTCAACCTGGGCCTGCGTTCTTATTACTTCGGCATGGCCATGTTGAGCTGGTTCATCAGCCCGTGGTTGTTCATGGCCATGAGCGTCGGGGTAGTGTTGATTCTCTACCGTCGCGAGTTCCATTCGGATGTGCTGGATGTGATGGTGTTCACGCCCACGGAAAGTGTGCCGGGTGAACCGGCCCGGGAAAGTACGGCAACGGGTAACTGAAACGTTTAATCCGTAAACTGCAGATACAAAAAAACCCGACAGTGTCGGGTTTTTTTGTTTTAGCCAATTACTGCTTGGCAGGTTCTGCCGGAGCAGTTTCTGGCGCAGGGGTAGCTGGCGCGGCTTCCGGAGCCGGAGTAGCCGGAGCGGCTTCTTCGGCAGCCTTCTGCTCGGCTTCAGCCTGATCTTTGGCGGCTTCAGCGTTTTCCTTGGCGGCTTCGTTCATTTTATCCTGAGCTTCGCCCGCTTTCTCCTGGGCTTGCTCGGCGTGTTGCTGTGCGTCCTGGGCTTTGTCTTCGCTCGCTTTATCGCAAGCGGCCAGGCCCATGGCAGCGGCCAGCATCAGAGCAAAAGCAAAAGGTTTACGCATGGGGGTGTTTCTCCTTGGTGGAATAAGTGACTTGTTCCTTCGAGTGCAACTACGCGGAATAAGTTCCGCGAAGATTACAGATATATAACGCCCCGTTCTATATAGACTTTTTAACATTTTTATGCCGCTGCGGCAGTGCGGGTGGAAACAGCGAATGAGCGATTCAACCTTGATGGCCATGGCCGAGCGTTTTCTCTCGGCCCTTAAACATTGCCAGTTGCTGAACATGCGTGTGGCCCAGGCCGATGGCAATGGCATGACCCTGGTATTGCCCTGGTCGCCGGCCATTGTCGGCAACCCGCAAACGGGCGCCGTACATGGCGGGGCGCTGACCACGCTGATGGACACCACCTGCGGCATGGCCACCCTGTGCGTGCTGCCGCGCTTCGAGGTATGCCCCACACTGGATCTGCGCATCGACTACATGCACCCGGCCGAAGCCGGCAAGGACATCTACGGCCACGCCCAGTGCTACCGGGTTACCCGCGACGTTATCTTCACCCGTGGCACCGCCTACCAGGACGACCCCGACCAGCCGATCTGCCAGGTGGTGGGGACCTTCATGCGCCTGGGCCAAGAGATCAAGGGCGGTATCCGATTCGGCAATAACCTGAAGGAGGGCGGCGCATGATTCCGTACGCGGTTCGCCAGCAACTCAACGCCGCCCACGCGGTCGGTGATTACCGGCCATTGCTGGCAATGATTCCCTACGCAGGGCTGATTGGCATCGAATGCGAGCGCCAGGGCGATGACCTTCTGTTCCGCCTCCCAGCCAACCCGGACAACATCGGCAACCCGTTGCTGCCCGCCATCCATGGCGGTGTGATTGCGGGTTTCATGGAACTGTCCGCCGCGCTGTACCTGCTGATCTACAGCGAAAGCGCGAGTATCCCGAAGGTCATCGATTTTTCCATCGACTACCTGCGCGCTGGGCATTTTCGCGATACCTACGCCCAATGCCAGCTGTGGCGCCAGGGCCGCCGGGTGACCAATGTGGCCATTACCGCCTGGCAGGGCGACAGGCAGGCGCCAATTGCCACCGCCCGTGCGCATTTCAAGATCGAGCCGGAAAAGCCCTTGAAATCATCCGGGCAGCCCCCATCTGAATGACATCCGCCATTAACGCAGGCCGAACCGGCCGCCAGGCGCCACTGCAATCAGATCGGAGTTTCGAAGACCATGACTGTGGAAACACAAAAGGAAACGCTGGGCTTCCAGACCGAGGTAAAGCAACTGCTGCACCTCATGATTCATTCGCTGTACTCGAACAAGGAAATCTTCCTGCGGGAACTGATTTCCAACGCCTCCGACGCGGTGGACAAACTGCGGTTCGAAGCCCTGGCCAAGCCAGAGTTGCTTGAAGGTGGCGATGAACTGAAAATTCGCCTGAGCTTCGACAAGGATGCCGGTACCGTTACCCTTGAGGACAACGGCATCGGCATGAGCCGCGAAGACGTCATCGCTCACCTTGGCACCATCGCCAAGTCCGGCACCGCCGACTTCATGAAGAACCTCACCGGTGACCAGAAGAAGGACTCGCACCTGATCGGTCAGTTCGGTGTGGGCTTCTACTCCGCGTTCATCGTGGCCGACAAGGTCGACGTGTACAGCCGTCGCGCCGGTCAGCCTGCTGCCGAAGGCGTGCACTGGTCGTCGAAAGGCGAGGGCGAATTTGAAGTCGCCACCATCGACAAGCCACAGCGCGGTACCCGCATCGTCCTGCACCTGAAGCAGGAAGAGAAAGAGTTCGCCGATGGCTGGCGCCTGCGCAACGTGGTCAAGAAGTACTCCGACCACATCGCCCTGCCTATCCAGCTGCCGAAGGAGCAGGCTGCCGCTGAAGGCGAAGAGCAGCCAGCCGAAGAGTGGGAAACCGTCAACCGTGCCAGCGCCCTGTGGACCCGTCCGCGTACCGAGATCAAGGACGAGGAATACCAGGAGTTCTACAAGCACATTGGCCATGACTTCGAAAACCCGCTGGCTTGGAGCCACAACAAGGTCGAAGGCAAGCTCGAATACAACTCGCTGCTGTACGTGCCGGCCCGTGCACCGTTCGACCTGTACCAGCGCGAAGCGTCGCGCGGCCTTAAGCTCTACGTGCAGCGCGTGTTCATCATGGAACAGGCCGAATCGTTCCTGCCGCTGTACCTGCGCTTCATCAAAGGTGTGGTGGACTCCAACGACCTGTCGCTGAACGTGTCCCGCGAAATCCTGCAGAAAGACCCGATCATCGAGTCGATGAAGACCGCGCTGACCAAGCGCGTGCTGGACATGCTGGAGAAGCTCGCGAAGAACGAACCCGAGCAGTACAAGGGCTTCTGGAAAAACTTCGGCCAGGTGCTGAAGGAAGGCCCGGCCGAAGATTTCGCCAACAAGGAGAAGATCGCCGGCCTGCTGCGCTTCGCCTCCACCCACGACGACAGCGGCGAGCAGAGCGTTGCCCTGGCCGACTACCTGGCTCGCGCCAAGGAAGGCCAGGACAAGATCTACTACCTCACCGGCGAGTCGTACGCGCAGGTCAAGAACAGCCCGCACCTGGAAGTCTTCCGCAAGAAAGGCATCGAAGTGCTGCTGCTGACCGACCGTATCGACGAGTGGCTGATGAGCTACCTCAACGAGTTCGACGGCAAGGCCTTCGTCGACGTCGCCCGTGGCGACCTGGACCTGGGCAACCTGGACTCGGAAGAAGACAAGAAAGCCCAGGAAGAAGTCGCCAAGGAAAAGGAAGGCCTGGTCGAGCGCCTGAAGGGCGCGCTGGGTGACAGCGTGGCCGACGTGCGCGTGTCGCACCGCCTGACCGACTCCCCGGCGATCCTGGCCATTGGCGAGCAGGACCTGGGCTTGCAGATGCGCCAGATTCTGGAAGCCAGCGGGCAGAAGGTACCGGAGTCCAAGCCGATCTTCGAGTTCAACCCAAGCCACCCGCTGATCGAGAAACTGGACAACGAGCAGAGCGAAGACCGCTTCGCCGAGCTGTCGCACATCCTGTTCGATCAGGCGGCCCTGGCGGCCGGTGACAGCTTGAAGGACCCGGCTGCCTACGTTCGTCGCCTGAACAAGCTGCTGGTAGAGCTGTCTGCTTGAGTTGATGTAAAGGAAAGCCCGCCTCGGCGGGCTTTTTTCATGGCGGGCTTTTTATCGAAAGTGCCTAAGGAGTGCTTGATGAGCAAGGTAATCGTCGAATCGCTGGTTTATCACCTGTCCGGCAAGGCTTACGAAAGCCGCCTGGTCTATGAGCCAGGGGCGCTGGGCCGCCCAGGCCTGGTGATGGCGCCGAACTGGATGGGTATTGGCGAAGGTGCCGAGCGCATCGCCAAGGAAGTGGCCGAGAAGGGTTATGTGGTGCTGATTGCCGACCTGTACGGCCAATCGGTACGCCCGTCCAATGCCGAAGAGGCCGGTGCGGCGATGATGCCGCTGAAAAACGACCGTGGCGAGTTGCGCAAGCGTATGCAGGAAGCCCTGGCGCAACTGCTGGGGCAGTCGAAGGCGCTGCTGGAGCCTGGCAAGGTTGCCACGTTCGGCTTCTGCTTCGGTGGCTGCTGTGCCCTGGAGTTGGCCCGTAGTGGCGCCGACCTGCGTGCGGCGGTGTCGTTCCATGGCACACTGGACACGCCGAACACTGAAGATGCCAAGCACATCAAGGGCTCGGTGCTGGTGTTGCATGGTGCCTCCGACCCGTTGGTGCCGAAAGAGCAGTTGCCAGCGTTCGAGGACGAGATGAACGGGGCCAAGGTTGACTGGCAGTTGCTGAGCTATGGCGGGGCGGTGCACTCGTTTACCGACCCGAATGCCAATGTGCCAGGCAAGATGCAGTATGACCGCCGCACTTCGGAGCGGGCGTTCCGCTCGATGCACAACCTGCTGGCTGAAGTGTTCCAGCGCTGATATAGCAGGGGGCGCTTTGCGCCCCATCGCCGGCAAGCCAGCTCCCACAGTACAGAGTACGCCGTTCTTTGTGGGAGCTGGCTTGCCGGCGATGGGCTGCAGAGCAGCCCCAGATCTACCGGGGCAACTCGATCCTTGAGGTTTCCCCTGGTACCACCGGCCAATCCCCCGCAGCCCACCGCGCCCTGGCTTGCTCGATCAGTTCCGGGTCGCTGGCCACGAAATTCCAGTTCATCCGCCGCGGCCCGTCCAGTGGCTCCCCGCCAATCAGCACCAGCTGGCTCTCGCCCTCTGCATACAGCGTCACGTCCTCGCCCTCCGGCAGCACCACCAGGCTGCAAGGCTCCACATCCTCATCGCCCAGCAGCAACTCGCCATCCAGCAGATAAAGCGCCCGCTGCACGTGTTCAGCCGGTATCAGCAGCGTCGTCGCCGGTTGCATCTGTACGTGCGCATAAAGGGTAGGGGAGAGCACCGGCACCGGTGACTCCAGGCAGAACCCGGTGCCAGCAATCATGCAGATGCGTACCCCCAGGTTGTCACTGACCGGCAGGCTCGCCGCCGGGTGGTGGCTGTAGCTCGCCGGGCCTTGTTCGTGCGCGCGCGGCGAAGCCAGCCACACCTGCAAGCCGTGCAGGCGCGAACCATGGGCCAGGGCATCTGCCGGCGTACGCTCGACATGGGCCACGCCGCTGCCAGCCGTCATCCAGCTGACATCGCCGGGGAGCACCCGCTGCTGTGAACCGAGGCTGTCCTTGTGCAGGATCGCCCCCTCGAACAGATAGGTCAGCGTCGACAGACCGATGTGCGGGTGCTGGCGGATGTCCATGCCATGCCCCGGGGCATAGTCGGTTTCGAGCATATGGTCGAAGAACACGAACGGGCCGACGCTACGGCACTGTGCTGCCGGCAGCGGGCGCAGGATCGGCTGGCCCTCGACCGATTCGGCACGTGGGCGGATGATCAGGGGGCTGCTCATGCGGTGGGCTCCAGGCGCGGTGGAAATGCCTCAAGCATAGCGGTTTGCCTGGTGCGGCTGAACCGTATCGTTTGCCGGCCGGTCTACTGTTTCCATACCCGTAGAAGGAAGCTGCCCATGATTGCCCGAGCGCTGGCCTGCGTGTTGTTGTCTGGCTGGCTGTGCCAGGCGGCACAGGCACGCGACTACCGCTACAGCGATGCTCACCTGCACTACGTCGACTTCTTCCAGGAAAGCGAAGGCATGCCGGCGTTGCTAAAGGCCATGGATGCCGCAGGCATCGAGCAGTCGATGATTTCCGGCATACCGGTGGCCAAGAAATGGCATGAAGACGAGCCCAAGCGCCCGCGTTATTACGCCGGTGACGATGCCGATGCCTACTGGTACAGCGCCACCGATACCTACGTGGCGGCCGCCCTGCAGCAGTTGCCGATAGAGCAGCGTAAGCGCTTTCATCCGTTCCTGACGGGTTTCAACCCGGTGGACAAGAACGCTGTCAGCCATATCGAGCGCATGCTTGATATGTATCCGGGGCTGTGGGAGGGAATTGGCGAGGTTTTCACCCGTCACGATGACCTGACGGCGTTGACCAGTGGCGACACGCCCCGCGCCAACAACGAAGCCATGACGCGAATCTACCACCTGGCGGCGGAGCGCGACTTGCCGGTGCTGCTGCATTCCAATATCACCTCCAAGCGCGAGCGCAATCCGCTGTACCTGGCCGAGATCGAGGAGCCGCTGCGCAATCACCCGCACACGCGGTTCATCTGGGCGCACGCTGGCAGCAGCATGGAGATCCACCGGCACCAGACGCAGATGGACTTTTTGCTCCCGGTGCTGACGCGGTTGCTGGAGGATTACCCGAATCTGTATGTCGACCTGTCGTGGAGTGTGCTGCAGCCCTATCTGCTGGATGACAAGGGCGTGCCGCGCAAGGCTTGGGTGGCATTGGTCGAGAAATACCCGGAGCGGTTCATGCTGGGGTCGGATGTGGTGGGGCGCTTTGGCAGCCTGGGGGAGCAGATGCACGGGTTCAGGCCGTTTCTGGATGCTTTGCCTGAGAATGTGGCGAACAAAGTAGCTCGCGATAACTTTCTGGCTGTACTGCCCAGGCGAAAATAAGGGTTGTCTGTACTGGCCCTATCGCCGGCAAGCCAGCTCCCACAGGACCCCGCATGCCCAGAAGCCTGTGTAATACCTGTGGGAGCTGGCTTGCCGGCGATAGGGCCGGCACAGGCTACAAATGAAAACGCCCCGAACCAGTCGGGGCGTTTTCGATTACCGCATCAGCGCCTTACTTGCCTTCCCAGCGCTTGAGCACCAAGGTGGCGTTGGTGCCGCCGAAGCCGAAGCTGTTGCTCATGACCGTATCGATCTTGGCGTTTTCCAAGGTTTCGCGCTGGATCGGCAGGTCGGCGACCTCCGGGTCCAGCTCATCGATGTTGGCAGAGCCGGCGATGAAGTTGTTTTCCATCATCAGCAGGCAGTAGATCGCCTCGTGCACGCCAGCGGCGCCCAGCGAGTGGCCCGACAGGCTCTTGGTCGAGCTGATCTTCGGTGCCTTGTCGCCGAATACTGCGCGAACGCCCTTGATCTCGGCAACGTCACCGACCGGGGTCGAGGTGCCGTGGGTGTTCAGGTAGTCGATCGGGGTGTCGACGGTGGCCAGTGCCTGCTGCATGCAGCGGATGGCACCTTCGCCGCTCGGGGCAACCATGTCGTAGCCATCGGAAGTAGCACCGTAGCCAACGATTTCGGCGTAGATCTTGGCGCCACGGGCCAGGGCGTGTTCCAGCTCTTCGACCACAACCATGCCGCCACCGCCAGCAATGACGAAGCCATCACGGTCGTTATCGTAGGCGCGCGAGGCCAGTTCCGGGGTTTCGTTGCGCTTGGTCGACAGGGCGCCCATGGCATCGAACAGGAACGACTGGCTCCAGTGCTCTTCTTCACCGCCACCGGCGAAGACGATGTCTTGCTTGCCCCACTGGATCTGCTCCAGGGCGGTACCGATGCAGTGTGCCGAGGTGGCGCATGCCGACGAGATCGAGTAGTTCAGGCCCTTGATCTTGAACGGGGTGGCCAAGCACGCCGAAACGGTGCTGCCCATGGTGCGGGTGACACGGTATGGGCCGACGCGCTTGACGCCTTTCTCGCGCAGGGTGTCCAGCGCTTCCATCTGGTTCAGGGTCGAGGCGCCGCCGGAGCCCGCCACCAGCCCGGTACGCGGGTTGGAAACCTGCTCTTCGGTCAGGCCAGCGTCCTTGATCGCGTCCTGCATTGCCAGGTAGGCATAGGCAGCGGCATGGCCGACGAAGCGGTAGACCTTGCGGTCGATCAGTTCTTCGAGGTTGAGGTCGATGGACCCGGAAACCTGGCTGCGCAGCCCCATTTCCTTGTATTCCGGGTTGAAACGGATACCCGGACGGCTTTTACGCAGGTTTTCGGTGACGGTAGCTTTGTCATTGCCCAGGCACGATACGATGCCCAGACCAGTGATAACGACGCGGCGCATGCGAATAACCCTTAGAAATTGTCAGTGGAAGTGAACACGCCGACCCGCAGGCCTTCGGCAGTGTAGATCTCACGGCCGTCGACGCTGACCGAGCCATCGGCGATGGCCATGTTCAGCTTGCCCTTCAGGACACGCTTGATCTGAATGTTGTAGGTGACTTTCTTGGCTTCTGGCAGTACCTGGCCGAAGAATTTCACCTCGCCCGAGCCCAGAGCGCGGCCGCGGCCCGGCAGGCCTTGCCAGCCGAGGAAGAAGCCTACCAGCTGCCACATGGCATCGAGGCCCAGGCAGCCCGGCATGACCGGATCGCCTTCGAAGTGGCAGGCGAAGAACCACAGGTCCGGGTTGATATCCAGCTCGGCGACCAATTCACCTTTGCCGTACTTGCCGCCTTCTTCGCTGATATGGGTGATGCGATCGACCATCAGCATGTTCGGCGCGGGCAGTTGCGCATTACCTGGGCCGAACAGCTCACCGCGACTGCAGCGCAGCAGGTCTTCCCGAGTAAAGGCGTGTTGTTTGGTCATGCGAGCTCCTCAATAACCCCCTGCGGCAGGGGATGAATCTTCCCGGCCGGCCTGATACGCATCGCGTTCAAGACGGCAGCCTACAGGTAGACTATTGCGTTGTGGTGAAAGTCACAGTGCACCCGGTGAAAGAAGTACAGGTGTGCACTGAAACGTCTATTTTCAGGTCCGATGAACGTCCTGTCCAGTCTTTAAGACTGCCGCACTTTAGCATTTATCGCCAGTCACGGTTGTCTGACCGGGTAGCCAGCGCTGCAGCACCTGCTGCAGCTCGGTACGGCGCAAGGGTTTGCTCAGGTAGTCATCCATGCCAGCGGCCATGCAACGCTCGCGGTCACCCTGCATCGCATTGGCAGTCAGGGCGATGATCGGTAACCCGGCGCCGTTCGGCAATTGGCGGATACGCCGGGTTGCTTCATAGCCGTCCAGGTGCGGCAGGCGACAGTCCATCAGCACGGCGGCAAAGCGCTGGCGGCTGACCAGGTCGACGGCTTCAAGTCCATCTTCGGCTGTGCATACCGCCAGGCCCAGGCTGCGCAGCATGGCTTCGATGACGCTCTGGTTGACCGGATTGTCCTCTACCAGCAGCACCTGATCACTGCCGGGCACCGTAGTTTTCGCGTGCGTTGGCAACGTCGGCGGGCTGGGGGGAGGGCTGGCCAGGGCCAGCGGCATCTCCAGGGTAAATGTAGAGCCCAGGCCTTCGCGGCTTTCACCGCGCAGCTTGCCGCCCATGCGCTCGGCCAGGGTGCGGGCGATCGACAGGCCCAGCCCGGTGCCGCCATAACGGCGGGAGATCGAGCTGTCGGCCTGCTGGAAGGCCACGAACATCATTTCCAGGCGGTCGCTGTCGATGCCGATACCCGTGTCGCGCACACTGCAGGTGAGCCAGATCAACTGCCGGTCGAGCACCTGCCAGCGTGCTTCGACCTGAACCTGGCCGCGTTCGGTGAACTTCAGTGCGTTACCGACCAGGTTCAGCAGGATCTGGCGGATGCGCGTGGGGTCGCCGTTCACTTGCAACTGCTCGATGTCGGCCGGCAGTTGCAGGTGCAGGCCAAGGCCACGCTGCTGGGCACTGTGCTGGAACGACAGGACGCAGCTGGTAATCAGCTCACCCAGGTTGAAATTGATGTGTTCCAGCTGAAGCGCAGCGCGTTCGATGCGCGAGAAGTCGAGGATATCGTTGATGACTTTCAGCAAATGCCCGGTGGATTCGCTGGCCACTGCGGTGTAGTCGGCCTGTTCGGTACTTAGCTGCGTGGTTTCCAGCAGCTGCAGCATGCCCAGCACGCCATTCATCGGGGTGCGCAACTCATGGCTCATCATCGCCAGGAAGTCCGATTTGGCTCGGTTGGCTTGTTCGGCTTCCTCGCGGGCCTGGATCAGCTCGGCAATGGCCTGCTTCTGTTCATCGCTGGCCTGCTCCAGGGCGCTGGCCAGGTTGTTGATATGGCGGGCCAGGTGGCCCAGCTCGCTATCATCGACCACGGGTAGCGGGGTGTTGTACTCGCCCTGCTGTATGGCCTTGACCGCATGGCCCATGTCGCTGATCGGCTTGGCCAGGCTCAGGGCCAGGCGGCGCGCCAGCAAAAAGGTGAACAGCAAGGCGAACAGCGCCAGGATACCGGCCTTGATCACGATTTCCTGTTGGCGCTGGCTGAAGGCGTCGTCGGACATGCCGACGATCACGCGGCCCAGGTAGTCGTCGCCGATGGCGGGTGTGGCGGCCTTGGCTTGCTGCAGGAAGTCGCTGTCCAGGCGGATTTGCTGCAGGCGTATGGGCGCCTGGAACACCTCGACGCGTTGCGCGCGGTTGGCGCTTTCGTCGGACTGCTCGACGTACACAAGGATGTGGTTGCGGCTGTCCTGCACTTCGAGGAAGCGCACGTGCGGGATGCTGAGGGTGGCGCGCATCAGGCCTTCGAGCACTTCGTTGTTGCCAGAGATCACCCCGTACTCCGAGGCCGGGGCCAACTGGTTGGCGATCAGCTGCCCGGTGTGGTTCAGCTCCTGGCGCAGGTCCTGGATGCGCACGAAGGTGAAGAAGCTGATCAGCAGCAAGGTCAGCAGCAGGGCAGGGCCCAGGCTTATGATTTGCGTGCGGGTGTGGATGTCCCAGCTCAGGCCTTTGCTCATGGGGTGGGCTCTCCTTCGGCCAGGGCCTTGGCGGCGGCGGACGGATCGATCGGTTGCAGGCCCAGGGCGCGCGCCACCTGCTGGTTGCCACTGACGCCGAAACGGGCCGGATACAGGCTGCGCGGCCAGCGCCCCGGCGGCTGGTCGAGCAACTGGTCAAGTACTGCCAGCCAGTCCTCCTGGTCGCTGTAGGTGCTGGCCAGGGCGCCGGCGCGAACAAAGCCGGCGTTCGGGCCGATCAACGCCATCTGCCGGCCATAACTGCTCAACAGCAGGTTCTTTGCAGTCTTGGAGTTGTATAGGTCCGGGTCATCCAGGCCCAGCAGCACATCGCTGTTACCCAGCAGGTGCTGCAGGGGCCGGCTGTCACGCAGGTCGGGCCAGTCCTGGGCAATGATTTCCAGGCCCAGCGGGCGTGCCGCATGGCGCAGCTCTTCGAGCAGGAAACCACTGTGCTCGCCGTACAGCACACCAATGCGCTGAGCCTGTGGCAGCAGGTAGCGCGCCAGGCGCAGTTGACGGCCCAACGGCGGGTCGCTCCACAGCAGGGTGAGAAACGCCGGCCGCGACTTTCCCAGGCGCTGCTCAGCCTGCACCCGGCTTATTCGCATGGCCAGGGCTGGCGGGCCGGCGTTTTCACCCAGGCGCCACTCCAGGGCCGCACTGTCGAGCAGAATCAGGCGCTGGTCGGTTTTGAGCTGGCCAGGGCGTGGCAGGTCAGCGGTGGTCTGGAAATGCACATGATCGTGCGGCCGACGGCTTTCGAGTGCGGCGACGAAGCTGCGGATGCCGGGCTGGTCTTGCGCGCCTACCAGCAGAATTTCGCTGGCGGACAACGGCCCCAAGGGCCACAGGCACAGCAGCAACAGGCGCAGCACCAGGGCCATCAGAACGCCAGCTCCGCGCTGAAGCTGAGGCGGTGGCGGCTGTCGTAGCGGTTCTGCAAGGTCGTGGTCGGCTCGTCGTCAAGGCGCTGCTGCCACAGCGCCGCCAGTTCCAGGTTGCTGCCCTGCACCTTGAGGCGCTTGGCCAAGCGCAGGTCCAGGCGCTGGTAGCGGTACTGGTTGAGCGCATCGTCACCGTAGTAGAACAGCGCACTCGACCAGCCATCGCCCCATTCGCGCATCCACCCGGCCGAGCCGCTGTTGCGGGCGGTGAGGCGACGGTCGTCGGGGTTGCTGGCCCAGGCATCGACATAGGCATAGGTCAGACGCAGGCGGTCACGCAGGGTGGGGCGCCAGTCCAGTTGCGTCTCGCTGCCGCTGAACCGGGCCTTGTTGGCGTTGCTGGCGACGTACTGGTTGTTCTTCAGGGGCTCGCTGATCATGCCGGTGATCTCGTCGTAGAACAGCTTCACATCCATGCTCAGGTCGATGTCGCTGAAGTAGCCGTTGTAGCCCAGTTCGCGCGAGCGCATGCGCTCCTGGTCGAGGTCGCCCGGGCCGCGGGTCTTGACGAAATACTCACCGTGCTGTTGGCCGAACGCATTGGGGCTGAGGTTCTTGACCGTGTAGCTCCAGTTGATGTTGTTCTCGAACATGTCGGGCGAGCGCACCGCCTCGGAATACACCGCGCGCAGGCCATGGCGCGGGGTGATCAGGTAGTTGACCGCGACGCGCGGGGTCAGCGAGCTGCCCGACAGGCGCGAGTCTTCGAACATCGCTCCGCCCTGCAGGACCCAATGCTCGTCGGCGCGCCATTCGAGCTGGCCGAACAGGCGCCAGGTCTGGTCGTCGATGCTGCCGTTGAAGTAGGTCTGCGAGTCGGCACGGTCATAGCGGTAGTTCATGCCGCTGAGTAGGCGCAGGCTGTCGGTCAGGCTCAGGGTGTCCTGGATTTCCAGGTCGTAGCGGGTTTCACGGGTACTCTGGTCGACATCACCGCACACCACGCTGCTGCCGCCCTGGTTGTTCCACTGATCCTTGATGGCATCGACCAGCGCTTGTTCTGCCGGGTTGCTGCTGGGTGGCGGGTTGTTGGCGCCGCGTGCCACCAGCTCGGCGTAATTGGGGTTCATCTGCCACAGCCGGGTCAGTTCGGGGCTGAACGACAATGCGGCATCACAGGCCCGCCAGACCTGTTGGCGGTCGAAATGCTGTGCCGAACCCTGCACATACAGGCTGTGGTCGGGATTGAAGTCGATGTTCCAGCGCACCGACCCTGCGTAGTCCTTGGCATTGACGTCGGCATTGTCGCCGCGCTGGGTAACGTAGGGGAATACCGGCTGGTAGGTATAGGGCCGCTGGTTGCTGCCTTCCTTGGCCGCCAGTTGCCATTCCAGGGTCTGGTCGACCGCCAGGTTGTGGCTGGCACTGAGGTTGAAGCGGGTCAGCCGGCGGCTGTCCCGGTAATCCTGGCCGAACTGGTCGTGGTCGAAACCGTCGTCCTGCTGGCCCGACAACGACAGGCGCATGTCGCCGCCATCCCAGCCGAAGCCGTGGCTGGCATAGAAGTCGTTGATGCCGTCCTCGCCGCGGGTCACTTTCAATCGTGTGCCATGGCTGTCGGCGGGGTTACGGGTGAGGATGTTGACCACCGCCATCAGCGCATTGGCACCGTAGCTGACCGTGTTGGGGCCGCGAAACACCTCGATGCGCTCGATGTCTTCCATGGCCAGGGGGATGTCGCTCCAGTCCACCGTGGCCAGGCCAGCCCGGTACACCGAGCGGCCATCGATCAGCACCTGCATGCGCCGCGCTTCGCTGGCGTTGCTGCCATGGTAGTTGACCGTCGGCTGGTTGCCGGCGCCGTAGCCGATCATCATGCCCGGTACCAGGCGCAGCAGTTCGGGGATATCGCGGGCACCGCTGGCGCGGATCAGCTCGCTGTCGAGCACGGTCATGCTGCCGGGGACTGCCGCCGGGGATTGTTTCAGGCGCGTGGCGGTCAGAACCTGCGGCAGGTCGCTGTTGTCGATGAACAGGTCGTCGGCCATGGCCGGGCCACCGAGCAGGGCAGTCAGTATCAGCAGGCGCGGGAACGGGGGCGAGCCAGGGAACACGGGGCAGCCTTGTATCAGGATTGAAACAGGCATGGTAACTGACCTTGGCGTATTTTCCAGTGATCTGCGGCGGTTTTGCAGCGTGTCTGCCTTGATGCTTTCATGGGGGCGGAAATCGAGCGCCGCCCGCGCGGCGCATCGCGAGCAAGCTCGCTCCTACAGTTGTTGCAACGTGGCCATGACAGTGTCATCTGCGTTGCTGGCCTTGGCGCAAGGCAGGCGAGCCGTATAATGGCGGGGTCGCCACTTAACTTTTGGCTTTAACGGATTGGATATGACTGAACAGCAACCTGTTGCAGTTCTGGGAGGCGGCAGCTTCGGCACCGCCGTGGCGAACCTGCTGGCGGAAAACGGTGTGCCGGTGCGCCAATGGATGCGCGACCCGGCGCAGGCCGAGGCCATGCGCGTCAATCGCGAGAATCCGCGCTACCTCAAGGGTATCCGCCTGCACGATGGCGTGGAGCCGGTCAACGATCTGCTGGCCACTTTGCAGGCCAGCGAGTTGATCTTCGTCGCCCTGCCATCAAGTGCCTTGCGCAGTGTGCTGGCGCCCCACGCCGAGCTGTTGCGGGGCAAGGGCCTGGTCAGCCTGACCAAAGGTATCGAGGCGCAAAGCTTCAAGCTGATGAGCCAGATCCTTGAAGAAATCGCCCCCGATGCCCGCATCGGGGTGCTGTCGGGCCCCAACCTGGCCCGCGAGATCGCCGAACATGCGCTGACCGCCACAGTGGTCGCCAGCGAGGACGAACAACTCTGCCAGCAAGTGCAGGCCGTGCTGCATGGGCGTACCTTCCGCGTCTACGCCAGTGCCGACCGCTTCGGCGTCGAACTGGGTGGGGCGCTGAAAAACGTCTACGCCATTATCGCTGGCATGGCCGTGGCCTTGGGCATGGGCGAGAACACCAAGAGCATGCTGATTACCCGGGCCCTGGCCGAGATGACCCGCTTTGCCGTCAGCCAGGGTGCCAACCCCATGACCTTCCTTGGCCTGGCCGGTGTCGGTGACCTGATCGTCACCTGCTCCTCGCCCAAGAGCCGCAACTACCAGGTGGGCCATGCGCTGGGCCAGGGCTTGAGCCTGGAACAGGCGGTCAGCCGCCTGGGCGAGGTGGCCGAAGGCGTCAACACCCTCAAGGTGCTCAAGGCCAAGGCGCAGGAGGTACAGGTGTACATGCCGCTGGTGGCGGGCCTGCATGCCATCCTGTTCGAAGGCCGCACACTGAACCAGGTGATCGAGCATCTGATGCGCGCCGAGCCCAAGACCGATGTCGATTTCATTTCCATCAGCGGTTTCAACTGAGCCCTTGGCGGCTCTGACACGAGCAAGGAGCAACACATGAACGATACGCCCGAACGCGCCCAGCGCGAGTCGATCATCCTGCGGGTGCTGTGGATGCTGGTGTTCCTGGTGGTCTGGCAACTGGCCGAGTTGCTGCTCGGCGGCCTGGTGCTGGTGCAACTCATCTACCGCCTGGTGTATGGCGCGCCCAGCGCCAGCCTGATGAACTTCGGCGACAGCCTGAGCCAGTACCTGGCGCAGATCGGCCGCTATGGCAGCTTCCACACTGAGCAGAAGCCCTGGCCATTTGCCGACTGGCCAGCACCGCGTGCCCCTGAAGGCGAGGCGCCGCATGCCGTGGCCCCGGCCCCGCACCCGGTGCGGGACGAGGAACCCAAGCTGTGAAGCTGTGGGTGCTGCGCCACGGTGAGGCAGAGCCGCGGGCCAATACCGATGCCGAGCGCCGCCTGACCGCCCATGGCCGCGAGCAGGTGCTGCACAGCGCTGCCCGCCTGTTGGGGCAGCCGCTGCAGGCGATTATCGCCAGCCCCTACGTGCGTGCCCAGCAAACGGCTGCGCTGGTGCATGACACGCTGGGCTTCCGAGAGCCGGTGCGCACCGTGCCCTGGTTGACGCCAGAGAGTGATGTGCAGCAGGTGATCGGCGAAATCGAACGGCTGGGCCTGGAGCATGTACTGCTGGTCAGCCATCAGCCGCTGGTGGGGAATTTGATCGGTGCGCTGGAGCATGGTCACCAACAGCAACCAGCCGCCATGAGCACTGCCAGCCTGGCGGAGCTGGAAGGGGAGTGGCCACTGGCCGGGCTGATGACCCTTCGGGCGATCACCCCACCGGTGTGATTCCCCGGCAAATCAATTAGGCAACTGGCATTTTTGTCAGTTGCCGCACCTGATGGCCCCTTGCTAGCGTTGCCTCAAAGCAATCAGGCAGGGAGCAGCGGATGAGCGGTGAAATGCGGGAGCTGTTGAGTTCCCTGGACCTGCAACCCACCGTAGACAAGGTGGAGCAAGGCATTACGCTGGACTTTGCCCAGTACAGCCTGCTGCGCGACTCGGCCGACGAAAAGCTCTACCAACTGCTGCACAAGGTCAACCGCAACGGCAACCTGGAGCCTGCTACCAGGCAGCAAAGCGAGCAAGACCTGCGCACGCTGCAGGACGCCTGCCTGCGAGTCTCCCACCTGCTACAAACCAGTTGCCTGGCCTTGCGCCGGCTGCAACTCGACTTTCAGGACCAGCGCCTGGCCCGTGAGGCGCTGGAAAGCCAGTTGGCCTACATGCAAGCCTGCTTGCGCCGGTCTTTGGCCAGCTTCGATCGCTCGGCGTGACCTGATAGCCCTTGTCGATGACCTTTCCGAATGTTGCTGAATGGCGCCCCGATGCCGACAATGAGCCATCATCTTCCGTCCGGACCAGGCGCCATGTCGCAGCAGATCTTCTTCGCTCATGCCAACGGTTTCCCCTCGGCCACCTACGGCAAGCTGTTCGCTGCCCTGGCGCCGGACTACCAGGTGCAGCACCTGGCCCAGCACGGTCACGATCCGCGCTTTCCGGTGGACGACAACTGGCAGAGCCTGGTCGATGAGCTGCTGCATCACCTGGCGCAGCAGGACCAGCCCATCTGGGGTGTCGGGCATTCGCTGGGGGGGGTGTTGCACCTGCATGCGGCCTTGCGTCGCCCAGAGTACTACCGCGGGGTGGTGATGCTCGACTCGCCGGTGCTCACCCGTGCCGACCAGTGGCTGCTGCGCACCGCCAAGCGTTTCGGCTTCATTGACCGCATTACCCCGGCCGGTCGCACGTTGGGGCGCCGCGAAGTCTTCAATGATCGCGACAGTGCGCGGGACTATTTTGCTGGCAAGTCACTGTTTCGCCATTTTGACCCCGACTGCCTCGAAGCCTATGTAGAACACGGCCTGCAGGCGAGGGAGCAGGGGCTGCAACTGCGCTTCGATCCTGCCACTGAAATCAGTATCTACCGCAGCATCCCGCACACCAGCCCCGCACCCGCACGGCAGTTGCAGGTGCCGCTGGCCATGGTGCGCGGCGAGCGCAGCAACGTCATTCGCCGTCACCACACCCTGGCGGTGCGCGGCATGCCCAAAGGCGAGTATCACAGTGTGCCCGGCGGACACATGTTCCCGTTGGAGCGCCCGACCGACACCGCCAGCCTGATCAAGGGCCTGTTCGACCGCTGGAGCCAGGCATGAGCGCGCAGGTGCAGGAAGTACGCCTGAGCCTGGGCCATATCGAACTGGCCGCGCACCTGTTCGGCCCCGAGGACGGGCTGCCGGTGATTGCCCTGCATGGCTGGCTGGATAACGCCAACAGTTACGCCCGCCTGGCGCCGCAACTGAAGGGCCTGCGTATCGTCGCCCTGGACCTGGCCGGGCACGGTTACTCGGAACACCGCCCCCCTGGCGCCGGCTACGCACTGGCCGATTACGCCCACGACGTGCTGCGGGTTGCCGAGCAGCTGGGTTGGCAGCGTTTCGCCTTGTTAGGCCATTCGCTGGGCGCAATCATTTCGGTACAACTGGCCGGCGCCTTGCCCGACCGGGTCAGCCACCTGGCGTTGATCGACGGCGTCATCCCGCCAACCGGTGCCGGGCAGGACGCAGGCGAGCGCTTGGGGATGGCACTGCAAGCCCAGTTGCGGCTGGATGGCAAACGCAAGTCGGTGTACGCAACGCAGGAAGAGGGCGTGCATGCGCGGATGAAAGGCATGGTCGCGGTCAGCCGCGAGGCGGCCGAATTGCTGGCGCAGCGTGGCCTTATGCCGGTGCCCGGTGGTTACAGCTGGCGCAGTGACAGCCGCCTCACTCTGCCATCGCCGGTGCGTTTGAGTGAAGCCCAGGCCATGGCCTACGTGCGCCGGGTAAGCTGCCCGGCGCTGTTGGTGGTGGCCGCCGACGGCATGCTGGCGCGCCACGCCGCGTTGCTGGAGCAGCTACCCTTTGAGCAGGTGACGCTGCCCGGTGGCCATCACCTGCACCTGAATGATGAGCAAGGCGCGGCCCTTGTCGCAGACTGTATCAATCGCTTCTTTGGCTTTGCTTGACTTGCACCGGACAAGTGTCGAGGCTTGGCGGGTTGAACAGGGAGACAACCATGCAACTGCCAGACATCCTGGAGCTTCACTTCGGCGCCGCGCGCCGCCTGGTTCGCCAATGAGCGCGCCTGTTGCCATCCGTACTGCTGTCGCCGCCTGCCTGGCGCTGGCCAGCCCTGTATTGTGGGCCGGCAGCCTGCCGGTGCCGGTGGACGGCAAGGTCGTCGACCAGCGCCCGGCCGTGGAGCAGGAGCGCGTCTACCCCATGGGCCCGCTGCGCAAGATCAGCGGCCGCCTGCGGGTCGAAAACAAGGTCGAGAGCCGTGGCCAGGTCAGCTCGGTAACCTACGAACTGCCGGTCGAACGGACTGCCCGTGAAGCCTTTACCAGTGCCCGCGAAGAGCTGCAGCGCGACGGCGGTTACCCGTTGTTCTGGTGCCAGGGCCGCGATTGCGGCGAGGCCAGCCTGTGGGGCAACGATGTGTTCGCCAATGCCCGCCTCAACGGTGGCGACGAGCAGCAGGCGTTCATCCTGCTACGCCGCTCGGCAGAGGAGGCCGACACGCTGGTCGCGCTGTACAGCGTTACCCGGGGCAACCGCCGCGCCTACCTGCATGTGGAGGAGTTCGTCGCCGCCAGCCCGCTGGGCGAGCTGCTGCCAACCGCCGCCACGGTGCTGCGCGAAATGCGCGACACCGGCAAGCTCGACTACCCTGACCTTGCCGCACCGCAAGACACCTGGGTGAACCTGCTGGCCCGTAGCCTGAACCTCGACAGCACCTTGCGCGCCAGCCTCAGTGGCGCCCAGGCCGAAGCCTGGCGCGAGGCGCTGGTCAAGGCCGGGGTGCGTAATGGCCGCCTTGAAGTCGGTAGCGCACCCACCAATGGCCTGCACCTTGAGTTGATCCGTTGAACGAGCGCCACCATGGTTAACAATGACCGCCTGCTGATCCAGATTCTGCTGCTGGCCTTGCTGGGTGCCGGCCTGTGGGTGATGGCACCGTTCATTTCGGCATTGCTGTGGGGGGCCATCCTGGCCTTTGCCAGCTGGCCGTTGATGCGCTTGCTGACGCGCCTGCTGGGCGGGCGTGAAACCCTCGCGGCAAGCCTGCTGACCACGGCCTGGATACTGATCGTGGCACTGCCGCTGGTGTGGCTGGGGTTCAACCTGGCCGATCACATTCGCGATGCCACGGCGTTTGTGCGTGACGTGCAGGTCGACGGCCTGCCCGACGCGCCGGCCTGGCTGGGTGGCATTCCGTTCGTGGGCGAGCGCCTGGTCAACGGGTGGCAATCGCTGGACCAGCAGGGCGCGGCCTTGCTGGCCTCGGCCAAGCCCTACTTCGGGCAGGTGGGCAACTGGCTGCTGGCGCGCAGTGCGCAGATCGGCAGCGGCGTGCTGGAACTGACCCTGAGCCTGGTGTTCGTGTTTTTCTTCTACCGCGACGGGCCGCGCCTGGCAGCCTTCGTGTTGCGCTTGCTGCATCGCCTGATGGGCGAGCGCGCCGAGTATTACCTGGAGCTGGTAGCCGGTACCGTGCAGCGTGTGGTCAACGGGGTGATCGGCACGGCGGCCGCGCAGGCCCTGCTGGCGCTGATCGGCTTCCTGATCGCCGGGGTGCCCGGGGCGATCGTGCTGGGCCTGGTGACCTTCATGCTCAGCCTGATCCCCATGGGCCCGCCACTGGCCTGGATCCCGGCCACTGCCTGGCTGGTGTGGAAGGGCGAGTACGGCATGGCGGTGTTCCTGGGTATCTGGGGCACCTTCGTCATCAGCGGCGTGGACAACGTGCTCAAACCGTACCTGATCAGCCGTGGCGGCAACCTGCCGCTGGTGATCGTGCTGCTGGGTGTATTCGGTGGCTTGCTTGCCTTTGGCTTCATTGGCCTGTTCATCGGGCCGACCTTGCTGGCGGTGGGCTACAGCCTGCTGCTGGACTGGAGCCGAAACGCGGCGCAACAGCCGCCTCAGTGTTAATCCTGTAATGGCCTCTTCGCAGGCAAGCCCGCGAAGAGGCGGCGTGGCCAGATTCAGTACTTCCAGGTTACCGAGGCCGTGAGGTTGCGCGGCGCGCCATAGTTGGTAGACCCAGCCGACTGGTACAGCGACAACAGGTATTTGCGGTCGAACACGTTGTTCAGGTTCAGTGACGCACTCCAGTGCTCGTCGAAGTCGAAACTGCCCATCAGGTCCACCAGGGCATAAGCCTCCTGGCGTACCTGGTGGTTGCCGTCAGCCCTGGTCGCGCTCTGCCACTGTACCCGCGTCCCGACCTTGGCCTGCGGCAACGCGGGCAGGCGATAGGTCACACTGCCACGCAGGCTATGGCTGGGTACGTAGCGGCGGGTCTTTTCGCCGTCGCCATCTTCAATGTGCACGTAGGTGTAGCCCGCTGCCAGGTCCAGGCCGGGCATGGCTTCACCGGAAGCTTCCAGCTCCACGCCGTGACTCTTGTTGTCCTCGCCACGGTAGGCATACTGCCCGCCGATGATCTCGCCGGTAGTCACGGCCACGTTCTGCTGCTCGGTTTTGAACAACGCAGCGCTCACGGTCAGACGATCTTCGAGCAGGCTGCCTTTCACACCCACCTCGGTGCTCTTGCCTTCCAGAGGTTCGATCACGCCCCCTGCGGTACTGCGCAGGTACTGGGGCTTGAAGATCTCTGTCCAGCTGGCATACACGCTCCATTGCGCGTTCAGGTCATAAACCAGGCCGGTGTAGGGCGTGACTTTGCCATGTACCCGGGTGTCGTGGGCCGAGCCGTATCCCATCCCTTCACCATCGGCGCTGAGCATGCGGGCCCCGGCAATCCAGTGCAGGTCATCGGTCAGACTGAAGCGGGCGCCGGCATACAGGCTCTTCTGGCGGTCGGTGAAATGCTGGGTGTTGAGTTCGTCGGTGTAGCTCAGCGGCGGCTTCTGCACAGCCCCGGCCAGTGCATCGCCGAGGCTGACCACTTCGCTGCCCGAGCTGTTGCGGTAGTAGCCACGTTCGTCATGGCGGCTACGCCCGTAGTTGGCGCCCAGGGTCAGCTCATGCTGGCGGCCGAACAGGGCGAACGGGCCCGAAACCTGTGCTTCACCGGTTACCTGGTGCTCGGTACTGGTGGTTCGGTTGATGTAGGCAAGCACGTCGTCGGCCGTGAACGGGATGGCATAGAGCATCTGGGTATCCTGATGCTGGTTGACCCCGGTTACGGTGACCGTGCCTCGCCAACCCTCGCCAAAGTCATGGGCCAGTTCCGCAAAGGCCCGCTGCGTGTGGATGTTCCAGTAGGTCCAGGGCTGGCCGATGCTGGAACTGCGGCTGCTGTAGTGGATCGGGTTGCCGAGGTAGTCGGCCATGGGCAGCGCGCCCCAGGTACTGCCATTGGCGTCGCTCTTCTGTTCCGAGAAACCCACGGTGAGGGTATCGGCCGAGGACAGGTCAAAAGCCAGCAGGCCTGCGGTGACATTCAGTTCATGGCTGTAACGGTCGAGGTATGAATTGCCTTTGTCATGTGCGTAGATCAAACGCCCACGCACGTTGCCGTCGTCGGTCAGCGGGCCGCTGACATCGAAGTCTGCGCGGCGGTTGTCCCAGGCGCCGATGCTGGTGCCGAGCTTGGCCTGCAAGGTATCAGTCGGCCGTTTGCGCACGAAATTGACGGTGGCCGACGGGTTGCCCGCGCCGCTCATCAGGCCGTTGGCGCCGTGCAGCACATCAATCTGCTCGAACTCTGCCAGGTCCTGGTCGCCCAGCAACACGCCGGACGAGAAGGGCATGCCCATGCCATCGTACTCGAAGTTGTCGATGGTGAAACCGCGCGAAGTGAAGGCCGTGCGGTCGGTTTCGAACTGCTCGACCGTAACGGTGGGGGCATTGCGCAACGCGTCTTTCACGCTGTTGAGCTTGAAGTCGTCGAGCTGCTCGCGGGTGACAGTCGACACGGCCTGTGGCGTTTCCCGGTTGCTCAGGCCCAGGCGCGTGGTGCTGGACGCGGGCCGGGCCTGATAACCACGGCTCTGGCCATCGGCCTGGGCCAATTGGTACTGCACCTGCGTGGGGGCCAGGGTCACTTCATTGCTGACGCCTTGTGCAGCGCCTGGGAGCAAGTACAGTGTGCTGGCGTCGGTGCGGGCAAAGTTGTAACCGCTGCCTTGCAGCAACCTGGTCAGGCCTTCTTCCAACGAGTAGCTACCGACCACTGCCGTGCTGCGCAGGCTTGCATCGACATTACCGTCCAACAGCACGTTCTGCCCGGATTGCTGGCTGAATACCAACAGCGCCTGACGCAGGGGCTGGGCAGGAATGTTCAGCGCCAGTTTTTGCGCTGTGTGCGCGGCAAGCTGGCCTGGCGCTGCATGCGCCTGGGTTGCCCCGGCCATCAAGCAGCACGCCATGGCTGCGCCCAGGGCGCCCTGTTGCCAGCGTAGGGTAAAGGTGGAGTGTTGGTCGTGTCGCTTGGCCATTCAGGCGTGCCCCATGCAAGTGCAGATATGCGAATAACTCTCAGTGCCGTTAAGACGCATGAGGCATTTGAATATCTGATGGAGCCTGCAAGTTTTTTCAGGCAGCGGGGTAGAGCAGGGTAACCAGGTCGGTGTATTGCGCCGTGCGCACGGCCAGTGCCCTGGACATCACGTCGAGCATCTGCTCGGGGTGCTCAAGGTTCAGGATCAGGCTGACTCGCCGAGCGGCCAGTTGCTTGTCCATGATGAAAATGCGCCCTTCGCGCCAGCGCTGCAATTCCTCGACTACCGCCTGCAAAGGCTCGTTGAAAAACACCAGGCGGCCACTGCGCCAGGCCAGCAACTGCTCCAGCTCGGCGCGCTGGATCTCGCCGGTCGAGCGTGGGCTGAAGCGCAGCGACAGGCCTTCTTCCAGGTCAGTCTGTTGGCTGGTACTCAGCACCTGTACACGGCGCCGATGAACCGCTACCTGTGCTGTATCGTGGTTGCACGACAGGCAAAACTCGGCCTCGTCCGCGCGCAGTCGGCCGGCTTGGGTAATGACTGTGAAGTCGCCAGCAGTGCTTGGGCGTACCGTGAAAAACGCTTGGCCCTGCAACAGTTCTACCGTGCGGCGGGTGGTTGAGAAGTCCAGGTTCAGCGCCGTGTGCCCGGCCATTTCCACCGTCGAACCATCCGGCAGGCGGGCGATACGCCGTTCACCGACTGCCGTGCGCAAATCGGCGAATGGGGCGTCCATGCCCTTGAGCCAGAACAGGCCAGCGCCTGCGCTTGCAGCCGCAGCACTGGCGGCAAGCCCCATCCCCATGAACCTGCGACGAGACAGGCGCGCGGGCACGCGTGGCGCAACCGGGGCGGGCTGGCACAGCAGGGCGGAGGCGGCCCACAGGTTCTCCAGTTCGGCATAGGCCTGGGCGTGGCGCGCATCGGCTGCCATCCACGTTTCCCACGCTTTGCGTTGTGCGGGGGAGGGGGCGCCGCCATGAAACAGCGCGAACCACGCACTGGCCTGATGACCAATGTCATCGGCAGTCGGGGCGGCGTGGTCGTTTGACGGCGGTTCGCGATTCATGGCTTCAACGCTTCACAAGGGCAGCACAGGCGGTGCATTGTGGCAGGCAGGGCGTCACTGTGACATGCCCTGTTTCAACAGTTCCAGTGCCTTGACCATGCGGCTGTAGGCCGTCTTGGGGGAAATGCTCAAGCGCTCGCCGATTTCCACGTAGGTCATGCCTTCGACCCGCACCATCAGGAACACCTCGCGGCAGGGCTCAGGCATGTTCTGGATCACCGTGTTCAAGGCTGCAAGTTGCTGGTTGGCGATGGCGGCTTGTTCCAGGGTGGCCGTTGGCTGGGCAACTGCGCTGGCTTCGGGCGAGTCCAGTGGCTCGCTCTTGCGGTGCTGCTGGCGACGGGTGTGGTCGATGAACAGGTTGCGCGCGCTGGAAAACAGGTAGGCACGAAAGTTCTCGATGCGGCTGCGGCCCATTTGCTCGGAAAGGCGAATGAACGTGTCCTGGGTCAGGTCGGCGGCGGTTTCCTTGCAGCGCAGGCGACGGTCCAGGTACTCCTGAATCTCTTCGCGGTGGGCGAGGTAGAGTGCCTTGAGATCTGAGCCGGACATGAAGCCACCTTGGCAGGGATTTGAGCGAGGACGGCAAAATACCATAAATGAGAATTGTTTTGATTGGTCTTTTTGCCCGGGCATCAGCCCAAAAAACCTGATCTTTACGCATTCTTTATACCCACGCCCATCCCCCGATCTCGCCCCTTTACGCCCCGCCCTAAGACAATTTCCCCAAAGCGGCCCAAGCCGTACCACGGGGAGAACCACTCATGAACATGCTCGACGGGCTGTCACTGCTGCTGGCAGTGGCCTTGGCGTTTTATCTGCTGGTGGCGCTGCTGCGCGCCGATCGCAGCTAGGGAGCGACCATGCACAGTTACGATTTTGCCTTGCTCCTGGCGTTCTTTGCCATCGTGCTGCTACCGGCACCCTGGCTTGGGCGGTTCTACTTCAAGGTCATGGAAGGCCAGCGCACCTGGCTGTCGCCGTTGCTGGGCCCGGTCGAGCGTGGCTGCTACCGGTTGGCGGGCGTGAACGCCAGCCAGGAGCAGAACTGGCGGCAGTACACCCTGGCCCTGCTGGCCTTCAATCTGGCTGGGTTCCTGCTGCTGTTCGCCGTGCTGTTATTGCAGGGCTACCTGCCGCTCAACCCGCAGCACCTGCCAGGCCAGGAATGGTCGCTCGCGTTCAACACCGCCGTCAGTTTCGTGACCAACACCAACTGGCAGGCCTATAGCGGTGAGGCCTCGGTCAGCTACCTGAGCCAGATGCTCGGCCTGACCGTGCAGAACTTTGTCAGTGCTGCCACCGGCCTGGCCGTGCTGGTTGCGTTGTGCCGTGGCATTGCCCGGCGCAGCACGTCGACGCTGGGCAACTTCTGGGTCGACATGACCCGGGCCACCCTCTATGGCTTGCTGCCACTGTGTGTGCTGCTGGCGCTGTTGCTGGTATGGCAGGGCGTGCCGCAGACCTTTGCCGACTATGCCCATGCGCTGACCCTGCAAGGTGCTGACCAGACCATTCCACTGGGCCCGGCCGCCAGCCAGATCGCCATCAAGCAACTGGGCACCAATGGCGGCGGCTTCTTCGGCGTCAACTCGGCGCACCCGTTCGAAAACCCCACGGCCTGGAGCAACCTGTTCGAGGTGGCTTCGATCATCCTCATTCCGGTGGCCTTGGTGTTCACCTTCGGCCACTACGTGAAGGACCTGCGCCAGAGCCGCGCCATCCTCGCCTGCATGCTTGCCTTGTTCCTGATCGGTGGCAGCACGGCGTTGTGGTCCGAGCACCAACCCAATCCGGCGCTGCAGAGCCCGCAGGTGCAGCAAACCGCGCCCCTGGAGGGCAAGGAAAGCCGCTTCGGCACCACCGGTTCGGTGCTGTGGACGGTCACTACCACCGCCGCCTCCAACGGCTCGGTCAACGCCATGCACGACAGCCTGAACCCGCTGACCGGCATGGTGGCGATGGTCAACATGATGGTTGGCGAGGTGATCTTCGGCGGCGTCGGCGCGGGCCTCTACGGCATGCTGCTGTTTGTCCTGATTGCAGTGTTCCTGGCCGGGTTGATGATTGGCCGCACCCCGGAATACTTGGGCAAGAAGCTGCAGGCCCGTGAGGTGCAGTTGCTGGTGGCGACCCTGCTGGTGATGCCGGTCGGCGTGCTGGTACTTGGCGCCATCGCCGCGAGCCTGCCTGGCCCGGCAGGGGCGGTCAGCAACCCGGGGGCGCATGGTTTCAGCCAACTGCTGTACGCCTACACCTCGGGCACGGCCAACAACGGCTCGGCGTTCGCCGGTTTTGGCGCCAACACGGTGTACCACAACCTGATGATCGGCCTGGCCATGCTCATTGGCCGCTTTGGCTACATCCTGCCGATCCTGGCCTTGGCCGGCAGCCTGGCGGCGAAGAAAAGCGCGCCACTGGGGCAGAACAGCTTCCCCACCCACGGCCCGCTGTTCACCGGCCTGCTGCTGGTGACCATCCTGCTGGTCGGCGGCCTGACCTTCCTGCCGACCCTGGCCCTTGGGCCAATTGCCGAACACCTGAGCCTGGGTTTTTGAGGACCGATCATGAACATGCCCATTCCTGAAGTGAATACCCGGCACACTGCCAAGGACCAGACCCGCTTCGCCGCGCTGTGGCGCCCGGCACTGGTGCAGGCGTTCGTCAAACTCGACCCGCGCCAGCTCAAACGCTCGCCAGTGATGCTGGTGGTGGCCCTGACCGCTGTGCTCACCACCGTGCTGTGCTTCGCCCCCGGCAATGGCGTGAGCACGGGTGTCGCCGTGCAGATCGCCCTGTGGCTGTGGTTCACCGTGCTGTTCGCCAACTTCGCCGAAGCCCTCGCCGAAGGCCGTGGCAAGGCCCGGGCCGACAGCCTGAAGGCCGGTAGCCAAGGCCTGACTGCCCAGCGTCGCCAGCGTGATGGCAGTTACGAGACGGTTGCTGCCAGCGCGCTGCGCAAGGACGACGTGGTACGCGTGGTAGCCGGCGAGATGATCCCCGGTGACGGCGAGGTGCTTGAAGGCATCGCAGCGGTCAACGAGGCCGCCATTACCGGCGAGTCTGCACCCGTGATCCGCGAGTCTGGCGGCGACCGCTCGGCGGTCACCGGCAACACCCGGTTGGTCTCCGACTGGCTGCTGATCCGCATTACCAGCAACCCGGGCGAGTCGACCCTGGACCGCATGATCGCCCTGGTCGAAGGTGCCAAGCGACAGAAGACCCCCAACGAGATTGCCCTCGATATCTTGCTGATCGGCTTGACCCTGATCTTCCTGATCGTGGTGGTGACCTTGCAGCCGTTCGCCCACTTTGTGGGTGGCAGCCTGCCGCTGATCTTCCTGGCTGCGCTGCTGGTGACGCTGATCCCCACCACCATCGGCGGCCTGCTGTCGGCCATCGGCATCGCCGGTATGGACCGCCTGGTGCGGCTGAACGTTATCGCCCGCTCAGGCCGCGCAGTCGAGGCCGCCGGTGACGTGCATACGCTGATGCTCGACAAGACCGGCACCATCACCTTCGGCAACCGCCGCTGCAGCGCGCTGCATGCCGCGCCGGGCGTCGCTGCCAAGGAACTGGGGGAGGGCGCCTTGCTGGCCTCGCTGGCTGACGATACCGCCGAGGGCAAGTCGATTGTCGAGTACCTGCGCCAGTTGCACGACTTCGTCGAGCCTCCCTCCGGTCAGTTCGAAGCCGTGGCCTTCAGCGCCGAAACGCGCTTGTCGGGCATCGACTACCAGCAGCACCGCTACCGCAAGGGTGCCGTGGATGCCGTGCTGGCATTCGTCGGCATGCAACGTCTGGAAATGCCCCCGGCGCTGGCCCGCGAAGTGGAACGTATTGCCCAGAGCGGTGGTACGCCGCTGCTGGTGTGTGTCGACAAGCGCCTGCTTGGCGTGATCCACCTCAAGGACGTGGTCAAACCCGGCATCCGCGAGCGCTTCGCCGAACTGCGCAAGCTGGGCATCCGCACGGTCATGGTGACCGGCGACAACCCGTTGACTGCCGCCGCAATCGCCGCAGAGGCGGGCGTGGATGACGTACTGGCCGAGGCCACCCCCGAGAAGAAGCTGGCGCGCATTCGCCAGGAACAGAACGACGGTCGTCTGGTGGCCATGTGCGGCGACGGCGCCAACGATGCCCCGGCACTGGCCCAGGCCGATGTGGGCATGGCTATGAACGACGGCACCCAGGCCGCGCGCGAGGCGGCCAACATGGTCGATCTGGACAGCGACCCGACCAAGCTGCTGGATGTAGTACAGGTGGGCAAGGAGTTGCTGGTGACCCGCGGTGCGCTGACCACGTTCTCCATTGCCAACGACGTGGCCAAGTACTTCGCCATCCTGCCGGCGCTGTTTGCCGCCATCTACCCGCAGCTGGGCGTGCTCAACCTGATGCAGTTGGCCAGCCCACAGAGCGCGATCCTGTCGGCCATCGTGTTCAACGCGTTGATCATCATCGTGCTGATCCCGCTGGCGCTGCGTGGCGTGCGGGTGCAGGCGGCCAGTGCGGCGCACCTGTTGCGGCGCAACCTGCTGATCTACGGGCTGGGCGGCATCGTGGTGCCGTTTGCCGGGATCAAGCTGATCGACCTGCTGCTCAATGCCCTGAATCTGGTCTGAGGAGGCCACCATGAATGCTTATGTACGCCCGGCGTTGAGCCTGGCCCTGTTGATGACGCTGGTGACCGGCGCACTGTATCCGCTGGCAGTGACCGGCATCGCCCAGGTTGTTTTTCCGGAACAGGCCAATGGCAGCCTGGTGCGGGATGACCAGGGCCAGGTGCGCGGTTCGGCACTGATCGCCCAGGATTTCAAGGGTGATGGCTGGTTTCATGCGCGGCCTTCGGCAGGTGCCTATGCCACGGTGGCCAGCGGTGCCAGCAACCTTTCGCCAAGCAACCCGGCGCTGGCCGAGCGGGTCAAGGGTGAGGCGGCTGCGCTGTATCAGGCGCAGCAAGGGCCTGTGCCGCAGGCGTTGCTGACCACCTCGGGCAGTGGCCTGGACCCGCACCTGCCACCGGAGGCCGTGGCCTATCAGATTGCGCGGGTGGCAGCGGCGCGGCAGCTGCCGGTGGAACGCTTGCAAGCCTTGCAGGAAGAGGCCACGCTCCACCCATTGATCGGCCCACCGGTGGTCAATGTGCTGGCGTTGAACAAGGCGCTTGAGCAATTGAGCCACTGATATTGGGGCCGCTTTGCGGCCCTTCGCGGGCTTGCCCGCTCCCACAGGTACAGCGAAGCTACTGAGTTTCGCATTCAACCTGTAGGAGCGGGCAAGCCCGCGAAGGCCTGCGAAGCAGGCCTGGTGTTGGTCGACTGTCGCAAATCCTGAAGGATGAAACATGAGTGATTCCGCCCGCGCAGATGCGCTGTTGGCTAATCTCCCGCGCACCGGCCGGGGCCGGCTGAAGGTGTTTCTTGGCGCCGCCCCCGGCGTCGGCAAGACCTTCGCCATGCTCCAGGCCGCCCACGCCCAGCAACGTCAGGGGGTGCAAGTGCAGGCTGGGGTGGTGGAAACCCACGGCCGCGCTGAAACCGAAGCGCTGCTCGCCGGGCTTCAGCAGCAGCCGTTGCTGCGCAGCCAGTACCGTGGCGTCACCCTTGAGGAAATGGACCTCGACGGCCTGCTAAAGGCTGCGCCGGCCTTGGCCCTGGTCGACGAACTGGCCCACACCAACGCCCCCGGCAGCCGCCACGCCAAGCGCTGGCAGGACGTGCAGGAGCTGCTGGCCGCCGGCATCGACGTGTACACCACGGTCAACGTCCAGCACCTGGAAAGCCTCAACGACAAGGTGCGCGACATCACTGGCGTACACGTGCGTGAAACCCTGCCGGACTGGGTGCTGCAGGAAGCCTTCGAACTTGTGTTGATCGACCTGCCACCCCGCGAACTGCTCGAGCGCCTGCGCGAAGGCAAGGTGTATGTGCCGGAGCAGGCACGCGCAGCCATTGATGCATTTTTCTCGCAAACCAACCTCACCGCCTTGCGCGAACTGGCCATGCAAACTGCCGCCGCGCAGGTGGATGCCGACCTTGCCCATGGTTATCGCCAGCGTGGCCAAGAGGCCCCGGCCTTGCGCGGGCGGCTGCTGGTGGGCGTGGACGGCGACGACCAGGCCGAGCGCCTGGTACGCCATGCCAGCCGCGTGGCGCAGCGCCGCCATCTGCCCTGGAGCCTGGTGCATGTGGACAACGGCCGCCTGCGCGACGAAACCGCACGTCACCGCTTGCAGGCCGCGCAGCAGTTGGCCGAGCGCCTGGGCGGCGAGGTGGTGCTGCTAAGGGCTGGCGAAGTGGCGCGCACGTTGATCCAGCATGCCGCCGAGCGGCGGGCCAGCCTGGTGCTGGTGGGGCAGTCCCGCGACCGTTTCCGCCGTCGCCTGTTCGGTGCCGGTGTGGCCGCGCGGCTGTTGCGCGAAAGCCATGGGCTGGAAATCAACGTGCTGGACCGCGACGTGCAGCCGCAAGCACCGCGGTCGGCGGTGCGGCGGGTATGGGTCTGGCGCCACTACCTGCTGGCGCTGCTGGCCACGGTCATGGCGGCGGGGCTGGCCTGGGCGGTGTCGAGTGTGCTGGCGCTGCCCAACATCTCGCTGGTGTTTCTGGCTGCGGTGTTGCTGGTGGCGGTGCGCAGCAGCCTGGGGCCTGCGCTGGCCTGCGCAGCGCTATCGTTCCTGACTTACGATTTTCTGTTTATTCCACCCAATTTCTCGTTCAGCATCCAGCGCGAAGAAGACGTGCTGACCCTGGTGTTCTTCCTGCTGATGGCCGCGCTTACCGGCAACCTGGCGGCACGCCAGCGCCGCCAGTTGCAGGCGCTGCGCGAAACTCAGGCGCAGACCAGCCAGCTGCTCGACCTGTCGCGCCGGCTGACCGTGGCCACCGACCGCCAGGCCGTGTTCAATGCAGCCGGCCAGCATCTGGACGGCTGGCAAGACATGCAGGTGTGCCTGCTGGAGCACAATACTGAAGGCCAGCTGCAGGTGGCCAGCGGCGAAGCCCACGCCTTCAGTGACACCGAACGGGCGGCTGCCGATTGGGCCTGGCAGCACGGCCAGGCCGCTGGCCATGGCAGCGACACCTTGCCCAATGGCCGCTGGTGGTGGTGGCCGCTGGCGGTGGACGAACAGCCTTTGGCACTGCTGGGTGTGCGCCCGCGCAACGGGCAACCGCTCAACGACCCACGCCGGCGCCTGCTGACGGCCCTTGGCCAGCCACTGGCTCAGGCCCTGGCCCGCGCCCGTCTGGCCGAGCAGTTGGAGGCTGCGCGCCTGCATGGCGAAACCGAGCAGCTGCGCAGTGCCTTGCTGGCCTCCGTGTCCCACGACCTGCGCACACCGTTGACCGCCATGCGCGGCAGCATCGATAGCCTGCTGGCGTTGGGCGAAGCGATACCGGCCGAGGACCGCCGCGAGTTGCTGGAGGGCACTCGCAACGAGGCCGAACGCCTCGACCGCTATATCCAGAACCTGCTGGACATGACCCGCCTGGGCCATGGTGGCCTCAAGCTGGCCCGCGACTGGGTAGCCCCGGCCGACATCGTCGGCAGTGCGCTCAACCGCCTGCGCGTTGTGCTGGCGCCGCTGCGGGTGCACACCGACGTACCGGCCGAGCTGCCGTTGCTGTTCGTGCATGCGGCGCTGATCGAACAGGCGCTGGTCAACGTGCTGGAAAACGCCGCACGCTTTTCCCCGGCCAATGGTCGGCTTGAGCTGCAGGTGGCCGTGCATGATGAGCAGTTGTGCTTTACCGTCAGCGACCAGGGCCCCGGCATTCCCGTAGCCGACCGCGAGAAGATCTTCGACATGTTCTATACCGCTGCCCGGGGGGACCGCGGCGGGCAGGGCACAGGCCTGGGCCTGGCAATCTGCCAGGGCATGATCGGTGCCCATGGCGGGCAGATTCTGGTGGGCGAAGGCATTGATGGCCAGGGCACCGGCATCACTTTATGCTTGCCGCTACCCCCTCAACCTGAAGCCGAAAGCGAAACGCCATGAGCCAGTCCGCCACCCTGTTGGTCATCGACGATGAGCCGCAGATCCGCAAGTTTTTACGCATCAGCCTGGCCTCGCAAGGCTACAAGGTGCTTGAGGCGGCCACTGGCACCGAAGGGTTGGTCCAGGCGGCGCTGGGCAAGCCGGACCTGGTGGTGCTCGACCTGGGCCTGCCGGACATGGACGGCCAGCAGGTGCTGCGTGAGCTGCGCGAATGGAGCGCGGTGCCGGTGATGGTGCTGTCGGTGCGCGCCAGTGAGGTGCAGAAGGTGGATGCGCTGGACGGCGGGGCCAACGATTACGTGACCAAGCCGTTTGGCATCCAGGAATTTCTGGCACGGGTGCGGGCCCTGCTACGCCAGGTGCCACAGGCCGGGGGCTCGGAAGTGGCAGCCAGCTTTGGGCCGCTGACTGTGGATTTTGCCTTTCGCCGGGTGACCCTGGACGGTGTGGAGGTGGCGTTGACGCGCAAGGAGTATGCCTTGCTGGCGCTATTGGCCGGGCACCCCGGGCGGGTGATTACCCAGCAGCAACTGCTCAAGGATGTCTGGGGGCCTACCCATGTGGAGAATACCCACTACCTTCGGATCGTGGTGGGCCATCTGCGGCAGAAGCTGGGCGATGACCCCACGGCGCCACGGTTCATCATCACCGAGGCAGGGGTGGGGTACAGGTTGGTGGCGCCGACCACATAATCCCTGTGGGAGCGGGCGTGCCCGTGAAGAATCCAGCGCGATGCATGGCACCGGCTGCGCCGGTGTTCGCGGGCATGCCCGCTCCCACATTGACCGCATCGCCCTCAAGTTATGCGCAGTACCTGCGGGTGCCGGCTTGCCTAGGGGCCAGAGTCGGTTCAGGGCGGTGTTCTCGACTCTAGATCCATTTCCGTGGGCCACACTACTCGGGGTGCCAGGCGCAGGGCGAACTCACACCAGAGTACATCGTTGTGGTCCTTGGGCTCACCGGGTGGGGGCAGTGCCGAAGGGCCTTCCTGCATATACGTGCAGATATAGGCCCAGGCGTGCTGGTCGGCACCCATGGTACTCAAGTGAAAACGGTCGATGACGTTGTTCGTACCGGGCGCGACGATGGAGAGCATGACACCCCATTTGAAAATGACCCCACCGTTTGGCAGGGCGCCGGTTTGTGACCAGCGCTCGGCGCGGACTTGGGACCAGTCGTAACTGACGGGCACGACTTTGCCTTTGTCGAAGGGGTTCCACCAGTGGCGTTTGAAGTTGTAAGCGTAGATTTTCTGGCGGGCACGGTTGAACCTGATGGGTTCGTCGCGGGGAGGAGAAATATCCATGCGAAGACCTATAGTAACCATCCATGATACCAGTAGAATTTCAAATGCTGAGAGCAGCAGGGATTCAGTGTCTCTCGGGTTGAATGTCAGTGCCATCATGTAAAGGCTAAAAATCAAGAACATGCTTAGAAAAAAGGCGAATACTGAAATCAGTCCTCGTGATGATACGCTTTGTCGGGGAATCTCCAAATAGGTCAGGCACTGATGATTGGGTATCTGATCCCCCAAGGTTTTTGCTACTGAAGGAATTGTGTAGGGGTTGGGTAAATCTTCCTTCCAGCCTGGGCAGGCGGGGCAAGCTGAACCAGGGCTGGCCAATATTGAGGGTCCTGGACTAGCCCGCGGCTATCGACGCGCACTACCGCATCGTCACCCAGCGTCTCGGTGAGCGATGCAATGCTTAACGGGTGCTCGGGCGTGCACCCCGCAAACGGGTCCAGTAGCAGATACAGGGCCTCTTCTGGTTGGCGCAGCTGGGTCGCGAAGCGATCGACCCATTGCAGGTAGCCCTGTGCGGACTGGCTCGACATGAGAAGTTCCTTTGTCTTCTTGATGGCGAGCAAAAATCTAACGAGGAATCAATTCTGTAGGGAGTTATCGGCTTCCTAACGTGCTGTAGGACTTTTCGTTTTCGGACGGGGCGGCTCAGGACCTTGGGGATTCTGTTTCAAAGCATTGGCGCATGACGTCCAGGTAACGTCTGGCGCCCAGGCCCAACGGGCGTGACTTGATCCAGATGATGTCTACCCACAAGCGCAGGCGGCTGGCCATGTTGTCAAAGCGCACCTCGGCCAGTGCGCCGGATGCAATCAGCGGTTCAACCAGCGGCTGCGGCAGGTAGGCCCAGCCCAGCCCGGATTGCACCAGGTCCAGCGTGGCCAGGTAGCTGTCGGTCAGCCAGATGCGCCGCGACAGCACCATGCGTGGGTCGGACCCGGTGGCCTTGCCCGAGGCCACGATGATCTGCCGTTGTTCGGCAAAGGCCTCTTCAGGCAGTGGCGTGCCGCTGTTCTGCCCGGCCGGATGGCGCGGTGAGGCGACGGCCACCAGCAATTGGCTGCCGGCTTCGAGGAATGACTCGCGCTCGTCGATGCCGGGCCGTTCGAACACCAGTGCCAGTTGCACACTGCCGTCATGCAGCAGGCGAATGGCTTCGGTCTGGGTGGCGGAGCGCACCTCGATTTCCAGGCTGGGAAACTCCTGGGCGAGGATTTCCAGTGGCTGGCTCCAGCGGCCGGTCTGCAGCTCGGGCGCCATGGCGATGGTCAGGCGCTTTTCCAGGCCTTTGTGCAATTGCAGGGCCTGGGCATCCAGCAGATTGAGCTGGCAGATCACCTGCCTGGCCTGGGGCTCCAGCGCCAGGGCGGCGCTGGTGGGCAAGGCTTTGCGTGTGGCCCGGTCGAACAGCGGCAGGTCCAGCTCCGCTTCCAGTTGGGCGATTGCCATGCTGACGGCCGAAGGCACACGGCCCAGCTTGCGCGCGGCAGCGGAGAATGAGCCGGCATCCAGCACCGAGAGGAAAATTGCCAGGGAGTCGCTGGTAAAGGCCATTGTCAGTAAACCTGATGATGATCATCTTTTGTTGCTAAAAATTATGAACACTAATGCGCGTACAGGACAGTCCCCCCGATGGAGAAGAGCGTGCATAGACCAACCGCGTGGCATGTCACTCACTGGAGTGCAGACCCGTTCAGCCTCGGTGCCTACAGCGCGCTGTTGCCTGGAGGGACGCCGCAGCATCGAAGTGACCTGGGCCAGGTGCTGCATGAGCGTTTGGTCATCGCCGGAGAAGCCTGTAACGCCAGCGCCCCGGCAATGACTCATGGCGCCTGGAAGGACGGGCTGCGTGCCGCCGAGGCAGCCTTGAGTGCCGGCGCGCGCAGGGTGATCGTGATCGGGGCGGGCTGTGCAGGCTTGGCTGCCGCACAACGCCTGCGGGCGCAGGGTGTCGATTGCACTGTGCTGGAGGCACGGGGGCGAACAGGTGGGCGCGCGCATTCTGTCGACCTGGGCGGCATAAAGGCGGATGAAGGCGCTGCATGGCTGCAGCATTTCGCTGAGAACCCATTGGCTTCTGTTGCGCAGCAACAGGGGTTGGCTTGCCTCGAGACCGACTTCAGCCGCCCGCTTGCAGCTGCAAGGGGCGGGGTACTGCCCGATGTCGACGGCGCATGGGCTGCCTTGACCAAAAGTATCGACCGGCGGCTGCCCTTGCATGAGGCGATCAACCGCTACATGGCCACACTCGACCCTGCGCGAAGGCGCGCCACACAGTTTGCCATCGATGCCAATCTTGTCCTGGAAGCGTGTTTGCCAGTGGAGCAACTGTCGCTCAGTGCGCTGGACGAAGAGGGTGTCGGGCATGGCGATAGCATGCTGCCAGGCGGCTACAGCGAGCTTGTCGACTTGCTGGCGAAGGACCTGGATATCCGCCTGAACACTCCGGTAACCCACATTGACTGGTCGAGCGCGCGCGTCAAAATGAATGAAGAGGTGTGCGATTTCTGCATTTGCACCGTCCCCGTGGGGGTGTTGAAAGCGTTGCACTTCACCCCTGCATTACCTGAAACACAGCAACAAGCGTTGGTACATCTGGGTATGGGCAAGCTGGAGAAGGTGATTCTGCAGTTCGATGAGCGCTGGTGGCCGCGTTCGCCCTCTGGCTACCTGCGCTGGTATGACGTACCTGCCAGTTGGGGTGAGTGGCTGGACCTGACCGATGCCGTAGGCAAGCCCACCATTGCCGGGCTGATCGCCGCCGACGCGATCGAGCGGCAGTTCAGCGGGCGCACGGATGAACAGATCGCCATGGCAGCCACTGAGGCATTGCAGGCGTGGGCCGCAGCCATCGGGCCCACGCCTTGATACTTACAGGCCTTCGCCCAGCACCCGGTCAATGCTGTCGACAAAGTAGTCCACGCTTGCCCGGGTGGTGCACATCGGTGGCTTGATCTTGAGGATATTCAGGTAGTCGCCGGTCGGCTGCATGAAGATGCCCAGGTCACGCAGGCGATTGCACAGCGTCATGGTCTCTTCGGTGGCCGGCTCCAGGGTTGCGCGGTCCCGCACCAGCTCCAGCCCCAGGTAGAAGCCCGAGCCATGTGCCGCGCCAGCCAGCGGGTGCTTGTCGACCAGCGCCTGCAGGCGGGCCTTGAAGTAGCGCCCGGTGTCGCGGGCGTTGTCCCACAGGCCTTCTTCCTGCATCACGTCCAGCACCGCCATGCCGATGCGGCAGCTGACCGGGCTGCCACCGGCCGAGGAGAAGAAGTAACCCTCGGCCTCCAGCGCCTCGGCGATTTCGCGGCGGGTGATGACTACGCCCAGCGGCTGGCCGTTGCCCATGCCCTTGGCCATGGTGATGATGTCGGGCACCACGCCCTGTTCCTCGAAGCCCCAGAAGTATTCGCCCAGGCGGCCATAACCCACCTGCACTTCGTCGGCGATGCACACCCCGCCACGAGCGCGCACCTTGGCATAGGCATCGCGCAGGTAGCCGGCCGGCAACGAGATGCCGCCGGCATTGCCGTACACCGGCTCGCAGATGATGCCCGCCAGCTGGCGGCCACGGGCATCGAGGTCAGCCAGCTTGGCGTCGACGTCCTGCAGGTAGTCGGCGGCGGTGTCGGCACCGCGGAAACGACCGCGGAAGGTGTTCGGTGCTTCGACCGGGTGTACCCAGTCCGGGCGGGTTTCCAGGGCTTGCGGGTTGTCGGCGATGGACGTGGAGATGGCGTCGGTGGCCACCGACCAGCCGTGATAGGCCTCCAGTACGCTGAGCAGGTCACGCCCGCCGCTGTAGGCCCAGGCCAGTCGAATCGCCAGGTCGTTGGCTTCGGTGCCGCTGTTGACCATGAACACCCGGTCGAAACCTTCGGGTGCCAGCGCCAGCAGGCGCTCCGAGAAATCGGTAATGGCGGCGTAGTGGAAGCGCGAGTTGGTGTTCAGCAGCGACCATTGCCGCGCCGACTCGGCGACCATGCGCGGGTGGCCATGGCCCAGCACCGCGACGTTGTTGAGCATGTCCAGGTACGAACGGCCCTGCATGTCGATCAGGTAGTTGCGCCAGCCGCGTTCGATGTGTGGCGGCTGCGCGTAGTAGTGTTTCTGCGAGCGGGCGAAGCTGGCGTCGCGGCGGGCCAGCAGGGCTAGCGGATCGGGTAGCGGCTCGGCATCGCAATCGAAGCCCAGCAGCGCGGCTGGCGACGGGCACAGGGCCAGCCAGGCTGCAGCGTGTGCCGGGGTGGCGAAGAACGGCGGCTGGATGCCGATGTCCAGGCACAACTGTATGCTGAGGAAGCCACAGCTGTTGCCCAGGGACTGGCCTTTTTCCACGGCCTGGCCGTCTGCCGGTGCGTTTTCCAGGCCCTGCAGCCACAAAGCCCAATGCGCGGTGCGCAGGCAGCCACGGCCGTCGCCATGGCGCTGCCAGGTGCCGGGTGCTGGCGCTTGCACCAGGCTACCGTTGGGCAGGTGCAGCTCAACGCCGAGGGCGCAGGTGGCGGGCTCTTCGGGGCGGTCGATGTGGGTTTGCGACAGGCGATATTGCCCGTGCAGGCTGCAGGCCGGAGCGGCTTGCGAAGCCAGCAGACGCTGGTCGAAACCGGGTTGCTCCCAGTTGCCGGCCTCGCAGTGTTGGCTGAGTACCCCCAGGTCCACCCGTTCTACAGGCTGCCCGGCCAGCTCGGGGAGCAGGGGGGCGCAACCGTTGAAGTCCGGCGCCTTGGGTTGCAGGCCCGCAGCCTGCAGGATGGCCGCCTCCATCAGGGCGATGGGCACGGCGGTGGCAGTGTCGAAAATTTCCCATTCGTGGGCAATGTTGTCGCGGGTGTACTGGTTGCCCGGGTCGACGGCGAGCTGTTGTTCGCTGCTGAGCACCAGGACGGCGGCGCGGTTCAGCACCAACGGCCACAGGGCACGTAGTTCGGCCTCGGTCAGCGGGTTGAGCGCCTGGTAGGCCTGCACGGCTGGCAGGATGCGCATTGGGTCGCCCTCGGCGTGGTGCAACAGCGCAGCGCAGGTCACCGACAGGTCGGCGATGCGCCAGGTGCGCAGCAGGTCGCCGAAATCGATCACGCCTTGCAGTTGCCACTGGCGCTGGGCATCGCGGGCCCACACGGTGTTGTCGTCGGTGATGTCCAGGTGCACGGCCTGACTCGGCAAGTGATCAACCAGCGGCATCAGGCGCTCGCGGGCCTGGCGGGTGGCGTGTTCGATGCGGGCGCGCTGCTCGCTGTCCTGCAGCACCGGCAGCAGATGATCGATCAACGCCTGGGCATGCTGCGGGTCCCATTGCAGGGTGCGCGCAAGGCCTGGGTGGTCGAAATCGGCCAAGGCCTTGTCCAGCTTCGCACAGAGCCCGCCCAGCTCCGCCATCAGGTGCGGCTCCATGTGCTTGAGGCGGGTCAGTGGCTGGCCTTCGATGTAATCGAGCAGGCGCAGGCGCAGGGGGTGCCCGTCCATGTCCAGTGCTAGCAAGCCTTCGCCGTTGCTGGCAGGTCGCAAGGCGGGTACCGGCAGGTCCTGTTCGCGCAGGTAGGCCAGGGCGGCATGTTGTGCTTCAAGCTCAAGCTGGGCATAGCTGCCGTGGCAGGCTTTGAGCACATAGCGGGCTTGTGGCGTGTCGACGCGGAAGTTGACGTCCTGTTGGCTGCCCAGTGCCGTCAGGTCACCGTCCAGACAATAGTGCGCCTGCAATACGGCGTGTGCCTGCGCCTCGCTGAGTGAAGGGCTGGGCAGGCCGGAACGGCTGATCAGCGTGGTCAGGGCAGGGGAGGCGGACGGATGTTGTGGGCTGGACATGAGGCTCTACCGTTGCTGCTGGGAGTGGACGGTGGAGAATTTATGCCTGATCTGGCTGATGATGGAAGACGATTGTTGTCAGTAAAATTGATTATCGCGCGCTTGATCGTGTTTGCATGGCCGCCTGCGTGACTTTACATAAAATTATTATCTGCCAATAATTATTGGTATTCAATAATTATGGATAAAGCCATGTTCGATCTATTTCCACGCCGCGAACTGGCTGCCGACATGGCCAGGCAGCTGCTGAAACCCTCCACTCTGGATATCGGGCTGCGATCTGGTTTGTTCTTCTCGGGGCTGCGCCGGACTGGCAAAACCACCTTCCTGAAGAACGACTTGATCCCGGCATTGGAGGAAATGGGTGCGCTGGTGATCTACGTCGATCTCTGGAGTGATACCCAGACCAGTCCTGTGGCACTTGTCCTTGCAGCTGTGCGTAAAGCCCTTGTTGATCTGCAGAACCCAGGCTCGGCTTTCTTGCAGAAACTGAAAACCTTGCGCGGTGCGGCAGTCGAAATGGCCGGGCTCAAGTTTGGGTTCAACCTCGATACCTTGGGCACCGAAGGTGGCGTGACGCTGGCAGAAGCGCTAACTGAAGTCGTCGACCAAGCCCGGGTGGACGTCGTGCTGGTTGTCGATGAGGTACAGCAAGCGATTACCACCGAGGCCGGGCAGCAGATGATGCTGGCATTGAAGGCTGCACGTGATGCCATCAACCCGAGACCGAACACACCAGGGCATTTCCTGTTTATCGGTACCGGCTCTCACCGGGCAATGGTCAACGAATTGACCGCTCGACGTAACCAGGCTTTTGCCGGCGCTACCAACGTGCCCTATCCGGTACTAGGCAGGGATTATGTCGAATTCTGGCTCAAGCGGCTCGCGAATGATGGGCTGGACAACTTACCGTCGCTGGATGTTGCTGCACTCGCATTCAAAACGCTGGGTAGCAGGCCAGAGGAATTCATCCGCGCACTTCGCCAGCTGATCCATTCGCCAGCGTCGAGTGCTGGGCCGGATGATTTGCTGCCAGTGATCGCAGCCACTTTGCGTTCGGCTGCTGCCGACCTGGAGCTAATGAAGGTAGAAGAGCTGGGCGTTCTGGCTGAAGCGATTTTTGCCCGGATTGCATCGGCCGAAGGTGATGTGCGTGGCGTGTTTTCCAATGAGGCGGCAGCCGAATATTCGAAAGTCGTAGGGCGCGAAGTTAGGGTTGAAGAGATACAGCCGGTTGCCAACGAGTTGCTGGCGGCCAACCTGATCATGCGTCGTGGGCACGGCGTCTACGGGGTGACTGACCCCTTCGTGCAGGAAATCTGGCGCGAGCGGCAGGAACTGTTGAGGCGCCTTTGAGGGCAGCCCAGATCATCATCGGTTTTTTTCGTTCTACGCCCGATTGCGTCAGGGCAGCAAGGTGCCGGCCTTGGTTTTTGCGGTGTTGCGCAGATCGAGCGCCGCCCGCGCGGCGCTCAATCTCAAACACGGCGCAAGGATCAAGGCGAACACACACCATTTCCCTACGAAGCCTCAACCTCCAAAAACGCCGCTTCCAGCAACTGCCGTGTGTACGGATGTTGCGGCGCATGGAAGATCGCCTGCGCATCCCCTTGCTCCACCACTTGCCCATGCTTGATCACCATCAGCTGGTGACTCAGCGCCTTGACCACCGCCAGGTCATGGCTGATGAACAGGTACGTCAGGTTGTACTTCTGCTGCAGGTTACGCAGCAATTCCACCACCTGCCGCTGTACGGTGCGGTCCAGCGCGGACGTGGGTTCATCCAGCAGGATCAGTGCGGGTTTCAGCACCAGCGCCCGGGCAATGGCGATGCGCTGGCGTTGCCCGCCGGAAAACTCATGGGGGTAGCGATGGCGCGTGCGCGGGTCCAGGCCTACCTCTTCCAGGGCTGCGATAATTGCCGCTTCCTGTTCCTGCGCGGTGCCAATGCCGTGAATGCGCAACCCTTCACCCACAATGTCCGCCACGCACATGCGCGGGCTCAGGCTGCCAAACGGGTCCTGAAACACCACCTGCATTTCCCGACGCAGCGGCCGTACAGCCTTCTGGTTCAGCCCTTGCAGGTTCTGCCCATGGAAGCGGATGCCACCCTGGCTGGAGATCAGTCGCAAGATCGCCAGGCCGAGCGTCGACTTGCCCGACCCAGACTCCCCGACAATCCCCAGTGTCTGCCCTTGCGGCAAGCTGAAGTTGACCCCGTCCACGGCTTTCACATGGTCAACCGTGCGCCGCAGCAGCCCCTTCTTGATCGGGAACCACACCTTGAGGTCATCCACCTCCAGTAGTGGCGCGCCCACCGGGTTGTGCGCCGGCAGCCCGCTGGGCTCGGCATTTATAAGCATTTGGGTGTAGTGGTGCTGTGGCGAGCTGAACAGCGTGGCGCATTCGGCTTGCTCCACGATTTGCCCGCGCTGCATCACGCACACGCGGTGGGCGATGCGACGCACCAGGTTCAGGTCATGGCTGATCAGCAGCAGCGCCATGCCCAAGCGCGCCTGCAGTTCCTTGAGCAGGTCAAGAATCTTCAACTGCACGGTCACGTCCAGCGCCGTGGTCGGTTCATCTGCAATCAGCAGTTCCGGCTCGTTGGCCAGTGCCATGGCGATCATCACCCGTTGGCGCTGCCCGCCCGACAGCTCGTGGGGCAGGGCCTTCAAGCGCTTGTGCGGCTCGGGAATGCCGACCAGGTCCAGCAGCTCCAGGGTGCGTGCGGTCGCTTCCTTGCCGGTCAGGCCCTTGTGCAGCAGAAGGATTTCGTTGATCTGCTTCTCGATGCAGTGCAGCGGATTGAGCGAGGTCATCGGCTCCTGGAAGATCATCGCAATGCGGTTGCCGCGAATGCGCTGCAGGGTCTTCTCGTTCTGCTGCAGCAGGTCTTTGCCTTCGTAGCGGATGCTGCCGCTGGGGTGGCGGGCCAGGGGATAAGGCAGCAGGCGCAGGATCGAGTGCGCGGTGACCGATTTGCCCGAGCCACTTTCGCCCACCAGCGCCAGCGTCTCGCCTTTGCGGATGTCAAAGCTGATGCCGTCCACCACCCGGTTGACCTGGTCCCCGGTCACGAACTCCACGGCCAGGTCCCGCACTTCGATCAGGTTCTGTTCACTCATGTCACTTCCTCGGGTCGAAGGCATCGCGGGCGGACTCGCCGATGAACACCAGCAGGCTCAGCATCAGCGCCAGCACGGCAAAGGCGCTGATGCCTAGCCACGGCGCCTGCAGGTTGGACTTGCCCTGCGCCACCAGTTCGCCCAGCGATGGCGAACCGGCGGGCAGGCCGAAGCCGAGAAAGTCCAGGGCGGTGAGGGTACCGATGGCGCCGGTGAGAATGAACGGCATGAAGGTCATGGTCGAGATCATGGCGTTGGGCAAAATGTGCCGGTACATGATTGCGCCGTTGCGCATGCCCAAGGCACGGGCGGCGCGCACGTATTCCAGGTTGCGCCCACGCAGGAACTCGGCGCGCACCACATCCACCAGGCTCATCCACGAGAACAGCAGCATGATACCCAGCAGCCACCAGAAGTTGGGCTGCACGAAGCTGGCCAGGATGATCAGCAGGTACAGCACCGGCAGGCCCGACCAGATTTCCAGAAAACGCTGCCCGGCCAGGTCGACCCAGCCACCATAGAACCCCTGCAGGGCGCCGGCGATGACGCCGACGATGGAGCTGGCCACGGTCAGGGTAAGGGCGAACAGTACCGAAATGCGGAAGCCGTAGATCACCCGCGCCAGCACGTCGCGGCCCTGGTCGTCGGTGCCCAGCCAGTTGTCCGTGGAGGGCGGCGCCGGGGCGGGCACGCGCAGGTCGTAGTTGATGCTCTGATAGCTGAACGGGATTGGCGCCCACAGCACAAAGCTGTCTTTCTTGGCCAGCAGTTCGCGGATGTACGGGCTCTTGTAGTTGGCCTCCAGCGGGAATTCGCCGCCGAAGGTGGTTTCCGGGTAGCGCTTGAACGCGGGGAAGTACCATTCGCCGTCGTAACGCACGGCCACGGGCTTGTCGTTGGCGATCAACTCCGCGCCCAGGCTTAGGCCGAACAGGATCAGGAACAGCCACAGCGACCACCAGCCACGGCGGTTGGCCTTGAAACGCTCGAAGCGCCGGCGGTTGAGGGGGGACAAGGCCATGTCAGTGCTCTCGGCTGGCGAAGTCGATGCGTGGATCGACCAGGGTGTAGGTCAGGTCGCCGATCAGTTTCACCACCAGCCCCAGCAGGGTGAAGATGAACAGGGTGCCGAAGACCACCGGGTAGTCGCGGTTGATGGCCGCTTCGAAACTCATCAGGCCCAGGCCGTCGAGGCTGAAGATGACCTCGATCAGCAATGAGCCTGTGAAGAAAATGCCGATGAACGCCGACGGGAAGCCGGCTATCACCAGCAGCATGGCGTTGCGGAACACGTGGCCGTACAGCACCCGCGGCCGGCTGAGGCCCTTGGCCTTGGCGGTGACCACATATTGCTTGTTGATCTCGTCGAGGAAGCTGTTCTTGGTCAGCAGGGTCATGGTGGCGAAGTTGCCGATGACCAGCGCGGTGATCGGCAGCACCAGGTGCCAGAAGTAGTCCAGCACCTTGCCGGTGGTGCTCAGTTCGTCGAAATTGTTGGAAGTGAGGCCACGCAGCGGGAACCAGTCGAAGTAGCTGCCCCCGGCGAACAGCACGATCAGCAGGATCGCGAACAGGAACGCCGGGATGGCGTAGCCGACGATGATCGCCGAGCTGGTCCACACGTCGAAGTGGCTGCCGTGGCGCACTGCCTTGGCGATCCCCAGCGGGATCGACACCAGGTACATGATCAGCGTGCTCCACAGCCCCAGCGAGATCGAAACCGGCATCTTCTCGACGATCAGGTCGATCACCTTGGCATCGCGAAAGAAGCTGTCGCCGAAGTCCAGCTGGGCGTAGTTCTTGATCATGATCCACAGGCGCTCGGGCGGCGACTTGTCGAAGCCGTACATGCGCTCGATTTCGGCGATCAGTGCCGGGTCCAGGCCCTGGGCGCCGCGGTAGTTGGAGCCCGCCACGGAAACCTCGGCGCCGCCACCGGCAATGCGGCTGGTGGCGCCTTCGAAGCCTTCGAGCTTGGCGATCATCTGCTCGACCGGGCCACCGGGGGCGGCCTGGACGATGATGAAGTTGATGACAAGGATACCGAACAGGGTCGGGATGATCAGCAGCAGGCGCCGCAGGATATAGGCCAGCATGTTAGTTGGCCTCGTCCGCAGGGGCGTCGCTGACCGCCGGGGTTACCCCGGGCTTGATCCACCAGGTGTCGATGCCGATGTCGTACTTGGGCGACACTTTCGGGTGGCCGATGTGGTTCCAGTAGGCCACGCGCCAGGTCTTGATGTGCCAGTTGGGGATCACGTAGTAGCCCCACAGCAACACGCGGTCGAGGGCGCGGCAGTGGTCGATCAGGCTCTGGCGAGAGTCGGCGTTGATCAACTCTTCCACCAACTGGTCAATGGCCGGATCGCGCAGGCCGATGAAGTTGCGGCTGCCGGGGTTGTCAGCGGCGGCACTGGACCAGAACTCTCGCTGCTCGTTGCCCGGCGAGTTGGACTGCGGGTAGCCGCCGACGATCATGTCGTAGTCCCGTGAACGCAGGCGGGTGATGTACTGGGAAACGTCCACCCGGCGGATGCTCAGGTCGATGCCGAGGTCGGCGAGGTTGCGCTTGAACGGCAGCAGAATGCGTTCGAACTCGGTCTGCGCCAGCAGGAACTCGATGCTTACCGGTTTGCCTTGGGCGTCGACCATCTTGTCGTCGACGATTTTCCAGCCGGCTTCCTGCAGCAGCTTGTAGGCCTGGCGCTGCTGCTCGCGGATCATGCCGCTGCCGTCGCTGACCGGGTTCTTGAAGGCCTCGGAGAATACTTGCTCAGGGACTTTGCCACGCAGCGGCTCAAGGATTTTCAGCTCGTTGGGGCTGGGTAGGCCGTGAGCGGCCATTTCCGAGTTGTCGAAGTAGCTGCCGGTGCGGGTGTAGGCGCCGTTGAACAGCTGCTTGTTGGTCCACTCGTAGTCCAGCAGCAGGCTTAGCGCCTGGCGTACGCGCACGTCCTGGAACACCGGGCGGCGGATGTTGAAGATAAAGCCCTGCATGCCGGTGGGGTTGCCGTTGGGCAGCTCTTCCTTGACCAGGCGGCCGTCACGCACGGCGGGTACGTTGTAGGCGGTGGCCCAGTTCTTCGCGCTGACTTCCAGCGCATAGTCGAACGCCCCGGCCTTGAGTGCTTCCAGGGCGACGGTGGTGTCGCGGTAGGAATCGAAGGTCATGACGTCGAAGTTGTAGAAGCCACGGTTGATCGGCAAGTCCTTGGCCCAGTAGTCCTTGACCCGCTCGTAGCGCACCGAGCGGCCGGCCTTGACCTCGGCAACCTTGTACGGGCCGCTGCCCAGGGGGATTTCCAGGTTGCCGCGGTTGAAGTCGCGGCTTTCGTACCAGTGCTTGGGCAGCACGGGCAGCTGGCCGAGAATCAGCGGCAGCTCGCGGTTGCCCTTGTGCTTGAACCTGAACAGCACCTTCAGCGGGTCTTCGGCGACCACTTCGGCGACGTCGGCGTAGTACTGGCGGTACAGCGGCGCACCGTCCTTGATCAGGGCATTGAAGGTGAACACCACGTCCTCGGCACGCATCGGGTGGCCGTCGTGGAAGCGGGCTTCGGGGCGCAGGTAGAAGCGCACCCAGCTGTTGTCCGGGGCCTTCTCGATCTTGCCGGCCACCAGGCCGTATTCGGTGAACGGCTCGTCCTGGCTCTGGCGCATCAGGGTGTCGTAGATGCTGCCGATGTTCTCGGCCGACACGCCTTTGTTGATGAACGGGTTGAGGCTGTCGAAGCCGCCGAAGCTGGACTGGCGGAAGGTGCCGCCCTTGGGCGCGTCGGGGTTGACGTAGTCGAAGTGCTTGAAATCGGCAGGGTACTTGGGTGGCTCGTCGTACAGGGTGAGCGCGTGCTGCGGTGCGGCCAGGGTGGGAAGGCTCAGGCAGGCGAGCAACAGGCTGCATGCCAGCCGGCGCAGACGGTGCGTTGGCGTCATTGGGCTTTCTCCGAAGTCTTGATCCACCAGCTGTTCAGCCCAAGGGTATAGGGCGGTGTGGTGACGAAGGCGAACCGGTTGCGGTAGGCCAGGCGATGGTTGTCGAGGTACCAGTTGGGGATCATGTAGTACTGCCATGAGAGCACGCGGTCCAGGGCGCGGGCGGCGGCGACCTGGTCGTCGCGGCTGCGTGCGGCCAGCAGGGTGTCGAGCAAGTGGTCGACCACCGGGTCCTTGACCCCAGCATAGTTCTTGCTGCCCTTGGTCGCGGCCTGGCTGGAATGGAAGTACAGCCACTGTTCCAGGCCGGGGCTCAGGGTCTGGTTCAAGGTCATCAGAATCATGTCGAAATCGAACTGGTCCAGACGTTGTTTGTACTGGGCACGGTCCACGGTGCGCAAGCGTGCATCGATGCCGATGCTGGACAGATTTTCGACATAAGGTTGCAGGATGCGTTCAAGGTTGGGGTTTACCAGCAGCAGTTCCATGCGCAGTTGCTGGCCCTTGCTGTCCACCAGGCGCTGGCCGTTCAGCTTCCAGCCAGCCTCGGCAAGCAGGCCCAAGGCCTGGCGCAGGGTCTGGCGGCTGATGCCGCTGCCATCGGTGTGGCTGACCCTGTAGGGTTCGCTGAACAGCTGGGCCGGCAACTGGTCACGGAACGGCGTCAGCAACAGCCACTCCTTGCCGGTGGGCAGGCCAGTGGCAGCGAACTCGCTGTTGGGGTAGTAACTGGTCGAGCGGCGGTAGGCACTGCTGAACAGGGCGCGGTTGGTCCACTCGAAGTCGAGCATCAGCCCCAGCGCCTGGCGTACCCGCGGGTCGCTGAAGGTGGCCCGACGGCTGTTCATGAACAGGCCCTGGGTTTGCGTGGGGATCTGGTGCGGGATCTGCGCCTTGATCACTTCGCCACGGCGCACGGCCGGGAAGTTGTAGCCGTTGGCCCAGTTCTTCGCCTGGTGCTCGATATATATGTCGAATTCGCCAGCCTTGAACGCTTCGAAGGCCACGGTGGCGTCGCGGTAGAACTCGTATTCCACGCGCTTGAAGTTGTACTTGCCACGGTTGACCGCCAGGTCCTTGCCCCAGTAGTTCTTGACCCGCTCGAACACCAGACGTCGCCCAGGTTGTACCTGGGTGATGCGATAGGGGCCGCTGCCCAAGGGGGGCTCGAAGGTGGTGGCCTTGAAGTCGCGTTTTTGCCAGTAGTGCTTGGGCAGCACCGGCATTTCGCCCAGGCGCAGGATAAGCAGCGGGTTGCCCGCGCGCTTGAACACGAAGCGGATGCGCAACGGGCCGAGGATGTCTACCCGCTGCACTTCCTGCAGGTTGGTGCGGTAGATCGGGTGGCCGTCCTTGAGCAGCGTGCGGTAGGAAAAGGCCACGTCTGCCGAGGTGATCGGCTGGCCGTCATGCCAGCGGGCTTCCGGGCGCAGGTTGAACACCACCCAGCTGCGGTCCTCGCTGTATTCGACCGAACGGGCGATCAGGCCGTAGCTGGAGGTCGGCTCGTCACCCGACGGGTCGTACTGGCCGGTGCCGACCATCAGCGGCTCGTTCAGCTCGCTGATGCCGTACTGCTGGAAATTGGGCGTGGTGATCGGGCTCGACCCCTTGAAGGTATAGGGGTTGAGGGTATCGAAGGTGCCAAAAGCCATGGCTCGCAAGGTACCGCCCTTGGGCGCTTGCGGATTGACCCAGTCGAAATGGGTGAATGTGGCTGGGTACTTGAGCGTGCCGAACTGCGCGTATCCGTGGCTTTCGCTCACCGTCGCGGCTACGGGGAAGCTCAAGGCCAGGCTGATTGACAGCAGGAGGGGACGTATCAAGTCGGCATCCGATCCAGAGGCGTTGGGCTTTGATCGGGTACAGTAACAGCTTGGTGGGGTTGGAAAAAGAGAGGTTTTGAAGGAGGAAGTGGCGGCGCGGTCCGGTGCATGCTGTTGGGGGAGACACTGTACCTGTGGGAGCGGCCTTGTGTCGCGAAATGGGCGCGGAGCGGCCCCAGAATTTTAGCTTCGCAGCTCGTATCGCCGGGGCTGCTTCGCAGCCCTTTCGCGACGCAAGGCCGCTCCCACAGGGCCGCGTACTAGATTAATGCGAAAGGTAGACGGTCAGGGTCTGGCCAGGCTTGAGGGCGTGGCCGCTGCGTGGGTTCCAGCGCTTGAGGTGTTGCATTTCCACGTTGAAGCGCTTGGCCACCAGGTACAGCGAGTCGCCCTTGCGTACCTTGTACTGGGTGGAGCGCTTGCCGGATGCAGCTACCCGGTTGCCGGCGGCGCTCGGCCCTTTGCCACCGCGCAGGGCCAGCACCTGGCCGGCACGCAGGCTGTTGCCGGACAAACGGTTCCAGCGCTTGATGTCACCGACCGAAACGCGGTTGGCCTTGGCGATGGTGCCCAGGTTGTCGCCGCGTTTGACCCGGTAGCTGCGCGCGGCCACCGGTGCCTTGGCTTCGGCCACCGCGCGGGCGAATACGGCCTTGTTCGGCTGCAGGCTCACCAGTTGCTCGGGTTTGAGGTTGGACAGGCTGTCGCTGAGCAGCTGCGCCTTGGCGGTTGGCACCAGCAGTTGCTGCGGGCCGTCTACGGTCATGCGTTTCTTGAAGGCCGGGTTGAGCTGGATCAGCTCGTCTTCGTCGATGTTGGCGAAGGCCGCCACCCGCGACAGGTCCAGGCGATCATTGATGGCGACCGCTTCGAAGTAGGGCTCGTTGGCGATCGGGTTCAGGTTCACGCCATAGGCTTCAGGCGTAAGCACCACCTGCGACAGGGCCAGCAGCTTGGGCACATAGTCGCGGGTTTCCTGAGGCAGCGGCAGGTTCCAGTAGTCGGTTGGCAGGCCGAGCTTTTCGTTGCGCTCCATGGCGCGGCTCACCGTGCCTTCGCCGGCGTTGTAGGCAGCCAGGGCGAGCAACCAGTCACCGTTGAACATGTCGTGCAGGCGGGTCAGGTAGTCCAGTGCGGCGTTGGTCGACGCGGTGATATCGCGGCGGCCATCGTAGAAATTGGTCTGGCGCAGGTTGAAGTGGCGGCCTGTCGCTGGCATGAACTGCCACATGCCGGCAGCGCTCGCGCGTGAATAGGCCATCGGGTTGTAGGCGCTTTCGATGGCGGGCAGCAGGGCCAGCTCCAGCGGCATGTCGCGCTCTTCAAGACGCTCGACAATGTAGTGCAGGTAGAGGCTGCCGCGCTCACCGGCGCTTTCGATGAAGGTGGGGTTGCTGGCGAACCACAGGCGCTGCTGCTCGATGCGCGGGTTGACGTCGATGCTGTCCTGCAGGGCGAAGCCCTGGCGCATGCGCTCCCAGACGTCCTGCGGCGCCTGCTCGGCCGGCTTGACCAGCAGCGGTGCAGGCTTGTGCTTGATCCGCGCCTGGTAGTTGTGCGCGCGAACGCTTTCGGATTCGTCAAGCTGACGGGTGCTCTGGCAGCCCACCAGGGTGGCGGCCAGAGCCAGCGCACTGATTTGGGCCAGGCGCGTCAGGGCGACGGAATGAGAGGTTCTGCGGCTACGGGAAGACATCGGCTGAGACAGGTATCCGGGCGAAAAATTTCGGCGATTCTAGAAACCGCTCCGGGCCTGGTCAACCTTTGACCATCGATTGCGATATATCTTGAGGTTATCAGAAGGTGTCCTTCCAAGACCTCAAGGCAGCAAAAACAGTGACCTGCGAGTCGTTTGGATGTCCCTTCCATTCGTCTGCTTTTTGTTTAACTAATGTTTCAGAGGTACGCAGAAAGGGGTTGGTCAGGCGTTCCAGGCCGATCGTTGATGGCAAGGTGATGCGATTGTCGGCGCGTAAACGGGTAACGTCATCGAACCGCTGCAGAACGTGCGGATTGGTGGGTTCCACCGCCTTGGCAAAGCGCAGGTTGCTGAGGGTGTACTCGTGGGCGCAGTACACTTCGGTTTGCGGCGGCAGCGCCGCCAGGCGGGCGAGGGCCGGTTGCATCTGTTCGGGTGTACCCTCGAACATGCGCCCGCAACCGGCGGCGAACAGGGTGTCGCCACTGAACAGCACTGGCGTTGCCGGTTGGTCGCTGAAGAACGCGATATGCCCCAAGGTGTGGCCAGGCACTGCCAGGACCTGGAACGTCACGCCCAGCACCGTCACCTGGTCGCCTTCGTCCAGGGCCACGTCGCGACAGGGAATACGCTCGTTGGCAGGGCCGCACACCCGTGCGTTGGTCAGTTGCCTGAGCCGTTCCACGCCGCCGACATGGTCGTTGTGGTGGTGGGTAATCAGGATGTCGCTGAGCACCCATTCTGGGTTGGCCGACAGCCAGCGTTCCACCGGGCCGGCGTCACCCGGGTCGACCACCGCGCAGCGGCGTTTGGCAGTATCCTGTAACAACCAGATGTAGTTGTCGGAGAAAGCGGGGAGAGCATCGATCTGTATCATGGTGCGGATCCGATTCGCCAAGCGTGGCACATGAAGGCATCTTAGCCGCGATGGCGCGGTGGGAGAACCTTCGAGGGAGAGCGCAATGACCGACCAAGCCTTTGCCCAGGCCGACCCGGACTGGGTCAAGCTGATCAGCCTGGCCCGTGAGTGGTTCAATGGCCCGATCGGCCAACTGATGCTCAAGGAAGAGGAAAAACTGCTGGAAGAAGAGCTCGGCCGCTTCTTCGGGGGTTACCTTGTGCACTACGGCCCCTGTGCGGAGCCGCCGCCCAGTGCCCCCCAGGTGCAGCGCAACGTGCGCCTTGGGGCGCCGCTGCCGGGCGTGGAAATTGCCTGTGAAGAGCAGGCCTGGCCGCTGAGCGAGCACGCCGCCGATGTGGTGGTCCTGCAGCATGGCCTGGATTTCAGCCTGTCGCCCCATGGCTTGCTGCGCGAGGCCGCCAGTGCCGTGCGCCCGGGCGGGCACCTGCTGATCGTCGGGATCAACCCGTGGAGCAGTTGGGGCATGCGCCACTTCTTCAGCCATGGCGCCTTGCGCAAGGCGCGCTGCATCTCGCCGTCGCGGGTAGGCGACTGGCTCAACCTGCTGGGCTTTGCGCTGGAGAAACGCCGCTTCGGGTGCTATCGTCCGCCGCTTGCTTCACCGGCCTGGCAGCAGCGCCTGGCGGGCTGGGAGCGGATGGCCGGCGGCTGGCAGAGCTCCGGTGGCGGGGTGTACCTGCTGGTGGCGCGCAAGATGGTGGTGGGCCTGCGGCCGTTGCGCCCGGAGCGCCGCGAGCCGATGGGCAAGTTGCTGCCGCTGCCGCTGGCCAAGGTAAACCGCACGGCGGTGAACCCTGAAACTGACAAGCACTGAATTCAAGAGTGGTACATGAGCGATAGCGTCGAAATGTTTACCGATGGTGCCTGCAAAGGCAATCCTGGCCCCGGTGGCTGGGGCGTCCTGATGATCTACAAGGGCGTCGAGAAGGAACTGTGGGGCGGCGAACGTGAAACCACCAACAACCGCATGGAGCTGATGGCGGCGATCCAGGGCCTGATGTCGCTCAAGCGCGAGTGCGATGTGGTGCTGACCACTGACTCGCAGTACGTGATGAAGGGCATCAACGAATGGATGGTCAACTGGAAGAAGCGCGGCTGGAAGACCGCTGCCAAAGAGCCGGTGAAGAACGCCGACCTGTGGCAGCAGCTCGATGAGCAGGTCAACCGCCACAAGGTGAGCTGGAAGTGGGTGCGCGGCCATATCGGCCACCCTGGCAACGAACGCGCCGACCAGCTGGCCAACCGGGGGGTCGATGAGGTGCGCGCCCAGCGTTGAGCTGGGGTACAATCGCGGCCTTTGTAACTGATGCAAGTTGGAGCGCCCCGCGTGGAGCAGCAGCAAGATAAACGGTTCGTCATTCTCGATACCGAAACCACGGGTATGCCGGTCAGCGAAGGCCACCGGATCATCGAGTTCGGCTGTGTCGAGGTGCTCGGCCGGCGCCTGACCGGGCGGCACTTCCACGTCTACCTGCAGCCGGACCGCGAGAGTGACGAGGGCGCTATCAACGTCCACGGCATCACCGACACCTTCCTGGTCGGCAAGCCACGCTTTGGCGATGTAGCCGAGGAATTCTTCGAATTCATCCAGGGCGCCACGCTGGTCATCCATAACGCGGCGTTTGACGTTGGCTTCATCAACAACGAATTCGCCTTGTTGGGCCAGCAGCATCGCGCTGACATTTCGCAGCATTGCACCATCCTCGACACCCTGTTGCTGGCGCGCTCGCGCCACCCGGGGCAGCGCAACAGCCTCGATGCGCTGTGCAAACGCTACGACATCGACAACTCGGGCCGTGAGCTGCACGGCGCACTGCTCGACTCGGAACTGCTGGCTGACGTCTACCTGGCGATGACCGGTGGCCAGACCAGCCTTTCGCTGGCTGGCCATGGCGCAGATGCCGAGGGTGATGGTCAGGGAGGTGGTGGTAGCGAGATCCGCCGGATTGTCGGGCGTACGCCGGGGCGTGTGATCATGGCCAATGCCGAGGAACTGGAGGCGCATGCCGAGCGGTTGGCTGCCGTTGCCAAGTCGGCGGGTGGGCCATCGATGTGGCAGACCCTTACCGAGACAGCTGCTGGCTGATTTATAGCCTGCACCGGCCTCTTCGCGGGCGCGCCCGCTCCCACAGGGATTTCGCATGCCCAAAGCCTTGTGAGGCCCCTGTGGGAGCGGGTTCACCCGCGAAAGGGCCAGTACAGGCAATACAAGGCTCAACTACCCTGAAATGGACGCCATGTCCTTCGGAGGTAGCCACCTGATGTACAAGGACCTCAAGTTCCCGATCCTCATCGTCCACCGCGCCATCAAGGCGGACAGCGTTGCCGGCGAGCGCGTGCGGGGCATCGCAGAGGAACTGCGCCAGGATGGCTTCGCCATTCTCGCCGCCGCCGACCATGCCGAAGCCCGCCTGGTTGCCGCCACCCACCACGGCCTGGCCTGCATGCTGATCGCTGCCGAAGGCGTTGGCGAGAACACCCACCTGCTGCAGAACATGGCCGAGCTGATCCGCCTGGCCCGCCTGCGCGCACCCAACCTGCCGATTTTTGCCCTGGGTGAACAGGTAACCCTGGAAAACGCCCCGGCCGAGGCCATGAGCGAGCTTAACCAGCTGCGCGGCATTCTTTACCTGTTCGAAGACACCGTGCCGTTTCTCGCCCGCCAGGTGGCGCGCGCCGCACACATCTACCTCGACGGCCTGCTGCCACCGTTCTTCAAGGCCCTGGTGCAGCACACTGCGCAGTCCAACTATTCCTGGCACACCCCGGGCCATGGCGGCGGCGTGGCTTACCATAAAAGCCCGGTGGGCCAGGCTTTTCACCAGTTCTTCGGGGAAAATACCCTGCGCTCGGACCTGTCTGTTTCCGTGCCGGAACTCGGCTCGCTGCTCGATCACACAGGGCCGCTGGCAGAAGCCGAAGCCAGGGCGGCGCGCAACTTTGGCGCGGACCACACCTTCTTCGTCATCAATGGCACTTCCACGGCCAACAAGATCGTCTGGCACGCCATGGTCGGTCGCGACGACCTGGTGCTGGTAGACCGTAACTGCCACAAGTCGGTAGTGCACGCGATCATCATGACCGGCGCCATTCCGCTGTACCTGTGCCCGGAGCGCAACGAGCTGGGCATTATCGGCCCGATCCCGCTCAGCGAATTCAGCCCCGAGGCAATCGCGGCGAAGATCCAGGCCAACCCCCTTGCCCGCGATCGTGGGCAGCGCATCAAGCTGGCGGTAGTGACCAACTCCACCTATGACGGCCTGTGCTACCACGCCGGGATGATCAAGCAGAGCCTGGGTGCCAGTGTCGAGGTGCTGCACTTCGACGAAGCCTGGTTTGCCTATGCCGCGTTTCATGACTTCTTCACCGGGCGCTATGCCATGGGCACTGCCTGCACGGCAGACAGCCCGCTGGTGTTCAGTACCCATTCCACCCACAAACTGCTGGCCGCGTTCAGCCAGGCCTCGATGATCCATGTGCAGGACGGGGCCAGGCGTCAGCTGGACCGGGACCGCTTCAACGAAGCGTTCATGATGCATATCTCGACCTCGCCGCAGTACAGCATTCTCGCCTCGCTGGACGTGGCCTCGACCATGATGGAAGGGCCGGCCGGGCATTCACTGCTGCAAGAGATGTTCGACGAGGCGCTGAGTTTTCGTCGTGCCCTGGCCAACCTGCGTGAGCACATTGCTGCGGATGACTGGTGGTTCAGTATCTGGCAGCCGCCGAGCACCGAAGGTACCCCGCACCTGGCCGCGCAGGACTGGTTGCTGCAACCGGGGGCGGAGTGGCATGGCTTTGGCGAGGTGGTGGACGGCTATGTGCTGCTCGACCCGCTCAAGGTGACCTTGGTGATGCCGGGCCTGAGCGCGGGGGGTGTGCTGGGCGAGCATGGTATCCCGGCGGCGGTGGTCAGCAAGTTTCTCTGGGAGCGGGGGCTGGTGGTGGAGAAAACCGGCCTGTACAGCTTCCTGGTGCTGTTCTCCATGGGCATTACCAAAGGCAAGTGGAGCACGTTGCTTACGGAGTTGTTGGAGTTCAAGCGCCACTATGACGGCAATACAGCCCTGAGCAGTTGCCTGCCGAGTGTGGTGGCAGCTGATGCTGCACGCTACCAGAGGATGGGGCTGCGCGACCTGTGTGACCAGTTGCATGACTGCTACCGCGCCAATGCCACGGCCAAGCAACTGAAGCGGCTGTTCACGCGCTTGCCGGAGGTGGCTGTGAGCCCGGCCCGTGCCTATGACCAGATGGTGCGTGGCGAGGTGGAGGCGGTGCCGATAGAAGCGCTGCTGGGGCGTGTGGCGGCGGTGATGCTGGTGCCGTATCCGCCTGGTATTCCGTTGATCATGCCGGGCGAGCGGTTCACCGAGGCGACCCGCTCGATACTCGATTACCTGGCCTTTGCCCGGGCATTCAACCAGGGCTTCCCCGGTTTTGTCGCCGATGTGCATGGCCTGCAGAACGAGAACGGCCGTTACACCGTGGACTGCATCACGGAATGCGAATGATCTCGACGCCGCTGCGGGCCAGTTCGAAGCGGTTTTCACCGAGGTGGTTGACCTTGTCGCCGATGGCCAGGCGGTAGGTGGTGATGGGGGCGCCCAGCGTGCTGCCGTCGAGTTGCAGGGTGGATTCCTGGAACTCGTGCACGGGGTAGATACGGCCTTCGGCGTCACGGGCGTGGAATTGGCCGACCATTACTGCTGCCATTTGGGTGGAAACCTCTGAATTACGTAGAAAATGTCTGAAGGCATAGACCGTGCAACAGCCTCGGAAGTTTTCATCCTGCGGAAAAAAAACCAAAGCGCCGAGGAACGGTCATCTATAACTACAACGTCCCTTTACCCAGCAAAGGTTGGAAATTGCCATGAGCCAGGTGTATTCGGTAGCGGTTGTCGTGGGTAGCTTGCGCAAGGAGTCATACAACCGCAAGGTCGCCCGCGCACTTTCGGAGCTGGCGCCGTCCAGCCTTACCCTCAAGATCGTCGAAATTGGCGATTTGCCGTTGTACAACGAGGACGTCGAGGCCGAAGCGCCGCCAGAGGCGTGGCAGCGTTTTCGCGAGGAGATCCGCCGCAGTGATGCGGTGCTGTTCGTCACGCCAGAATACAACCGATCGGTGCCGGGCTGCCTGAAAAATGCCATCGATGTGGGCTCGCGGCCGTACGGGCAAAGTGCCTGGAGTGGCAAACCGACGGCGGTGGTGAGTGTATCGCCCGGGGCCATTGGCGGCTTTGGCGCCAACCATGCCGTGCGCCAGTCGCTGGTGTTTCTGGACATGCCCTGCATGCAGATGCCCGAGGCCTACATTGGCGGGGCGGCAAGCCTGTTCGAGGACTCGGGCAAGCTCAACGACAAGACCCGGCCGTTCTTGCAGGCGTTTGTCGACAAGTTTGCTTCGTGGGTGAAGCTGAACCGGGCGGTTTGATTGCCTGAAGTAGACATCCCTGTAGGAGCGGCCTTGTGTCGCGAAGGGCCGCAACGCGGTCCCGGCAATTTCTGCATTACCGCTGAAATCATGGGGTCGCTCTGCGACCCTTCGCGACACAAGGCCGCTCCTACAGGCTGGCGTGTCGCAGGCTCTAGCGGAAGCTGTAGGAAACGCCGGCATAAACGCCAAACCCTTCGCCCGGCGTAGAGCGGGCGTTATCCTTGCTTGCATCGTTGTAGGTTGGCGTCACCGTGGCCGCATACCGCTTGTTGGTCAGGTTGCGCAGGTCCAGCCATGTCTGCCAGTCCTGTTTGGGTGAGTTCCAGCCCAGGCGCGCACCGAGCAGGGCATATTCATCGGCGTGGTAGCTGTTGGCATAGTCCACCTGCACCTTCGACGCCATTTGCGTGTTGACCCCGGCGTAGAAGCCGCTCGGCCAGTCATAGCGCAGTTCGGCCTGGTAGTAGTGCATGGGGATGCCGGGCAGGCGGTTGTCGCCAAACGTGTCGTCATCACGGTAGTGGAAGTCGCTGAAGGTGTAGGCCTGGCGCACGCTCAGCTTGCCGGTACCGGCGCGTTCCCACAGTGTGCTGTCAAGGCCGGCCTCCACGCCCTGGTGCACGGTAGCGCTGGCGTTGAACTCGGAGGTGAAGTTTGGCACCACTTCCACGGCCAGCAGTTCGTGGCGCACTTGCGAGTAATACCAGGCAAGGTCCCAGTGGCCAAGCGCCGAGTCGCCACGCGCGCCCAACTCCAGGGTAGTGGCAGTCTGGTTCTGCATCTCGATCGGCTGGATCTGTTTGCCGCCTGTGCTGGGTGCGCTCCAGATCAGCGACCACGGGTGTGGCGGTTCTACCGAGCGGCTGAGGTTGCCGTACACCTGCAGGTCCGGGCGGATGTCGTAGCGCAGCCCCAGGCGTGGTGCATAGTCCCAGTCATGCATGCTCACCTTGCCGCCCTCGGCCGGGTAGGTCACGTCACTTTCGCGGCGGGTGTAGATCATTGCCAGGCCGGTGGTCAGCCACAGGTTGGGGGCCAGTTCCAGGTCGTTGCCGGCATGCAGCACGGTGTCCGAGCCCTGGTAGGTGAAGTCACGGGTGCGCGCGCCGAACACATCGCCATTGCGGGTAAATTGTGAAGCGCCGCTGTTGGGCAGGTGCTTGGTGGTACGCCAGCCGATGGTGGTCTTGCTTTCGTGACCAAGCAGCGTGTCGCGGCGCAAATAGTTCAGCGTGCCGCTGACATCGGTATAGGCCACCTTCAGGCGCATGGGGCCTTCGCGCAGGTCCATCGGGTAGTCGTGGTAGACCAGGCCGGCTTCCAGGCGCGCATCGTCGTCGAGGTAGAAGGTGGTCTTGTTGCCCACCCAGGTACTGCCTGGCTGTGGGCGGCTGTCGTCGCGGGCCAGATAGGCCGGGTTGGCCGCGCGCGGGTGGTGCTTGATCTGATCTTTGGTCAGGCGCCCGGCCAGTTCGTTTTCGGTCTCGCGGTAGCGCAGGTAGAAGCGGGTTTCCAGGTTGGGGTTGAAGCGGTAGCCGACATTGGCGGCAATGCCCTTGGCACTGCCACTGCTGTGCGCCTGATAGCCGTCATATTCCGAGTCGGTCAGGGCCACGTAGTAGTCGAGATTGCCCAGCACCTGACCGGAGCTGATGTGCCGGTGCTGGTAACCGCGGCTGCCGACCTCGTAGCGCACCTGCAGCGGCGCGGCGTCGTAGCCGGTGTGGGTGACGTAGTTGATTGCGCCGCCCAGCGCCAGGGCACCCTGGTCGAAACCATTGGCACCGCGCAGTACTTCGGCGCGGCTCAGCCACAGCGGCTCGAACAGTTCGTAGGGCGTACCGCCCGGGCCCGTCAGTGGCAGGCCGTCGAACATCGTGTAAACCCCGGAGCCGTGGGCACCCGGCGCGCGGTTGATGCCCGAGCCGCGGATCGACAGTTTGATGCCATCGTTGCCCGCCGATTGGGCGAATACGCCGGGCTGGTAGGCCAGCACGTCCTGGTTGCTGGCCACCCGGCCTTGCCCGACGCGTTGCATGTCCACCAGGTTGCTGGCACCAGGTACCTCGCGCAGGCGCTCGCCGGCGGCTGTCAGGTCGTTCTGCTCCTCATCGGTGATCAGCACCTGGCCCAATTCGACCGAGGATGCTGCCAGGGCGGGCTGGGCGGCAACAAAGGCAGCCAGCAGGCCAAGGCAGGACGATGGGGAAAAAACGGAACGCATTGTACGACTCCAGGCGAAAGACGAATGGACAACGGCGTTGAGACGAGCGAAATGCCGCTTGGAGCACGAAGAAAGTCAGCAAATCTTGCATGGCTTTCGTCAGACGCTTTTGTACGAAAGTTCTTTACAAGCCGCACCGGTGGAGCGAGGCGGCATGCGCTTCGTAAGGTGGCAGCAGACCGGCAGCGATGCCTCGCTCAATCAACCGTGGAGTACAAGCATGACTGACAACGCACGACACCCGCAGCAACCCCCGGCGGACGCCCCGGTTCGCCTGACGCCCCGTGAACGGCAAGTGCTGTTGTGGTGTGCCTACGGCAAGAGCTCCTGGGAGATAGGCCGGATCCTTGAGTGCAAGGAGTCGACGGTGAACTTCCACGTGTCCAATATCTTGCGCAAGTTCGACGTGCCTACACGGGTGGCGGCGGTAATCAAGGCCATTCGCTACGGCATGCTGGCCGAGCAATGAGGGGGTGAGGTATGAGCAACGACCCTCGGTTACCACGTTATGCCGACAGCCATGACCCGTTCTGGCCACGCGTGGACCTTGGCAGGCTGCGTGAGCGCCTGAACCTGACATGGCCGGTCAGTGAGGCCGCTCTGGAAGTCGCCGCACGTTGTGCCGCCATCGATGCAGCGCGGGAATTTGCGCGCTGGCGCGCGGTGTTGCGAGAGCGGGGCTACAAGCGCCTGGAGGATGTGGCCGGGCATGACCAAGGGCGCGCTTTGCGGGTGTGCTACATCCGCTTTGTCGAAGCCGCGGTCATGTACAGCCTTGGTGCAAGCTCATATCTGCGCACTGTGCGGCGGGGGGCGGCTCATGCATGAGGAATTTGTTGTCGACCGCTGGGCCCCGGGGCTGATCGAGCTGCTGAGCGTGGATGGCAGTGTGTTGTTTGCCGCGCTGCTGGGGGCTTTGCTGGTGGGCGCGGCGCGCGACCGCTTGATCACCAGTGCGACCAGGCGCCTGACGCTGGGCAAGAAGCTGTTGCTGGTGTTCGTGACCGTGGGTGTGGGGCACCTGTTCGAGCCGCTGGTTTCGTCATTGGCGCCCTTGTTGACCCGTGGCATGGCGGCATTCGTCGCTGCCGTGGTGGTGATCCCCATCAGCCTCAAGGTCATGGTCTGGCTGGATACGCTTGACCCGCGCGAACTCATCCAGCGCTGGCGCCGCCGAGGTTAGCCGCTGGCGGCTTCGGGCAGGTGGCTGGTCAGTTCGTTCAATTGCTGTTCCAGCTGCTGGATGCGTTGCTTGTCCTTGATGTGCAGCAGGATGGCTTGGCGATCAACCGGGGACAGCGTGCGCAGCCGGTCGAGCATGTCGAACTCCCAGCCTGCCTCACTTTGGCATACCGGGCGTTGTTCGCCCAACAGCAACCAGTCCAGGGAGCACCCATGCTGTCTGGCGATTTCTATGCAAAGTGAGTATGGAACGCTGTCGCGAACTTTCCAGCTGCTCAGCGTCTGCGGGCTGACCGACAACGCACGAGACAGCTCGGCATCAGTCTGGGAACCAGTGAGAAGCTTAAGGCGCGTGAGCACCGCAGCAAGTACGTGAGTACTCATAACAAATATCCATGACTGGTTTAATGATATTCCATGGGCTTAAACTACTCGTTATGAATACAGCCCTGCGTTTTAAGGAGCACTTCTGCAATGAGAACCATCAAATTGAAGAATACACCCACAGTTGCAGCCAATACTGACACACAGGTTGGCCTGGGCAATGCTAGCAGGTACTTGCCGTGAGTACTTACAAGCTGGTTTGCCCGCATTGCCATAGCCGGATGCGCATACGCACTAGCGAAGGGCGCCATATTTTCTTGCGTATCGCTTATTTGCAATGCACCACTGAGGCGTGCGGCTGGTCTGTACGCGCCGAATTCGAAATGACCCATGAACTTTCCCCCAGCGGGATGCCCAATCCGGAAGTGTATCTGCCTTCGGCCAATGGCGATCTGCGCAAGGCCGCCTTGCCTGGGGCAGGCCAGGCCAGCCCGGTTGAGTGAGGCTTCATAGGGGGCAGGCAAATAAACGTGCAGATAAAAAAACACCCCGCATAAGCGGGGTGTTTTGTATTGCCGAGGCGATCAGCCGATCAGTTGCAGGCCGGCTTGCTGAACCAGTTCCAGCAGCGGCTGCGGGTAGACGCCGAGCACGAAGGCAAGAATGGCGATGGCCAGCAGCATGACGCCACCGGTGCGCTGTTCCCACTTCAGCGGGGCGTCGTGGCGACGCAGGTTCGGCTCGACCAGGTACAGGGTGACCATGACGCGCAGGTAGTAGTAAACGCCGATGGCGCTACCGATCACCAGGGCACCGACCAGCCACCACAGGTGCGACTCGACGCCGGTGGCGATGATGTAGAACTTGCCGATGAAGCCTGCGGTCAGCGGGATGCCGGCCAGCGACAGCATCATCACGGTCAATACGGCGGTCAGGTACGGGCGGCGCCAGAACAGGCCGCGGTACTCGTACAGCGCATCGGCGTCACGGCCGCCGTAAGGCGAGGACATCAGGGTGATCACGCCGAAGGCGCCGAGGCTGGTGATCACGTAGGTGACCAGGTACACGCCCATGGCTTCCAGGGCCAGGCCCTTGCTGGCAACCAGCGCGATGACCAGGTAGCCGAAGTGGGCGATGGACGAGTAACCCAGCAGGCGCTTGAGGTTGCTCTGGGTCAGCGCCAACAGGTTGCCGACCAGGATCGAGGCCACGGCAATCACCGCCAGCACGGTGCTCAGCGCGCCGCTGCTGGCAGCAGGGGAGAGCATGAACAGGCGCACGACCACGGCGAATACTGCCACTTTGCTGGCGGTGGCGAGGAACGCGGCCACCGGCGCCGGGGCGCCTTCGTACACGTCCGGGGTCCACAGGTGGAACGGTACCAGCGACAGCTTGAAGGCCAGGCCGACCAGCATCATGCCCAGGCCCAGCTGGGCCACCAGGCTTGGCATGCTGGTGGTTGCCAGGGCTTTGCCGATCTGGTCGAAGCTCAGGCTGCCGGCATCCGCGTACAGCAGGGCCATGCCGAACAGCAGGAAGGCCGAGCCTGCGGCCGATAGCACCATGTACTTGATGCCGGCTTCCAGTGATCGCTTGTTGAAGAAGGCGTAAGCCACCAGGCCGTAGACCGGTACCGACAGCAGCTCCAGGCCGATGAACAGCCCGGCCAGGTGGTTGGCGCTGACCAGCACCAGGCCACCGAGGGCCGACATCAGCAGCAGCAGGTACAGTTCTTCACGGTTGCCCGGGAAGCCCTTGGAGCCTTCGCCGAGGTAGGCGTGGGCCAATGTGACGCACGCGAGCGTTGCCACCAGGATGATCGCCATGTACAGGCAGGCGAACTTGTCGATGGTGATAAGCGGGGTAACCGCCAGCGGCGCTACCTTCAGCGCCGGCAGGATCGACAGCAGGGCCAGGTTCAGGCCCACGGTGGACAGCAGGAAGGTCTGCGAGTGGTTGCGCTTCCAGGCGATCGCCAGCATCACCACCACCGTGGTGATGGTGGTGATCAGCATCGGCGCCAATGCGATGAAGTGTTGAGTGGTGAATTCCATAGCGCTCTTACCGGGCCGAAGCGAGTTGAGTGAAAGCGGAACCGAGCCACTGCTGCACACCACTCATGGTGGCGGCAGAGGTGTCGAGGAACGGCTGCGGATACACGCCCAGCAGGATCAGCAGTACCGCCAGGCCCAGCACCATGATCAGTTCGCGACCGTCCATGCCGGCCAGCACGGTGTCGGCCTTGGCCGGGCCGAAGTAGGCGCGGTGGATCATGATCAGCGAGTAGACCGAACCGAATACCAGGCCGGTGGTGGCGATCACGGTAATCCATGGTACGTGCGCGAAGCTGCCGATCAGGATCAGGAACTCGCCGACGAAGTTGCCGGTACCCGGCAGGCCCAGCGACGCTGCGGCGAAGAACAGGCTGATCGCCGGGAGGTAGGCGATGCGGTGCCACAGGCCACCCATCTGACGCATGTCACGGGTGTGCAGGCGCTCGTACAGCTGGCCGGACAGGATGAACAGCGCCGCAGCCGACAGGCCGTGGGCCAGCATCTGGATCACCGCGCCTTGCAGGGCTTGCTGGCTGCCGGAGTAGATACCGATCAGCACGAAGCCCATGTGCGAGACGCTGGAGAAGGCGATCAGGCGCTTGATGTCGGTTTGCGCAAAGGCCAGGAAGGCACCGTAGAAGATACCGATCAGGCCCAGGGTCATGGCGATGGGCGCGAACTCGGCCGAGGCGTTCGGGAACAGCGGCAGGGCGAAGCGCAGCAGGCCGTAGGCCGCGGTCTTCAGCAAGATACCCGCCAGGTCCACGGAGCCTGCGGTAGGTGCCTGGGCGTGAGCATCAGGCAGCCAGGAGTGGAACGGCACCACCGGCAGCTTCACCGCGAAGGCGATGAAGAAGCCCAGCATCAGCACGTACTCGACACCCGCTGGCAGTTCGGCCTTGAGCAGGTCGCTGTAGTTGAAGGTGAGCACGCCGGTAGTGTTGTAGTTGACCAGCACCAGGCCCAGGATCGCCACCAGCATGATCAGGCCGCTGGCCTGGGTGAAGATGAAGAACTTGGTCGCCGCGTAGATCCGGGTCTTCTTGCCGTCTGCCGAGCTGTGACCCCAGAGCGCGATGAGGAAGTACATCGGCACCAGCATCATTTCCCAGAAGAAGAAGAACAGGAACAGGTCCAGGGCCAGGAACACACCGACCACGCCGCCCAGGATCCACATCAGGTTGAGGTGGAAGAAGCCGACGTGGCGCTGGATCTCTTTCCAGGAACACAGTACCGACAGCACACCGAGCAGGCCGGTGAGCAGGATCATCAGCAGCGACAGGCCGTCGAGGGCCAGGTGGATGCTGATGCCGAAGCGCTGGATCCACTGGAGTTTGTATTCCAGGGCCCAGGCAGGCTCGGCGCCCGGAGCGGGGGCGAGGGTGTAGTCGCCGTTAGCCCACAGCCACAGGCCGATGCCGAGCAGCAGGGACATGGTCAGCAGCGCGATCCAGCGCGGCAAGGTGGCGCCGAAGCGCTCACCCAGCCAGCACAGGAAGCCGCCGATGAAGGGGATCAGGATCAGCCAAGGCAAAATCATGACGGGTTGGTTTCCTTTGGCAAAGTCGCAAGATTCATTGTCATACCGCAGCCACTAGCACGGCACCGAGTACCAGTACGGCACCGACGGCGATAGAGGCGGTGTACCAGCGCAGTTGGCCAGTCTCGGTCTTGCTCATGGCGACATGGCCGCCACGCGCCATCCGAGGAATCAGGCCGATGCTGCGGTCTACCGGGTCCTTGCGCAGGATGTGGCAGATCAGCAGGTACGGTTTGACGAAAAGCTTGTCGTAGATCCAGTCGAAGCCCCACGCGGCGAACCACCAGGCCGACAGGGCGCGGCCGATGCCGCTGTTGGCGACGGCGCTGACGAAGCTGCGCTTGCCCAGGAACAGCAGGGCCGACAGCAGGATACCGGCGATGGCGATGGCACCCGAGGTGATCTCCAGCGCGTGCTTGGCTTCGCCACCGGCGTGGCCGGCGCTTTCAGGCAGCACGCCTGCCAGCGGCGGGGTGATCCAGGCACCGACGAAGGTCGACAGCACGATCAGCACGCCCAGCGGCAGCCAGTGGCTGATGCCGTGGCCCGCGTGAGCTTCGGTCTTGGCTTCGCCGTGGAAGGCGATGAAGATCAGACGGAAGGTGTACAGCGAGGTCATGAACGCACCGACCAGGCCGGCGTACAGCAGGCCGGTATTGCCGCTGGCGAAGGCTTCCCAGAGGATCTCGTCCTTGGAGTAGAAGCCCACGGTCACGATCGGCAGGGCGGCCAGGGCAGCACCACCGACCACGAAGCTGGCGTAGGCCAGTGGCAGTTTCTTCCACAGGCCGCCCATCTTGAAGATGTTCTGCTCGTGGTGGCAGGCAACGATCACCGCACCGGAGGCAAGGAACAGCAGGGCATTGAAGAAGGCGTGGGCCATCAGGTGGAAGATCGCCGCGTCCCAGGCGCCAACGCCCAGGGCCAGGAACATGTAGCCGATCTGGCTCATGGTCGAGTAGGCGAGAATACGCTTGATGTCGGTCTGTACCAGCGCGGCGAAGCCGGCCAGTACCAGGGTCACGCCACCGACCACACCTACCAGGTGCAGGATGTCCGGCGCCAACAGGAACAGGCCGTTGGTACGGGCGATCAGGTACACGCCCGCGGTCACCATGGTTGCAGCGTGGATCAGCGCCGAAACCGGGGTTGGGCCCGCCATGGCGTCGGCCAGCCAGGTCTGCAGTGGCAGCTGGGCCGATTTACCGACCGCACCGCCCAGCAGCATCAGCGTTGCCAGCACCATCCAGGTGTCGCCAGCCTGGAACTTCTGCGGTGCCAGCACCAGCAGTTCCTGCACGTTCAGGGTACCCAGCTGGGCAAACAGGATGAACAGGCCGATGGCCAGGAACACGTCGCCGATGCGGGTGACGATGAACGCCTTGAGTGCCGCGTTACCGTTGTTGCGGTTGCTGTAATAGAAACCGATCAACAGGTACGAGCACAGGCCCACGCCTTCCCAGCCGAAGTAGATGAACAGCAGGTTATCGCCGAGGATCAGGAACAGCATGCTGGCGATGAACAGGTTGGTGTACGAGAAGAAGCGCGAGTAGCCGGCTTCGCCACGCATGTACCAGGAAGCGAACAGGTGGATCAGGAAGCCGACACCGGTAACCACGCCGAGCATGGTCACCGACAGGCCGTCCACGTACAGGGTGAAGTTCGGCGCAAAGCCGTCCACCGACATCCACTGCCACAGCAACTGGCTGTACGCACCGCCTTCAGGCGGTGCGACGTTGAATTGCCAGATTACGTAGGCGGCCGTCGCGGCCGAGAGGCCTACCGAGCCGACGCCGATCAGGGCCGACAGGTTCTCCGAGAACCGCCCGCGAGAGAACGACAGCAGCAGGAAGCCGATGAGGGGGAAGACGAAAGTCAGGAAGATAAGGTTCATCCGCGCATCTCACTGGCAGCATCGATGTCGAGAGTGTGGAAGCGGCGATACAGCTGCAGCAGGATGGCCAGGCCAATACTGGCCTCGGCGGCTGCCAGGCTGATCACCAGAATGAACATCACCTGGCCGTCGGGCTGGACCCAACGGGCCCCGGCGACGACGAACGCCAGGGCAGAGGCGTTCATCATGACTTCCAGGCTCATGAGCACGAAGAGGATGTTGCGGCGGACCATCAGGCCAACCAGACCTAAGCAGAACAGGATACCGGCGACCGCCAGGCCATGCTCGAGAGGGATAGCACCCATGATTTACTCCTTCGCCTCGTTGCGGCCCAGGTGGAAGGCGGTGACGGCTGCAGCCAGCAGCAGCATCGAGGCCAGTTCGACCACCAGCAGGTACGGGCCGAACAGGCTGATGCCCACTTCTTTCGGGCCCACGGTGGTGCCGCTGATGCCAGCGCCGCTCGGGGTCACGAACAGCACGTACAGCAGTTCCAGCAGCAGCAGGGTGCCGAGGATTACCGGCCCTGCCCAGATGCCGGGCTTGAGCCAGCCGCGCTCCTGGGCGACCGAAGCCGGCCCCAGGTTGAGCATCATCACCACGAACACGAACAGCACCATGATGGCGCCGGCGTAGGCGATCACTTCCAGGGCACCGGCGAACGGCGCACCCAGGGAGAAGAAGATCATGGCCACGGAAATCAGCGAAATGATCAGGTAAAGCAAGGCGTGCACGGGGTTTGTGCCGGTCACCACCCGAAGGGTGGAGACCACGGCAATCCCGGATGCGAAGTAGAAAGCGAATTCCATCTTTCTGTCCTTATGGGAGCAAGCTCTTCACGTTGATCGGTTCGGCTTCGTTCTGCGCAGCGCCTTTCGGCTTGCCAGCGATTGCCATACCCGCAACACGGTAGAAGTTGTAGTCAGGGTTCTTGCCGGGGCCGGAGATCAGCAGATCTTCTTTCTCGTACACCAGGTCCTGACGCTTGAACTCGGCCATTTCGAAATCCGGAGTCAGCTGGATCGCGGTGGTCGGGCACGCTTCTTCACACAGGCCGCAGAAAATGCAACGCGAGAAGTTGATGCGGAAGAATTCCGGGTACCAGCGACCATCCTCGGTCTCGGCCTTCTGCAGCGAAATGCAGCCAACCGGGCAGGCCACCGCGCAGAGGTTGCACGCTACGCAGCGCTCCTCGCCATCGGGGTCGCGGGTGAGGACGATGCGGCCGCGGTAGCGCGGCGGCAGGTACACGGGTTCTTCGGGGTACTGCAGGGTGTCGCGCTTGCGGAACCCGTGGGAGAACACCATTGCCAGGCTGCGCAGCTGAGTGCCGGTGCCCTTAACGATGTCGCCGATATACTTGAACATGGGTCAAATCCTCACTGGGCCGCGACGGCTGGCGTGTTGTAAAGCACGATCGCAGCGGTCACCAGCAAATTGATCAGGGTCAGCGGCAGGCAGAACTTCCAGCTGAAGTCCATCACTTGGTCATAGCGCGGGCGCGGGATCGAGGCGCGCAGCAGGATGAACAGCATGATGAAGAACGCGGTCTTCAGGGCGAACCACAGGAACGGCACTTGCGGCAGGATGCCGAACGGGCCGTGCCAGCCACCGAAGAACAGGGTTACCAGCAGCGCCGAGATGAGGATGATGCCGATGTACTCACCGACGAAGAACATGCCCCATTTCATGCCGGCATACTCGATGTGGTAGCCGTCGGCCAGTTCCTGTTCTGCTTCCGGCTGGTCGAACGGGTGACGGTGAGTCACGGCGACGCCAGCGATGAAGAAGGTGCAGAAGCCGAAGAACTGCGGAATGATGAACCACAGGTTCTGCGCCTGGTACTCGACGATGTCGCGCATGTTGAACGAGCCTACCTGCACCACTACGCCCATCAGCGCCAGGCCCAGGAACACTTCGTACGACACGGTCTGTGCCGAAGCACGCAAGCTGCCCAGCAGGGCGTACTTGTTGTTCGACGACCAGCCGGCGAACAGCACCGCGTAGACCGACAGGCCGGCCATGGCGAAGAAGAACAGAAGGCCGATGTTCAGGTCGGCAACGCCCCAGCCCGGTGTGATCGGGATGATCGAGAAGCCGATCAGCAGGGCGCTCATGGCCACGACCGGCGCCAGGGTGAAGATCATCTTGTCGACGAAGGGCGGGTTCCAGTCTTCCTTGAAGAACATCTTCAGCATGTCGGCGGCGATCTGGAACATGCCGAACGGGCCGACACGGTTAGGACCGTAGCGGTCCTGCCACCAGCCCAGCAGGCGGCGCTCGACGAAGCTGAGCAGGGCGCCGCAGACCACTACGGCCAGCAGCACCACGATAGCCTTGACGACCTGGATGATCACATCGATCACTTCGGGGGTGAACCAGCTCATTGTGCTGCCTCCTGCAGGCCTTCGACGGATGCACCGAAGATGGCAGGCGGAATGCCGGCCAGGCCTTTCGGCAGCGCGACCAGGCCAGCGCCCAGCTCTTCATTGATACGCAGCGGCAGGCGCAGGGCCACACCCGCAACGTTCAGGCTCAGCAGGGCACCGTCGTTGACACCCAGGCGGTCGGCTTCGGACTTGGCCAAGGCCACGTAGGCCGCCGGGATGCGCTCTTGCACCGGGGCGGCGCGCGACGAGCTTTCCTCGCTGCCGAACAGGTGGAAGAACGGCACGGCAGTCCAGGTGCCACGGCTCGGGTTGAACGCACCTGGAATGGCGTTGAACCAGCTCAGGCGGTCGCCTTGCGATTCGATCAGGCGCACGCCCGGGTCACCGGCACGCAGGTGGCCACCGACCTCGTCCTGGAACTTGTTCCAGGCTTGCGGCGAGTTCCAGCCCGGCGACCAGGCGAACGGCACCTGTTGGCGCGGTTCGGCGGAGCCCGAGTAACCTTCCATGGAGAAGGCGAACGCGGTGTCCTTGTCTTGCGGGGTGCGCGGTTCGTGCACGCTGATGTTGGCGCGCATGGCAGTACGGCCGGAATAGCGCAGCGGCTCGCGGGCCAGCTTCATGCCCTTGATGCGGAACGCGGCGCTTGGCGCGGCGTTGACGATGCCGGCCAGTTGCGGGGCGGCTTCGGCGCAGGCGCTGGTAACGTGGTCCAGCTGGGTCCAGTCGACCGGCTTGTTCAGCAGGGTGGCACGCAGGGCGTGCATCCAGCGCCAGCCTTCGTGAATCTGGATGCTGCTGTCCAGGTACTGCGGGTCGAACACCTGGAAGAAGCGTTGGGCACGGCCTTCCTGGCTGACCAGGGTACCGTCGCCTTCGGCGAACGAGGCCGCTGGCAATACCAGGTGGGCACGGTCGACAGTGGCGGTTTTGGAGTGGTCGGCAACGATCACCACCTTGGCTGCAGCCAGGGCAGCGTCGACCTTGGCGGCCGGTACGCGGGCGTACAGGTCGTTTTCCAGTACAACGATGGCGTCGGCCTTGCCGCTGATGACCGCGTCCAGCGCGGCATCGACGGATTCGCCACCGAGCATGGCCAGGCCGATGCTGTTGGCCTCAGGCACCACCAGGCTCAGCGAGCCGTTCTTCTCGCGCAGCTTCAGGGCTTTGGCGATGTTGGCGGCGGCTTCGATCAGCGCCGGGTCGGCCAGGGAAGTACCGGCAACGACCAGGGGGCGCTTGGCAGCCACCAGGGCGTCGGCGATGCGCTGGGCCAGGGCCTTAGCTTCGTCGTCCAGGCCGGCAACGGCAGGTGCGCTCGGGTCGATGGCATGGGCCACGGCGAAACCGATGCGGGCCAGGTCGGCCGGGGCGGCGTGCACGCATTCTTCGGCGACGTCGTCCAGCTTGGTTTCAGCCAGGGTGGCGATGAACAGCGGGTACAGCGCGTGCTGGCCGATGTTCTTCACCGCGGCGTCGAGCCACGGCTGCACTTTCATCGCTTCGGCCATGGCCTCAGCCTTGCCTTTGGTGGCCTGGCGCACGGCCAGGGCGACGCGGGCAGCGGTCTGGGTCAGGTCTTCACCAAGCACGAACACGGCGTCGTGGTCTTCGATGTCGCGCAGGGTAGGCACCGGCAGCGGGCTGTTGTTCAGCACGTTCAGGGCCAGGCGCACGCGGGCCAGTTCGCCAGCTTCCATGCCGGAGTAGAAGTACTCGGCGCCGACCAGCTCACGCAGGCCGTAGTTGCTTTCGAGGCTGGCGCGTGGCGAGCCGATACCGACGATGGTACGGCCGCGCAGCAGGTCGGCGGCCTTGTCCAGGGCAGCGTCCAGGCCCAGCTTGGTGCCGTCGGCCAGATGTGGCTGGCGTGGGCGGTCCTTGCGGTTGACGTAGCCGTAACCGAAGCGGCCACGGTCGCACAGGAAGTACTGGTTGACCGAGCCGTTGAAGCGGTTTTCGATCCGGCGCAGTTCGCCGTAGCGCTCGCCCGGGCTGATGTTGCAGCCGCTGGAGCAGCCATGGCAGATGCTTGGGGCAAACTGCATGTCCCACTTGCGGTTGTAGCGCTCGGAGTGGGTCTTGTCGGTGAACACACCGGTCGGGCAGACCTCGGTCAGGTTGCCGGAGAATTCGCTTTCCAGCACACCGTCTTCGACGCGGCCGAAGTACACGTTGTCGTGGGCGCCGTATACGCCCAGGTCGGTACCGCCGGCGTAGTCCTTGTAGTAGCGCACGCAGCGGTAGCAGGCGATGCAGCGGTTCATCTCATGGGCGATGAACGGGCCGAGGTCCTGGTTCTGGTGGGTACGCTTGGTGAAACGGTAGCGGCGCTCGTTGTGGCCGGTCATTACCGTCATGTCTTGCAGGTGGCAGTGACCGCCTTCCTCGCACACCGGGCAGTCGTGCGGGTGGTTGGTCATCAGCCATTCGACGACGCTGGCGCGAAACGCCTTGGACTCGTCATCTTCGATGGAAATCCAGGTGCCGTCGGAGGCAGGGGTCATGCAGGACATGACGATACGACCACGGGTGTCGTTCTCGTCGGTGTACTGCTTGACCGCGCACTGCCGGCAGGCGCCAACGCTACCAAGCGCCGGGTGCCAGCAGAAATAAGGGATGTCGAGGCCTAGCGACAGACACGCCTGTAACAGGTTGTCTGCACCGTTGACTTCGAGCGCTTTGCCGTCTACGTGGATAGTGGCCATTGTTCAAAGTTCTTCGTTGGCCCGCGTGAGCGGGCGTGGCTAATGGAAATCGGTGAGCTTGCGACACGCCGCGAATGAATCGGGCCTGCCGGCAAGCTGGCGAGTGGCACGGACCACCCGCCTAATCATCTTGTTATGCGCCGACCACGATCGGCCCGGCCTGGATTGGCTTGGCCAGGTCCGGGCGCAGGGTGTCACCAGCGGATGCTGGAGCGACACCGGCCTCGAACTCGGACCGGAAGTATTTGATGGCACTGCCCAGCGGCTCGACGGCACCCGGTGCGTGAGCACAGAAGGTACGGCCTGGGCCGAGGAAGTTGACCAGGCCCAGCAGCGTCTCGATGTCTTCGGCGCGGCCCTGGCCGTTTTCCAGTGCGCGCAGCATCTTCACGCTCCACGGCAGGCCGTCACGGCATGGCGTGCACCAGCCGCACGACTCGCGAGCGAAGAACTCTTCCATGTTGCGCAGCAGCGACACCATGTTGACGCTGTCGTCTACCGCCATGGCCAGGCCAGTACCCATACGGGTGCCGACCTTGGCGATGCCGCCGGCGTACATTTGCGCGTCGAGGTGCTCGGGCAGCAGGAAGCCGGTACCGGCGCCGCCTGGCTGCCAGCACTTGAGCTTGAAGCCGTCGCGCATGCCGCCGGCGTAGTCTTCGAACAGCTCGCGGGCGGTGACGCCGAACGGCAGTTCCCACAGGCCCGGGTTCTTCACCTTGCCGGAGAAGCCCATCAGCTTGGTGCCGTGGTCTTCGCTGCCTTCGCGGGCCAGCGACTTGTACCAGTCGTTGCCGTTGGCGACGATGGCCGGCACGTTGCACAGGGTTTCGACGTTGTTCACACAAGTCGGCTTGCCCCATACGCCCACGGCGGCAGGGAAGGGCGGCTTGGAGCGCGGGTTGGCGCGGCGGCCTTCCAGCGAGTTGATCAGTGCGGTTTCTTCACCGCAGATGTAGCGGCCGGCACCGGTGTGCACGAACAGTTCGAAATCGAAACCGGAGCCCAGGATGTTCTTGCCCAGCAGGCCGGCGGCCTTGGCTTCATCAATGGCGCGGTTGAGGTTTTTCGCTGCGGTGGTGTATTCGCCACGCAGGAAGATGTAGCCACGGTAGGCCTTCAGGGCGCGGGCGCTGATCAGCATGCCCTCGACCAGCAGATGGGGCTGTTGCTCCATCAGCATGCGGTCCTTCCAGGTGTTCGGCTCCATTTCGTCCGCGTTGCACAGCAGGTAGCGGATGTTCATGGATTCGTCTTTGGGCATCAGGCCCCACTTCACGCCAGTGGGGAAGCCCGCGCCGCCGCGGCCCTTGAGGCCGGAGTCCTTGACGGTCTGCACGATGTCGTCTTGCGACATCTCGCTCAGTGCCTTGCGGGCAGCGGCGTAGCCGTTCTTGGCCTGGTACTCGGCAAGCCATACCGGCTCGCCGTCGTCACGCAGGCGCCAGGTCAGCGGGTGGGTTTCGGCCGAGCGCGCAATGCGGTTGGCCGGGCCGAAGGAAGTAATGGTCATACGTAACCCTCCAGCAGTTTGGTGACGCCAGCGGGCTGCACGTCGCCAAAGGTGTCGTCGTCGATCATCAGCGCCGGGGCCTTGTCGCAGTTGCCCAGGCAGCACACCGGCAGCAGGGTAAAGCGGCCGTCGGCGGTGGTCTGGCCCAGGCCGATACCCAGCTCGCTCTGGATCTGGCTGACGACCGATTCATGGCCGCCGATGTAGCAGACCATGCTGTCGCACACGCGAATGATGTGGCGGCCAACCGGCTGGCGGAAGATCTGGCTGTAGAAGGTGGCTACACCTTCCACGTCGCTGGCCGGGATGCCCAGCACGTCGCCGATGGCGTGGATGGCGCCGTCCGGCACCCAGCCACGTTCCTTCTGGACGATCTTCAGGGCTTCGATGGACGCCGCGCGCGGGTCCTCGTAGTGATGCATCTCGTGCTCGATGGCCGAGCGCTCTGTTTCGCTCAGGGCGAAACGGTCTGTCTGGATAAGCGTGCTGTTCATGCTTAGCGGTCCACGTCAGCCATAACGAAGTCGATACTGCCCAGGTACGCAATGAGGTCGGCGACCATGCTGCCTTTGATCACCGAAGGGATCTGCTGCAGGTGCGGGTAGCTCGGGGTACGGATCCGGGTGCGGTAGCTCATGGTGCCGCCATCGCTCGTCAGGTAGTAACTGTTGATGCCCTTGGTCGCCTCGATCATCTGGAACGACTCGTTGGCCGGCATGACCGGGCCCCACGAGACTTGCAGGAAGTGCGTGATGAGGGTCTCGATGTGCTGCAGGGTGCGCTCTTTCGGTGGCGGCGTGGTCAGCGGGTGATCCGCCTTGTACGGGCCTTCCGGCATGTTGCGCAGGCACTGGTCGATGATGCGGATACTCTGGCGCATCTCCTCGACACGCACCATGCAGCGATCGTAGGCATCGCCGTTGTGGGCCAGCGGTACTTCGAACTCGAAGTTCTCGTAGCCGGAGTAGGGGCGGGCTTTGCGCAGGTCGAAATCGCAACCGGTGGAGCGCAGGCCGGCACCGGTGGTGCCCCATTCCAGGGCTTCCTTGGTGTTGTAAGCGGCAACGCCAATGGTACGGCCCTTGAGGATGCTGTTTTGCAGGGCAGCCTTGGTGTACTCGTCGAGGCGCTTTGGCAGCCAGTCGACGAAGTCCTTGACCAGTTTCTCCCAGCCGCGCGGCAGGTCGTGGGCGACGCCACCGATGCGGTACCAGGCCGGGTGCAGGCGGAAACCGGTGATCGCTTCGATCACGGTGTAGGCGCGCTGGCGGTCGGTGAAGGTGAAGAACACCGGGGTCATGGCGCCCACGTCCTGGATGTAGGTACCCAGGAACAGCAGGTGGCTGGTGATGCGGAAGAACTCGGCCAGCATCACGCGAATCACGTCGACCTTCTGCGGCACCTTGATGCCTGCCAGCTTTTCCACCGCCAGTACGTACGGCAGGTTGTTCATCACCCCGCCGAGGTAGTCGATACGGTCGGTGTAGGGGATGAAGCTGTGCCAGGACTGGCGCTCGGCCATTTTCTCGGCGCCACGGTGGTGGTAGCCGATGTCCGGTACGCAGTCGACGATCTCTTCACCGTCCAACTGCAGGACGATACGGAACGCACCGTGCGCCGAAGGGTGGTTGGGGCCGAGGTTGAGGAACATGTAGTCCTCGTTGGCGCCCTGACGCTTCATGCCCCACGCTTCCGGGTTGAAGCGCGCCGACTCTTCTTCAAGCTGTTGCTTGGCCAGGGTCAGGCTGTAGGGGTCGAACTCGGTGGCACGGGCCGGGTAGTCCTTGCGCAGCGGGTGGCCTTCCCAGGTGGGCGGCATCATGATGCGGCTGAGGTGCGGGTGGCCGGCAAAGTCGATGCCGAACATGTCCCACACTTCGCGTTCGTACCAGTTGGCGTTTGGCCAGATACCGGTCACGGTCGGCAGGTTCAGGTCGCCTTCGCTCAGCGACACCTTGATCATCACGTCGCTGTTACGTTCGATCGACAGCAGGTGGTAGAACACGCTGAAGTCGGCGGCCGGCAGGCCACGGCGCTGGGTGCGCAGGCGTTCGTCGACGCCGTGCAGGTCGTACAGCATGCTGTAAGGCTTGGCGACACCGCGCAGGAAGCTGAGCACCTCTTTGAGCTGGGCGCGCTTGACCCACAGCACGGGCATGCCGGTGCGGGTTTCCTGGGCGACGAATGCTTCGGCGCCAAAACGGTTGTTCAGTTCGACGACCACATCCTGGTCGTCAGCCTTGTAGGGCGGAATATAAATAGCGTTGTCCGCTGTCATGGTCTCGGTCGCTTTGGGTCAACGTTAAGAATGAAGCCAGGCCGCCGGCTCCAGGGGGAGCGGGCGGCAGGTCGCTGGATCAGACTTCGTCGGGGCTGCGCAGGTTGGTTACTGCAATGCGCTGCTCACGACGAAGGTCTTTCTGGGCTGGCATCTCGGCACGGTAAATACCTTGATCACCAACAACCCAGGAAAGCGGGCGTCGTTCTTGGCCGATCGACTCCTGCAACAGCATCAAGCCTTGCAGGAAAGCCTCAGGGCGTGGCGGGCAGCCAGGCACATAGACGTCCACGGGGAGGAACTTGTCGACCCCCTGAACGACCGAGTAGATGTCGTACATGCCACCGGAGTTGGCGCACGAACCCATGGAAATGACCCATTTCGGCTCGAGCATCTGCTCATACAGGCGCTGGATGATCGGCGCCATCTTGATGAAGCAGGTACCGGCGATGACCATGAAGTCGGCCTGACGCGGCGAGGCCCGGATGACTTCGGCGCCGAAGCGGGCGATGTCGTGGGGTGCCGTGAAGGCCGTGGTCATTTCCACGTAGCAGCAGGACAGGCCGAAGTTGTACGGCCAGAGGGAGTTCTTGCGCCCCCAGTTGACCGCGCCACGCAGCACATCTTCGAGTTTCCCCATGTAGATGTTCTTGTGGACCTGGTCCTCTAGCAGCTGATCGGTGACGGTTTCCCGTTCACCTACCGGGTACTGCTCGTTGGGCGCATCCGGATCGATTCTGGTGAGATTGTATTGCATTGCCAAAGCCTCATTGTTTCAGCTTCGCTTGCCGCTTGCGGCGACCTTCGGGAGCCCAATCAAGAGCACCGACGCGCCATAGGTAGACAAGACCTGCCAACAGAATTGCTATGAAAACGAGAGCTTCGACGAACCCGGTCCAGCCGCTTTCGCGGACGGACACAGACCATGCAAAGAGAAAGAGGGCTTCGATATCGAAGATCACGAACAGCATCGCGACCAGATAGAATTTGGCGGACAGGCGCAGGCGGGCGCTGCCGACGGGCAGCATGCCGGATTCGAAGGGTTCGTTCTTGGCGCGACCCCAGGCCTTGCTACCGAGCAGGCTGGAAAGGCCGAGCATGAAGGCACACAGGCCGACGACACCCAGGAGGAAGATGGCAAAGCCCCAGTTGTGGGCGATGAGTCCTGCCGAATCGGACATGCTAGAGATCCTTATACAGAGACCCAGCTCTGCAGTCTGAAATAAGTAAAGCGGCGACGTGGTGTCGCAGGTGCAGTGACCAAATGTCGCAGCTGAATCAATCGCGCTGATTTTATGGGTAAACCCGGTGCAAGTAAAATTTCTGTCGCAAATTTATTCGTAGGATTAAGAACAAAAGGCACTCGTAAATGGCTGAAAGCCTTGATATTCGGGCATTGCGTGCGGTTTTGTTAATTATGTTTCTTGCGACTGGTAACGAATTACAAGTTTCGGAATGATAATTAATATCATTTGACCTGATGCCATGTAATTTGGCTGTTCTGTGCCTTGTAAAGTTCATCCGGCGAGTCCCCCTACTTGCAAATGCGAAAGACTCCTGTTCTAGCAGCTTCCGACACTGCGCGCACCGCTCTGGGTCAATACTTTATCGGTTGAGCGGTGACTGGCTGATGAAGCAATCGCCCACTGGCCGAGCCAGTAGGTGAGGATGATCAGGTACGGCGCGGCGGCGAAGGGGCTGACGAAGCGGTCGATGCCGATCAGGCTGTCCGAGAGCACGAACAGGCCGGCGCCGATTGCGGCCAGCCCGCCACAGGCCAGGGCGCGCCAGAGCATGGCGCTGATGGCCAGGGCATACAGCGCTACCGGGATCAGCAACGGTCCGAGGCCGTGGCTGGCCAGTACGCCGAGCAGCGCGATGCCGGTGATGGCGCTGAAGATCAGTGCGGGTAGGGCGGGGCGCAGGGTAATGCCGCAATAGCCGCGCAGGTAAGCCAGGTGGGCACAGAGGAAAGCGGCCAGGCCGAACACGAACAGGTCGGCGGGGATGGCCAGCATGATGTCGCCCAGTACCGAGAAGCCCAAGCCGATCGAGAGCCACTTGCGATAAGGTGTGGCCGGGGCGCCGCGCAGCCAGGCGACAAGCGCCAGGACGGGAACGGGTTTGGCCAGCAGGGCGAGCAGGGTATTGTCGCTGGCCAGTGCATATATATAGAGGGCGGCGGCGGCCAGGGCCAGAATCATCAGGTGGCTTGGACGAGGCATGGGCGGTCCTTGCTGCTGTGCTGCCTCAAGCATAGACCTGATTGTGGGGTTTGCTGGTGACGCCTTGGGTTGTATTAGGGCTGTTATGGGCTAGCCGAAAAGAATACGGCGCCTGTAAGATCGAGCGCCGCCCGTGCGGCGCATCGCGAGCTGCGCTCGCTCCTACGTTCGTTTTTGGCCAGTAACGCCTGTGGCAGGCGCACGCGACCGTCTTGTTTGTACGGCACGATATCGAGTCATGCCCCAAGGCGTTCGCGCGCAAATCCCATAGGAATAATTGGCCCGAAACAAACGTAGGAGCGAGCGCAGCTCGCGATGCGCCGCGCGGGCGGCGCTCGGTCTCGCGGGCGCTGAAGATGCTGTGGCGAAAACCTCTCAGCCCAGGCGCATTTTCAAAGGCACGTCAAAAAGAAAGCCCGGAGCTTTCACAAGCCCCGGGCCTTCGTTCAACAGCAGCCCACTATCAGTGGAACTGCTCTTCCTCGGTCGAGCCGGTCAGGGCAGTCACCGACGATGCGCCACCCTGGATCACGGTGGTCATGTCATCGAAGTAACCAGTACCCACTTCCTGCTGATGCGCCACGAAGGTGTAGCCTTTGCTGGCGTCAGCGAATTCCTGCTCTTGCAGCTTCACGTAGGCGGTCATGTCGTTGCGGGCGTAGTCGTGCGCCAGGTTGAACATGCCGTGCCACATGTTGTGGATGCCCGCCAGGGTGATGAACTGGTGCTTGTAGCCCATGGCCGACAGCTCGCGCTGGAACTTGGCGATGGTGGCGTCGTCCAGGTTCTTCTTCCAGTTGAAGGAAGGTGAGCAGTTGTACGACAGGATCTGGTCCGGGTACTCCTTCTTGATCGCTTCGGCGAAGCGACGGGCTTCGTCCAGGTCTGGCTTGGCGGTTTCGCACCAGATCAGGTCGGCGTATGGCGCGTAGGCCAGGCCGCGGGAGATGGCCTGGTCGAGGCCGGCGCGGACCTTGTAGAAGCCTTCACGGGTGCGCTCGCCAATCACGAACGGCTGATCGTACGGGTCGCAGTCGCTGGTCAGCAGGTCGGCGGCGTTGGCGTCGGTACGGGCCAGGATGATGGTCGGTACGCCCGACACGTCAGCTGCCAGGCGCGCGGCCACCAGCTTCTGTACGGCTTCCTGGGTTGGTACCAGCACCTTGCCGCCCATGTGGCCGCATTTTTTAACCGAGGCCAGCTGGTCTTCGAAGTGCACGCCCGCGGCGCCTGCTTCGATCATGTTCTTCATCAGCTCGTAGGCGTTCAGTACGCCACCGAAACCAGCTTCGGCGTCAGCCACGATGGGGGCGAAGTAGTCGATGTAGCCTTCGTCGCCCGGGTTCTTGCCGGCTTTCCACTGGATCTGGTCGGCGCGGCGGAACGAGTTGTTGATGCGCTTGACCACGGTCGGTACCGAGTCAACCGGGTACAGCGACTGGTCAGGGTACATCGACTCGGCCGAGTTGTTGTCGGCGGCAACCTGCCAGCCGGACAGGTAAATGGCCTGGATGCCAGCCTTTACCTGCTGTACTGCCTGGCCGCCGGTCAGGGCGCCCATGCAGTTGACGAAATCTTTTTCTGGGCGGAAGGACGGGTGGGCACCTTGGGTGACCAGCTTCCACAGTTTTTCTGCACCTTGGCGGGCCAGGGTGTGCTCTGGCTGCAGGGAGCCACGCAGGCGAACGACATCAGCGGCGGTGTAGGTACGGGTCACGCCTTTCCAGCGCGGGTTTTCGGCCCAGTCTTTCTCGAGGGCTGCAATTTGCTGTTCGCGTGTCAGTGCCATGGAAATAAACCTCGTCGCATCGATCTTGGGTTAATTGTGCTGATGCTCGGGTGCAGATCAGGGCGCTTGGCGGCTGTCCTGTTCGCAGGAGTGCGGCGGCGAACGCGAAGGCTCGAAGGGGGAAGGGTGGGCAGGCCAGGCGAAGGTGTGCTCCGGCAGGTCGGCTCGTGGTTGCCTTGCTGCGGTGCTACGCGATTGCCAGTACTGCGGTGATGCGCTTCCGTCCCTCGGGACAACTTCTTCGTTGCAGTCGCAATCCCGTCGAACCGCCTTGTGGGCCGTATAGACACGAGGCGCCTCCAGGGGTGGGAGGAGCACGCCTCGAAGGCCCTTGCCAGGGCCCCTGATTAGCGGGAGCGAGGCCATCATGCCCTTGGGAAAAAGACCCTGTCAAATGTTTTGTAGTGGTTTTTTTCGCTTACTACATCTTTGGTCTAATGCGACTTGTCAGTCAGTTTCAAGGCCTTTGGTCGAGGCCTTGAATTGCCTGGGATCAGTCGAGAAGGTCGACTTTTACCCGCAAAGTCATGTTTTCACCGCGCTGGGTGCTGTAACTGCGGCTTGACGCGCTGCGGTCGGCTTGGCTCTGCTGGTTGTAGCCTGCCAAGGTGATCCATTCGCCGAGCTTGCCGGTGACTGTCGTGTCGGTACTCTGCACTTTCACTACATCTGCACGTTCCTGGCTGATGCGGTCATTATTGGTGCTGATTTGCAGGCGAACCGTGTCACCGCTCAAGCTTGGCGTGACGTAGAAGCCCTGGGTAACGTTGCGGTACTCGGTGTTGCTCTGTATGCGCCCATAGCCGTCGGTGCTGGTGCTGGTGATCGGGATGCTCTGGCCTACCTGAATGAGCGCAGGCTGGCCTTCGCTGGCCTGCACCTGCTGCATGCCGCCGTCACGGTTGCTGGTGCCGTAGTGGATGACGCGTGCGTTGCCGCGGTTGTCCTGGAAGTTGCTGTCGTTGTTGTCCACGCTGATCAGCAGGCGCTTGGGAGCGGTGTCCAGTTGTTGCAGCAAGGCGCGCAGGTCGCCGATGCGCTCGGGGCTGGCGTTGACGATCAGCTTGTTCTCGAAGGCGTTCACCGTGCCGTCCTTGCCGATGAATGCCTGCGCGGCAGGTAGCAGTTCGGCGCTGGCGCGGTGCTGCAATGGCACCACCTCGGTAGCGGCCTGGGCGGCGAGGCTGGCAAGCAGTAGCAGGGAAATGAAAAGGGGGCGTAGCGGCATGTCCATGATCTCCGCAGGTGGAATCAACATGATGGCAAATTTGCCGGCTTCCTGCCGGATCTGGATCACGCCGGCGCTGCTCAGAAGGTCGTATTATCCTTATTTATCTTGTAGGCTATAAATTATAGTAGGCAAGATAATTTAGGATAATGACATGGCTCCTGTTCGCCCGCTCCTGCGCCGTGATCAACTGGCCAACGCTCTGGCCCAAGACCTGGCAGGTGAGTCGCTGATCGATTACAGCGCTGGCATGTTCCTGGCCGCGCCCCGGCGCACGGGCAAGAGCACCTTCCTCAACAACGACTTGATACCGGAATGCGTACGGCGCGGCTGGCGACCGGTTTACGTGGACCTGTGGTCGGACCGCAACGCGGCCCCGGCGCAGCTCATCAGTGGGGCCATCGGCACTGCGCTGGCCAGTTTCGAAGGTGCGCTGGCCAGGACCGCGAAAAAGGCTGGTATCGAAAAAATAAACCTGCTGCGCACCCTGAGCTGGGATTTCACCCGCCCGCAACTGCCTGCGGGTACTACCTTGGCGCAGGCACTTTCCGTGCTGCATCAAGTGTCAGGGCAGATGGTAGTGCTGATCATCGACGAGGCTCAGCACGCCCTTAACAGCGAAGATGGCCTCAATGCCATGTTCGCGCTGAAAGCCGCGCGTGACCACCTCAACCGTGGCGACTGTCCGGACGGCTTGCGCCTGGTGTTCACAGGCTCCAGCCGCGACAAGCTGGCCAACCTGGTACTCAAGAGCAAGCAGCCGTTCTTTGGTGCCACCATCACGCCATTCCCGTTACTGGGGCGTGAATATGTCGAATTCATCACGGGGTTGTGGAACCGGCGCTTGGCCGATAGCAATCAGTTCAAGGTAGAGGACCTGGCGTACGCTTTCGAGCTGGTCGGCCGTCGCCCGGAAATGCTCAACAAGCTGTTGGCCGAAGTCAGCGTCGGCCTGGGTGAGGCGGGTAACTTGGGCGATCTGCTGCGCACTGGGGCACTCAACCATCAGGCTGGTGTCTGGAGTGACTACGAAAGTGCCTGGAACGAGCTTTCGCCGTTGCAGCAGGCGGTGCTTGAGGTAATGGCCGAGCGCACGCTAGGCCGACATCCGTTCTCGCCGTTCACAGAGCAGACCTTGATCGAAGTCAGACGCAAGCTGGAGCAGGCCCAGGCAGAAGTCAACGCCAATACACCTAACGTACAGAAGGCCCTCGATGCTCTGCGCGACAAGGAGCTGGTGTGGAAGGCCAATCGTGGCGAGTACGCGCTGGAGGATGCTTCCATGGCTGAATGGCTCGCCCGCGACAAGGCAGTTGCTGGCCGTGGATGAACCTTTGAGTTGTCCCGCCAGTCGCACTCAGAGGGAGTGCATGGGGTGATCGCATGAGGGGTGGCCTGTTCTTGCTGTTGTGGCTTTGTAGCCTTGGTGCAGAGGCAGCAGCTGATGGGCTGCGCATCAAGCAACTGCAGCGCTGCGGCGACCTGCTCGGCGAAGGCGGGCAGCAATGGTGCCTGCGTGCCGAGGGGCTCGGTGCAGATGTGCCAAAGGTATGGCTGGGCGGTGTGCGACTGCCAGCAGCCGATATCGAGCGCAAAGGTGACCGGCTTACCCTGAACCTGGCGAAAAAAGCCCAGCGCAGCGCGCCCCTTTGGCTGGAATATGATGGCCGCACCAGCAACCCGATATGGCTAACCCGCCAGCGCAGTCATGTTGTCGCCGCAGGGCCTGATGAAGTGGCCAAGAACATGGATGGCCTGACTACCTATGTAGACCTGGTTAGCCTGTTGATCGAAGAACAACACGACGGCCTTGGCGAGGCCCGGCGCATTGCCGGTAAATACGGCGCCCAGGTTGTCGGTGCCATACCGCCGCTGAATGTCTATCAGCTGCGCTTGCCGGTGGACGACCTGGTGCAGCGTGACGCGATGATCCTGCGCATGGGCAGTGAGGTCAGCGTGGATGCCGTAATTGTCGAGGAGTCCGCCCCGGAGTTTGGGGAAGAGGGCAGCGGGCGCGACACCAGGGCCATCGACCAAGCGGACGAATGGGCCGCCAACCGCTTCATGGACGCGCTGTATTTCTACCAGCGACGGATTGGCGCCTCGCGCTTGCCGGTGCAGCCCGTGCGGGTCGGGGTAATCGAGCGTGAAGTGGACTTTGACGCCCCGGGGTTCAGCCAATACCGAGGCAGCTGCGAACAGGGCCAGACGTGCCTGTACGCTCGCGACGGTGATCGACCGACAAGCCACGGCAGCCATGTCGCGGGCATTCTCGCCGCGCAGGGTGAGGGTTTTTTGCCGGGGCTGGGCAAGCACAGCCCTGGCTTCGAGGTGATTGTAGAGCGCAACTCGGATGCAGGTATCACCGCCAACATCGCTGCATCGGTGAACCTGGTCGAGGATGGCGTGCGGGTGCTGAACTGGAGCTGGGGCATCCACCGGGTCGGCGCACGCGACGTCAACGGTGATGAGGTCGATTCGCTGGTGCGTTCCGGGCTGGCGATGAGTGGCTACGAGGAGTTGCTTGAGGAGTTCTTCCTCTGGCTGCGCAAAGAGCACCCGGACGTGGTGGTGGTGAATTCGGCGGGCAACGGTGCGTCGTGGTCAGGTACCGATGAATACCGCCTGCCGTCGTCGTTCATCACCGAACAACTGCTGGTGGTGGGCGGGCACCAGCGGAGCGACAAGGCGACGCCGATCGATGCCCCCGACCATGTGCGCAAGCGCCACAGTTCCAACATCGACATGCGCGTGGATGTCAGTGCTGCTGCCTGCATACGCCCGGCGGCTGCCGCGGCTGCGCATTGCGGCACATCGTACGCAACACCCCTGGTGACTGCCACGGTGGCAGCGATGCTGTCGATCAACCCGGCCCTCACCCCGGAACAGGTGCGCATGCTGTTGCGGCGCAGTGCCCTGACCCTGGGTACCGAGCAGGATTTCGAGGCGATGGATGCCGAAGACCTGACGGCGCCGATCCTGCCTTCTGAGCGCGGTGGGCGCCTGAACCACCCCGACCTGGGGCGTTCGGCGCGCCTGGATATGCAGCGTGCGCTGGACTTGGCAGTGCAGAGCCGGGAGCGGGTGCGCTGAACGGTGGCCGCTGTCAGACAAATTCCGTAACATCGCGCCCCTCGTTTTTGTAACGTCCGCCCGCACTGCCCCACAGGAAGCCCATGAAGCCCGCCCGACTACGCGCCGACCTGCTCGCCGGCCTGACCACCTCGTTCGCCCTGGTGCCCGAGTGCATCGCCTTTGCCCTGGTGGCTCACCTCAACCCGCTGATGGGCCTGTATGGCGCTTTCATCATCTGTACCCTTACGGCACTGTTTGGGGGGCGACCGGGGATGATTTCCGGCGCTGCCGGCTCGATGGCGGTGGTGATCGTTGCGCTGGTGGTGCAGCACGGCGCGCAGTATCTGCTAGCCACGGTGCTGCTGGGTGGCGTGGTGATGATCCTGTTCGGCCTGTTGCGCCTGGGCAAGCTGGTGCGCCTGGTGCCGTACCCGGTCATGCTCGGCTTCGTCAACGGCTTGGCCATCGTCATTGCCATGGCGCAGCTGGAGCATTTCAAGGACGGTGAACACTGGCTCAGTGGCGCGCCGCTGTACCTGATGATCGGCCTGGTGGCACTCACAATGGCCGTGGTCTACGTGCTGCCGAAACTGACCCGCGCGGTACCGCCGGCGCTGGTGGCGATCTTGGGCGTTGGCCTGCTGGTGTACCTGCTCGACCTGCCCACCCGCACCCTGGGCGACATGGCGCATATCGCCGGTGGCCTGCCGGGGCTGGCGCTGCCGGATGTGCCCTGGAACCTGGAAACCCTGAAGATCATTGCCCCCTATGCGGTGCTGATGGCCATGGTCGGCCTGCTGGAGACCTTGCTCACCCTCAACCTGACCGATGAAGTGACCGAGAGCCGTGGCTTCCCGGACCGCGAGTGCGTGGCGCTGGGGGCGGCAAACATGGTCTCGGGCCTGTGCGGTGGCATGGGCGGTTGCGCAATGATCGGCCAGACGGTGATCAACCTCAGTTCCAATGGTCGTGGCCGGTTGTCGGGGGTGGTGGCCGGGGTGATGATCTTGCTGTTCGTGCTGTTCCTGTCGCCGCTGATCGAGCGTATTCCGCTGGCGGCGCTGGTCGGGGTGATGTTCGTGGTGGCCCAGCAGACCTTCGCCTGGGCGTCGCTGCGGGTGCTGCACAAGGTGCCGGTGAACGATGTGCTGGCGATCATTGCAGTGACCGTTGTGACGGTGTTTACCGACCTGGCCATGGCGGTGCTGTTCGGCATCATCATCGCGGCGCTCAACTTTGCCTGGCAGCATGCGCGGGAGCTGTACGCCGACAGCCATGAGGACGGGGAAGGCGGCAAGCGTTATCAGGTGCATGGCACGCTGTTCTTTGCCTCGACCGCCTCGTTCCTCAATCAGTTCGACACTGCCCAGGACCCGGCCCAGGTCACGCTGGATTGCCAGCATTTGAGTTTTGTCGACTATTCGGCGGTTGCGGCGCTGAAAACCCTGCGTGAGCGCTATGCCAAGGCGGGCAAGCATTTGCGCGTGGTGCATTTGTCGGAGCGGTGCAAGAAGCTGTTGAAGCGGGCAGGTGAACAGCACTGAGCCTGATTGTGGCCTGTGCCGGCCCCTTCGCGGCTAAAGCCGCTCCCACAGGGGTATGCGATCCCTTGTGGGAGCGGCTTTAGCCGCGAAGGGGCCGGTACAGGGGAGCCGCTTACTCCCCGCGGTTCTTCTTGACGATGCCATCGGCGATGCTCGCCGGTGCCTCGGCATAGCGGGTGAACTCCATCGAGAAGCTGGCCCGGCCCTGGGTCATCGACCGCATCGAGGTGGCGTAGCCGAACATCTCGCCCAGCGGCACCTCGGCACGGATTACCTTGCCGGCCGGTGTTTCGTCACCGTCCTGTATCATCCCGCGGCGCCGGCTAAGATCGCCCAGAATGTCGCCCTGGTATTCCTCCGGGGTGACCACCTCTACCTTCATCACCGGTTCCAGCAACACCGCGCCGCCTTTCTGCGACAGCTGCTTGGTGGCCATTGAAGCCGCGATCTTGTAGGCCATTTCGTTGGAGTCGACATCGTGGTACGAACCGTCGAACACGGCGGCCTTGAGGCTGATCAGCGGGTAGCCGGCAAGCACGCCGTTCTTCATCTGCTCTTCGATACCCTTCTGGATCGCCGGAATGTACTCGCGCGGTACAACGCCGCCAACGATTTCGTTGATGAACTCCAGGCCTTCCTTGCCTTCGTCGCCGGGGGCGAAACGGATCCAGCAATGGCCATACTGGCCACGGCCGCCGGACTGGCGCACAAAACGCCCCTCGATTTCGCAGGTGTTGCGGATTTTTTCCCGGTAGGCCACCTGCGGCTTGCCGATGTTGGCCTCGACGTTGAACTCGCGGCGCATGCGGTCGACGATGATGTCCAGGTGCAATTCGCCCATGCCCGAGATGATGGTCTGGCCGGTCTCTTCGTCGGTACGCACGCGGAATGACGGGTCTTCCTGGGCCAGCTTGCCCAGGGCGATGCCCATTTTTTCCTGATCGGCCTTGGTCTTGGGCTCCACGGCCACGGAAATCACCGGGTCAGGGAAGTCCATGCGCTCGAGGATGATCGGTTTGTCCATGTCGCATAGGGTGTCGCCGGTGGTCACGTCCTTCATGCCGATCAGCGCAGCGATGTCGCCGGCGCACACGTCCTTGATTTCGGCACGTTGGTTGGCATGCATCTGCACCATGCGGCCGATGCGTTCCTTCTTGCCTTTGACCGAGTTGAGTACCGCGTTGCCTGAGCTGAGCACGCCGGAATAAACGCGGGCAAAGGTGAGTGTGCCGACGAACGGGTCGGTGGCAATCTTGAAAGCCAGGGCCGAGAACGGCTCTTTGTCGTCGGCGTGCCGTTCCAGGTGCTTGTCTTCATCGTCCGGGTCGGTGCCGCGAATGGCAGGGATTTCCGACGGGGCGGGCAGGTAGTCGATTACCGCATCGAGCATCAGCGGTACGCCTTTGTTCTTGAAAGACGAGCCAAGGATGGTCGGCACGATTTCGTTGGCGATGGTGCGTTTGCGCAATCCGGCCTTGATCTCTTCGATGCTTAGCTCTTCGCCTTCAAGAAACTTGTTGAGCAGTTCGTCATTGGCCTCGGCGGCTGCTTCTATCATGTGCGCGCGCCATTCGTCGGCGAGCGTCTGCAGTTCGGCGGGTATGTCTTCTTCGCGGTAGCTGGTGCCGTGGTCAGCGTCGTTCCAGTAGATGGCTTTCATCTTCACCAGGTCGATCTGGCCGATGAAGTTCTCCTCGCTGCCGATGGCCAGCTGGATCGGTACCGGGTGGTGCCCCAGGCGTTGGTCGATCTGCTTGACCACACGCAGGAAGTCGGCACCCTGGCGGTCCATCTTGTTGATGTAGGCCAGGCGTGGCACATGGTATTTGTTGGCCTGGCGCCAGACCGTCTCGGACTGTGGCTCTACCCCGTCAGCACCGCTGAATACCACCACTGCGCCATCGAGCACGCGCAACGAACGCTCCACCTCGATGGTGAAGTCGACGTGGCCGGGGGTGTCGATGATGTTGAAGCGGTAATTGTGCTCAAACTGCTTGGTCGAGCCTTGCCAGAACGCCGTGGTCGCCGCCGAGGTGATGGTGATGCCGCGTTCCTGCTCCTGGGCCATCCAGTCCATGGTCGCCGCGCCATCGTGCACCTCGCCCATCTTGTGGTTGACCCCGGTGTAGAACAGGATCCGCTCGGTAGTGGTGGTCTTGCCGGCGTCCACGTGGGCGACGATGCCGATATTGCGGTACAGCTCGATGGGCGTTGTGCGGGCCATGGCGGACTACCTGCGAATGGGCGGATTCCACCACGTTAGCAGACCGGTGGAATCCTGCCCTGCCGCCGGGCCGTCAGTCGGCCTGCGCTTGCAGCATCCACTGGCCTTCTACTTCACGGGCTACCCCGCTGGCCGTCAGCAGCGCCAGCATGCGCGAGTGCAGGGCGGCTTCGGTGAAGGTTTTGAGGGTGGCCAGGTCCAGTGTGCCGACCAGGTTGAGGTCGGCCTTGGTGTACGACAGCCAGGCCTTTTTCAGCACCTGGGCGACATCGCTGCCCGAGGTGCTGGCGAAGCGGCGGTGCCACTGGCGGCTTTCGAAGGTGAAGGTGTGGGCGTGGCTGTAGGTGCTTTCGTCGCCACCTTCAGTGCAGCGGTGGCAGCGGCACGGGCCTTCGCCGAAGGCGTTGCGCAGGTAGCTGTTGAAGTCCACGACGGGCTTGAGGGACAGGCGTTTGTCGACATCGAACAGGTCGGCGATCAGGGGTTCTTCGGCGCTCACTCGGGATCCTCGTGTGGTGTGGCGTGCATCGGCGGGCACCCTAACAGATCGGGGCATTCAGATCACCTGTAGAGACAACAGAGACCACCTGCCGTACTCTACGCGCCCTTACGCCTACACACCCACTGAGGTAACCCCGTTTGAGCACCAAGTACCCGTACACCGCCACCGTGACCATCAGCGCCGAAGACCGTGGCGGAGATACCGAAGCTTCGGAAAACCCCAGCATGCGCGTGGGCCTGGAAGCGGTGACCGAAACCCTGAAGAAGGTGCATTTCGTCGGTACGCTCGCGGCACCTGAAAAACAGGCCACGCACATCTGCGTGACCCTGGAGAACGGCCTGACCTACTACGGCCCGATCGTCAACGGCCACGCCGAACTCGAAGGCGGCTGGATCGCCTTCGAATCCGACATGCTGACCCCCGAAGAACTGGGCCTGTAAGCCTCAGTTCAGCTCCACCAGGCACTGCTCGAGGATATCCAGCCCTTCCTCGAGCACCTCGGCTTCGATGGTCAAGGGGGCCAGCAGGCGGATGATGTGTCGCGCCTTGCCGCTGGGCATCAGCAGCAAGCCCTTGGCCCGTGCCGACTCCATTACCTTGGCCAGTTGCGCCGGCGCCGGGCTGCCGTCGGCATTGACGAATTCGATGCCGCGCATGGCGCCCACGCCGGTCAGTCGGCCGATGTAGGGGCTCAGGCCCGAAGCCTTCCAGCGCTGGTGGCGGCTGACGATGGCCTGCTCCTGGCGCTCACCCCAGGTGGCGATGTTCTCGTCGGTCATCTGCGCCAGGCTGGCCAACGCCGCCGCACAGGCAATCGGGTTGCCCGAATAGGTGCCACCGAGGCCGCCCTTGGGCAGTGCTGCCATCAATTCCTTGCGCCCGACCACCGCCCCCAGCGGCATGCCGCCGGCGATGCTCTTGGCCAGCAGCAGCAGGTCGGGCTCGATGCCGAGGCGCGGGAAAGCGAAGCGCTGGCCGGTGCGGCCGAAGCCGGACTGGATCTCGTCGATGATGATCAGGATGCCGTGTTGGTCGCAGAAGCGGCGCAAGGCCTGGGCGAAGGCCGGGTCGAGGGCGAGGAAACCGCCTTCGCCCTGAACCGGTTCGAGGATGAACGCTGCCACGTCTTCCACGGCCAGTTCGACGCTGAACAGGCGCTCCATGGCCTTGAGTGCCTGCTCGCAGGTAACCCCGGTATCGGCGCCAGGGTAGGGCAGGTGGTACACCGGCCCAGGCAGCTCGCCCACCCGTTGCTTGTAAGGGGCCACCTTGCCGTTGAGGTTAAGGGTGGCCAGGGTGCGGCCATGGAAACCGCCGTCGAAGGCAATGATGGCGCGCTTGCCTGTAGCACCACGGGCAACCTTCAGGGCGTTTTCTGCCGCTTCCGCACCGCTGTTGGTGAGCATGCCGGCCAACGGGTAGCTGACCGGTACGAACTGGCTCAGCTGTTCCATCAGCGCCAGGTATGGGCCGTGGGGTGCGGCGTTGAAGGCATAGTGGGTCAGGCGGCTGGCCTGAGCCTGGATCGCTTCGACCACGGCGGGGTTGCAGTGGCCCAGGTTGAGCACGCCGATACCGCCGACAAAGTCGATGTAACGTTTGCCGTCGGTGTCCCAGACTTCGGCATTACGGCCATGGGAAAGTGTGATCGGGTGAACGATGGCGATGGATTGGCTGATACTTTCCTGGTTCATGGGCACGCGGGACCTTTGTTCAGTTTTCTTATTATCCAAGCGTGTTGAGGGGTTATGCCGCAAACGAATTATTCGATTGCGGTCATTCCGTGAATTCGTGAACTGGCCGGTTTTTGCGACTACCATTCCGGCCCTATCGCCGGCAAGCCAGCTCCCACAGGCACGGCGCAGGTTTTGATGGCTGTGGAGTACCTGTGGGAGCTGGCTTGCCGGCGATAGGGCCAGTGCAAGAACAATCAGTCCCCCTCAGCCACCCGCTCCCGAATCCACTGCACAAAGGCCCTGATCTTGGGCACTTCGGCAGCATGCTCGGCATGCGCGATAAAGTGCTTGCCGTTGCTCGCCACCGGGTGGTCCCAGGCCACCACCAGCTTGCCCTCGCTCAGTTCCTCGGCCACCAGGTAGCGCGGAATCAGGGCGATACCGCAGCCGGCAATCGCCGCGCGAATGCACAGGTAGAACGTGTCGAAACGCGGCCCGTGGTAGCTGTTCTGGCTGTGCAGCCCCAACCCCAGAAACCATTCATGCCAGGCCTCCGGCCGTGACACGCACTGCAACAGGCGGTGCTCGGTCAGTGCCTGGGCGCTTTCAAAGGGGTGGTTGGCCAGCAACTGCGGGCTGCACACCGGCACCACTTCTTCGCTGAACAGCTCGATGCAGGTTGCCCCAGGCCAGGTGCCCTGGCCGAAGAAAAAGGCCACGTCGGCCTTGGCCTGCACCAGGTCGAATGGCTCCAGTTCGTTGCGCACATCCAGGTGAATACGTGGGTAGCGGTCGCCGAAACCCTTGAGTTTGGGCACTAGCCAGCGCGCGCCGAAAGTAGGCTGGGTGGCAATGCGCAGCACTTCGGTTTCGTCGCCGTAGCTGAGGATGTAGCGGCTGGAAATATCGATCTGGGTGAGGATTTTGTTCACTTCGGTGAGGTACAGCGCGCCGGCCGGGGTCAGGTGCAGGCGCCGGCGAATGCGCTGGAACAGCGAGTGCGACAGCATGTCTTCGAGCTGCGCCACCTGCTTGCTGACGGCGCTCTGGGTCAGGTGCAGTTCCTGGGCCGCGCGGGTGAAGCTGAGGTGGCGGGCGGCCGCTTCGAAGCACTGAAGGGCGGTGGTCGAAGGCATCAGGCGTTTGGACATGACAGGCAAATACCGAGCAAAAAAGGAAAGAGTTCATTCCAAAGCGGAATCATGTGGTTCGAAAAGGTCGTTTGTTGACCCCGGCCTATAGATTAATACTGACCTGGATCAACGATTACAACCGGTCATGTGAAGAGGAGGTCTGTACCCGCTTCCGGCATCTGCAAAACAACAAAAACGACTATCAGAAATTTACAAGAATTCTGCTCCGACCTTCAGCCGCTTTGTCGCGGCCGACCCATTCGAGGGTTCTTCATGGCTTCGCAAGACAACAAGAAACAGCGTTCCCTGCAGCACGGCCTGACCTCCCGTCAGGTTTCCATGATCTCCATTGCCGGTATCATCGGCGCTGGCTTGTTCATCGGTTCCTCAAACGCCATCGCCACGGCCGGCCCGGCCATCCTCATTTCCTACGCCATGACCGGCCTGCTGGTATTGCTGGTGATGCGCATGCTGGGCGAAATGGCCATCGCCAACCCTAACAGCGGCTCGTTCTCCACCTACGCCTCTGAGGCCATCGGCCCTTGGGCGGGCTTTACCATCGGCTGGTTGTACTGGTGGTTCTGGGTGCTGATCATTCCGGTCGAGGCGATTGCCGGCGCCGACATCCTGCATGCTTACTTCCCAGGCGTACCGTCCTGGTTGTTCGCCTTCCTGATCATGCTGGTGCTGTCGGGTACCAACCTGATCAGCGTGAAGAACTTTGGCGCCTTCGAGTACTGGTTCGCGCTGGTCAAGGTGGTGGCGATCATTGCCTTCATCGTGGTCTGCAGCCTGGCGGTATTCGGCTTCTGGCCGCTGGCCGAGGTGTCCGGGGTCAGCCGGCTGTGGGAAAACGGCGGCTTCATGCCCAATGGGTTTGGCACTGTGCTCGGTGGCGTGCTGATCACCATCTTCTCGTTCTTCGGCGCCGAAATCGTCACCATTGCCGCTGACGAAACCGCCAACCCGAAAGACAAGATCCGCCGTGCCACCAACCTGGTGGTGTACCGCATTGCCATCTTCTACCTGGCTTCGATCTTCCTGGTGGTGTCGCTGGTAGCCTGGAATGACCCTGCGCTGAAAGCGGTCGGTTCCTTCCAGCGCGTGCTGGAAGTGCTGAACGTGCCGGGCGCCAAGTTGCTGGTCGACCTGGTGGTACTGGTGGCGGTGACCAGTTGCATGAACTCGGGCTTGTACACCGCGTCGCGCATGCTGTATTCGCTGGGCGCCCGCGGCCAGGCGCTGAGCATGACCAAGCGTATCTCCGGTTCGGGCGTGCCGACCGTGGCGGTCATCTTCTCGACGCTGGCTGGTTTTGCCGGGTGCCTGGTCAACTATGTGTTCCCGGGTAAGGTCTTTGGCTTCTTGCTGTCTACCACCGGCGCCATCGCCTTGCTGGTGTATCTGGTGATTGCCGTGTCGCAACTGCGCATGCGTGCCCGCGCCGACCGTGAAGGGCGCCCGCTGGAGCTGAAGATGTGGCTGTTCCCATGGTTGACCTGGCTGGTGATCGGTACCATCGTCATGGTGCTGGGCTACATGCTGTTCAGCGATGCCTACCGCTATGAAACCCTGATGACCGCTGGGGTGACCGCGTTCATCCTGCTGGTTTCGCTGACCCAGCGGCATGCCAAGGTAGTTGCCCAGACGGCCTGATGTATCTGCTTTAATGGGGGCGTTGCGCGCCCCCATTCCAACAAGCACAGGAAGCGTATGAACGACCACCCACTTTCCCTTCAGGCCCTCGCGGCGCCGGAAGGCACCTGCTACGGCTGCGGCTGTGCCCACCCCAGTGGCCTGCACCTGCAAAGTCACTGGGACGTCGACGGTATCCACCTGCTGTGCCGGCACGCACCCGACAGCACCTTCATCGGCTGGCCTGGCCTGGTCTACGGTGGCCTGCTGGCGATGCTGGTCGATTGCCATTCCAACTGGACGGCCATGGCCTACCACTACCGCAACGAAGGCCGCGAGCCGGGCAGCCTGCCGCGTATCGACTGCGTTACCGGCACACTCAACCTGACCTACCACAAACCTACGCCGATGGGTGTCGAGCTTTTGCTCAAGGCCCGAGTGGAAGGGGAAGTGGGGCGCAAGAGCCGGGTGCTTTGCGAAGTCTGGGCCGAGGATGTGCTGACCGTGACCGCCGACTCGGTGTTCGTCCGTGTCGATACCGAAAAGCTCAAGCTCAAGGCCCACGGCCAGGCTTGAGTAGCCAGCGCTGATGAGTGGTCGGTGATGGTCAGCGGCCGGGGATGTGTCTAGAGTGACAGGTTCATTCCCCAGGCAAGGTTGATCATGACCGATCTCAGTGCTTTCCCTGTTACCCGCAAGTGGCCCGCCAAACACCCCGAACGCCTGCAGCTGTATTCGCTGCCGACGCCCAATGGCGTCAAGGTGTCGATCATGCTCGAAGAAATCGGCCTGGCCTACGAGGCGCACAAGGTCAGCTTCGACAATGATGACCAGTTGAGCCCCGAGTTCATCTCGCTCAGCGCCAACAACAAGATCCCGGCCATCCTGGACCCCAACGGCCCGGGCGGGCAGCCGTTGCCGCTGTTTGAATCAGGGGCGATCTTGCAGTACCTGGCGGAGAAAAGTGGGCAACTGCTCAGCCAGGAGCCTGCTCAGCGTTACCAGACCCTGCAGTGGCTGATGTTCCAGATGGGCGGTATCGGGCCGATGTTCGGCCAGGTCGGGTTCTTCCATTTCTTTGCTGGCAAGGACTATGAAGACAAGCGCCCGCGTGACCGCTATGTCAACGAATCGAAGCGGCTGCTGGGTGTGCTGGACCGGCACTTGAAAGGCCGGGAGTGGATGGTGGACGAGTACAGCATTGCCGACATCGCCATTTTCCCTTGGGTGCGCAACCTGGTGGATCGCTACAACGCCCGGGAGTTGGTGGGTTTTGACCAGTTCAAGGAAGTGCAGCGGGTGCTGGCCACATTCCTCGAACGGCCAGCGGTGCAGCGCGGTCTGAAAATCCCAGGCTGATAACGCAGAACCCGTCGTGTACACCGGTCCCTGTAGGGCGGATTACGGGTTCAGAAGATGTGGCTCAGCAACCAGTACAGGCTGCCAGCCAACAGCATCGCTGCCGGCAAGGTCAGCACCCAGGCCATCAGCAAGTTGAACAGCGTGCGCTTCTGAATCCCTGAGCCATTGGCCACCATAGTCCCGGCCACCCCCGAACTCAGCACGTGGGTGGTCGAGACCGGCAACCCGAACATGTCCGCTGCGCCAATGGTGCACATGGCAACCACCTCTGCCGAGGCGCCTTGGGCATAGCTCAGGTGGGTCTTGCCGATCTTCTCGCCCACTGTCACCACGATGCGCCGCCAGCCAACCATGGTCCCCAGCCCCAGCGCGATGGCCACGGCCACTTTGACCCACAGCGGAATGTAGCGGGTGGCGTCGTCCAGTTGGGTCTTGAACAGTTGCACATGGCTGCGGGTGTCGGCGTCGAATGCCACCAAACGGTTTTTTTCGATCAGGCGAATGGCTTCGCTGGTCAGGTACATGTCATTGCGCACATTGGCCATGGCTTCGGCGGGTATACGCTTGAGCGAGCCGTAGCCTTTGACCTCTTCACCGATCATCCCGGTCAGCGCCGCCAGTGCCGGTACCAGTTGCGGGCTGGCCTTGGGCTCGCCGATGAACGCGGTCAGGGTCTGGCGCGGGTCGGCCGGGGCCGCTTGCGGGTCGTGGCGCACCAGCGTCTGGCGGGTCACCTCAGCGACGGCGGAAAACTGCAGGGCCTGCTCATTGGGCATGGTCCTGTTCAGCGCATACGCCATTGGCAGGGTGCCGACCAGAATCAACATGATCAGGCCCATGCCTTTCTGGCCGTCGTTGGAACCATGGGCGAAAGACACCCCGGTGCACGTCAGGATCAGTACGCCACGAATCCACCAGGGCGGCGGTGTCTGGGCTTGCGGCGCCTGGTATAGCGCTTGACGCTTCACCAGTGCTCGAAGGACGAGCAACAACAAGGCGGCGCAGGCAAAGCCGATCAGGGGGGAGAACAGCAGGGCGTAGCCCACCTTGCTGGCCTGGGCCCAGTCCACGCCGCTGGTGCCGTCACGCCCATGCATCAGCGCATTGGCCACACCCACACCGATGATCGAGCCGATCAGGGTGTGCGAGGATGACGACGGCAGCCCCAGCCACCAGGTGCCCAGGTTCCAGATGATCGCCGCCAGCAGCAGGGCAAAAACCATTGCAAAGCCGGCCGAGGAGCCCACCTGTAGAATCAGCTCCACCGGCAGCAGCGCGATGATGCCGAATGCGACCGCGCCACTGGAGAGCAGCACGCCGAGGAAGTTGCACAGCCCGGACCACACCACTGCGACCGGTGCCGGCAGCGCGTTGGTGTAGATCACGGTGGCCACCGCGTTGGCGGTGTCGTGGAAGCCATTGACGAATTCGAAGCCCAGGGCAATCAACAGTGCCAGGCCCAACAGCAGAAACGGCGTGACTGTGGTGATCACCGTGCCGCTGGCGTTTACATCCTGCTTCAGGCTCCAGGCGGTGTAGGCGATACCGGCCAGCAGCAGGCCGAAGAACAACACGAGGGTGGCGCGCCCAGGCTTGTGGGCAAGCTGTGGGCGGGCGTCGCGTTGGGCCAGCTGCGGCTGGCTGGCCAGTAACGGGGTTGCCATGATGGCTCCGGTTGGCATTGGGCAAGTTGCCGAAGGCCTTGAGCATAGAAACAATTCGTAACCCGACCGTGACCTCGATCAATGAATTATCTAGGCTCAAGACGGACGGTAAATGCAGGAGAACGCCATGATCCGCTGCAAGCGTGTCTACGATGCAATCACGGGCGACGATGGCCAGCGAGTACTGGTCGACCGCCTGTGGCCGCGCAGCCTGCGCAAGGAAAACCTGCACGGGCAGTGGTTGCGCGAGGTGGCACCCTCGCATGATTTGCGCAGGGCGTTTCACCAGGGCGCGGTCGACTTTGCCGGTTTTACCCAGCGCTACCAGCAAGAGCTGGCTGCCCACCCCGAGCATTGGTACCCGCTGCTGGACCTGGCCGGAAAGGGGTCACTAACCCTGCTTTATGCAGGCAAGGACACCGAGCACAACAACGCCCGGGTGCTGGCCGAATGGCTGGAAAGCGAACTGGACCGGCACGGGCCTGGCAGTTCACCGGTATGCTATGCCCAGTGAGTGATATTTGCTGCACCGGCCTCATCGCCGGCAAGCCAGCTCCTACAGGTACAACACTGGTTTTAAGGCTATCGCTGTGCCTGTGGGAGCTGGCTTGCCGGCGATGAGGCCGGCCCTGCCAAACTCCAGAGCCCATTGTGCGATGCCGCTACATTTGATTCCCGCCAACGACAGTCACCGTTCGTTTGCCCGCGACCTGACGCGGCGCGCCATGCTGCCGTACTACCGTGAATTTGACCTGCTGTGGATCGAGGACGCCTTCGACCAGGCCTGGGGTTGGCGCGAGCAGTGGTTGATCAGTGAAGGCGACAGCCTGTTGGGTTTCTGCAGCCTCAGCCAGGACCGCCAGGCGCTGTTTATCCGCGAGTTGCACCTGTTGCCCGAACACCGCGGGCGCGGTGTCGGCAGCTGGGTATTGGAAGAGCTGGCGCTGTGGGCCGGCCAGCGGTGCCTGCCGTTGCTGAGGCTGATGGTGTTTCGCAGCAACCCGGCGCGCGGGTTGTACCAGCGCCACGGCTTTGTCGAAATGGGTGAGGACGCGTGCTTTGTGCGCATGCAGCGCACGATTGGCTAGTAGCGCAATGATGGCTTGTCGCGACCGAAGCGCAGGGGCATAGTAAACCCAGGCGCTCACGGTCGCCCGCAGACGGGGCGGTTAGGGATGAGCGTGATCAGGGGATAAGGAGAAGCCCACAATGAACGGGATTGGTCCGCGACTGCGGGAAGAGCGTGAGCGCCTGGGCATGACCCAGCGCGTGTTTGGCGATATCGGTGGGGTCGAGCCCAATGCCCAAGGCAAGTACGAAAGCGGCGAGCGCACGCCACGGGTCGATTACCTGGCAGCCCTGGCGGTCAGGGGGGTGGATGCACTGTACGTGCTTAGCGGCATACGCACGCCGGCCCCGCTGGAGGGCCTGAGCACGGATGAGTCGGGGCTGCTGGGCGCCTTCCGGCAATTGCCGATCGACGACCAGGCGGCCATCTGGCACCTGCTGGGCCGCTTGAGCAGCGACAGAAAGCCCCGGCAAACAGTGAGGCCTGTCACTGTTGAGCGTCAGGCGTTTCTTACAGAAGCAATGCGTTAGACCCGCTTGGAAAAATTTTGTTAAGGTGGCGGGATCCAATCGCCCTGCTGACGAGGTGTGTGCTTGATTAGGGTCTTAGTGGTCGATGATCACGATCTGGTACGAACCGGTATTACCCGCATGCTGGCCGACATCGATGGCCTGCAAGTGGTGGGTGAGGGTGACTCGGGCGAATCCGCGCTCAAGCTGGCCCGTGAGCTGAAGCCTGACGTGGTGCTGATGGACGTGAAAATGCCCGGCATCGGCGGCCTTGAGGCCACCCGCAAACTGCTGCGCAGCCACCCGGACATCAAGGTAGTGGCCGTGACCGTGTGCGAGGAAGACCCGTTCCCCACCCGCCTGTTGCAAGCCGGTGCCGCCGGTTACCTGACCAAGGGCGCAGGCCTTGACGAAATGGTCCAGGCCATCCGCCTGGCATTTGCCGGCCAGCGCTACATCAGCCCGCAGATCGCCCAGCAGCTGGCGCTGAAACCGTTCCAGCCGCAGGGGTCACCGTTCGACACATTGTCGGAGCGGGAAATCCAGATTGCCCTGATGATCGTCGGCTGCCAAAAAGTGCAGATCATCTCTGACAAGTTGTGCCTCTCGCCCAAGACCGTCAATACTTACCGTTATCGGATCTTTGAAAAACTCTCGGTCACCAGCGACGTCGAACTGACCTTGCTGGCCGTTCGCCACGGTATGGTCGACGCAAGCCTGTAAAACCTCATGTCCCAAGCTTTTGATGCCAGCGCATTCCTGGCGACCTGCAGTGGTCGCCCGGGCGTTTACCGAATGTTCGACGCCGAAGCCCGGCTGCTTTACGTGGGCAAGGCCAAGAACCTCAAAAAACGCCTGGCCAGCTATTTCCGCAAAACCGGCCTGGCGCCCAAGACCGCCGCGCTGGTAGCCCGTATCGCTCAGGTTGAAACCACCATCACCGCCAACGAAACCGAGGCGTTGCTGCTGGAGCAGAACCTGATCAAGGAATGGCGGCCGCCGTACAACATCCTGCTGCGCGACGATAAATCCTACCCTTACGTGTTCCTGTCCGACGGCGAGTTCCCGCGGTTGGGCATTCACCGTGGGGCGAAGAAGGCCAAGGGCCGCTACTTTGGCCCTTACCCCAGCGCCGGGGCCATCCGCGAAAGCCTTAGCCTGCTGCAAAAGGCCTTTTCGGTGCGCCAGTGCGAAGACAGCTACTACGCCAACCGCACCCGGCCGTGCCTGCAGTACCAGATCAAACGCTGCAAAGGGCCCTGCACCGACCTGGTCACCCCCGAAGAATACGCCGAGGACGTGCGCCACTCGGTGATGTTTCTTGAAGGCCGTAGCCAGCAACTGGGCAACGAGCTGAATGCCGAGATGGAGAAGGCCGCCATGGCACTCGACTTCGAAAAGGCCGCCGAGCTGCGCGACCAGATCGCCTTGTTGCGCCGCGTGCAGGACCAGCAGTACATCGAGGGCGGCAGTGGTGACGTCGATGTCATCGCCGCCTTCGTCAACCCGGGTGGCGCCTGCGTGCACCTGATCAGCGTGCGCGGTGGCCGGGTGCTGGGCAGCAAGAACTTCTTCCCGCAGGTGGGCATCGAGGAGGAGGTGGCCGAAGTCATGGCCGCATTCCTTTCCCAGTACTATCTGGGCAACGCCGAACGCGAACTGCCCGGCGAGTTGATCGTCAACGTTGTTCACGAAGATTTCGATGCCATCACCGAAGCGCTGCACACGCTGCGTGGCCGCGAGTTGACCATCAGCCACCGGGTACGGGGCATGCGCGCCCGCTGGCAGCAGCTGGCAGTGACCAATGCCGAGCAGGCGCTTAATGCTCGCCTGGCCAACCGCCAGCACATGGCTGCACGCTTCGAGGCCTTGGCTGAAGTGCTGGGTCTGGACGAAGTGCCGCAGCGGCTGGAATGCTACGACATCAGCCATTCCAGTGGCGAAGCTACCGTGGCCAGTTGCGTGGTATTCGGCCCAGAAGGCGCGCTGAAGTCCGACTATCGCCGCTTCAACATCGAAGGCGTCACGGCCGGCGACGACTACGCCGCCATGCACCAGGCCCTGACCCGCCGTTACGGGCGCATCAAGGACGGTGAGGGCAAGCTGCCCGACGTGTTGCTGGTGGACGGTGGCAAGGGCCAGCTGAACATGGCCCGCGATGTGATGCAGGAACTGGGCTTCACCGACCTGACCTTGCTTGGTGTAGCCAAGGGCGTAACCCGCAAGGCCGGTTTCGAAACCCTGTACCTGAACGATGTGCACCACGAGTTCACGCTGAAAGGTGATTCACCGGCCCTGCACCTCATCCAGCAAATCCGCGACGAAGCCCACCGTTTCGCCATTACCGGCCACCGCGCTCGCCGCGGCAAGGCCCGCCGGGTGTCCAGCCTGGAGGATGTGGCCGGGGTAGGGCCCAAACGCCGGCGCGATCTGCTGAAACATTTCGGCGGCCTGCAGGAGCTCAACCGCGCCAGTGTCGATGAAATCGCCAAAGCCCCCGGCATCAGTAAAAAGCTTGCCGAGTCGATTTATGCCAGCCTGCATAGCGAGTAGAATGCCGGGCTCAACTTGCAGCCAGTCGTACCGATGAATATTCCAAACCTGCTCACCGTTCTACGCGTCCTGCTCATTCCGTGCTTCATTCTGCTGTTCTACATGCCCTATCACTGGAGCTACATGGCAGCCAGCAGCGTGTTTGCCGTTGCCGCCGCCACCGACTGGCTGGACGGCTACCTGGCGCGTCGCCTGCAGCAGAGCACGCCGTTCGGTGCCTTCCTCGACCCGGTGGCTGACAAGCTGATGGTCGCCGTGGCCCTGGTGCTGCTGGTACAGACCCACGCCAACTTCTGGCTGACCCTGCCGGCGGCGGTCATCATTGGCCGTGAGATCGTGGTATCAGCCCTGCGCGAGTGGATGGCCGAGCTGGGCGCGCGGGCGCATGTGGCGGTGTCCAACCTTGGCAAGTGGAAGACCGCGGCGCAGATGCTGGCGCTGGTGATCCTGCTGGCCAACCCGCCAGCGGTAACGTTCTGGGTGATTCTGGGCTACGGGCTGCTGCTGGTGGCGGCGGGGCTGACGCTGTGGTCGATGGTGCACTACCTGCTGGCCGCCTGGCCGCACTTGCGCGAAGGCTCCGAGCAGAAATAAACTTTTTTTGAATCAAGGGGTTGACGCTGTTTTAGAAATCGCTAGAATGGCACCCATCACGACGCGGGAATAGCTCAGTTGGTAGAGCACGACCTTGCCAAGGTCGGGGTCGCGAGTTCGAGTCTCGTTTCCCGCTCCAAATAAAGATCTGCAGGTTTCGCTCGAAGTCTGTAAGTCGTCGAAAAAAGGCCCTTCGGGGCCTTTTTTCGTTTCTGCTGGAATCGCCAATTAGCAGCCCTAACCCGGCTTTCAGGCCAGGGCCTCGTCGTGCGCCGGGCGTTATGGGTGCCTAGGATTTGGAGCTCGGTCGGCCCGGGATATGGCTAAGTATCGACTTGGAGAAGCCGCCATCGACACAAATATCCTGCCCGGTGACAAAGCCGGCTAGCGGGCTAACAAGAAACTCGATCACGTTCGCGATATCCATTGGCTCACCAATTCTCCCCAGCGGAATAATCCTTTCCCGTGCTTTCTTGATCTGCGGGTCAGCATACATTTTTTCAGACATGGGTGTATGCGTCATACCTGGCGACACGACATTCACTCGAATGCCATCAGGTGCCCACTCCAGAGCCAGCGTTTGCGCCAACATGGTTAATGCTGCCTTGGTGGGGCTGTAGGCGCCAGAGCCGGCATGCGGAAGCTGGCCAGACATCGAAGAGGTGAAGCACGCTGAGCCTCGGCTCTCGCGAAGATGCGGGTAGCTTGCCTTGGCAAGCAACCAGGCGCCGCGAAGATTGACGGCGAACATGTCGTCCCAATCCTCAAGGGACAAATTACAGATCGCGCCGGGGCTGGCGATGCCGGCATTCGCAACCAGCGTGTCAAGCCCGCCAAATTCTGCAACTGCAGCTGCTACCAGCTGCTCAGGCACTGCAGGATCGCCAAGGTCGCCGGACAACGAAATCGCGACGCCACCCATGGCCTTGATTGTTCGAACGACCTCTTCCTGGGTTGCGTTTGGAGCCTGGCCACAAACGGCAATTTTCGGCTGCAAGCCCCGGGCAAGCGCCGCCTCTGCGATTCTCAGGCATGCAGAAGCACCGATCCCGCTACTACCGCCACTAACCAAAGCTCTCATTTGACAACCCTCACGCATGGATTTTGTTGTAGGTGGAGCCTTAACCTACAAAACTGAATGCTACTTTGCAATCAAATTGACAATGGAAGTCAGTTTCGTTATGGTTTTTTCGTCATCAGGATGTCCTTAACGGCGCAGTGGTGGCGCCACCCAGTTACATCCATCATCGCGTCTCCCCGTAAGCGATAGCGGTCAACTTACAAAATCACAATATGAATGGCCCGTTTCACTCAGGTGAATACTCAACTGAAAGGATGTTTGGATATGATCATCAGCACGTTTTCTTATCTGTGGTCGTCCACGGCAATCGATGCAATTGCGCAGTTGTCTGAGCATGGGCACCGTGTGTTCGAGGTGCCCGTAAGCTCGCCACATTGCTGGCCGGTGGAAATGTCGACCGCAGAGCGTTCTGCTGCAAGCGTGCGGCTGCGTCAGTACGATGCGAAGATCAGGTCGCTCAATGCCGGCGGCTATGACATAAACCTGGCCAGCCCCGCCGCCAACATGCGTCAGAAGAGCATCGATCACATCAAGGCGGTGATTGACCTGGCAGTCGCCTGGGATACCCAGGAGGTGGTGATATCCCCTGGAACCCGACGCCCGATGATTTCCCCACCGCTTGAAAAGACTTATGACTGGATGTACGAGAGCCTGGCGGTTTTAACGCCATTGGCGAAGCAGGCGGGTGTTCGCTTGCTGCTAGAAAATACCCCGTATTGCTTCACGCCTACGATGCGGGAGTTGGCGGAGGTTGTTGGGGCTCTCAATGATGATGTCGTCAGGGTCGTTTATGACATCGCCAATGCTGCTTATATAGGTGAGGATCCGGTAGCGAGTTTGTTGGCCTATCACAGCGCTATCGACTTTGTGCATGTCTCCGACACCGGCACGGATGTTTGGGGTCATGATCCAGTTGGCACCGGAATCGTGGACTTCGTCGGATTGGGTGAGGCCGTTCACGCGACCTGCGGGATTGAAAACTGCGTGCTCGAAATCATCCGCGAAGAAAACGCCTTGTACGAGCTGAACAAAGGTGTGCAGGACCTGCGTGACAAGGGTTGGAGCATTCCGTAATTGCTTTCCTGACGCGCGTCGTCACAATAGCCCTGAGGCCCGCACTGGGCCCAGGTGCACGTGAGAGGGTTAGCGTGCGGGCAGCGAATCTTCACCGCTCACCGAAGTCCACAGCGACCAGCACTCGCCAACCCTGATGGCCGACCTTTTCAAGTGTTCGATATGAGCATCCAGGGTTTCCTCGTGCATGCGTGCGATGGGGCCGGCGATGCTGAGGGTTGCCACTGGGCCCGAGTTGTTTGGCCGTGATACGTCGAATACAGGCACTGCCACAACGCACACGCCCACTTCACCTTCTTCTCTGACTATCGCGTGCCCCTCTTTGCGGATCAGCGCGATGTCATCGAAAATGTCCCGTATCGAGACGCGTGCATTGGGCCCTGCGTACTCCCGGCTGTTCTCGATATCCCAGGCGGCGAGAATGCGCATGGCGCGCTCATCACGCATGGTGGAGAGCCATGCTTTGCCTGCCGCAGTGGTATGGGGAATGATTTTTTCGTCCAGGGCGCGGCGGTACTGAAGGCCCCTGGTATTTTTCGTGGCTTGCAGTACCCACGTCAGATGATCCTCTGCAACTTCCGCCAAGCGAACATGTTCGCCGGTTTCCCTGGCGAGTTCGTTAAGCAAGGGTTGCATGATTCTGGCAAAGCCGGTTTCAGTGATGTAGTTCACGCCCATGCTGGGGATTTTCAGCGTCAGGCAGTAATGGTCCTGCTCGTCCTGGTAAACGTAGCCTCTTTCCCGCAGGGCGCTCAATATACGGTGAGCCGTGGCCATGGGCACTTGAGTCTGTTCACTGATTTCAGACAGGGCGAGGCCGCCTGGATGAGAAAGGAGCAGTTCCAAAGTATTGAAGTAGCGGCCTATATGTGACAATTTTCTAATCCTTTGATTTGCGTCAGGGTGTTAGACCTTGATGGGGACGCCACCCAGGCGATCTGACTCATAGGCCGCCTCGATGATACGCATGACGCGGTGCATGGTTGCTAGCCCGGCGCCGGCATAAGCACTATCACGGTCAGCCGCCAGGATGTCGGTTACGAAGTTGTCGTAATACACGTCAGAGTTCAAGCTCATGTGCAGGTCACTTGCCTGCCCGGTGGCGTCGACCAGCCGCATGCCATCTGCGGTGGAGCGTGCGTAGAACTGATCAGTTGACATTGAAAATGAATACTCCCGTTGCTCGGGAGTATTGGCGGGATAATTGTAACCCGTTTCGATAGTGCAGATGCAGCCACTCTCGGTCACCAGGGTCATCAACGAACCGATCTCAACGGCTGTCAGTAGCGGGTCGCGATACATCACTGCCGACACGCTTCGAATCGCCTCGCCGGAAATTTCCTGAACCAGATCGACGAAATGTGGAGCGAGATTGATTGTGCATCCGCCACCCGAGCGTTTCGGCTCAAGCATCCAGGAGCAACTGTTAGCCAGGTAGCGGCCGGGCGGGCCAGCGTTGAATCGAAACGCCAGGGTCCTCCACTTGGCTTCACGCTGCCTGGCTTCTTGTTTCAGGCGGTTCAGTAATTCGCTGTGCCGCCATATCAACGGCACCGCCACGAACAGGCCTTCGGCTTCGGTGCGTTGGTAAAGGTCCAGCACCTCGTGCTGAGTTAGTCCACAAGGCTTTTCCATCGCGAAGGGGACCTTTAGCTCAATCAATGCCGTGCCCATGGCATACAGCTCATCGTGTGGGCCAAAGGCAAAGGCGAAATCAGCCTCCTCGTTTTCCAGCAGGGTTTCCCAGTGATCGTAAAGTTGTGCACCGAAACGCTGGGCAAGAGCAGGTCCCCGCGACCGCGTTGCGTCGGACACCGCCGTGACCGTTACATCAGGCAAACGCTCCAGAGCATCGAGATAGAGCGGGGTGTGCCAGTGACTGACTTCCAGGAGAACGACTTTCAAACATCCACCTTTAATAAATAAGTAAGTTTGAAAACTTGCCGACGCTATCGAGGTTTCGGATATGACCGCTAACGAATAGCGCGCAAGCGACATTGGCGAAGTTGCAAGCAGACTACCACGACCCTGTTGCGAACGGAAGTGAGTTACGTTTTTGTGGGACGTCGAGCGCTATGGAGGTAAGGCAGCCAGCACCAAGGACGTGAGCATGCCGAAAGCATGCGCATCGTTGAGGTTTCCGATTGGCGTGATGAAGAACGCTCGGGCTGGCAGCCAGGGGGAGGAGGGGGTGTTACAGCCCGGTCGAGTAGCGACCCTCGATGTCTTTGAAGCCCAAGAAACCAAGTGCCAGCAGGGCCTGGCCTAAATGCATGGGCTGGCCATCAAGGGTTTTGCATCCGCGTGCTTGTGCCGCCAGTAACAACGCGGTTGGCTCGGATCGAGTGATGATGTCGACCACCACCATGGCGGGGGTCAAGTGCTCTGCTTCTATTGGCATCGGATCATCAGGGTTCATGCCGAGCGGGGTAGCATTGATAACGATGTCATGACCTGCAGGGTCTGCTGGCCCTGCCTGCACATCGCACGAACCTTCTTCGCCAGCGTTTTGCGCCAGGTCGGCGGCACGGTGCGTATCCAGGTCTGAAATGATCAGTGAGCGGGCGCCAGCAGCGGCAACGGCAAAAGCGATGGCTCTTCCCGAGCCGCCGGCTCCGACCAGGAGAACCGATTTCCCAAGCACAGAAACACCCTGACGCTGCATGCCCAGTACGCAGCCGAGCCCATCGAACACAGCGCCCTCCCAGCGTCCGTCCTTGTCGCAGCGAACCACATTTATTGCCCCTACCTGGCGCGCGGTGGGGTGAAGAATGTCCACGACCTCAAGCATAGTTTGCTTGTGCGGCATGGTGACCAGAAGCCCAGCGAGGTTGCGCACAGCGCGCGCGCCTTTGACAAACTCGGCCAGGCCCTGCGTACCGACCTCCAATGGGATACAGACGGCGTCAGTCTGTGCTTCGGCGAACAGCCTGTTGAGCAGCATCGGGGATTTGGCGCTCTTGAGCGGGTCTCCTATCAATCCATAGATGCGCGTGTTGCCGGTGATGAGTGGGTGCATGTGGACCTACTGTAGTTGGCGAGTGCGCGCCAATTGCCAGCTCGCGGATTGGATTGTTGCTGGCGGCGCACACGTTCATCGCCTTGGGGCCCAACGTGCTGCGCAGGGCAATTGCGCAACGCGTTGAGTGTGATTGGTCTGGTTGTCAGGTGTGCGTCACTGCAGTTGATTTTTCAGCGCTTGAGCAGGTGCGCTACTGCTCGACCTGGGATTGGATTTTTCCTGCAGCAGTTCGTACTCCTCCTTCGACATCGGCACCGCGTTGGGGTCGCCAAGTTCGCTCAGACGAATACGGAACGTTTCGCGGGTAGTGAACGCCGCAATTGCGCAGATTGCACAGATACCAAACGTCAGGGCGCCAATTTTCAGAGGGATATTTTCGGTGCCAGGAGGCGCAACCGATACGAACAGCGCTGGCAGAAACGCAGTGCATGCCACGCCGATGTTTTGACCGATAGCCATACCGGTGACGCGTACCCGTGTGCGGAACAACTCTGGGAACATGCTTGGGAAAACACCATTGAAACCTTGGTAGGCCACGCCCCACATGAGAAGCGACAGGATCAGAGACAGCCAGAGATTGTGGATGCTGATCGCATAGAGGTACCCAAACGACAAGAGGCCGCCGCAGAGCACGCCCACGATCACTGGGGGGCGACGCCCAATTCTGTCAGAGAGTTTACCGACGAATGGGATAAGTATCACCGCGCACAAATTGCCCAGGACTGGAATCCACATGAACAAGCCTGAGGGGAAGCCAATACCGTAAGCAGGCTGGACTGCATAGGTGGCGCCGAACACGGAGGCGAGGATTGCCAGGACTGCAGAGAGTGCCATGCAGACGACGCGCAAGACATCCTTCCAGCTCTCGGTGAGTACTTCGACCACTGGCAATTTACGAGGCTTGTCCCCTGCTTGCGCCTCAGCGAAGACCGGGGCCTCATGTACTTCACGGCGGATGATCCAGCCGACCACAAGCACCACAGCGCTAAGCAGGAACGGGATTCGCCAGCCCCAGGACGCAAAATCATCTGCGGGCATGAATTGGGCCAGCGGCAGGAAAACCGCCGCCGCCAGCAGTTGCCCGGCTTGCACCCCTTGAAGCGTAAAGCTTGCGAAGTAACCACGGCGCCCATCAGGGGCGTGCTCCATGGTCATGGAGCTTGCGCATGACACCTCGCCGGCAACCGCGAACCCTTGGATAAGACGCAAGGTAATCAGTATTGCGGGAGCCCATACGCCGATCTGCTCGTAGGTCGGGAGCAGGCCAATGCACATGGTCGAGAAGCCCATCAAGAACATGCAGTAGACCAGGACGGTCTTGCGGCCATGGCGGTCACCCAGGTGCCCCAGTACCACCGCGCCTATAGGGCGTGCGATGTACCCAACGCCGAAGCTGGCGAGTGAAACGATGATGCCCACGGTGGGATTGTCCGTTGGAAAGAACAGCTGCGGGAAAAGCAGGGCTGCGGCAGTGGCATAAATGAAAAAGTCATAGTACTCCAACGCCGATCCGATCCAGCCGCTAGCAGCGGCCTTCCTCGACTGACGCTTGGAGTGTGGATCGCTCGGGATGCCATGGCTCATGAAGTGTCTCCGATACCGTGATTTTGTTATTGTAACTTCGTTCCATTTGTAATGTTGTTCCCGAGTATTGCCTTTGTCAAGGGTGCTGGCACAGCTCACGACCCGGACGTCGACCTGCGACAGGCTGGCTGCTCAACCCGCGTTCAGTGTTGATGGCAAGGGTGCATTTGCGTTGACGTGACGATCACACGATGCTTACTATTGTAACTGTGTTCCAAATAGAACGGCGTGACATTTTGGTTGGCGCTGCTCATAACCAGCTGAGAAGAATCCCATGAGAGTCGTTAAAGGTGCTGTTGATCGCTGCCTTGAGGCTATCGAGCTGCTGGCTCGTGAAGCCCGCTGGATGCGAATGTCTGATATTGCAGGTGAACTGGGGATGGAGAAGGGGCCGGCCCACCGTGTGCTTGCGCAGTTGGTAGAACAAGGGTGGGCCGAGCAGGATGAGGCAACATCTCAATACCGGCTGACACTCAAGCTGGCGCTTTTGGGGCAGCGTTACCTGAATGGCATCGGGTTGCCGGAGCTTGTGCAGCCGATCATTGAAAACGTAGCGTCTTTATCCCATGAGCTGGTTCGCCTGACTGTCGTCTGCGAGGGCGGTTTGTCCTGGCTCGCCTCGGCCCAAGGCGCTGCACCTGGTTTGATGTACTCGCCAGCCATGGATCAACCAATCAATCTGTACACCACTGCTAATGGCAAAGCGTGGCTTGCATCCATGCCTGACGAGCAAGCTGTCGAAATTGCTATCCGCGACGGTCTTGGCAAAGACCTTGGTATAGGCAAAGGCCCCAAGGCTATCAATACCGTTGAACGCTTGCTTTCCGACTTGGCGGCGACCAGATCACGGGGTTATGGGCTCGTTGTGGAAGAGGCTGAGGCTGGTGTGTGGGCAATCGCGGTGCCGGTGAAGATGATCCCGTCTGGAGTTGTGGTCGGGACCATGAGTATTGCGGGCCCAGTGTTGCGGATGCATCCAGACCGCTACGACGATTTGCATGCACTGCTTGAGGATGCTGCGAACAAGCTCGGCACGGTATGGCCTCGGCAACCCAGCGTGCAGGGGTGAATCTCATGGATCAGTGCAGCCAATCAGCTGATGCGCGTGAACCAACCCTTTTGCAAGCCGCCGCGTACCTCGCGAACGCACGCCAAACGGGTAATCGACTGGATGCTCTGCCCTGCAATGAGGCGTCACTGAGCCTGGAGCAAGGCTTCGAGATACAGCAGCATGTCGGTGTGCTGGCCGGGAAAAAAGTGGGCGGATGGAAATGCGCATTGCCCAAACCTGGCAAGTGGATAGTCGCGCCCATTTACACCGATAGCATCGTGAGTTGCGACCGATACCCCCTTGGCTTCGCAACTTCCACGGTACGAATCGAACCCGAGCTTGCTTGCGTGTTGAGCGCCAGTCTTCCTGCCCGCGCGGCGCCCTACACGGCCGATGACATTGCGCGGGCCATCAGTCAGGTACACCTTGCACTCGAGGTAATCGACTGTCGGTACACCGATCCGCAGAAGGTCCCGTTCGAGCAGTTGCTGGCTGACGGGTTGTTCAACCATGGGCTAGTGCTGGGGCCTCGTGCCATTTCGCTGAGCTCGAACAATTTGCCCACTCACCTTGATGTAACCCTGAGTCATCCGGGTGTAGAGCCTGTGAGCATTGCCGGCACTCACCCGGATCAAGACCCCGTTTCGCCGATCGTCTGGCTCGCCAATTTTCTCTCTGCACGTGGCATCGGTCTGCAAGCGGGTCAGGTCGTGATCACCGGCTCCTATGCGGGGCTGCTCGAAGTTCCCACCCACCAGCCGCTGGATATCCAGTTCGGCGAGGCAGGATCCCTGTCTGTCTTTTTTTCAACGCTTGAGGAGTAACGTATGCGCTTGGTTCGTTTCGGTTTGCCAGGACAAGAACTGCCTGGGATTTTGGATGCTCAAGGACAGATCAGGGATCTTTCGGGCATCGTCGATGATATCGATGCCGCAGCGCTGGCGCCGTCCAGTATTGAAAAACTGCGTGGCATCGACACCGGGCGCCTGCCGCTGGTACCGGCTGGTACCCGTCTGGGGCCGTGCGTGGGCAGCGTGCCGAACCTGATTTGTATCGGCCTCAATTATTCTGACCACGCCGCCGAAACCAACACGCCTATTCCGAGCCAACCTGTTGTGTTCAACAAGCACACCGGGTCCATCAGCGGTGCAAATGACCCTGTGATCCTGCCGGGTGATGCGAAGAAGCTCGACTGGGAAGTCGAACTGGCTATCGTGATTGGCTCACCCGCCTGGCACGTAGAGGAAAGCAAAGCGCTGGATCATATCGCCGGTTACTGCCTGGCGAACGATGTCTCCGAACGCGCGTATCAGCTTGAGTACGAAGGGCAATGGACCAAGGGCAAGAGCAGCTTTTCGTTCGCGCCACTGGGTCCCTGGTTAGTGACGCGCGATGAAATCGCCGATCCGCAGAACCTGGACCTCTGGCTGGAAGTGAACGGCAAGCGTTATCAGAACGGTAACACCCGGACGATGATTTTCAGCGTGGCCCACATCGTGTCCTACCTTAGCCGTTTCATGCCGCTGATGCCGGGTGACGTCATCATTACCGGCACGCCGCCCGGCGTAGGCCTGGGTCAGAAGCCGCATGTGTTTCTCAAGGCCGGGGATGTCATGCGCGTAGGTGGAGCGGGTTTGGGTGAGCAGACCCAGACGGTAGTTCCCTATGTTTCGGAGATGGGCGCAGCCTGGGTTGACGGTCGCTACCCTAACGTTGATTGATCCCGGAGAAAAAGATATGAGCTTTGCAGGAACAGGTGTAGTTGCAATTTGGCATGATCTTTTGCCCGAGGCGCGGGATGAGTTCTACGAGTGGCATAACCGTGAGCACATGCCAGAGCGCTCGGCGATCCCCGGGTTTCAGCGGGGGCGGCGATACATCGCGCTCGATGCGGGGCCTTTGTATTTCAACCTGTATGAGGCCGATACCGTCGGGGTGTTAGGGGGGGCAGATTATCTGGCTCGCCTTAATGCGCCGACACCCTGGACACAGAAAGTCGTGCAGTCTTACCGCAATGTCGCTCGATCAATCTGTGATGTGCACTACACCGCCGGCGTAGGAAATGGCGCCTACCTGGTCACCCTGCGCTTCAATGTGACCGCCGAACGCCACGCAGACGTTCTCCAAGCGTTGCGTGATCGGCTGTTGCCTCCGCTGGCCGATGCTCAAGGGATCACAGGGGTCCACCTTTGCACCGCCGATGAAGCCGTCAGCAAGGTTGAGACTGCGGAGAAAAAGGCCCGATCGGAGGGTACTGAAATCCCATCCTGGATCATCATCATCGAAGGCTGTGCCGCGGACTATGTCGGGCAAGCCAGAGAGCAGCTGGTCGCGGCCGTTGGCAACTTGCTGGACGAACCTGAACCGCAACTCGCCACGACGCTTTATCAACTGGAATATACCCGCTGCAAGACGCCTTCCAGCGCGGGCTGATAATGGCCGAGCTGCAGTAAGCAAACAGTGCTCCGCGTTTTGCTCTTTTGGGCGCGCCTCGCGTGCATGATAAGCACCGCTGTGGGCGCGCTCTTTTTTCGGCCAGAAAACTCGTCGAATGAATGTTCGGCGTGACGGGCTGCGTTTGAATTAAATATCTGTGATGGAAATAATAAAAAATGAAAATCCGCGCACCCGAGTATATTTTCAATAACGCAAACGTGTTGATCGCCGTGCCGCTGCTGAGTACTGCAATCAGCGTGCAGGCCGTCGAAGCCGGATTTATAGAAGATTCAACGGCTGGGTTAAATCTGCGTAATTATTCTATCAATCGCAACTATGTCAGCGACTCGGCGACTCAAAGTAAGGCCGAGGCGTGGAGCCAAGCGTTCATCTTGAACTACAAATCCGGTTTCACCCAAGGCTTGGTAGGTTTTGGTGTGGACGCCATAGGTCTCTACGCTGTGAAACTGGACGGTGGCCGTGGCACGCCTGGGACCCAATTGCTGCCGATTCATGACGGTGGCCGCGCGGCAGATGATTACGGGCGGCTGGCGATTGCATCAAAAGCAAGGATCTCAGCTACGGAGCTCAAGGTCGGCGAATGGATGCCTACACTACCGATTCTGCTTTCAGATGACGGGCGGTCGTTGCCGCAGACCTTCAGAGGTGCGCAGATCACTTCTCGAGAGATTGAAAATCTCACCCTGTATGGTGGCCAGTTCCGTGCCAACAGCCCGCGGAACGATGCCAGCATGGAAGATATGTTCCTTGCCCAGAAACCGGGCGTCACCTCGGATCGGTTCAACTTTGTGGGGGGGGAGTACACGTTCAATGACAAGCGGACGTTGCTCGGTGGGTGGGGTGCGGCGTTATCGGGTGATGATGGACTTATCACCGCTGGATGCAATGATTGCAGCAGCCCCCAAGGGTACGGTGACGTGGGACACCGCGAAGTTTCAAGCCTGGCAAACCGGCTTTAACAGCCAGGAAGGAGATTTGAAGAACCAGTTGCAGTTATTCACGACCAAGTACGGTAACGCCAACGCCTACCACGAAAATTTCAACAAGATTCTCTCCTCTCAATTGAGCCAGTATGCAGAAATGCTCAAGGCGATCGCGAGCGGAATTGGCTAACGTCGTCGTTTTGGGAAAGGAAGAAAAATCAGTTGTCTTTGAGGTGGTGGGCATGCACGGGCAGTCCGAAATGACGCACATGATCCAGCTTGAAATAGAAGCCATCATTATCGCGATTCTCGCCAATAGGCTCGTGGTCGATGTCGAGGTCGTTACCCTGAACGCCCGTTTGGTGGAGGATCTTGGTGCGGATTTGTTGAATTTTCTGGATATCGCTCTGGATATCAACGACCTCCTGGAGATTGAGCTGCCTCCAGAGGGTTTGGCGTGCATTCGTAAGGTGGAGGATCTTTATCGCCTGGTTCATCAGGCAATCGCTCAGGCATCCGTCTGAGCGCTCTTTCTAACGTACGCGCCGGTGACGGCGCGTCGTTCATTTTCTGCCAGATATCCCGAGTAGATTCTGTACGGCCACTACGCAATGAGAAATGGACGGTTCACAGGGGTAATGCGGATTAGTCTCCATTTAGTTGTAGGGAAGTCGCAGATCTCGTGGGAATCCCTTCCCCTATAGTTGATCGCTCAAACCGGAGTGCGGGTTTACGGAGCCGTGGCTTCGGTCTATCCATCGCAGTAGGGAGGGACGAATTGCGTTATGGAACGAGGCTCTGATAAGTCGTCAAGCCGGTCGTTTGTTTTTGGCCGATGGAGATTGCAGGGGGATGGACTGCTTTTGCATGACGGTAAAGGACTACATCTTCCACCCAAAGAGTTGCATGTACTTCGGCTGTTGTTGGGGGCGGCGGGCTCGTTGGTTTCCAAGGCCTGGCTGCTGGACCAGGTGTGGTCCAACTGCGACGTGGCCGAAGAGTCACTTACCCGCTGCATTTATGCGCTGCGCAAGTTGCTGGGGCGTGAAAATGACTATATCAAAACGGTTTATGGCAAGGGTTATCGTTTTGAAGGGGTGGTCGTCGAACGCGCGATCCTGCCGTCATCACCGTTATCGTTGCCCTCGCTATTGGTCTTGCCGGTGGTGCGGGATGATGGGTGCGGCCTGGAAATGCAGCGCGAAGTGGTCCACCGACTGGCTGCCGCGTTCGGTGAAAGTCTTTGTGTGATGTCGGCGGGGCTGACAGCTAATTGGCGCCGGTATTGAATACGCCACCCACCTTCAACGGCACCCGGTATTCGATGGATGCAAATTGCTGGTTCCAGATATTGTCCAGTTCGGACCCGAACAGCTTGACCTTCACGTTGTCGAGGCCGGTGTAGATACCGCCGTAATAACTGACAAAGTCACTGTCGGCCTGGCGGCCACCGTACGCGGTACCCAGCTTGCCGCCGTGATTGGTGGCTGCCCGGTCGCTGCTGGAGGTGAAGCGCCCTGCATTGAGGGCCAGCCCGGCGAAGGTATGATCGGTGACGTTCCAGCCTCGCAGCGTTTGCGGCAGCAGGCGGATATCACCATATTTGAGTACGGGTGAATCAGGGAACAGGTCGCCGTAGGCCACTTCAGTGCTGCCAACCCGCATCTTTACCACGCCACCGGCCTTGGAGTACTCATGCTTGGGGTCGCCCTGGTTGTTGCGCGCGACGATGCCGCCATTGCCGACACCGTCGCCAACCCGGCCCTTGCCACCGTCGAGCTTTATTGCGCCCATGTAATGTAAGTCGAGTCCGAACCCTACCCGCCCTTGGGTATAGCCGGAATTGAACTTGGCCAGTACACCTTGCGCCCATTCCTGGCGATAACTTTGCCGCTCGCCGGCCGGGTTGAAGTAGCTGCCGTTGCGGTTGTCGGCGTTCCAGTAGAAGTTTCGCAAGCCGACCGTGGTGGTACTGTCTTCAATGAAACCATGGTCCGATTCAGCCGCGCAGGCAATCGAGCCAAACAGACAGGCACTCGCGCCTGCCATCCCCAAGGTGAAAGTTTTGAGCGACATGAAGACTTCCTTATTGCCAGATTCAAGAACGGCAGCGTGAAGATTTATTGTTATTGCCCCTGCGTCTGCGGCGGGCAGCCGGGGGCCTGATCGCTAACTTGCGGGTGCGGCAAGTTGCGCTCGTTATTGTTGTATTGCTCGGTAGGCCGGGTTGCCCAAGGCAACCCGGAGCACATCGGGTTTTGCCTCAGGCAGTCATGCCGGCAAAGAAGCGCGAGGCATTTTCATCCAGGGTCGCAATGTCGTAGCCACCCTCCTGGACCACCACGCAAGGCAGGCCCAGCGCCTTGATCCGCTGCCCGAGAAGGCGGAACCCTTCATGGCTGACGTGTACTTTGGACTGCGGGTCGTTTTCGTAGATGTCAAAGCCCAGCGACAGCACCAGTACGTCCGGAGCGAAGGCGCGCAGCGCGGTTGCCGCCTGGTCCATGCAGGCAAAGAAATCCGCTTCGCTGGCGCCATGGGCCATGGGCAGGTTCAGGTTGAAGCCAGCCCCTGCGCCAGCGCCGGTCTCATCATCGAAGCCGGCGACCACCGGGTAGAAGTTGGTCGGGTCGCCATGAATCGACACGTACAACACATCGTCTCGCTCGTAGAAGATTTCCTGGATGCCTTGGCCGTGGTGCATGTCGGTGTCGAGCACTGCGACTTTGCCGAACTTGCCACGCAGTACCTGGGCGGCGATTGCGGCGTTGTTCAGGAAGCAGAACCCACCTGCCGCTTCAGCGCGGGCATGGTGCCCTGGTGGCCGGCACAGGGCATAAGCGGCCTGGTCGCCTTCGATTACCGCATGTGCCGCGGCCACCGCGCTTTGCGCAGACCAGTAGGCGGCCTGCCAGGTGTGCTCGCCGATCGGGCAGCTGCCATCGGCCAGGTAGCGGGCGGTCTTGCCGAGGATACCGCGCAAGGGGTTGCCTTCACGGATGTAGATGTTCGACATCACCTCATCGCCCCAGTCTTCCGGCACTTCATGCCACTGCTGGTAGGCGCTGCCCAGGTAGTCCAGGTACGCCTGGCCATGCACGGCCGCCAGCGGGGCCAGGCCGTGGTCGGCGGGTTCGAAAAGCGGGTAGCCGAGTTTTTCGACTACTGCCAGTAGCGGGTCGATGCGTGCCGGCACTTCCTGCGGTTGGCGCATCTGCCCACGCGACAGGTAGGAGCGGGGGTGGTGCAGGCGTTGAGCAGGATGGAAAAACGTTTTCATGAATCACCTCTTGGTAACGCGTGCGGTCAATAACCCAGTTCGGGATCGACCAGATTGTTCAGTGCCAGCCCGGCGCTCAGGCGCGACACGTTGTCGGCCACTTGCCGGGCGATGCACAGGTCGGACGCGGCCGACGCCATGTGCGGTGTCACCCACACGCCGGGCGTGTGCCACAGCGGCGAATCGGCAGGCAACGGCTCCTGTTCGAACACATCGAGCAAGGCGCCGCGCAACTGCCCGCTGGCCAGCGCCTGGCGCAGGTCGTCCGGGTTGAGATGCTGGCCGCGACCACAGTTGATCAGGGCGCTGCCTTTGGCCATGTGCCGGAATACGGCATGGTTCAGTACGCCATGTGTGCTGGCGGTGAGGGGTAACAGGTTGACCAGCACGTCCAGCCCGTCGAGAAAGGCCTGCAGTGAACCCGCGCCGTCGAAGGTCGTTACGTCGTCAATCTGGCGTGGGGTGCGTGCCCAGCCGCGCACGTCATAACCCGCCGCCGCCAGCCGCTGCGCCACAGGTGCACCGATTGCGCCCAGGCCCATCACGCCGACGCGGAAGTCCCCGGCCTTACGCTGCACAGGGCGCTGCCAATGCTGACTGCGATTGCCGGCAATTACCTGATCGAAGTTCCGGTGAAAGTGCAGCACGCCCCAGTGCACGTATTCGCTCATGCCTTGGGTGTGGTCAGGGTCGACCACCCGGCACACGGGCAGCGACGCATCGCGTGAGCTGTCCTGGGCCAGATGATCGATGCCCGAGCCGATCGAGTGCACCAGGCGCAGGTTCGGCAAGCGGCCCAGGCTACCTTCGGGGGGGAACCAGCACACGGCCACTTCGGCATGCCTTGCGCCGGCATCTTCCCGGCGCAATACGTTCAGCTGCGGGGCGTGCTCGGCGAACAGCGCGGCCAGCCAGTCAGTCAGCGCCGGGTTCTGGCAAAGCAATACGAGGTTGGCCATGTCAACTGCACCACTCGCTGCGCTGCGCGTCGATCAGGCTGAGCGCGGCCTGCCAAGCCATGTCGATGATGCCGTCGATGCCATCGCGCCCGAACTGTGCGGCGGTGTGCCGGCACACTTCCTCACTGGGGATGTTCAACGCCACGCCGGCAGACATCGCCTGGATTTGCGCCTGGCAGGCGCGCTCGAGGAAGTAGATCTCGTGGAATGCCGCCGCCACATTGCCGCCCGCGGCCAACAGCCCATGGTTGCGCAGGATCATGGCCTTGTGCGCGCCAAGGTCGGCGACCAGCCGTTCGCGTTCTTCCAGTGACAGCGCGATGCCTTCGTAGGTGTGATACGCCAGGTTGCCGTAAAACTTCAGCGCGTGCTGGGTCAGTGGCAGCAGGCCGTCACGTTGTGCTGCCACCGCCATGCCCGCTGCTGTATGAGTGTGGATGATGCAGTGCAGGTCCGGGCGCGCCTCGTGGATCGCCGAGTGGATGACGAAGCCGGCCGCATTCACCTTGCCACCGTTGAAATGGCTGTCGACCACGTTGCCGTCCAGGTCGATCAGCACCAGGTCGCTGGCGCGCATCTTCTCGAACGCCACGCCGTAGCGGTTGATCAGAAAGTGCCGGTCGGGGCCCGGTACACGCAGGGTGATGTGGGTATCGATCAGGTCGGTCATGCGGTAGTAGGCGATCAGGCGGTACAGCGCAGCCAGCTCGCAGCGCGATTGCCATTCGGTTTCTGACATGTTGTAAGGCTTGCTCATCAGGCGATTCCTTGCGAAGTGGAGAGGGCGGCCGGCCTGGCGCTGGCGTTACGCAGGTGGGACAGCCCCAGCACGCCGGCCAGCGACATCAAGGCCAGCACGCTGAAGAACAGTGCCAGCGGCACCCATTGCCCGGCGAACTGGCCGGCAACGAAGGTACCCAGCATCGGCGTGAGGCCACCGGTCAGGCCGCTGCCCAGCTGGTAGGCGATCGAAATGCCCGAGTAACGGACCCGGGCCGGGAAGGCTTCAGCCATGTAGCCGGCAATCACGGCATACAGCGCCGACAGCAGGACCACGGCCAGGGCGATACCAGCGGTCATGTAGACCACGTTGCCGGTCTGCACCAGCAGGAACATCGGGTACGGCACCACCATGCACAGCGCCGCGACCCACTTCAGGAAGCGCCCTTCACCCAGGCGCTCGGCAAGCATGGCCGAGCAGGGCTGCGAGAGAAACTGCAGGATGGTGACCACGAACAGGCAATCGAGAATGGTGGTCTTGGCGATGCCCTGATACTGGGTAACGTAAGTGATCATGAAAGTGTTGGTGAAGAAGAACCCGCCAGAGCCGATGGTCACGGCCAGGGCTGCGAAGACGATGTTGCGCCAGTGGTTGCGCAGCACTTCGCGCACCGGGTTGTCGCTGGTCTGGTCGCTGTCCTTGACCTCGGCAAACTCTGGCGACTCTGGCACGCCGAAGCGGATCAGCAGGCCGACGATCATCAGCAGCCCGCTCATCAGGAACGGAATGCGCCAGCCCCAGCTCATCAGGTCTTCCGTTTCCATTGCCGTGATGAAGCGGAAGGCGATCAGCGCCAGCAGCAGGCCCGCCGGGCTGCCCCACTGGGCGAACGAAGCGAAGAACACTTTGCGGCCCTTGGGCGCATGCTCGCTTGCCATCAGCACCGCACCGCCCCATTCGCCACCGACTGAAATACCCTGCAGCAGGCGCAGGAAGATCAGGCCGATGGGGGCCCAGATACCGGCCTGTGCGTAGGTCGGCAGCAGGCCGATGCAGGTGGTGGCCACGCCCATCAGCACAATCGTGACCAGCAGCATTTTCTTGCGCCCCAGGCGGTCGCCCAGGTGGCCGAACACCATGCCGGCAAACGGCCGGGCGATAAAGCCCACGGCAAAGCTGCCGAACGCGGCCATGGTGCTGAGCATCGGGTTTTCGCTGGGGAAGAACAGCTGCCCGAGCACCAGGGCTGCGGCGAAGGCGTAGATGTAGAAATCATAGAATTCGATGGTGGTGCCAATAAAGGCAGCCGCCGCGGCACGACGCGGGGTGGGGGTATTGCTCTTCATCTGAGGCTCCTGGGCGTCATTGTTATAGGCAGGAGAAGGAGGGCCCTGCACGGGCAGGACAAAGGCACTCTGGCGGTGCGTTGCTAGATGTTGAGCCAAGTCCTATGCTAGGAAAAGCTTCTAATTTAAATACTCAAGTATAAGACCAGCAAATAATGACGCCGACCTCAACGACCCTGGCAAGAGACCCGGAAGCCAAGCGTTTCCTCAACGACCGCCTCGACTGGAACCTGTTGCGGACCTTTCTGGTAATCGGCCAGGAGGGCAGCATCAGCCGGGCTGCGGCACGCCTGCACCTGAGCCAGCCGGCCGTCAGCCAGGCGCTGAGGCGGTTGGAGGAGCAACTGGACAGTGCCTTGGTGGTACGTCGTGGGCCACGCATCAACCTGTCGCAGGCGGGGGAGGAGGTGATGCAGATCGCTGCCGAGCTGTACGGCACGGTCTCGCGCCTGGGGCCTGCGCTGGACAGCCCGGCCGAGACAGTGACGGGCAAGATCCGCCTGCTGAGCATCAGCCGTATCCAGTCCCGCGCCTACGATGACTTTCTTGCGCAATTTCACAGTGACTACCCCCAGGTGGAGCTGGAGATCGATGTGCTGCGCAGTTCGGATGTGGCCAGTGGCTTGTTGCAGAAAACCGCCTCGTTCGGCCTCAGCCTGTGCCGCACGCCCCAGCCCCGCCTGGAGCAACGGGTGCTGCTCGAACAGCGCTACGCGTTTTTTTGCGGCAAGCGCCATCGCTTGTTTGGTCGCAAGAACCTCACTGTGGCGGATCTGCAGGGCGAGAACTTCGTGAGTTTCACCAGTGACCAGATGGGTGGCAACCTGTCGCCGTTGACGGTGTTTCGCGATCAGCAGGGGTTTACCGGGCGTATTGTGGCATCGTCACCGAGCCTGGACGAAATCCTGCGGCTGGTGGGGGCCGGCTACGGCATCGGCTGCCTGCCGGAGCATATCGTCGCGGCGGATGTACAGGCCAATGAGCTGTGGCGTCTGCCGCCGTGGGAAGGGGTGATCGATGTGAACGTGTATCTGTTGTGGAACCGGGAACAGAAGTTTACCCAAGCCGAGTCGATCTTTCTGGAGCGGTTCCAGCAGATGCTCATGACCACAGACCCGGCCGAGCGCTTTTGACCGGCTTGCCAGTGCGCGATCAGGCCCAGAGACCAAACACTACCAACGCCGCCACGCCAAGCCCGACCGCAATCGAGCACCCGCCCAGCGACAGCGCCGCCCGGCCTTGCCGGTACCAGCCGTCGTGGCCCAGTTGCCGTGCCGGGGCCAACAGGCTGCGCCAGCGCAGTTCGGTTTCGTGAAACGCTTGCAGGTTTGCCGTATCCGCATCCAGCCAGCGACGAAAGTCGATCCGTTCGCAAGCTGTCACCTGGGGGCTTTGCAAGCGCACATACCACTGCCCGGCCACACTCGACAGTACATCACGGCGCGAGCGACCGGCCTGCAGCGCCTGGTCCATGTTCCGCTCGATGCTCGCCAGGGGCAGGTCGAGGCGGGCGGCGATGGTGGCGAAGTCCAGTTGGTCGAGGCGGTTGAGCAGGAATATTTGCTGCACGCGCCGGGGCAGCCTCTTCAGGGCATGCAGCAGGGCGTGGTCGGCATCGTGTTGGGCAACAGGCGTTGGGTGTTCAAGCGGCAGTAGCAGACGGGTCATGGACAGCTCCTTGCTTGAAGGGGGAGGGGTGGGGGCATCTTCCTTGATGCGAGACCAGCGTAGGTGAAACGAGATTGATTCTCAAGTGCTGATTCCGCAAAGTTTTGTAATGAGCGTTCACGCCCTGAAACACCTTTGCTATCATGCGCGCCATCACGATCTTCATTAGCCTGAAGAGCCAAAAAAAAGACCCGGCAAAAAGCCGGGTCAAAAACCGTGATTAGCCTGATGAGGAGATAATCTGAGAGCGACCTAAGCTCCAGGTTATCCAGCAGATCTCGCGATCAGCTGAGTGCAATAATAATCGTTATCATTTGCCAGTCAAATGAATTTTCGCTAATTCGGTAAAAAAGTTTTACCGATGCGCTTCCTTGTCCCGACAATCGGGGCTTCTGCCGTTCCCGGCCATCACGTTCTCTCCCTCCTTTTTTACTCAGAAATCCGGATCTGCGGCGCGCTTGTGCTCCAGCAGGGCGCGGGCCATGTCCATCATGTGCATCAACGCGTAGGTCAGCTCGCGCTGGCTGCCGTGCTGGTGGCTGGCGGTTTCTTGCGCCGTGGCGGCGGCGCAGCGCAGCAGGGCAATGGCGTGTTCCTGGGCCTGCTCGCCCGTGACGCTGTCGTGCAGCGTCCAGATCTTGTTGTCCAAGGTCGGGCGCTGCGGTTTGGGATTGAGGTAGTAGTCGAGGGCGCGGCGGGCGGCTTCGCTGTCGAGATCTGTTTCGTCGTTTTTCGGTGGTTTCATCGCGATACCTTGTGATTTCCCTTCAAACACAATGGAATCAGAGGATAGGTCAATCTGTATTGACTATCCTCAAATAAATAATTCAGATTGTGTATTGCTGCGGATAATACAGTCCGTATTGTTTCCGCTCATGGAAAACTGGAACGCATTTCTCAAGCGCTACAAGCGCGAACACAACCTCAGCCAGCTGAAGCTGGCCGAACGGCTGGGCATGACTCAGGGTGGCGTGGGTCATTGGCTACGTGGTACGCGGCGGCCGACGCTGGAAACCATCAACGAAAAGCTCGAGAAACTTGGCCTGGTGTTTCTGGAGGCACAAGTCATGGTGGTAGAGCGTGACATCTTGCGCGAAGCCCCTGGGCGCTATGCGGTCGAGCAGCCGGTATCAGCCCAAGCGCTGCTTTATGCAAGCTTCCGCTTCCCGGTTCTGACCTGGGCTGACTTGCAGGGGCCTTTGCCTGAAGCGGGCAAATGCCACGAACAGACGGATTACATGCCCGCAGGCAATGCGTTCTGGCTAGTGGTGGAGAATGACTCGATGAATGCAGCCAGTGGCAAGAGTGTGCCTGAGGGCATGCGAGTGCTGGTGGACACCGGCCTGCAGGTAGAACCCGGCAGGTTGGTGATTGCGCGGCAGCCGGGGCGGCCTGCAGTGTTGCGGCAGTTGGTCGAGGAGGGTGGCGACAAGATGCTCAAACCGTTGAATACGCGCTATCCGACAATCCTGTGTGAAGAGGGCTGCGAGTTCCTGGGTGTGGTCGTGCGGGTGCATGGGGCCTTCTAGATTGCCGGGGCTGCTTTGCAGCCCATCGCCGGCAAGCCGGGCTCCCACAAGTACGGTGCCGACCTCAAGCATTGCGCTGGCCCTGCGGGAGCGGGTTCACCCGCGAAGAATCCAACGCGGTGTATGGCACCGGCTGTGCCGGTGTTCGCGGCTAAAGCCGCTCCCACAGGTACAGCGTTGCGCTGAAGTTGGCGCATCACTTGTGGGAGCGGGCGCGCCCGCGAATGCCCCAGCCCGGTAAATGACACCGGTGCATGGGGGCCTTCTGGATTGCGGGGCTGCTGTGCAGCCCATCGCCGGCAAGCCGGGCTCCCACGAGTACGGTGCCGACCTCAAGCATTGCGCTGGCTCTGTGGGAGCGGGTTCACCCGCGAAGAATCCAACGCGGTGTATGGCACCGGCTTTGCCGGTGTTCGCGGCTAAAGCCGCTCCCACAGGTACAGCGTTGCGCTGAAGTTGGCGCATCACTTGTGGGAGCGGGCGCGCCCGCGAATGCCCCAGCCCGGTAAATGGCACCGGTGCATGGGGGCCTTCTGGATTGCCGGGGCTGCTGTGCAGCCCATCGCCGGCAAGCCGGGCTCCCACAAGTACGGTGCCGACCTCCAGCTTTGCGCTGGCCCTGTGGGAGCGGGTTCACCCGCGAAGAATCCAACGGGGTGTATGGCACCGGCTCTGCCGGTGTTCGCGGGCATGCCCGCTCCCACAGTGATCGCTGAGCAAGGCAGTTACCCCGCTTACCTCACTCAGCCAGTTCGACCAACACAGTCCCTTCGCTGACCATGTCCCCTTCCTGGCAGAACAATGCCTTCACGGTCCCACCGTGCGGCGCACGAATGCTGTGTTCCATCTTCATGGCCTCCAGCACCACCAGTGCCGTACCGGCTTCAACCACCTGCCCCGGCTCGACCAGCACCCGTACAATGCTGCCGTTCATGGGCGCGCCCAGGCCGCCTTGATGGCCATGGCTGGCCTCGGCTTCGGCAATCGGGTCGAAGGCCTGAATGGCGTGCATCTCGCCATCCCAGTGCAGGTACAGGGTGCCACCGCGGCGGATTGCCAAATGCTGGCGGCGCACACCTGCCTGATCGTGCACCAGTTGCTCACCCGCTAGCTGCCAGGTGGATGCAGCGCTGCGCTCCAGGGCAACCGCCTGGTCCTGCCCGGCGCTTACCAGATGCAGGCTGCTGCGTGCCGGCAGGCCCAAGCGCAGGCCGTTGCGCGCACCCCACGGCGAACTGCGGTCGTCCTCGCGCTGATGCCCGGGCTGCCCCTGCAGCCAGGCTTCGGCTGCCGCTTCCCAGAAGCCCGCCGGCAGCGCATGGGGCGCCGGCAGCAACACGTCCTGGTGGCGCGGAATGAAGCCGGTGTCCAGCTCTGCCGCGGCAAACGCAGGGTGGGCGAGAATGCGGCGCAGGAAGGCAATGTTGGTCTTAACTCCGCCAATGGCGAACTCGTCGAGCATGGCCAGCAAGCGCAGGCGCGCCTGTTCGCGGTTTTCACCCCAGGCAATCAGCTTGCCCAGCATCGGGTCGTAGAACGGCGACACCACGTCGCCTTCGCTGACCCCGCTGTCCACCCGCCGGCCTTCGCCTGGCGCCGACTCACGGTACAGCGCCAGCGTGCCGGTGGCAGGCAAAAACTCGTTGGCCGGGTCTTCGGCGTACAACCGCACTTCGATGGCATGGCCAATCAGCGGCACCTGCTCCTGGGTGATCGGCAGTTGCTCGCCGCAGGCCACGCGAATCTGCCAGGCCACCAGGTCCAGGCCGGTGATGGCCTCGGTGACCGGGTGTTCCACCTGCAGGCGGGTGTTCATCTCCATGAAGAAGAACTCGCCACGGGCATCGAGCAGGAACTCCACGGTGCCGGCACCCACGTAGCCGATCGCCTGGGCCGCACGCACCGCCGCTTCGCCCATGGCCCGGCGCAGTTCGGGCGACAGGCCGGGGGCAGGGGCCTCTTCGACCACTTTCTGGTGGCGGCGCTGAATCGAGCAGTCGCGCTCGTTGAGGTACAGGCAGTTGCCGTGCTGGTCGGCAAACACCTGAATTTCCACATGGCGCGGCTTGAGCACATACTTTTCCACCAGCATGCGCGCATCGCCGAACGACGACTGCGCTTCACGCTGGGCCGAGGCCAGGGCATCGGCCAGTTGGCTTTCTTCCTCGACCACTTTCATGCCCTTGCCGCCGCCGCCAGCGCTGGCCTTGAGCAGTACCGGGTAGCCGATGCGTTCGGCGGCGGCGCGGAAGGTGTCCAGGTCCTGGGCTTCGCCATGATAGCCCGGCACCAGCGGCACGCCAGCGGCTTCCATCAGCGCCTTGGCCGCCGACTTGCTGCCCATGGCGTCGATGGCGCTGGCCGGTGGGCCAAGGAAGATCAGCCCGGCCTGTTCGATAGCACGGGCGAAGCCTGCGTTCTCGGACAGAAAACCATAGCCCGGGTGAATGGCCTGGGCACCGCTGGCCTTGGCAGCGGCCAGCAGCTTGTCGACCAGCAGGTAGCTTTCGGCGGCCTTGGTGCCGCCCAGGTCGACGCGGATATCCGCTTCGCGGCTGTGCCGGGCGTCACGGTCGGTGGCGCTGTGCACGGCGACAGTGGTCAGGCCCATGGCCTTGGCGGTGCGCATGATCCGGCAGGCGATTTCGCCACGGTTGGCGACCAGCAGGGTGGTCAAAGCGGGGCGGCTCATGGGCGCGGTTCCTTCTTGTCATCGGTTTGCCAGGCGGGGCGGCGTTTTTCCAGGAAGGCGCGCAGGCCCTCCTGGCCTTCGGCGCTGACGCGGATGCGGGCAATGGTGTTCTCGCAGTAGCGCCGCAGGGCCGGGCTGAGTTCGCCGTCGTCCACTTCGCGCAGCAAGTCCTTGGTGGCGCGCAACGCTTGCGGGCTGTTCTGCAGCAGGTTGTTCACCCACGCTTCGACCTGGGCGTCCAGCTCACTGGCCGGGTACACCTCGGCCAGCAGCCCCAGCTCGCAGGCCCGTACGCCGCTGAAACGCTCGGCGGTGAGGGCATAGCGGCGCGCAGCACGCTCCCCAATGGCCTTGACCACAAACGGGCTGATGACCGCCGGGGCCAGACCAATCCGTACTTCCGACAGGCAGAGCTGAGCGTCTTCGGCGCCGATGGCCATGTCGCAGCAGCTGATCAGGCCCAGCGCGCCGCCAAAGGCTGCACCTTGCACCACGGCCAGGGTAGGCGCCTTGAGGCGGTGCAGGGCGTACATCAGCTCGCCCAGTTCGTGGGCGTCATCCAGGTTGGTGTTGAAGTCCAGCTGCGCCGACTGCTGCATCCAGGCCAGGTCGGCGCCGGCGCTGAAGTGCCGGCCACGGCCGCGCAGCAGCACAAAGCGCAGGCTGGCGTCTTCGGCCAGCCGGTCGATGGCCACGATCAGCTCGCGGATCATCTGCGCGTTGAAGGCGTTGTTCTTGTCCTCGCGGCTCAGCCACAGGGTGGCGAAGCCGCGTGGGTCGCGGATCACTTCAAGGGTGCTGAAATCGCTCATGGGTCACATCCGGAAAATGCCGAAGCGGCTCTGTTCGATCGGTGCGTTCAGCGCGGCGGACAACGCCAGGCCAAGTACATCACGGGTTTGTGCCGGGTCGATGACGCCGTCGTCCCACAGGCGGGCGCTGGAATAGTAGGGGTGGCCTTGGTGCTCGTACTGGTCGAGGATCGGTTGCTTGAGCCGGGCCTCGTCGTCGGCGCTGAAGGGCTGGCCGCTGCGCTCGCTTTGCTCGCGCTTGACCTGCGCCAGCACGCCAGCGGCCTGTTCGGCGCCCATCACGCCAATGCGTGCGTTGGGCCACATCCACAAAAAGCGCGGGTCGTAGGCGCGGCCGCACATGCCGTAGTTGCCGGCACCAAAGCTGCCACCGATGATCACCGTGAACTTTGGCACCTGGGCACAGGCCACGGCGGTGACCAGCTTGGCGCCGTGCTTGGCAATGCCGCCTTCTTCGTACTTCTTGCCCACCATGAAGCCGGTGATGTTCTGCAGGAACAGCAGCGGGATGCCACGCTGGCAGGCCAGCTCGATGAAGTGCGCGCCTTTTTGCGCGGCTTCGGCAAAGAGGATGCCGTTGTTGGCCAGGATCGCCACCGGGTAGCCGTGCAGGTGGGCGAAGCCGCACACCAGGGTGGTGCCGAACAGGGCTTTGAACTCATCGAACACCGAGCCATCGACCAGCCGCGCGATCACCTCGCGCACGTCAAACGGTTGCTTGGCATCCGCCGGCACCACGCCATACAGCTCGTCGGCGGCATACAGCGGCGCAACCGGTGCCAGGCGCTGCAGCTTGCCCAGCTTGTGCCAGTTGAGGTTGGCCACACTGCGCCGGGCGATGGCCAGGGCGTGCTCGTCGTTATCCGCATAGTGGTCGGCCACGCCGCTGGTGCGGCAATGCACATCGGCGCCACCCAGGTCCTCGGCGCTGACCACTTCACCGGTGGCGGCTTTTACCAGCGGCGGGCCGGCGAGGAAGATGGTCGCCTGCTGGCGCACCATGATCGCTTCGTCGGCCATGGCCGGTACGTAGGCGCCGCCAGCTGTGCACGAGCCCATCACCACGGCAATCTGAGGGATGCCCTGGGCGCTCATGTTGGCCTGGTTGAAGAAGATTCGCCCGAAATGCTCGCGGTCGGGGAACACTTCGTCCTGGCGCGGCAGGTTGGCGCCGCCCGAATCTACCAGGTAGATGCACGGCAGGCGGTTCTGCTGGGCGATGGTTTGCGCACGCAGGTGCTTCTTGACCGTCAGTGGGTAGTACGAACCGCCTTTGACCGTGGCGTCGTTGGCCACGATCATGCATTCCACGCCTTCGACGCGGCCGATGCCGGCGATAACGCCAGCGGCGGGTACGTCTTCGCCGTATACCTCATGGGCAGCCAGTTGGCCAATTTCGAGGAATGGCGAGCCCGGGTCCAGCAGGCGGTCGATGCGTTCGCGCGGCAGCAGCTTGCCACGCGACGTGTGTCGTTCCTGGGCTTTGGGCCCGCCGCCCTGGGCCACCTGGGCGAGCAGGCCGCGCAGGGCCTGGACCTGTTCGAGCATGGCCGCGCTGTTGCCGGCGAACTCCGCCGAACGCGGGTTGATCTGGGTGTGCAAGGTAGCCATGTGCGCCCGTCCTTTATGCTCAGCGGGTTTCGTTGAACAGCTCGCGGCCAATCAGCATCCGGCGGATTTCGCTGGTGCCGGCACCGATCTCGTACAGCTTGGCATCGCGCAGCAGGCGGCCCGCCGGGAATTCGTTGATGTAGCCGTTGCCACCGAGAATCTGGATCGCCTCCAGGGCCATTTGTGTGGCGCGTTCGGCGGTGTACAGGATGACCCCTGCGGCGTCCTTGCGGGTGGTCTCGCCACGGTCGCAGGCCTGGGCCACGGCGTACAGGTAGGCGCGGCTGGCGTTCAGTTGGGTGTACATGTCGGCGATCTTGCCCTGGATCAGCTGGAACTCGCCGATGCTCTGGCCGAACTGCTTGCGGTCGTGAATGTACGGCACCACCAGGTCCATGCAGCTTTGCATGATGCCGGTCGGGCCGCCGGACAGCACCACGCGCTCGTAGTCCAGGCCGCTCATCAGGACGCGCACGCCGCCGTTGAGCTGGCCAAGGATGTTTTCTGCCGGGACTTCCACGTCGTCGAAGAACAGCTCGCAGGTGTTGGACCCGCGCATGCCCAGCTTGTCGAATTTGTTGCTGCGGCTGAAGCCTTTCCAGTCCCGCTCGACGATGAACGCGGTAATGCCGTGCGCACCCTTGTCCAGGTCGGTCTTGGCGTAGATCACGTAGGTGTTGGCGTCGGGGCCGTTGGTGATCCAGGTCTTGCTACCGTTCAGCACGTAATGGTCGCCGCGCTTTTCGGCGCGCAGTTTCATCGACACCACGTCGGAGCCGGCGTTTGGCTCGCTCATCGCCAGCGCGCCGATATGTTCGCCGCTGATCAGCTTGGGCAGGTACTTGAGCTTCTGTTCATGGGTGCCGTTGCGGTTGATCTGGTTGACGCACAGGTTGGAGTGGGCGCCATAGGACAGTGCCACCGAGGCCGAACCGCGGCTGATTTCTTCCATCGACACCACGTGGGCCAAGTAGCCCAGGCCGGCGCCGCCGTATTCTTCAGACACTGTGATGCCCAGCAGGCCCATGTCGCCGAACTTGCGCCACATGTCGGCGGGGAACAGGTTGTCGTGGTCGATTTGCGCGGCGCGTGGTGCCAGCTCGGCGGCCACGAACGTGCGCACCTGGTCGCGGAGCATGTCGATGGTTTCGCCCAAGGCGAAGTTCAGGGAGGGGTAATGCATGCTGGGGCACCTTCTTGTTCTTGAAATTGGGTTGTACCGTAGCTCAAGGGCTTTGCGCCGACCCTGTGGGAGCGGGTTTACCCGCGAATGCGTCAGCAGGGTCACCGTCATTGCCTGACTGTTCGCATTCGCGGGTAAACCCGCTCCCACAGGGTCGGTGCCGTGCCGATAAACCGGTGTCGTTCATCACCTTTACGTTAACGTAAACCTGCGTGAGGTCACTGTCAATCCACTCATCACCTTTACGTAAACGTAAATCTGCGCCAGAGTATTCCCGCTTGCTTCAGTCGTGCCCAGAACAACCACAAGAAGGGACACCCATGAGTCAACCGAGCTATACCCGCGGTCGCCAGGACCAAGCCTTGCTGACCCAGACCATCGGCCAGGCCTTCGATGCCACGGTGGCCCGCTGTGCCGATGGCGAGGCGCTGGTGTCGCGCCATCAGGGCCTGCGCTACAGCTGGCGGCAGTTGGCCGAACAGGTCGAAGTGCATGCCCGCGCGCTTATGGCCCTGGGCGTGAACACCGGCGACCGTGTCGGCATCTGGTCGCCCAACTGCGCCCAGTGGTGCATTTTGCAGCTGGCCAGTGCCAAGGTCGGCGCCATCCTGGTCAACATCAACCCGGCCTACCGCGTGGGTGAGCTGGAATACGTGTTGCGTCAGTCCGCCTGCCGCTGGCTGGTGTGCGCCGATGCCTTCAAGACATCTGACTACCACGCCATGGTCCAGGAACTGGTGCCAGAATTGGCCTGCGCTACGCCATGTGAAGTGGTCAGTGAGCGCCTGCCGGACTTGCGCGGCGTGATCAGCCTGGCCGCCAACCCGCCTGCCGGCTTCCTGCCCTGGCACGCATTGGCCGAGCGGGCAGGGCAGACCTCGACCGATGCCTGCACTGCCCGCCAGCAAAGCCTGCAATTCGACCAGCCGGTGAACATCCAGTACACCTCCGGCACCACCGGGGCGCCCAAGGGGGCCACGCTCAGCCACTACAACATTCTCAATAATGGCTTCATGGTCGGCGAGAGCCTGGGCCTGACCGCACATGACCGCATGGTGATCCCGGTGCCGCTGTACCACTGTTTCGGCATGGTCATGGCCAACCTCGGTTGCATCACCCACGGCAGCACCATGATCTACCCCAACGACGCCTTCGACGCCGAGCTCACCCTGCGCGCCGTGGCCGAGGAGCGTGCCAGCATCCTGTACGGCGTGCCGACCATGTTCATTGCAATGCTCGACCACCCGGCCCGCCAAGGCCTGGACCTGTCGACCCTGCGCAGCGGCATCATGGCCGGTGCCACCTGCCCGATCGAGGTGATGCGCCGGGTCATCGACCAGATGCACATGGCTGAAGTGCAGATCGCCTACGGCATGACCGAAACCAGCCCGGTGTCGCTGCAGACCGGCCCGGACGATGGCCTGGAGCTGCGCGTGACCACCGTTGGCCGCACCCAGCCGCAGCTGGAAAACAAACTGGTCGACGCCGACGGCTGCATCGTCGCGCGCGGTGAGATTGGCGAGCTGTGCACCCGCGGCTACAGCGTGATGCTTGGTTATTGGGACAACCCCCAAGCCACGGCAGACGCCATCGACCCGGCCGGGTGGATGCATTCGGGCGACCTGGCAGTGATGGACGAGCACGGCCACGTGCGCATTGTCGGGCGCAACAAGGACATGATCATTCGCGGTGGCGAGAACATTTACCCACGTGAGCTTGAGGAGTTCTTCTATACCCACCCGGCAGTGGCCGATGCGCAGGTGATCGGCATTCCGTGCAGCCGCTATGGCGAGGAGATCGTCGCCTGGATCAAGCTGCACCCAGGGCACCACGCCACGGTCGAGGAACTGCAGGGTTGGTGCAAGGCACGCATCGCACACTTCAAGGTGCCGCGGCATATCCGCTTTGTTGACGAATACCCGATGACGGTGACGGGTAAAGTGCAGAAGTTCCGGATGCGGGAGATCAGTGTGGCGGAGATCTCGGCGGTATCTGCGAGTTGATGTGTTGGGTCAACTGGCCCTTTCGCGGGTAAACCCGCTCCCACAGGCACTGCGCCGTATCAGAGGTCGGCGCAGTACCTGTGGGAGCGGGTTTACCCGCGAAAGGGCCGCATTGGTTAATGCACATTCAGCGCCTTGTAGAGTTCGCCGGCAACCTCGGCAACGCTCAGGTAATCACGCCGTAAACGAACGCTGTAAAGCGCCTCCAGGCGCATCAACGCAAATTCGCATTTGTCCCTGTCCAGATGTGCCAGCAAGGTACCTGGCCCTGCATCGACCACACCTGCATCCTGAAGCATATCGACCACTTGTCGCTCGTATTCCTCACGCTGCCGGCGGGTTGCGGTATCCACGATGAAGGAGGCTCCTGGCTTGATATCGAGAGCCTCAATCTTCAGCACAACCCATCGGCACCGCTACTGGCAAAAATATCAGGTGGCGTGGTCTACCCTTAAGCCTTCACCGGTGGCTCCTGGCTCGGCGGGTCGCCCACGGTTGGCGGCATGGTTGGCTTGATCGGTAGCTCGTCCGGTTCTTCTTCCGGCACGGGCGGCGGCAAGCTGGGGTCGTCGATGTTGGGATCGGGGGTTTCCGGTGGAATGGGAATGTTCATGGCCTGACCTCGCGTGGGTGGAATGAAGAGGTGCTGCAGGCTCTGACCGCTGGCAGCTGCCGTTCGCTCAATTTTTTTGAACCCCGCGCCTGTACCCGGCTCTGAACCCTTACCGCCACCAGCCTGAGGGAGCAAGGTCGATGTCACGTAACGAGCCCTTTGAAAGCGTGCCCACGGCGAACGATCACCCGGACCAGGCCATCAGCCTGTCCCAGGCGCTGCTGGCGCCGCGTATCGTGATCGAAGACACCGAACCGGTGCTCGAAGCCGGCACCTTTGCCGCCAAGGCCATCAGCGGCCAGCCAGTGGCGGTCAGCAGCAAGGTCTACAGTGATGGCCACGACCGCCTGGCGGTGATGCTCAACTGGCGCCAGGCGCACAGCCGGCGCTGGCATTGCGTACCAATGCAATCGGCGGGCAACGACCTGTGGCTGGCCGAGTTCACCCCCACCGAACTTGGCCCGCACCTGTTCAGCATCGAGGCCTGGGTCGACCCATTCGCCACCTATAGCCATGACCTGGAGAAAAAGTACAACGCCGGTGTCGAGGTAAAACTGGAACTGGAAGAGGGCCGCTTGATGCTGGGCAAAGGCATCGAGCTGTGCAGCGGTGCCGTGCGTGATGAGCTAGAAGCGCTACAGCAGCGCCTGGCGGAACTGGATACCGACGGGCAGGTGACACTGTTGCTGGGCCCGGACGTTGCGCACCTGATGAGCGAAGCGGGGCACCGCAGTTACCTGGCCCGCAGCCGCGAATTCCCCATCGATGTCGACCGCCCGGCCGCGCAGTTCGCCAGTTGGTACGAGCTGTTCCCGCGCTCGATCACCGACGACCCACAGCGGCACGGCACCTTCAATGACGTGCACCAGCGCCTGCCGATGATCCGTGACATGGGCTTCGACGTGCTGTATTTCCCGCCCATCCACCCCATCGGCACGCAGCACCGCAAGGGCCGCAACAACGCCCTCAAGGCCGAGCCCGGCGACCCTGGCAGCCCCTACGCTATCGGCAGTGCCGAAGGCGGCCATGACGCCATCCATCCGCAGCTGGGCACGCGGGAAGACTTCCGTCGGCTGGTTGCCGCCGCCGCGGAGCATGGGCTGGAAATCGCCCTGGATTTTGCTATCCAGTGCTCGCAGGACCACCCATGGCTCAAAGAGCACCCCGGCTGGTTCAGCTGGCGCCCGGACGGCACCATTCGCTACGCCGAGAACCCGCCGAAAAAGTACCAGGACATCGTCAACGTCGATTTCTACGCCCCGGATGCCGTCCCTTCGCTGTGGCTGGCGCTGCGCGACGTGGTGGTCGGCTGGGTAGAGGAGGGCGTGAAGACCTTCCGCGTCGACAACCCGCACACCAAGCCACTGCCGTTCTGGCAATGGATGATCGCCGATGTGCGCGCCCGCTACCCGGATGTGATCTTCCTTGCCGAGGCATTCACCAAGCCCGCGATGATGGCGCGCCTGGGCAAGGTCGGCTACGCGCAAAGCTATACCTACTTCACCTGGCGGAACACCAAGCAGGAGCTGCGCGAATTCTACGAGCAGCTCAACCAGCCGCCGTGGAGCCAGTGCTACCGGCCGAATTTTTTCGTCAACACGCCGGATATCAACCCGTTCTTCCTGCACACCTCGGGGCGCGCGGGCTTTTTGATCCGCGCCGCGTTGGCGACCATGGGTTCGGGGCTGTGGGGCATGTATTCGGGCTTTGAGCTTTGCGAGAGCGCGCCGTTGCCGGGCAAAGAGGAATACCTGGATTCGGAGAAATACCAAATCCGCCCGCGCGACTTCACCCAGCCCGGCAACATCATCGCCGAGATCGCCCAGCTCAACCGTATTCGCCGGCAGAACCGCGCCTTGCAAACCCACCTGGGCGTGGCGTTCTTCAACTGCTGGAACGACAACATCCTGTACTTCGCCAAGCGTACGCCAGAGCGTGACAACTTCATCCTGGTGGCGATCAGCCTGGACCCGCACAACGCCCAGGAGGCGCATTTCGAGCTGCCGCTGTGGGAGTTGGGCCTGGACGACGACGCTGACACCCAAGGCGAAGACCTGATGAACGGCCACCGCTGGACCTGGCATGGCAAGACCCAGTTCATGCGCATCGAACCCTGGCACCAGCCATTCGGGATCTGGCGCATCGAAAAAGCCCGTTAACAAGGCTCAGACTGTGTCCCTGTAGGAGCGGGTTTACCCGCGAACACCGGCGAAGCCGGTGCCATGCACCGCGGTGTCATCTTCGCGGGTAAACCCGCTCCCACAGGGATCGAGCACGCTCGGATGTCTGTGCATGCAATTGAAAGGAGTCACCCATGGCCAAGCGTTCACGCCCGGCAGCCTTCATCGATGACCCGCTGTGGTACAAGGACGCCGTCATCTACCAGTTGCACATCAAGTCGTTCTTCGACGCGAACAACGACGGCATCGGTGATTTCGCCGGCCTGATCAGCAAGCTGGACTACATTGCCGAACTGGGCGTCAACACCCTGTGGCTGTTGCCTTTCTACCCTTCACCACGGCGCGACGACGGCTACGACATTGCCGAATACAAGGCCGTGCACCCCGACTATGGCAGCATGGCCGATGCCCGCCGCTTCATCAGCGAGGCACACAAGCGTGGCTTGCGGGTGATCACCGAACTGGTGATCAACCACACCAGCGATCAGCACCCGTGGTTCCAGCGTGCGCGCCACGCCAAGCGCGGCAGCAAGACGCGCGACTTCTATGTGTGGTCGGACGACGACCAGAAATACGACGGCACGCGGATCATCTTCCTCGACACCGAAAAGTCCAACTGGACCTGGGACCCGGTCGCCGGCCAGTACTTCTGGCACCGCTTCTACTCGCACCAGCCAGACCTCAACTTCGATAATCCGCTGGTGCTCAAGGCGGTGATCGGGGTAATGCGCTTCTGGCTGGATCTGGGTGTCGATGGCCTGCGCCTGGACGCGATCCCTTACCTGATCGAGCGTGACGGCACCAACAACGAGAACCTCGCCGAAACCCACGATGTGCTCAAGGCAATCCGCGCTGAAATCGACGCCAACTACCCCGACCGCATGCTGCTGGCCGAGGCCAACCAGTGGCCGGAAGATACCCGCCCTTACTTTGGCGAAGGTGATGGCGACGAGTGCCACATGGCCTTCCACTTTCCGTTGATGCCGCGCATGTACATGGCCCTGGCCATGGAAGACCGCTTCCCGATTACCGACATCCTGCGCCAGACGCCGGAAATTCCGGCCAACTGCCAATGGGCAATCTTTCTGCGCAACCACGATGAGCTCACCCTGGAAATGGTCACCGACCGCGAGCGCGACTACCTGTGGAACTACTACGCCGAAGACCGCCGCGCCCGCATCAACCTGGGTATTCGGCGGCGTCTGGCACCGCTGCTGCAGCGTGACCGCCGGCGCATAGAGCTGCTCACCAGCCTGCTGCTGTCGATGCCGGGCACGCCAACCCTGTACTACGGTGACGAGCTGGGCATGGGCGACAACATCTACCTGGGCGACCGGGATGGTGTGCGTACTCCCATGCAATGGTCGCCGGACCGCAACGGTGGTTTCTCCCGTGCCGACCCGCAGCGCCTGGTGCTGCCGCCGATCATGGACCCGCTATACGGCTACCAGACCGTCAACGTAGAAGCGCAGAGCCACGACCCGCACTCGTTGCTGAACTGGACCCGGCGCATGCTGGCCGTGCGCAAGCAGCAGAAGGCCTTTGGCCGCGGCAGCTTGCGAACCCTTACGCCCAGCAACCGGCGCATCCTCGCGTACATCCGCGAGTACACCGATGCCGATGGCAACACCGAGGTGATCCTGTGCGTGGCCAACGTGTCCCGCGCCGCCCAGGCTGCCGAACTGGAATTGTCACAATACGCCGACAAAGTACCGGTGGAGATGCTCGGCGGCAGCGCCTTCCCGCCCATCGGGCAACTGCCGTTCCTGCTCACCCTGCCACCCTATGCCTTTTACTGGTTCCTGCTGGCCTCCCACGACCGCATGCCCAGCTGGCACATCCAGGCCACCGAGGGGTTACCCGAATTGACTACACTGGTATTGCGCAAGCGCATGGAAGAACTGCTGGAAGCACCCGCCCGCGACACCCTGCAAACTACCATCCTGCCGCAATATTTGCCCAAGCGGCGCTGGTTCGCCGGCAAGGAAGGGCCCATCGACCAGGTGCGCCTGCGCTACGGCGTGCGTTTCGCTACCGCCACCACGCCCGTGCTGCTCAGCGAAATCGAAGTGCTCAGCGCCGGTATGGCCAACCACTACCAGCTACCCTTTGGCCTTCTGCCCGAAGACCAGATCAACACAGCGCTGCCGCAGCAGCTGGCCTTGTCGCGGGTGCGCCGCGCCCATCAGGTAGGCCTGATTACCGATGCCTTCGTGCTCGAACCGTTTATCCGCGCGGTGCTGCACGCCTGCCAGAATGGCCTGCGCCTGCCCTGTGGCAGTGGCGCGGGCGAACTGCGTTTCGAGTGCACCGACCTGCTGGCGGCCCTTGGGTTGAACGATGAAAGCGCAGTGCGCTACCTCAGCGCCGAGCAGTCCAACAGCTCGGTGGTGATCGGCGACAGCGTGGTGCTCAAGCTGATCCGCCGGGTCAACCCGGGCATTCATCCAGAACTGGAAATGAGTGCGTACTTGACCGCCGCCGGTTTTGCCAATATCTCGCCATTGCTGGCCTGGGTCAGTCGGGTGGACGAGCAGAATGCCCCCCACCTGCTGATGATCGCCCAGGGTTACCTGAGCAATCAGGGCGATGCCTGGGCCTGGACCCAGAACACCCTGGAGCGGGCCATCCGCGACCAGATGGCGCCGGCTGGCGGCGATGCCGAGGTACACACCGATGCCTTGGAGGAGCTCACCGGCTTTGCCGCCTTGCTCGGCCAGCGCCTGGGCGAGATGCACCTGCTGCTGGCCGCGCCGACCGACGATGAGGCCTTCCGCCCACGCCCCAGCGATGCTGACGATAGCCAGCGCTGGGGTGCGCAGATCAGCGCCGAACTGAACCACGCCCTCAACCTGCTGGCCCAGCACCGTGACGCCCTCGACCCCGACAGCCAAGCCCTGGTCGATGACCTGCAACAGCAGCGCGACGGCCTGGCCCAGCACATCGCCAACCTTGCGGAGCAGGCCGAGGGTGGCCTGCTGATGCGGGTGCACGGCGACCTGCACCTGGGCCAGGTGCTGGTGGTGCAGGGCGATGCCTACCTGATCGATTTCGAGGGCGAACCGTCCCGTCCACTGCAAGAGCGCCGGGCAAAACACAGCCCGTACAAGGATGTCAGCGGCGTGTTGCGCTCCTTCGACTATGCTGCTGCGATGATCCTGCGCAGCGCGTCTGCGGTCGACCTTTCCGGCCCGGCGCAGCAGGCTCGTCAGCGGGTCGCCCGGCAGTACCTGCATCAGTCGCGCCACGCCTTTGTCGAAGCCTATGGCCTGGCCACCGCCGCCATGCCCCATGCCTGGAAAATGGCCGAGGGCGAGCGCGCCGCACTGGAACTGTTCTGCCTGGAAAAAGCCGCCTACGAGATCACTTATGAAGCAGAAAACCGTCCGAGCTGGCTGGCCGTGCCTTTGCATGGCTTGCATGGACTGATCAGTACCTGGGGAGAGTCATAAATGAATGCAACCACGCGTGAAAACGGCGGCCTTCGGCAACGGGACCTGGACGCCCTGGCCCGCGCCGAGCACGCCGATCCTTTTGCAGTACTTGGCCCCCACGACGATGGCAAGGGCGGGGTGTTTATCCGCGCCTTCCTGCCCAATGCGCTGAGTGCACGGGTGCTGGCGCGCCATGATGGGCGCGTCCTGGCCGAAATGGTGCAAAGCGCAGTACCGGGCTTGTTCACGGCGCACCTCGATGATGCACAAGCCTATCTGCTGCAAATAGGCTGGGCCGGTGGCGAGCAAGTCACCGAAGACCCTTACAGCTTTGGCCCGCAACTGGGCGACATGGACTTGCACCTGTTCGCCGAAGGTAACCACCGTGACCTCTCCGGGCGCTTCGGTGCCCAGCCTATCCAGGTCGATGGCATCGACGGCGTGTGCTTCTCGGTGTGGGCGCCGAATGCCCGGCGGGTATCGGTGGTGGGTGATTTCAACAACTGGGACGGCCGCCGCCACCCCATGCGCCTGCGCCACGGCGCCGGGGTGTGGGAGCTGTTCGTGCCGCGCCTGGGCGTGGGCGAAACCTACAAGTTCGAGGTGCTGGGCAAGGACGGCATACTGCCACTCAAGGCAGACCCGCTGGCCCGCGCTACCGAATTGCCGCCGAGCACCGCGTCCAAGGTGGCCGGTGAGCTCAGCCATGCGTGGCAGGACCACGACTGGATGGCACAACGCGCCCAGCGCCATGCCTACAGCGCGCCCTTGTCGATCTACGAACTGCACCCAGGGTCCTGGCGCTGCGAGCTGGACGAGGCAGGCGAAGTCGGGCGCTACTACAACTGGCGCGAGCTGGCCGAGCGGCTGGTGCCCTATGTGCAGGAACTGGGCTTTACCCATATCGAATTGCTGCCGATCATGGAGCACCCGTTCGGCGGCTCCTGGGGCTATCAGCCACTGTCGATGTTCGCGCCTACCTCACGCTATGGCAGTGCCGAGGACTTTGCCGCGTTCATCGATGCCTGCCACCAAGGCGGCATTGGCGTGCTGCTGGATTGGGTACCGGCGCATTTCCCCACCGACGAACACGGTCTGGCACGTTTCGACGGCACCGCGCTGTACGAATACGACAACCCTCTGGAAGGCTACCACCAGGACTGGAACACGCTGATCTACAACCTTGGCCGCAACGAAGTGCGCGGCTTCATGATGGCCTCGGCGCTGCACTGGCTGAAGCACTTCCACATCGACGGCCTGCGCGTGGATGCGGTGGCCTCGATGCTGTACCGCGACTATTCGCGCAAGGCCGGCGAATGGGTGCCCAACCGCTACGGCGGGCGCGAGAACCTGGAGGCCATCGACTTCATTCGCCACCTCAACGGCGTGGCTGCCCACGAGGCCCCCGGTGCATTGATCATTGCCGAGGAGTCCACCGCCTGGCCCGGCGTCAGCCAGCCGACCCAGCAGGGCGGCCTGGGCTTTGCCTACAAGTGGAACATGGGCTGGATGCACGACACCCTGCATTACATCCAGAACGACCCGGTGCATCGCAACCACCACCATAACGAGATGAGCTTCGGGCTGATCTACGCCTATTCCGAACACTTCATCCTGCCCATCTCCCACGACGAAGTGGTGCACGGCAAGCACTCGCTGATCGACAAGATGCCCGGCGACCGCTGGCAGAAGTTTGCCAACCTGCGTGCCTACCTCACCTTCATGTGGGCGCACCCGGGCAAGAAGTTGCTGTTCATGGGCTGCGAGTTCGGCCAGTGGCGTGAGTGGGACCATGACAGTGAACTGGACTGGTACTTGTTGCAGTACCCTGAGCACCAGGGCGTGCAACGCCTGGTGGGTGACCTCAACCGCCTGTACCGCGAAGTGCCGGCGCTGCACGAGCAGGATTGCCAGCCGCAGGGTTTCCAGTGGCTGATCGGTGACGACGCGCAAAACAGCGTGTACGCCTGGTTGCGCTGGAGCAGCAGCGGCGAGCCGGTGCTGGTGGTGGCCAACTTCACCCCGGTGCCGCGTGAGGGCTACCGTATTGGCGTACCGTTTGGCGAGCGCTGGCAAGAGCTGCTGAACAGCGATGCCGAGCTGTATGCAGGGTCTAACGTAGGCAATTTGGGGGCAGTGGCCAGTGAGGCAGTGGCCAGCCATGGGCAGCCACTGTCGCTGGCCCTCAACTTGCCGCCGCTTGGCGTTCTGATAATGAAACCGGCCTGATAGGTCGCCTGTACCGGCCTCTTCGCAGCACAAGGCTGCTCCTACAGGTGGGCGCATTCCCTTGTAGGAGCAGCCTTGTGCTGCGAAAGGGCCGGGCCTGCCTACCACCTCATCCGCACCCCAAGGCTGCCAATCAGCCCGTTCAGGTCATTGTCATCCACATCGCTGCTGTAATCGGCGCTGACAAACAAGGCCACAGAAGGCGTCACTCGCGCCACCAGCCCCAAGCCCAACTCCACCGTGGTCGAGTAGCGCGAGCTGGAGATCTTGTCGACCTGGTCAAGCTTCACTTCGTCGGGATTGCTGAAGTCGTACCACACGTTGGTCCGCACGTAGGGTTCGATCGGCATGCCGCGCACCTCGTAGCGCCCGGACAATTTCGCACCGACCCGGCCGCTCCAGCTGGGCTGGCTGTCGAAGGCTTGCAGGGTTTCTTCCTGCACCTGGTTGCCGGGGAAGAACTGCTGGTTGATCAACTGTGCCTGGGGTTCGATCACCCAGTTGCCGCCCAGGCGGATCGGGTAGCCGCCTTCCACCGAGAACGTCATCGCATGGCCGCTTTCGTCAAGGCGCTGGCCGTTTTCACCCCGGCCCATCACATCGATGCGTGAGCCCATGGCCACCGCATCCAGGTGCCAGCCCTGTTCATGGGTCATGCTCCAGTACACACCCAGGCTTTCCCCGCTCAGGTTCACCGCGTTGCGCTGCTTGTCGCCCAGCAGCGGGCGCATGCCGTTCAAGCTGCTCTGCAGGTTGTTATGCCCCACGAAAATCCCTGCGCGGTGCACGTTGCCCGCTGCAGTTTCACGCACGAACAGATCCGGGCCGATTGTCAGTTGCTGGCTGGGGGCCTCCAGTTGGTCTGGGGGTTGCGTGCCACTGCGCGAGGTGGTCGGGAAAAACTGCGCCCACTGGCTGGCGATCAGGTCCGGTGCTGTCTGCCCGTGTCGCGCGCTCATCGTTTGCGAAAACGCGCTCAGGGTGCCGATGCTCAAGCCACTGGCGCTGACCGGGTCGAGCGACATCTGCGGCATTGCAGGCTGTAGCAGAAAACCGGGCGAGGTGGGGTCGCCCTGCAGTTCGTACGCGAAAGTTTCCACCGGGGTTGCCAGAAGCAGCGACGTGGAAACCGCGTAGAAAATGCTGTCGAAGCGCAACGGGTTCGAGGTGCTTTTCATGGCGGATCTCCTGTTGTTTTTGTGGGGTACAGCCCGAGGACCTGGCCTGTTGTCACGAGCTGTACGGCAAAAACAGTGGGCGACCCAAACCAGCACGCCAGCCTTTGCAAGCGCGCACGAAGGCGCGAGCTAGAGGCCCGGCGCGAGATCTTTACTGCATGGTAATGTTCAGCTAAGGAGAGGACGCCGCTTGCGTCAAGAAAGCGTGAAAGAACTGTTCAGGCTGTGTAGTTTCCCTCAAGCACTTGATTTCCCGAGTAAGTCACTAGGGTATAGCGGGGTTCGCTATTTGCCGCTTCGTGGCTATGAAGAATGATTGCTAGAGCCTGACCTCCACCGCCAAAGGCAAGTGATCTGACAGGTGCGACCAAGGTTTGTGCCCCAGAATACGCGGCCCATGGCTTTCGGCGTTGCGCAGGTAGATGCGGTCCAGCGGCAACAGCGGCAGGCGGGCAGGGTAGGTGCGGGCGAGATGGCCGTGGTGGCGCTCGAACGCTTCGTGCAGGTCAGGCTGCAGGCCTAGGGTGCGGTTGCCGCGACTTTTCCAGTCGTTGAAGTCGCCGGCAATGATCACCGGCGCGTCGGCAGGCAATGACTCGAGCAATATGCGCAGCAGTTGCAGTTGCTTCTGCCGGTGGCTTTCCAGCAATGACAGGTGCACACAGATGGCATGCACCTGGTGCTGGCCGGGGACATCGAGGATGCAGTGCAACAGGCCGCGGCGTTCGGGGCCGGTGATCGACACGTCGAGGTTGCGGTGTTCGATGATCGGGTACTTGGACAGCAGCGCATTGCCGTGGTGGCCGTCGGGATAGACCGCGTTGCGGCCGTAGGCAAAGTCGCTCCACATACTGTCGGCGAGGAATTCGTACTGCGAGGTCTGCGGCCAGCCGGGGTAGCGCGCGGCGTGGCGGTCGTGGCTGCCGAGCACTTCCTGGAGGAAGACGATGTCGGCCTGGGTGCTGCGCACCGCCTCGCGCAGTTCCGGCAGGATGAAGCGCCGGTTGAAGGCGGTGAAGCCCTTGTGGGTGTTCACCGTCAGTACCCGCAGCCGCTTCACGGCCGCGGGCTGGTTGACGCTGGCGAAACCATTACTGCCGGCTTCGTGGCTCACAATTCCTCCTCGATCGCAGGTGCATGTGTGTTGCATCTACCGGCCCTATCGCCGGCAAGCCAGCTCCCACAGGTTCTGCACCGCCTGATGGCCTGCACCATACCTGTGGGAGCTGGCTTGCCGGCGATAGGGCCGGTGCAGCCAACCGGTACACAAACAGGCTGATGGCCTGCGCTCTACCTGTGGGAGCTGGCTTGCCGGCGATAGGGCCGGTGCAGCCAACCGGTACACAAACAGGCTGATGGCCTGCGCCTTAACTGTGGGAGCTGGCTTGCCGGCGATAGGGCCGGTGCAGCCAACCAGTACACAG
>PJUI01000070.1_pt1 | contig 151505 bp, 146 predicted proteins | sample 1512201 | NCBI WGS metagenome assembly PJUI01 (sample SAMN08177670, study PRJNA422409) | Feces metagenome, whole genome shotgun sequencing project. | isolation source: Chicken feces (2) enriched on wood chips | host: Gallus gallus | place: USA: Madison | collected 2015-01-15
GCGGAGTACGTCAGCACGTCGCCGGTGTCCACGTCGGTGAACTGGCCGGAGATATCGACCGGCGTAATCGCTTGGCCGTCGTTGCTGTTTTGATCGTCGAGCGTCACGCCCGGGGTCAGCGTGGGCGTGTCGTTGGTGCCGGTGATCGTGACCGTCAGGGTCGCGGTCGACGTGCCGCCTTCGCCGTCGGAGACGGTGTAAGTGATCGACGACGTTGCGGTTTGATCAACGCCCAGCGAGTTAAACGTCGAACCCGGGTTGAACGTGTAGGAACCGTCAGCGTTCAGCGTGAACGTGCCGCCGTTGGAGCCGGTGATGGCCGTGCCGACATTCGCGGCGTTGCCGTTCACTTGCGAGACCGTCAGATTGTCGCCGTCAGGATCGGTGTCGTTCGTGAGTACGCCGTTGGCGGCGTCAACGTTCAGCGATGCACCTTGATCGGTATCGCCTTCGTCATTGACGGCAGTCGGTGCCGGGTTCTTCACGTCCCACGAGAAGTCTTGCGTGACCGAGGCGCCAGCCTTGTCGGTCGCGGTGATGGTGACGGTGTACACGCCGTCAGTACCGCCTTGCGAGGCCGAGCGGTCCAGCGTGCCGGTGATGATGCCGGTAGCCGGGTCGATGGTCAGGCCCGGCGGCAGGCCGGTTGCCGAGTAGGTCAGCACATCGCCGGTGTCGACATCCGTGAATTGACCAGAGATATCGACCGGGGTGATGGCTTGGCCGTCGTTGCTGTTTTGATCGTCGAGCGTCACGCCCGGGGTCAGCGTCGGGGTGTCGTTGGTGCCGGTGATCGTGACCGTCAGGGTCGCGGTCGACGTGCCGCCTTCGCCGTCGGAGACGGTGTAGGTGATCGACGACGTCGCGGTTTGATCAACGCCCAGCGAGTTAAACGCAGAGCCCGGATTGAACGTGTAGGAACCGTCAGCATTCAGCGTGAACGTGCCGCCGTTGGAACCGGTAATCGCCGTGCCGACATTCGCGGCGTTGCCGTTGACTTGCGAGACGGTCAGCGTGTCGCCGTCCGGATCGGTGTCGTTGGTCAATACGCCATTAGCGGCGTCGACGTTCAGCGATGCACCTTGGTTCGTATCGCCTTCGTCGTTGACGGCGGTCGGAGCCGGGTTCTTGACGTCCCACGAGAAGTCTTGCGTGACCGAAGCACCGCTCTTGTCGGTAGCCGTAATCGTGACGGAGTAGACACCGTCCGTACCGCCTTGCGAGGCCGAGCGGTCCAGCGTGCCGGTAATGATGCCAGTGGCAGGATCGATCGTCAGGCCGGGAGGCAGGCCCGACGCGGAGTACGTCAGCACGTCGCCGGTGTCCACGTCGGTGAACTGGCCGGAGATATCGACCGGCGTAATCGCTTGGCCGTCGTTGCTGTTCTGGTCGTCCAGCGTCACGCCCGGGGTCAGCGTGGGGGTGTCGTTCGTGCCGGTGATCGTGACGGTCAGCGTTGCCGTCGAGGTGCCGCCTTCACCGTCGGAAACGGTGTAGGTGATCGAAGACGTTGCGGTTTGATCAACGCCCAGGGAATTGAACGCGGAACCTGGGTTGAACGTGTAGGAGCCGTCGGCGTTCAGCGTGAACGTGCCGCCGTTGGAACCGGTGATGGCGGTGCCGACGTTGGCGGCGTTGCCGTTCACTTGCGAGACGGTCAGCGTGTCGCCGTCCGGGTCGGTGTCGTTGGTCAACACGCCGTTGGCGGCGTCGACGTTCAGCGATGCACCTTGATCGGTATCGCCTTCGTCGTTGACCGCAGTCGGTGCCGGGTTCTTCACGTCCCACGAGAAGTCTTGCGTGACCGAAGCACCGCTCTTGTCGGTAGCCGTAATCGTGACGGAGTAGACACCATCCGTACCACCTTGCGAGGCCGAACGGTCCAGCGTGCCGGTGATGATGCCGGTAGCAGTGTCGATGGTCAGGCCGGGCGGCAGGCCCGTTGCCGAGTAGGTCAGCACGTCGCCGGTGTCGACATCCGTGAATTGCCCGGAGATGTCGACCGGGGTGATGGCCTGGCCGTCGTTGCTGTTCTGGTCGTCCAGCGTCACGCCCGGGGTCAGCGTCGGGGTGTCGTTCGTGCCCGTAATCGTGACCGTCAACGTTGCCGTCGAGGTGCCACCTTCGCCGTCGGAGACGGTGTACGTGATCGACGAAACGGCCGTTTGACCAACGCCCAGCGAGTTGTAGGTCGAACCCGGATTGAACGAGTACGAACCGTCGGCGTTCAGCGTGAACGTGCCGCCCGTCGAGCCGGCGATTGCCGTGCCAACATTGGCCGCGTTGCCGTTGACCTGCGAAACCGTCAAGGTGTCGCCGTCCGGATCGGTGTCATTCGTCAACACGCCGTTGGCGGCGTCAACCGACAGGGTTGCGCCCTGGTTCGTGCTGCCGTCGTCATCCAGCGCCGTCGGAGCCGGGTTCTTCACATCCCACGAGAAGTCTTGCGTGACCGACGCGCCGCTCTTGTCCGTCGCCGTGATCGTGACGGAGTAAACGCCGTCCGTACCACCTTGCGAAGCCGAACGATCCAGCGTGCCGGTGATGATGCCGGTAGCCGGATCAATGGTCAGTCCAGGCGGCAGGCCCGTTGCCGAGTAGGTCAGCATGTCGCCGGTGTCGACATCCGTGAATTGCCCGGAGATATCGACCGGCGTAATCGCTTGGCCGTCGTTGCTGTTCTGGTCGTCCAGCGTCACGCCCGGGGTCAGCGTGGGCGTGTCGTTGGTGCCGGTAATCGTGACCGTCAAGGTCGCCGTCGACGTGCCGCCTTCACCGTCGGAGACGGTGTAGGTGATCGACGACGTCGCGGTTTGATCAACGCCCAGGGAATTGAACGCAGAACCCGGGTTAAACGTGTAGGAGCCGTCGGCGTTCAGCGTGAACGTGCCGCCGTTGGAACCCGTGATGGCGGTGCCGACGTTGGCGGCGTTGCCGTTCACTTGCGAGACGGTCAGCGTGTCGCCGTCCGGATCGGTATCGTTGGTCAACACGCCATTGGCGGCGTCAACGTTCAGCGATGCACCTTGGTTCGTATCGCCTTCGTCGTTGACGGCGGTCGGCGCCGGGTTCTTGACGTCCCACGAGAAGTCTTGCGTGACCGAGGCACCAGCCTTGTCGGTGGCAGTGATGGTGACGCTATACACGCCATCCGTACCACCTTGCGAGGCCGAACGATCCAGCGTGCCGGTGATGATGCCGGTAGCCGGATCAATGGTCAGTCCAGGCGGCAGGCCCGTTGCCGAGTACGTCAGCACGTCCCCAGTATCCACATCCTTGAACTGGCCAGAGATATCAACCGGCGTAATCGCCTGGCCGTCGTCGCTGTTTTGATCGTCCAACGTGACACCCGGCGTCAACGTCGGCGTGTCGTTCGTACCAGTGATGGTGATCGTCAGCGTCGCCGTGTCCGTCGCGCCTTGTGCGTCGGACACCGTGTAGGTGATCGACGTGGTGGTCGTCTGGCCGACGCCCAGCGAATTGAATGCGCCGCCCGGATTGAAGGTGTACGTTCCGTCCGCATTCAGCGTGAAGGTGCCGCCGTTGGAACCTGCCACGGCCGCGCCTACGCCCGCCGCGTTGCCGTTGACGTGCGACACGCTCAGCGCGTCGCCGTCGGGGTCAACGTCATTGCCCAGCACGCCTTCGGTGCGGTGGTCGACAACCAGCACGTTGTCTTGCGACGTCGCGCCGTTGTCATCGGTGGCGATCGGCTCGGGGTTGCCCACCTTCCACAGGAAGGTCTGCGTCACCGATGCGCCCGACTTGTCGGTGGCCGTAACGGTGATCAGGTACTCGCCCTTCACGCCGGTGTTGGTGTGGTCCGACGCCCAGTTCGCGAACGTGCCGGTGAACGTGCCGGTTGCCGTGTCGAACGTCAGGCCGCCGGGGATGTGGTCGACCGAATACGTCAGGACGTCGCCCGTGTCGATATCGCTGAATGCGCCCGCGACGCTGACCGTCACGGTGTCGCCGTCCATGTTGTCGCGGTTGTCCAGCGCGATGGCCGTGGGCGCGTCGTTGGTGCCGGTGATTTCAACCGTCAGCGTTGCCGAGCTGAAGCCGCCCTCGCCGTCCGAGACCGTGTACGTGATCGAGGACGTGGTCGTTTGGCCGGCGGCCAGCGAGTTGAACGCGGAACCCGGATTGAAGGTGTAGGAACCGTCGGCGTTCAGCGTGAACGTGCCGCCGTTGGAGCCCGCGATGGCGGCGCCGACGTTGGCGGCGTTGCCGTTGACTTGCGACACCGTCAGGGTGTCGCCGTCAGGGTCGGTATCGTTCTTCAGCACGCCATCAGCCGCATCAACCGTCAGCGTGACGCCTTGGTCGGTGCCGCCTTCGTCGTTGACGGCAGTCGGCGTGGGGTTATTGACGTCCCACGCGAAGTCTTGCGAGACCGAGGCGCCGCTCTTGTCGGTGGCGGTGATGGTGACAACGTACAGGCCGTCGGCTCCGCCTTGCGACGCCGAGCGGTCCAGCGTGCCGGTGATGATGCCGGTGGCCGGATCAATGGTCAGCCCGGGCGGCAGGCCCGAGGCCGAATACGTCAGCACGTCGCCATTGTCCACGTCGGTGAACTGGCCGGAGATGTCGACCGGGGTAATCGCCTGGCCGTCGTTGCTGTTCTGGTTGGCAAGGATGACGTCGGGAATCAGCGTCGGCGCGTCGTTGGTGCCGGTGATCGTGACCGTCAGCGTGGCGGTCGACGTGCCGCCCTCACCGTCCGAAACGGTGTAGGTCAGCGACGAGGTCGCGCTTTGGCCAGCTGCGAGCGAATTGAAGGCCGAGCCCGGGTTGAAGGTGTACGAACCATCGGCGTTCAGCGTGAAGGTGCCGCCGCCGGAACCGGCCACCGCCGTGCCGACATTGGCGGCGTTGCCGTTCACTTGCGAGACCGTCAGCGTGTCGCCGTCCGGGTCCGTGTCGTTGGCCAGCACGCCATTTTGTGCATTGACGTTCAGCGTGACGTCTTCGTCCGTGCTGCCCGTGTCATTCACGGCCGTGGGTGCGGGGTTGGTCACGTCCCACTCGAACGCCTGCGAGGTGCTTGCGCCAGCGGGGTCCGTGGCGGTGACGGTCACCGTGTAGACGCCATTGGCGCCGCCTTGCGAAGCGGAATGGTCGATCGTGCCGGTAATGATGCCGGTGTTGGGATCGATGCTCAGGCCCGGCGGCAGGCCGGTGGCGGAATAGGTCAGCTTGTCGCTGGTGTCGATGTCAGAGAAGTTGCTCGACACATCAACGCTGATGCCCGTCTGCGCGTCCACGCCCGACACGTCGGAGATGGCGGTAGAAACCGGACCATCGTTGGTGCCGGTAATGGTCACGACCAGCGTGGCCGTGGACGTCGCGCCACTGGGGTCGGTGATCGTGTAGGAGATCGTGCTGGTGGCGGTTTCACCGGCGGCAAGCGACACGTACTGGTTGCCCGGCGTGAACACATAGCTGCCGTCGGGCAGCACGGTAAACGTGCCGCCGTTGGAGCCAGTCACGGTGACACCGGCCGGCGTCATCGCGCGGCCGCTGACCGACACGATCGCCAGCGGATCGCCATCGGGGTCCGTGTCGTTGGACAGCAAATTGCCGCGAACACCGGCGCTTTGTTCACCGCGGCCAGCGTCGTCCAACGCAACCGGCGCATTGTTCAGCGTCGGCGTCGCGGCGGCGTCGCCGTCACCGGTCGCGCCTGCGCCCGACACACGATTCAGCGTATCGTCGCCGCGCGCCGGGTTGGGATACGCCAGATCCAGCGGCGTGGTGGTTTCCAGGATGCGGGCCAGGCGCACGAAGCTGCTGCCGCCGGCATCGCCGCCGCCCGCCACGATGGCAGCGGTGGGGTCCAGGTCATCGAACGGGTCGCGGCCAGCTTGCAGCGCGGCCAGCAGGCGATCCGAATCCGTGCCCGAAGGCGGCGTCACGGCGGCTTCGGACGGGTCGGCAAGCGGGCCGCCCATGTCGGGGCTGATAGCGACTTCACGGCCTTCGCCGATCACGATCGGCATGCCGTTTTCAACTTGAAGCGAAACCGTTGCGCCCGACGCCGTGACGACGTCGCTACCGGCCGGAACCTTGCTGCCTTGGTGAAGTTCAGTCAGAGAGCCGTCGCTATTGCGAATCCAGGCACGACCGGTGATTTCGTTGACGACAGCGGGAGAAGTATTGGCCATAACGATTCCATTTCAGGAGGTTATCGAAGATGACCGGATACTACCTAGGCTCGCAGGATTGCGATATTGTCCGTAAGGACAATGTCAGCTGATTGCCCTTGCGCGGGGCGTCGGACGTGCAGAAATTCCATGCACCAACAGCGCAAGCTGCAAGCGGTCCGAGACCTTGAGCTTGTCGAAGGCCGACGAAAGATGCGCCTTCACCGTGCGTTCGGTGATGCCGAGTTGATCGGCGATTTGCGCGTTCGCTTGCCCGCTCGCGGCGCATTCAGCAACGGTGATTTCGCGGTCGGTCAAGAGGCCGCCGTCCCACGCTTCGGACTCTTCGCCATGCTCGGACACCATCTTGAGCAGACGGGTCACTAACGAGCGGCCCATCCAGATGCCGTCGGACGCCACCACCTCAAGCGTTTGCGCCAGAGACGTCACCGGCGCATGGCTGTGCCGGTAGCCATGCGCCCCGGCCGCCAACACGCGTGTGCCCTCTTCATCGCTGGGATGCGGGCTGGCGACCACCAGCCGCAGCCCCGTCATCGTGGCGCTCCACGCGGGCGCATTCCAGGGCGGGAGCCCCGGCACACCCGTGTCCAACACGACAAGTGAGCGGCCCTGTTCGCGCCAGCCTTGCAAATCCGACAGCGCAGCCCCGCGCACCGGCAGCCAGCGCGCAGCGTCAAGCGCGCTCCAGTGGCGCCAGAGCAGATCGTCATGCGTGATCAACAAGACGGGAGTGGGCTTCATCAGTGCGTCCTGCTCGGTTGCGTGTTCATCGGGCACGCGACAACGCGGCCGGCGAGGCTTCGCTGGTTTGCATACGCACCGGAGCCAGACGCGCCTCGTCGGGCACCGTCGAATTGCACTGCTTGATCACTTCGTCAGCCACAACCATTTGGCCGTTTTCTTCAGGCATTTCATTGCGCGCCGGTTGCAACGACAACGCGGGCAACAGCGCATGCGACAGCGCCAGCCAGCGGTACTGCGCAAGCTTCAGGTCGTACAGCCCATTGGTCAGCGCGCGGCGCGATTCGAACAACTCGTTTTCGGTGTCCAGCAAGTCCAGCAGCGAACGCTGGCCGATCTGGAATTGCTGGCGATAGGCGTCGCGCACTTTGGTGGTGGCCAGTTCGTGGTCACGCAGGAACGGCAGCTTCTGGCTCAGGCTCTGGATGTTGTTCCAAGCCACGGCCAGGTCTTGCTGCACGTTGCGGCAGGTGTAGTCGCGAATGTCGCGCGCGGCGTAAGACTGCGCGGTCGTTTGACGAATGCGCGCGGCGTCGGCGCCCCCGCGGTACAGGTTGTAGTTCGCCACCACCTGCACGCTGGTGCTCTGGATGTCGCGGTTTTGCGGCGTGGGGTCGTTCTGATCGCGGCCAGTAGAAGCCACGAATTCAAACTTCGGCGAGTACGCGCCCTTGGACGACGCCACGCCTGCTTCGGCCGCTTGCAGGCCCGCTTGCTTGGACAGGAAGCTGGGGTTGCGGCGCAGCGATTCGTTGAAGCTGCCCGGTTTAACCGGAAGCTTGTCGCCGACGTCGGGCGGCGGCTGCATGGCGTCTGGCGGGAAGGCGCCGGTGACGCGCTGAAAGCGCTGCTGCACGTCCAGCAGGTTGGCGGTTTCCGTCATCAGGTTGGTCTGCGCCAGCGACAAACGGCCGCCCGCCTGTTCCAGATCAACCCGGCGGCCAACGCCCGATTCGGTGCGCTCGCCAATCTGCTTGAGCGTTTCTTCGTGCAGGGAATAGTTCTGGCGGGCCAGCAGTTCCATGTCGCGATAGCGTTGCAGGTCGATATAGGCCTGCACAGCGGCAAACGCGGTGCTGTCGCTGGTGGCCAGCACGTCATAGAAACGCGCAAGCTTGTCGAAACCGGCTTGCTTGACGTCGTTATTGGTGCGGAAGCCGTCAAAAATCAGCTGGCGCAGTTCGACGTTGTAGCCCGGGCGGCTCCAGTTCTGCGAGCCCACACCCGGCACGTTGCTGCGGTATTCGCGGCCCACGTAACCCTGGGCATTGATCTGCGGAAAGAAGGCGGCGCGCGCCACAGCCTGCCCTTCCAGCGACGCTTGAAAGTCGTGGTACTTGGCTTGGATTTCGGGATTGCTAAGCAGCGTCTGCTCAACGATCTGATTCAGGGTGATCGCCGGCTGGGCGCCGGGGGCCGCAGGGGGCACAGGGGCTTGTGCAAATGCGGTGGGAGCCATGACCAAGGCAAACACCGAAACCGAACGTCTGAGCAAAGGCGAATTCATATTAAGTATGCGCAAGTAAACCAAATAAAATGGTGGAAATTACGCGCACCCAGCCCATGCAAACAGAACCCAAAAATGCCCGGCCCTACCCGCCTTCAGAACGCTGACTTTGTCGCGCAATAATGCTTAACATCGCTGATCAGGACGGGATTGTACGTGGCATTAATTGCTAATACTAATAATTCGTTTTATTTCCCATTATTGCCGAACATGCTTGCGAATATTATTAATTGATTATCTATTCTTCGCTTTAATATCAGTCTTCTAGAAACCCCAACGTACGCAACTCGGCGATGGCGCCGCGCTCTTCTTCGCGGCGGGCTTTGGGCGCCGCCAGCGACACGGTCAGCAACCGCGTGGAATCGCTGGATGCATCGAAGCTCTGCAAGACGCTGTGAGCCAGGGGAAAAGCTTGCGCAAAGCCAGGTTCCAGCGCGTGATGACCCGCGTAGCGCCCCCCCTTATCAACGATCACCTGCGTCTGCGGGTCGCGCTTGATCAAATGCAATGGCACGCCTTCGCAGCGTAGCCCAAGCAGCTTGGCTTCGCTGATATCCAGCGCCCAATCCGTCTGCGCGTAAAACGCCGCGCGCGCCGTCTCGAAACGTTCAAGCAGGCCCACGTCCTTGCAGAACGCGGTGGGCGCCAGATTCAGATTGAGCTTGCCGATTTTGCCGACGAGTTTGACGCGGCGAAAGAACCCGGCCCACACCAGCAGGATAGGGTTGGTGGATAGTTCTTCCACCACCACATCCTCGAAGATGCACGGCATGATCTCCGAATTAACAGCACGGCATTTCGAGATCCGCACGCCCTGCACGCGCGACATATTTTCGGGAATCTTCACCATCGACAATCCACAATTGTCGAACGTGCAGTCATGCAAATTCAGATCGTGAAAATGGGATCTGCCTTTGTCGAACGCCATCTCGAACGTCGCGCCATTAATGCAATCCATAACTCTCCGATTGACGTAGTGGGCTGGATGGGCGCTCGCGCCGCGCTTATTGCGGGCGCGCCGCCGACATGGCCTTCAATTGCGCGCAGGTCTTTTCCTTATCGGCGGCACTGAGCGAAGCCAGTTGACCCTTGGCCGCGGTGTAGGACTGCGAGAAAGTGGCATCGAAATCGGCGGCGGCCATGCCTTGAGCGCTTGTCGCTGCCCTCTGCTGCTGCTTCATCTGCTCAAGCTGCGCGGCCGTATAAGCGTTGCAGTACTCGGCGGCGGCGTGCATCTGGCCGCTTAGCGCCGCCATGTTCGGCATTTGACCCGGCATCTGACCCGGCGTCGCCTGCTGGGCCACGGCAGCGCCGCCACTCAAGGTCAGCGCGGCCGCAAGCAGAACGGCCTGACGGCGATGCAAAACAATGGCGCAAGCTTGCTTGAGAATTTGCAATTTAAGCTCCAACACAAAAAGGGGATGGGGTTTGCGCCACGGCATGTGACGATCAAAGCGGGAGCAATATGCCTTAAGCCGTGTAATGGGTTTATGAGTCGATGCAACAGTGTGTATCACCCACCGCGATCACGTCGTTGCCGCAATATTCGAGCGCCGCAAGCGCGCACGCAACGTCTCTTCCAACTTACCTAGACCGACATCGCCGCAACCCACCAGCGTGAGCTCTTGTAGTTGAGACAGTTCTCCCAACACGTCAATGTCGGCAATTCGCTTGCAGTACTGAATGTTCAGCTTCTCCAAATTCGATAGCGCGGCAATGGGACGAATCGTGTGCAATATTCCTTGGTTCTTCACCTGCAGCGACCGCAATCCGCCAAGCTGTTCTATACCTGCCAGGGTTTCCAAGGTACGGCCGTTAACCAAGCCAAGCGCCACCAGCTGCAATCGCGCAAGACGATCGAACACTGACGCATCGACCGGCACGTTCCACAGGTTCAGTTCCTTAAGCGGCAGTTGCAATGCCCGATCCAACATGACGCCGCGCCGATCCGGAACCGCCGTTAGCGACATCAACGCCGGAAAATCTTCCGGTTCAAATCGCAACGCCGCCCCCACGGTCAGGGACTCCAGCCTGGGCATCGCGCCGCCCTTCCACGTGTAAGTGTTTTGACTGGGATGCAGGGAAAGGTGGCGCAGGCTGTCGGGAAACATGTCCGCGCGCAAGCCCGTCATGACACTGGGGTCGATGGCGCCCGGCCCCATGGATAAATCCACCAAGGATGGCAGCAGCGCGATGAGTGCGGGCATTTCGGTCAACGGATCGCCGTGCGGCGCCCAGACATGCACGGATTCAATCTGAGCCAGCGTGGCCGCATCCGGCGGCGCGTCGTAAAACACCACGGGTTTGTTCGGCACCTGCAATTGCGCACCCTGACGGCTATGCATCAACCCCCAGGTTTGATCGCGGCCGGGCTGCGGCGTCGAAAACGGGACGAATGACATGCGGCTTTCCGGTGAATGTTGGAGCACCAGTTTACGTTCATGTTCGACACATTCTTAGGCGCCCGATGTATGTCATTTAGTTACCGAGCGGTCCCCCATTTAACCGACTTTCTATAGAATGCTGCCGGTGCCGCCACCAGGAGATCTTCATGACACATCCCCGTCTTGCAATACTTGCTGCCGCCGCCCTGCTGTCGGGTTGCGTGGCCGGCCCTCGTCCCGCCACACTTTCCCCGGAACTGCAAAAAGCGTTGGATACGCCTCTGTATTGCAACGAGGCATCCGAGTGCAAACTGGTTTGGGAACGCGGCATTTACTACGTGGCGAATAATTCCCGGTGGCGCGTCATGGCCGAAACCTCGAACCTGATCGAGACCGAGTATCCGGACAAAGGGTATTACGGGCTGGCGTATCGCATCACCCGCGAGCCGATGGGCAATGGCCGGTATCGCATCTCGACCCAAGCCTGGTGCGGTTTGAAGGATTGGCAATGCAAGCCGCACGCCGATGAAGGTGTGGCGCGCGCCAAGTACTACATGATGACCGGCCAATCGCAGGACAAGGCGCGGTAATCAGCATGAAGCGGGGCCACCACGTGGCCCCGTCAATAGCCTAGCCCGGTATCAATGACCCGTTGAATCGCCCTGACGGCTGGCTTCAAACAGGAACCACGTGCGCCGTTCGGTTTCGTCGATCCAGTTTTCGATCAGGCTGGAACTGGCGATGTCGCGGTGCTCGTCGGTAATGTTGTGGGCCTCGCGTAGCGCGGCCGCCAGCATTTTGTTGTCTTCGCGCAGCTCGGCCAGCATATCCAGCGGCTGGACGTAATCGGCGTCGTTGTCAGACACCCGCTGCATGCGCGAGATATGCCCGATCGACCGTAGCGTGGTGCCACCAATCTTGCGGATGCGTTCGGCAAGGGGGTCGGTCATGGCGAACAGCTGGTCGCCTTGCTCATCCAGCAGCAAGTGGTAGTCACGGAAATGCGGCCCGCTGACGTGCCAATGGAAGTTCTTGGTTTTCAGATACAGCGCGAACACGTCGGCCAACAGTTGGTTCAGCGCGGCTGAGATATCGCGGGTAGCGGCCGCCGCCAGATCCGTGGGCGTCGCCAGCGGCAGCTTGCGCCGCTCCTTCAGCGTCTTGGTGGTTTTCTCATTCAGTTTCTTGGCCATGGCAGTCCAGATGAGTTCCAGGGAAATCTGATGCTACTGCAAACTACCGGCCGCCATGAGTGGTACTAGACGCTTGATTTGAAAGCGAACTTTGCCAAAGTGACGCCCATGCCGGGTGCGCTTGCCGCCCCCCAAAGCAGATGAACACGATGCCACGCGTGTCCAGTCCGTCTGGGGGATGGGGGAATGGGGCGATGGGGGTTACGGCACTTACTGCGGTTCAATCTTTGCGTCGACGGCACGCTGCGTCCAGATCTGGCGCTGCGCCTGGGCGAACGACTGATGTTCGGCCACCGTGTTGGGCGACACCTGCATGCCCAGCGATTCGAAGCGCTGCAACACGTCAGGTTCGCGCAGAATCGCCGCAACTTCCGTGTTGAGCTTCTGCACGATGGCGTCCGGCGTCTTGGCCGGCGCGGCAACGCCCACCCACACCACCAGGTCAAAATTCTTGTAGCCCAGCTCGGCAAGGGTCGGCACGCTTGGGAATGCCTTGGCGCGCTCATGACCGGTGTACGCCAGCCCGCGCAGCTTGCCGCTTTGCATGAACGAGGTCACGACAGACAGGTCGGCGAAAAGATAATCGACGTGGCCGCCCAGCAGATCCGTCACGGCCGGCGGCTGGCTCTTGTAAGGCACGCCGTTGGCGGCGGCGCCGGCAACCGTGTTGAACGTGGCGCCGGCAATCTGGCTGGTGGGCGAGCCGTAGGCGTAGTTCAAGGGCTTGGCCTGCGTGGCCTTGACCAGTTCCGGCAGCGTCTTGTAGGGCGCATCATCGCGCACCACCAGCATCATCGGAATGGTGGCGATGCGCACGATATGGATGAAGTCGCCCGTGGGGTCGAACGGCAGCTTGCGAAACAAGGCGGGCGTGGCCGAGTGCGTCGAGCTGCTGGTAAGAATCAGCGTGTAGCCGTCGGGCTGCGCGCGTGCGGTGAACGACGAGCCGATCGTGCCGGAGGCGCCCGGCTTGTTCTCGATCACCACCGGCACGTTCATGCGCGGGCCCAGCTTTTCCGCAATGATGCGCGCGCTGGTGTCGGTGGCGCTGCCCGGCGAGAACGGCACGACGATGGTGATGGGCTTGTCGGGATACGACGATTGCGCCTGCGCGGCGGCCCAGGGCAGCACGCCGCCCAGTGCACCCAACGCGCCAAGAACAGTGAAGGTGCTGGCTGCCAGCAGGCGGCGGCGCGGTGCACCGAACGGTCGAGTCATGCTTGTCTCCTGTTGGGGCCGCGGGTCGGCCCTCTTGAATGCATGCCCGTATGATGCTCGCGCTGCGCTTATCCCAACAAGGGACTAATTTTCATAGACTTATTCCAATCAAGGATTAATGCTCAGCGCTCTGCCGTTGGCGCAGATAGTCTTCCGTGCGCGCTAGAAAGGCCGACGCGGCCAACGACAAACGCGCGTTGCGGCGCTGGATAAGCCAGAGTTCATGCCCATGCTTGCGAGCGCCATCAATGGCCAGAATGCGCAAACCCAGTTGCCGCGCAAGATCGCAGGCATAGCCCGGCACCACCGTGATGCCCAACCCCGCGCCCACCAGCTTCAGCACCGAGATCAGCATGCCGGCCTCGATGCGATACCGGAATTCCAGGTTCAGGTCAGCCGCCACCCGGTCCAGGCTGCGCCGCACACTGTAGACGTTGCGCAGCATGATGTGGTCGTGCGCGGCCACGTCCGCCCACGTCACCGCACGCTTGCGGGTCAGCGCGTGGCGTGGCGCGCACACGGCGTACATGGTGTCGCGATAGATCACCCGCGTGGTCAGTTCTTCCGAAGGCGTCTCCAGCGACACGATGCCAAAGTCGGCGCGCCCGTTGCGCACGTGTTCGATGGTGTCGTCGGTAGAGAGTTCAAAGAGGTCCAGCTTCACGCTGGGATGGGCGCGGTGGTAGTCCGCAACCACCTCCCCCAGCAGACCGGCCATCATGAGCGGGGACGTGGCCACGCCCACGGTGCCGCGTTCCAGTGTGCGCAGGCCCGCCATGCTGCGCTCGGCGGCGCGCACGGTGCCAAGGATCTCTTGCGCATAGGCGTAGAAATCTGCCGCGCCGTCGCACGGCGTGACGCTGCGTGTCGAACGCTCGAACAACGGCTGGCCAACTTCGGCTTCCAGTTCGGCGCACAGTTTGCTGACCGCCGACTGCGTCACGAAGGCCGCGCGCGCGGCCGCCGTGAAGCTGCGCAGTTCGTACAGCGCGCAGAAGACGCGCAATTGCTTAAGAGTGATGTTCATGGTCGAAGTCGCCGCGGGGCGCCGCCGGCCACGCCGGCCTTAGCGCGCAGGCACGAGCATATCGCGATCGGCGTCCTGGCGCGGGGCTTGCCGGCTGATTTCACCTGGCGTACGCGAGAAGCGCACGGGGATACCGCAAGCCATCAACGGCCCTTCGCTGGGATGGTCCACGCGCTGGAAAAATTCGGTCGCCTGCAAGTGCGGGTCGTCAAACAGGGCTTCGGGCGTATTGACGCGCGAATGCGGAATGTCGGCATCGGCCAGCAGCGCGAGCCACTGCTCAGTGCCTTGCAAGGCGACGATGTCAGCCAAATCCTGATAGAGCGCGTCGAAATGGCGCGCGCGCGACGCGGCGTCGGCATAGCGCGCATCCGCCGCCAGATCGGGGCGCTGGGCCAGCGCGAAAAAGCGCCGCCATTGGGCGTCGGTATACGGCAGCAGCGCCAGGTAGCCATCCTGCGTGCGATAGGGCCGGCGCTGTGGCGACAGCACGCGGCTGTATCCCATGGGGCCAAGCGGCGGAACAAAGCTGTGGCCGCTCAGGTGCTCGACCAGCGTGAACGACACCAGCGTTTCAAACATGGGGACCTCGATGGCCTGCCCCTGCCCCGAACGCTCGCGCTCGTACAACGCCATCGGGATGGCGTAGGCCAGCGTCAGCCCCGCCACCTTGTCGGCAAGAATGGTGTTCACATACGCGGGCGCGCCGCTGTTGCGGCCTTGCAGATCCGCCAGCCCGCTCATGGCCTGGATAATGTCGTCGAACGCGGGGCGCGCGGCGTATGGCCCGTTCTGGCCGAACCCCACCGCCGAGCAATGAATAAGGCGGGCATTGCGTGCGCACAGCGAGTCCGCGTCCAGCCCCAACCGCGCCAGCGCTGCCGGACGCACGTTCGATACAAATACATCGGCGTCATCGATCAGGCGCAGCAGGGTTTCGCGATCGGCCGGCGTCTTGGCGTCCAGCGTCACGCTGTATTTGTTGCGATTCAGGTTGAGATAGGCAGGCCCCATCCCGGCATGCGCGGCCGGGGCCGACGTGCGAAACACGTCCCCCTCGGGCGCCTCGACCTTGATGACCTCGGCGCCCATGTCGGCCAAAATCTGCGTGGCGTACGGCCCCATCGCCACAGAGGTCATGTCGATGATGCGCACGCCCTGGAGCGGACCTGCCATTACTTGGGCTCCCCGTGCTGCTTGCGCGTCAGGAAAGGCTCCATGTAGCGGCGCGGCTCGTCGGTGGTGAAGGCGTCACCGAAGGCGTCCACGCTGCGGTCCAGCCCGGCTTCGATGGTTGATTCGCGCCAGTAGCGCAGCAGCGCCTTTTGCGAACGCACCGCGCGCGGCCCGCTGGCCGCAATCGGCGCTACCGTGCGTTCCACTAGCGCATCCAGTTCGCCCGTCTCGCAAACGAATTCCAGGAAGCCCCATTGCTTTGCCTGGGCCGCATCCACCGTCTCGCCGGTGAGCAGCAGCCAATTGGTCGGGCCAGGTCCGATCAGCGCCGGCAACAGCACGGCGTGAATCACCGACGGAATGCCGACGCGCACTTCCGGCATGCCAAACACGGCGTCCGCCGACGCCAGCCGGATGTCGCAAGCCGCCGCTAGCTCCATGCCCGCGCCCAGACAAAAGCCCGGCAGACGCGCAATAGTGGGCACCGGAATGGCGGCCACGGCCTCGCAAAGATCGCGCAACCGCGTGATGAAGGCGCGCGCGCCCTGGGGATCAAGCTCGGCCATCTCATAGATATTGGCGCCGCCCACGAAAGCCCTGTCGCCCGAACCCCGGATGACCACGGCGCGGGCGTCCTCTTGCGCTGCGATCCAGCGCGCGGCGTCAATCAGGCTCAGCGTGACCGCCGACGCCAGAATGTTCAGGCTCTTGGCGTCGTGAATCTGCAAGGTATAGACGCCACGCTCATCGCGCGTGACGCGGGCGTGAGAAAAAGAAGGAATGGGCGCAGTCATGGAAGCTCCAGCTTGAGGTGTGACTACCGATGCTAATGGCGAGATTTGATCACAACAAACAAGTAATTTTCATGGAATAAGTCTGGAATGGAATAAATGGGGGCTTTGAGCTGGGGCGCCCTGCGCGCTCATCCAGGCATCCGAACGCCCCCCCGCAAAGGAGTATCCTACGGCGCTTCGTCTCAGCCAGATTCACTCATCGCTATGCGCGGCAATCCCGACGCCAGACAAGGCGCCATTGCGTTGCACGGGTTCTACTTCCTGTATTACGGCTTGCAGGGAGTCAGCATTCCCTTTCTACCCCTTTGGTTCGCCAGCCGTGGGCTGGACCCCGCCACCATCGGGCTGATCGTCGCCACGTCTTTCCTGCCCAAAATTCTGTCGACGCCCGTCGTGGCGCATGTGGCCGACCAGACGGGCCGTGCCCATGCGCTGATTGCTTCGGCGCTGGCGGCGTCGCTGGTGCTGTTTGTCTGCTACCCGTTTTCTCAGACGCCGGCGTGGCTGCTGGCGATCACGCTGCTGTTGAACGCCGTGTTTCCCGCCGTGTTGCCGCTGATGGACCGCATGGCGATCGCCAGCGGCCGTACGCAGGGCAATTCCTACACCATCATGCGGGCGTGCGGGTCGCTGGGCTTTGCCGTGGTCACCGTTGCGGGCGGCTATCTGATCAAGACGTTCGACACCAACTGGGTCATGTGGCTGTCGATCCTGCTGATCATCGCCTGCCTGGCCTGCGTGCGGCTGCTGCCGCAGGCCGCGCGCCCTGCCGCGGACGACGCGCCGGTAGAACGCGTGCGCTTGCCCATGCGGGAAGTGCTGCGCGACCGCCCGCTGCTGCTGTGCATCGCCGCGGCCTCGCTGGTGCAGGCCAGCAACGGCTTTCTGTATTCGTATTCCACGCTTTACTGGACGGCCAGCGGCCTGTCCACCGCGCTGATTTCCCTGCTGTGGGTGGTGGGCGTCAGCAGCGAAGTGCTGTTCTTTTTCCTGGCGCCGAAGATCCTGGCTCGCACGGGCGCGCAGTGGCTGATCTTGGCGTCGGCGGTGATGACGGCCATCCGATGGGCGGGCCTGTCGGCCACCACGGACCCCGCCTGGATCGCCGCGCTGCAACTGCTGCAATGCTTCACGCTGGCGGGCAACAACGCCGCCATCATGTGGTACATCACGCGCCACGTGCCGGCCGCGTGCAAGACGTCGGCGATCGCGCTGTATGCGCTGCTGTCCGGCGGCGTGTTCATGTTCGCCAGCATTCAGCTGGGCGGCGCGCTGTATCGCAGCTACGCGCCGGGCGGCTTCATGATGATGGCGATGTGTGCGGTATGCGCAGTTCCGCTGGTGCTGTTTGCGGAGAGATTGCGGCGGGGGTGATGCCGCGGGGGTGACAAAAAATTCCCACAAAAAAAGCCACCGTTGCCGGTGGCTTTTTCATGGTCATCAGCAGCAGCCGATCCGTTTCTTTCCGCCGTAGCGCGCGTCCTGGCGCTCGCGGAAGAAAGCCTCGTAAGTCATCGGCTCCTGATCGGGATGGGTACGCCGCATATGCTCGACATACGTTTCGTAATCCGGCACGCCGACCATCAGCCGGAGCGTCTGCCCCAGGTAACGGCCGGCGGCGCCGGCTGCCGAACTCATGTTGGTAAACAGCATGCGGCGCCTCCCGGGGTCAGTCCGCGCCTGCCGGCATGGGCAGGGGCTCGTACGGCGTCTCGCGCGAGGTCGGCTTGTTCTCGGCGCGGGCGCGCCGCACCGATTTCACGCCGAACACCACGATGCTGACCACGACGAACATGAAGATCGCGCACAGGCCGGCGTTGATGTAGTCGTTCATCACGACGCGGCCCATCTCGGTCAGCGACTTGGCTGGCGCCAGCACCTGGCCTTGGTCAATGGCCGCGTTGTACTTGTTGGCGTGAGCCAGGAAGCTCACGCGCGGGTCGGCGTCAAACAGCTTTTGCCAGCCAGCGGTCAACGTGCATGCCAGCAGCCACAGCGTCGGCAGGATCGTGACCCAGGCGTAGCGGTCGCGCTTCATCTTGAACAGCACGACCGTACCCAGCGTCAGCGCAATCGCGGCGAGCATCTGGTTGGCGATGCCGAACAGCGGCCACAAGGTGTTGATGCCGCCCAGCGGGTCGACCACGCCTTGGTACAGGAAGTAGCCCCAGGCCGCCACGCACAAGGCGGTGGCGATCAGGTTGGCGGGCAGCGAATCGGTGCGCTTGAGCGACGGGGCGAAGGTGCCCAGCAGGTCTTGCAGCATGAAGCGGCCGGCGCGCGTGCCCGCGTCCACGGCGGTCAGGATGAAGAGCGCTTCGAACAGAATGGCGAAGTGGTACCAGAACGCCATCATGCCCGGGCCGCCAATGGCCTGATGCAAGATGTGCGCCATGCCGACGGCCAGCGTCGGCGCGCCGCCCGCGCGCGAAATAATGGTGCTTTCGCCCACGTCCTTCGCCGTCTGGATCAGGTCTTGCGGCGTGACCACAAAACCCCAGCTGGACACGACTTGCGCCACCTGGTCCGGCGTGGTGCCAATGACGGCGGCCGGGCTGTTCATGGCGTAGTAGATGCCCGGCTCGATCACGCAAGCCGCCACCAGCGCCATGATGGCCACAAACGATTCCATCAGCATGCCGCCGTAACCGATATAGCGGGCCTGGGTTTCGTTTTCGATGAGCTTGGGCGTGGTGCCCGATGAGATCAGCGCATGGAAGCCCGACACCGCGCCGCAGGCGATGGTGATGAACAGGAACGGGAACAGGTTGCCCGACCACACCGGGCCGGTGCCGTCCACGAACTGCGTCAGCGCGGGCATCTTCAGTTCAGGCGCCACGACCACGATACCGATCGCCAGACCCAGGATCGTGCCGATCTTCAGGAAGGTCGACAGGTAGTCGCGCGGAGCCAGCAGCAGCCACACGGGCAGCACGGCGGCGATGAAACCGTAGACGATCAGAATCCAGGTCAGGCCCTTGCCGTCGAAGTCGAACATCGGGCCCAGCACCGGGTGCGCGGCCACGTCCTGGCCGAACGTGATGGCGGCCATCAGGCCCACGAAACCGATGATGGACACTTCACCGATCTTGCCCGGACGGATGTAGCGCAGGTACACGCCCATGAACAGCGCGATGGGAATGGTGGCGGCCACCGTGAAGGTGCCCCACGGCGAATGCGTCAGCGCCTTCACCACGATCAGCGCCAGAACGGCCAGAATGATCACCATGATCATGAAGGCGCCAAACAGCGCGATCACACCCGGGATCTTGCCCAGCTCGGACTTGACCAGATCGCCCAGCGAACGGCCGTCGCGGCGGGTCGAGATGAAGAGAATCGTGAAGTCCTGCACGGCGCCGGCGAACACCACGCCCGCCAGAATCCACAGCATGCCCGGCAGATAACCCATCTGCGCGGCAAGCACCGGGCCAACCAGCGGGCCGGCGCCGGCGATGGCGGCAAAGTGGTGGCCGAACAGCACGTGCTTGTTGGTCGGCACATAGTCCAGACCATCGTTGTGCTTCCAGGCCGGCGTCATGCGCGAGGCATCCAGCTGGAAGACATTTTTTGCGATGAAGCGGCTGTAATAGCGGTATGCGATCAAATAGACGCACACGGCGGCAATCACCACCCATAGCGCGTTGATGGTCTCCCCTCTGGCCAGCGCCACGGTGCCCAGCGCAAACGCGCCCAGTACCGCAACCGCCAGCCAGACCAGGTGCTGACCCAGTCCCTTACTGCTGGTTTGCATAAGTGCTCCTCTTGCCTCCCGCCATGCTTGTGGCGTGAAACGCTTTTTTCGTCTCGCGGAAGGCAGACTCATTGTTGTGGGGTGGCGGGCGCGCAAGCGTCCGCGCTGCGTCCAATGGACGCGGGCGTTAGTATTTCGTTTTGCTCCGGGGCCAACAAGCGCGGAACTACGCAAACCGCGTACGTGTTACTACGCAATGCGCCGCAGCATATTCCTGTGGGAATCGTAAAATCGTCGTCATGAATCCCGTTTCCCCCTGGGGGACGCGGCTTGGTGCATCGCACCAATCTCCATCCGGGCTGAATCCCACGCCATGAAGCTCCGACTGAAAATCCTGCTGCTTGCCGCGGTGCCTTTGCTGGTGGCCGTGGCCGCCATCACGGTGGCCGTCTACGTGCAGGGCCTGCAACTGGCCCAGCGCGAAAAGCAGGTTGTCGAAAGCGCCTGGCTGGCCAGCAAGGAAAGCGAGCTGCGCCACTACGTCAGCCTGGCCTACAGCGCGGTGGCCCCCTTGCAGGCGGCGGGCGACGACGAAGCCACCCGGCAACGGGCGCTGGATCTATTGGCGCAGATGGAGTTCGGCCACGACGGCTACTTTTTCGTTTACGACCTGCACGGCAAGAACCTGATGCACCCGCGCCAGCCCGAACTGGTCGGGCAAGACCTCTGGGACTTGCGCGACACACGCGGCCAGGCCGTCATCCAGAACCTGCTGACGGCAGCCCGGCGCGGCGGCCAGCAAGGCGAAGTGGTGCATTACCTGTGGGAAAAGCCCTCGACCCATCAGACCGTAGAAAAGCTCGGCTACGTGGTGGTGCTGGACCGTTGGGGCTGGATGCTGGGCACCGGCATCTATCTGGACGACGTGGAGCAGGCGCTGGTGCGCATCGACGCCGCCGCGCAGGCGAACATTCGCAGCATGTTCGCCTGGGTGGCAGGCATTGCCGCCGTGTCCATCCTGGGCGTGGCCGCCTGCGGCCTGGCGCTGAACATCAGCGACCACCGCCAGTCCGACGCCAAGCTGCGGCTGATGGCCCAGCAGCTGGTGCGCTCGCAGGAAGAGGAGCGCGCACGGCTGTCGCGTGAATTGCACGACGGCATCAGCCAGGTGCTGGTGTCGATCAAGCTGTCGCTGGAGGCGGCGCGCGAACGGGTGCGGCAGGCGTTGCCCGGCGATCCGCAGACGCTCGCCCATATTGATAAGCCGCTGGGTGGCGCGCTGGACCGCTTGAATACCGCCGTGGGCGAAGTGCGGCGCATCTCGCACAACCTGCGCCCGACGCTGCTTGATGATCTGGGCCTGCCCGCTGCCCTGGAACACCTGGGCCGCGAGTTCGCCATCCCCAGCCCCGATGGCGCGCCGCCCCTGGCCGTGCGGCTGCACACCACCGGCCAGCCGGTCAAGCTGCCCGACGCCTACGCCACGGCGCTGTTCCGCGTCACCCAGGAAGCGTTGACCAACGTGATGCGCCACGCGGGCGCCTCGCGCGCCGAGATGACGCTGGCCTACAGCGCGCAAGACCTGCGCCTGACCATTTCGGACGACGGCCGTGGCTTTGACTACGCCGAGGTCCAGCAGGACCCCCGGCGCGGCATCGGCCTGCGCAATATGCGCGAACGCATGAACGCCCTATCGGGCAACCTGAGTTTTCATTCCAGCGCCCAAGGCACCACCTTGCAAGCCTGGCTGCCCCTGCCCGGCGCAGCCGCCCCTACCGCGACGACCCAAGCATGAACGACACCCCCGACGCCATCCGACTTCTGCTGATCGACGATCACCCCCTGGTGCGTGACGGTCTGCGCCTGCGCCTGGAAACCGTGCCGCGCCTGCGGGTCGTGGGCGAAGCGGGCAACGCCGCCGCCGCGCTCGCCTTCCTGGCCAGCTGCCACGCCGAAGACCCGCAGGGCGACACCCTGCCCCATCTGGTGCTGATGGACTTGAACATGCCCGGCGTGGGCGGGCTGGAGCTGACGGCGCAACTGCATGAACGCTATCCGCAAATTGCCGTGCTGGTGCTGTCCATGCACGACAACCCGGAATACATGGTGCAAGCCGTCAAGGCCGGCGCCCGGGGTTATCTGTTGAAGGACGAGCCGGCCGAAGAGATCCTTACCGCGATCAGCGCGGTGATGGAGGGGCGCAGTTATTTCAGCGCGGCGGCGGCGGTGCGGCTGTCGTCGGCAAGCGCGCCGGCCACCTTGCTGACCCAGCGTGAACGCGATGTGCTGCGCCACATCGCCAGCGGCCAGGCCAACAAGCAAATCGCCCACACGCTGGGCTTGTCGGTGCGCACGGTTGAAACCCATCGCCTGAATATCAAACGCAAACTGGGCATCGACGGCCAGGCCGAGCTGATCAAGTACGCCGTGGAGAACCGGGGGGTGTAGTCCCAGACCGCCCGCTGCCTGCCCCGTCGCCCGCCCTGCGGTAGACTTGCCTCCATTCCCGCGTCCCGGACGCGACACGACACAACAACACGCCACGATACGCGCGCTGCCCAGGAGTCCCCCATGTCATTGGAAAAGAACTACACCGAAATTCTCAAAGCGCTGGGGGAAGACCCGTCTCGCGAAGGGCTGGCCGACACGCCCGCCCGTGCGGCCAAGGCCATGCGCCACCTGTGCCGCGGCTACGCGCAGAACCTGGATGAAATCGTCAACGGCGCGCTGTTTACGTCCGACACGCGCGAAATCGTGCTGGTCAAGAACATCGAGCTCTACTCGCTGTGCGAACACCATATGCTGCCGTTCATCGGCAAGGCGCACGTGGCTTACCTGCCCGCGGGCAAGGTGCTGGGTTTGTCTAAGGTTGCCCGCATCGTCGAGATGTACGCGCGCCGTCTGCAAATCCAGGAAAACCTGAGCCGCCAGGTCGCCGAAGCCGTGCAGACGGTGACCGGCGCGGCAGGCGTGGCCGTCGTTATCGAAGCGCAGCACATGTGCATGATGATGCGCGGGGTGGAAAAACAGAATTCGTCGATGGTCACGTCGGTGATGCTGGGTGAATTCCACGAAAATCCTTCCACGCGCGCCGAATTCTTGAGCTTGATCCGTTGATCTTCTGATCACTGCAAGACGCCAACACGGGCGGCAAGACCAAAAAGGTCTTGCCGCCCGTGTTGTTTAGGCTTCATTTGGCCTTCCTTTGGCCTTCCTTTGGTCTTCCTTTGGTCTTAGTTTTCCACCTTGTCTTAGTGTTCCACTTGGCCTCAGATTTCCACTTGGTTTTAGATTTCCCCTTGGCCTCAGTTTTTCCTTTGGTCTTAGATTTGCATTGAGCGGCGTATCACCTTCAATTCAATTCACAGAGATACGCCCTGCTCTGCCCCCTGCTCTTTCGTTTACTGCCCGCTAAGCCGCAGCGCTTGAAAAACAAGGTGGCGCAATGCCGCCGCATCACGAAAAAACGGTGCAGATCACCCTCAATTGAAACGCCGCAAATCCCGGTGGCAAGCGGCTGTTCTCGTCCGAACAGCGCGTGCACAGGCGCTTTACATTGAAGTTGTTCGCAGCCCCCTCACAATCATTACGCTGCGAATCGCGGCCAAGCGATCGGATTCCGCCACAGCCTCCGAAAGCAAACGTCGTGATGTCTGGTTGTTGTTTGCAGTTGCAGTTGTCGCAGCACGAACGGTGACGCCCGCCTTCCCCCCGATCTGGCGCACCGTCAGCAGCAGCTTTCCCCGGCCGGTCTGCCGGCTGGCCGGGGTATTTTTAATAGTCGTCTCATTCACAAAAGCGTTATTAGCAGTCAGCATGACGGGTCGCCTGGCTCGCCCGTTTTGACCGCTGTTTTTCGTCGCGCCAGTTCGTTTGCAGAATGCCGTCAGGCTGCTGGTCGCGCCTTTGCCCACAAGGCAAATCAACGGTGTCCATTCGATGCTGTCTCCCATGAAAGTTCTCGTAATCGACAATGACAATTCCTCGGCGCAGGCACTGCGCAACACCCTTGCCGAACACGGCCAGGTCGTCCACATTGCCGTCGATGGCGCTACAGGACTGCGCATCGCAAGAACCTTTCCCTATGATCTGATCCTGCTGGAAGTCCAACTTCCCGTCATGGATGGCTTCACCGTCTTGCGTGAACTACGCAAGGAAAGCAATGTGCCGGTGTTGATCGTGTCCTCTCGCGACGAACTCCAGGCCCGCGTGCAAGGCCTGAGCGAAGGCGCGGACGACTACGTCACCAAGCCCTACGCCACGTGCGAACTCGTCGCGCGCATGAAAGCCATCAACCGGCGAGCCGTTCCGCCGGACGAGCATTCGTCGCAGCACGTCTTGCGCGTAGGCGACCTTGAACTCCAGCTGCTCAGCCGCAAGGCTTTGCGCGAAGGCCAGCGCATCCGGCTCACTTCGATTGAGTTCGCACTGCTTGAACGGCTGATGCGCAAGCATGGCGAAGTGCAATCCCGGATGAATCTGGCGGCGCACGTGTGGGGTATCAACTTCGACCGCGGCACCAACGCCATTGACGTCGCGGTGCGCCGCTTGCGCATGAAGATGGACGACCCCTTCGAAACGCGCCTGCTGCATACCGTTTGGGGGTTGGGCTACATCATGGAGCAGCGGGACCCGCCCCAATAAAGAAAAAAGGCTGAAAAGAAGAGGACCAAAAAGAAAGGGGCTGAATAAGCCCCTTTCTCTATTGGCTGCTAGGCCGCCTTGGCGCTGCGCTCCTCATGGGCCATCGGCGTGCGGGCGCGCAGAAAGCGGCCCGTGCCGGGCGCGGCCTGTACGCGCCGACCGTCATACACCAGCTCGCCGCGCCGCCACGTGCCGTAGACATGCACGGAATGCGGCCGCCCGATGCTGGCCAGCGGCTGTACCGGCGACGGCCCCGGCGCCAGCACAACGAAGTCGGCGTCCTTTCCGATATCGAAAGACCCTTTGCGGTCATCCAGCAGAAAATGCACCGCCGGGTTCAGGCAAAGCAGGCGCACGACAAGCGTGGGCGACAGGCCTCGGGCTTCGCAGCCGGTCCACAGTGTGGGCAGCAGCAGCTTGGGCCCGTAGTCGGGCGTGCGCCCCGGCCCTTGCAGCGTATCGTCCACGCGCGCGTGATAACCGGTCGACACGAACGTGCAGGCGTCATTCGCCAAGCGCCGCCAAAGCGCTTCAACCTCTTGGCGCGATCGAAGCAAGGGATAGTCCTGCGCCGATCCGCCCAGCAAGGCCACGGCGTCTTCGGTGCACAGCATCAGGCTGCGCAAGCAGGTTTCGATCATGACCCAATGGCCGGCCTTGCGGGTATGCGCGCAGAGCGCATGGCCTTGCTCGGACCAGACATCGGCCGCTTGCATCCGTACGCCCGCCGCCGCGCCAACCCGGCACAGCAAACGCGTCGTCAAGCCTTCGATCAGCGCAAGATTCGCCCGGGCCAGCACCTCTTTGCCGGGCTTGCCTGCGTCCAGCAGTTGGCGGGCGTTGCGGCCCGCGGTCAGGCGTGCGTGGTTGTGCATGCTGCACGCGAGCCCGAAGCGCGCGATGGCCTGAAACGCTTTGATCAGATCGCTTTCATGGTGCGCAAAGCGAGACCGTTCAACCTCGAACGTGGGAATCGAGAACGCGCAAATGCCACCGTCCGCCAACGCTTTGGTGGCCCGCAGGCCATGCTCGGCGTTGAGGGTGCCGGCCACGGCCACGTCCACCTGCGCGCCCTGCTCGATGCGCGACACCATCGCATCCAGTTGCGAACGGCTGGCAACGACTTCGGCATGCTCATAGGGCATGTCCACCAACGTGGTCACCCCGCCCGCGGCGGCCTCGCGGGAAGCACGGCCGATGCCTTCGCCGTCGCCCCAGCCGCCAATGTAAGTTCGGCTGTCGATCGCGCCCGGCAGCACCCAAAGCCCGCGCGCATCGACATAGTCTCGCGCCGCAGGCGGGCTGTGGCTGCCCATCGCCGCGATCTTGCCGTCCACGACGCCCAACCAGCCGTCTTCAAGAATGCTGTCGGCTCCCACCAGCGAGCCGCGTATCACCATGTCGAAGTCGCTCATATCAGAACACCTGCCAATCGTTGGTCAAATCAGGACCGGTGCTGGCCGCCCGGGCGCGCGGCAGCGCGGAGCGGCCGCCACGCGCTGCCGGCACGGGCATGACCGGGTCGGGCTCGCGCGGCACCGCCATATCAATAATGACGCGGGGCGCCACGGTAAAGACAGCCACGGTCTGCGCCAGCTTTTCCGCCTGATCGTGCAAGGCGCGCGCGGAAGCCGCCGCCTGCTCGACCAGCGCGGCGTTTTGCTGCGTGGCCTCGTCCATGCTCGACACCGCCAGATTGACCTGGTCGATGCCCTGCGCCTGTTCGCTGGAGGCCGCCGCGATTTCACCCATGATGTCGGTCACGCGATGCACCGCGGTTTCGATTTCGCGCATGGTCGCGCCCGCCAGCTCGACTTGCTGTGCGCCCGCCTGCACCCGGCCTGCGGAATCGGCGATTAGCTGCTTGATCTCGCGGGCGGCCGTTGCGCTACGCTGAGCCAGCGCCCGCACTTCACCCGCAACCACCGCAAAGCCCTTGCCCTGGTCGCCGGCGCGCGCGGCCTCTACGGCGGCGTTCAGCGCCAGGATGTTGGTCTGAAACGCGATGGCGTCAATCACCGACACGATGTGCGTGATCTTGGCCGAGCTGGCGCTGATGTCCTGCATCGTGCCAACCACGTCAGCCACCACGGCCGCGCCGCGCCCGGCCACTTGCGAGGCGCCTTCAGCCAGTTCGTTGGCGCGCTGCGCGTTGTCGGCGTTTTCTTTTACGGTGTCGGCCAGCCGGCCCATCGACAGCGCCGTCTCTTCCAGCGTGGCCGCTTGCTGCTCGGTACGCAAGGACAACACGACATTGCCGTCCGCGATCTCGCGCGTGCCCACGCCAATCTGCTGCACGCTCTGGCGGACGGCGGCCACCGTCTTGGCCAGACTGGCCTGCATGCGTTGCAGCCCCAGAAAGAGCTGGCCGATCTCGTTGTGGGATTTGATCTGGATGTGATTGGTCAGGTTGCCGTCGGCAATGCTTTGGAAATGGGTGCCCGCGCGCAACAAGGGGCGCAGCACCGACCGGCTGACAAAGAGCGCCGCGCCGATGCTGAGCAGCACGGCGGCCGCCAGCAACCCCACAATCACCAGATTGGCGCGCAGGTGCCGGGTGGCGGCGGCGGCCACGAGCGCGTCTGTCCGGAGGTCGACAAGGTCCAGGTAAGCGGCCACTTGCGCGTCGAACGCCAGATGCGCGCTCTGGACGGCATCCATCTGCAAGGCGAACGCGCGGGCGTCCTGGCCGCGCATGGATTCGAATTGTTCGGCGGCCAACGCGTCGTAATGTTTGAACGCCGCCAGCACGGGCGCTGCGCGGGCTTCGCGCTCGGGGGTTCGAACTTCGCTGGAGAAGGCCTCGAACCGGCTGCGCGAGCGGCGCCACAACTCTTCCGCGCGCTCGGCGTCCGCAGCGCTTTCGCGCGTGCGGCCAACCTGGCGGTTGATCATGGCCGCGTCCATCGCCAGCCGCGCCCGCAACATCAAGGTGTAGGCCTCGTACGCAGGCACCACCTGGCTGGAGTACGCGTCATTGACCTGGCCCAGATTCGCGTTGCTGGAGCGCGTGTCCATCCAGGCGGCGCCGTTGGCGGCCAGCATGCCGGTAAAGAACAGCGCCAGCAAGATGCCAAGACAGGTGCGGACTTTTAGATTGTTGAACATACGACCTCTGCGTTTTTTTGCGGCGAAATCCGGCCGCCCAGATGGCGCGGCGGCGGTAAGCGCAGGCCGGACAAAAAGAATGTATGCCGGCGCCGCTAACAAATCGTTAACAAATGAATGACATTTCCGTCACCGGCCGACATGCGCAGTAGTGCTAAGCCAAGGCCGCCGACATGGCCCTCGGGCATTTGGCCGATACCTCGCGCGCGCCCCCGGGATTAACCATGAGGGCAAGGCGGCGGCGCCAGCGTGTGGCTCCTACTGATCCGCCCATCTGGACCTAGCGTTCTGCCCCTATCCGGGCAAACTGGCACCAGGCCGCACCGGCACAAAGCCGGTCGCGTCGGGGCGCGGCCCACTCTCTTTCGGAGATCACCATGAACGCGATTTACCGCCTCATCCGCCGCTGCACCCTGGCCGGCCTGACCGCCGCGCTGCTTGCCGCGCCCGCCTACGCCCAGACCAAACTGGTCGTCGGCTACCAGCTCATCGTTGGCCCCTTCCTGTCTTCCATCGCCGATGGCAGTTTCGACGCCGCCTTGAAAGAGGCTGGCTACCAGGTGGACTGGCGCCAGTTCACATCAGGCGGCGATATCTCAACGGCGCTGGCCTCCGGCAATGTGCCGGTCGGCGTGCTGGGCTCCACGGGCATGACGTCGGCCGCCACGCGCGGGGTCGACTTGCAGCTGTTCTGGATTCTGGACAACATCGGCAAGTCCGAAGCGCTGGTGGCGCGCAACGGCTCAGGCATCAACAGCACGGCCGACTTGAAGGGCAAGCGCGTGGCCACGCCGTTCGTGTCGACCTCGCACTTTCACCTGCTGGTCGGCATGGACCAGGTCTGGAAGATCAATCCGCGCGACGTGCGCATTCTGAACATGCAGCCCCCGCAGATCGTGGCCGCCTGGCAGCGCGGCGATATCGACGCCGCCTACGTGTGGCCGCCCGCGCTCACCGAAATTGAAAAGACCGGCAAGATCATTGCCGACTCCGAAGCCATTGGCCGCGCCAGCGTGCCCACGTTTGACGGCATCGTCGTTGACCGCGCCTGGGCCGCGAAAAACCCGAAGTTCATGGCCGCCTTCACAGGCGTGCTGGCCAAGTCGTATGCCGACTATCACGCCAACGGCGCCAAGTGGACGGCCGACTCGCCCCAGGTCAAGGGCATCGTCCGGCTGATTGGCGGCAAGCCCGAGGACATCGTCAGCGCGCTCAAGCTGCTGGTGTTCCCGACCGCGCAGGAACAGGCGTCCAACACCTGGCTGGGCGGCGGCAAAGAGTCGGGCGCGGTGCGCGCGCTGGACGCCAGCGCCAAGTTCCTGAAAGACCAGAAGCAGATCGACCGGGCGCTGGGCGACTACAGCCCGCACGTGACCGACCAGTACGCGAAGGCTGCGGCCAAGTAAGCGCGCCGTCTTGGCGCTGGGCGCCCGCCTGGCCGCGGGCGTCCTGTCATAAGGGGAAACCGCATGACTCACCCACCCATGTCCGCCGCGCAGGCCCTGCGTGCGGATCACGTCAGCGTCACGTATCCCGGCCTGCACGACAGCGGCCCGGTGGTTGCGCTGCAAGACGTCAACCTGACGATCGAACCCGGCGAGTTCGTCGTGGCGCTGGGCGCATCAGGCTGCGGCAAGACGACCTTGCTGAGCCTGCTGGCCGGCTTTCTGTCGCCCACCGACGGCGAGATCACGCTGGGCGGGCGGCCCATTACCGGCCCGGGCGCCGAACGCGGCGTGGTGTTTCAAAAGCACGCGCTGCTGCCCTGGCTGAACGTGCTGGAGAACACCGAGTTCGGCCTGAAGCTGCAAGGGGTCGACAAGGAAACGCGGCGCGCCCGCGCCCGGCGCAACCTGGAGCTGGTCGGCTTGCAGGATTTTCACCGGCACATGATCTACCAGTTGTCCGGCGGCATGCAGCAGCGCGTAGGCATTGCCCGCGCCCTGACCTGCGACCCCGCCATGCTGTTGATGGACGAGCCGATGGCGGCGCTGGACGCGTTGACCCGCGAGACCATCCAGGAGCTGCTGCTGGACATCTGGCGCCAGACCAACAAGATGTTCTTCTTCATTACCCATAGCGTGGAAGAGGCGCTGTTCCTGGGGTCGCGGCTGATCGTCATGTCGCCGCGCCCAGGGCGCATCACGCACACCTTCACGCCGGACTTCAACCGGCGCTACCTGGAGACCCGCGATGGCCGCCGTATCAAATCCAGCCCCGACTTCATCGCCATGCGCGAGCAAGTCCTTGGCATCATCTACGGCGACGAGCTTGCCGTCCAAGAGCCCGCACATGCCTAGGCCGCGCGGCGGGCACAAGCCCGCAGCGCCCGGCAAGGTGTATGGCGCCCCGGGCGCGGGCTACAGCGGCCACATCAGCCTGATCACCACCATTGCGCTGATCGCGCTGTGGTTTCTGGTGACCAGCGCCGGCTGGGTCAAGCCGCTGTTCCTGCCCTCGCCCTTTGCGGTGTACGACAAGTTCGTGTCCGCCATGACCGACGGCGTGGCCAATTCCACGCTGGCCGAACACGCCATGGCCAGCCTGACGCGGGTGTTCTCGGCGTTTCTGCTGGCCTGCGTCACGGCGGTGCCGGTAGGCATTCTGATGGGCGTGAACCGCTATGCGCGCGGCATCTTCGACCCGCCGATCGAGTTCTACCGCCCGCTGCCGCCGCTGGCTTACCTGCCGCTGATCATCATCTGGTTCGGCATCGGCGAATTTCCGAAGATTCTGCTGATCTACCTGGCCATCTTTGCGCCAATGGCAATTGCGGCGCGCGCGGGCGTGCGGTCGGTATCCATCGAACAGATCCATGCGGCCTACGCCATGGGTGGCACACCCATGCAGATCGTCTGGCACGTCATTCTGAAAGCCGCCATGCCGGAAATCTTCACGGGCTTGCGTATCGGTATCGGCGTGGGATGGACCACGCTGGTGGCGGCCGAAATGGTGGCCGCTGACCGGGGCCTGGGCTTCATGGTGCTGAACGCCGCGCAATTTCTGGCCAGCGACATCGTCATCATGGGCATCATCGTGATCGGCGTGTTTGCCTTCGCGTTCGATCTGCTGGTGCGCTACGTGGAAAAATTCGCCATCCCGTGGAAGGGACGCATCTGACGCGCAACGCTAAAGGTAAAGGGCAATCCCCCATTTCGCCACCCAGACCGCTCCTCTATCCTGAGTCTCCGACCCAGACTCACACCCCGACCCCGGCCGCGCTTGCCTCATGCGCGCCGGGCGTTGCGTCGTCTACTCAAGGAGCCGTCATGTCCAGCCAGGCCTCGATGCTCAAGCCTGTGTTGTGGGAACGCCTGTTTGAACGGGAAAGCGCGCCCAATCTCAGCCTGCAAGGCCGCGTGCGCCAGATGCTGGTGTCGGCCATTCTTAGCGGCCACTTGCCGCCCGGCACGCCGGTGCCGTCCAGCCGGCAATTGGCCGACCAGCTGCGCATTGCGCGCAACACCGTCGTGTTCGCCTACCAGCAGTTGGTCAGCGAAGGGTATCTGGTGTCACGCGAGCGCAGCGGCCATTTCGTGTGCGACTCCGTCATGCAGGGGCATTCGGGACCCGCGCCCGAAGCCGCCGCCGCGCTGCCCGATGCCGACACCCCGCAACGCGTGCGCTGGGACGAACGCTTGCGCTTTCGCCCGTCGCGGCAACGCAATATCACCAAACCCCAAGACTGGCAGAAGCAGCCCTACCCCTTTGTGTACGGCCAGTTCGACCCTGACCTGTTCCCCACCGCCGAATGGCGCGAATGCTGCATCAAGGCGTTATCGGTGCTGGACATCCGCAGCTGGGCGCCTGACCTGATCACCCACGACGACCCCGCGCTGATCGAACAGATCCGCACGCAGGTGCTGCCGCGCCGGGGCGTGTGGGCCGACGCCGAAGAGATCGTCATTACCGTCGGCGCGCAGCATGCGCTGTACCTGCTGGCCGACCTGCTGGTCAATGAAGACACCGTCGTCGGCATGGAAGACCCCGGCTACCCCGACGCCCGCAACATCTTCGCCAGCCATACCCGCAACCTGCTGCCCATGCCGGTTGACGAACGTGGCCTGTGCACCGGCACGCATTTGCTGGGCTGCGACTATCTGTTCGTCACCCCCGGCCATCAATGCCCCACCACCGTCACGCTGTCGATGGAGCGCCGCGAAAGCCTGCTGGCGCTGGCGCGCCAGGCCGACAGCATGATCATCGAAGACGATTTCGAAAGCGAAAGCCGTTGGGGCGAAGGGGCGATCCCCGCGTTAAAAAGCCAGGACCGCGATGGCCGCGTCATCTACGTGGGCAGCCTGGCGAAGTCGTTCGCGCCGGGCTTGCGCATTGGCTACATCGTCGCGCCGCGCGAATTGACGCGCGAACTGCGCGCGTTGCGCCGGCTGATGCTGCGCCATCCGTCCGCCTACATCCAGCGGGCGTTCTCGCTGTTCATCTCACTGGGCCATCACCATTCCTTGCTCCGCAAGCAGTCGCAGGCTTACCAGCGGCGCGGTGCGGAACTGACGCAGGCGCTGGCCCGCTACTTGCCGGATTTCAAACCCACGCCCATCACCGGGTCGTCGTCGTGCTGGCTGGAAGGCCCGCCGTGGCTGAACGCCGCCGACCTGTCCGAGGCCGCCTTGGCCGAAGGCGTGGTGGTGGAACCGGGCGACGTCTTCTTCATGAACGGGGCCGATGCGCCCCGCAATTTCCTGCGCGTGGGGTTCACGTCGATCCGGCCGGAACTGATCGGCCCGGGCATCGAAAGGCTGGCGCAGGTGGTGCGCCGCTACCGCTTGCAGGCAGCGGCGTAGCGGCGCATCTCAAGGCGCTACAGGTGTTCGTCGCGCAGGTGATACCAGCGGTACAACAACGCCTGCCCGATGCGCCGGAATGGCGCGAACGGATGCCCCGGCAGCGGCGAATCGTAGATGGGCAGGTTCCACGGAATGCCGTCCTTGCCCATCATTCTCTCAGCCAACCGCTTACCCGCTTGCGCCGAAAACGCGACGCCGTTACCGCCATAGCCAAAGGCGTAATACACCGGCTGGGCGGGATCGGGTTGCGTCACGCGCGGCATCATGTCGTGGCTGACATCGACCCAGCCCCACCACGAATACGCCACGTCCACGTTGCGCAATGACGGAAACTTGCGGGCCAGCCCTTCGCGCAGCAACGCCAGATGCCGGGGGTGCTGCGCATCAGCGCCATGCAAGGCGCTGCGGCTGCCAATCTGCATGCGGCCGTCAGGCAGCAAGCGGTAATAGAACCGCAAGGTGCGGGTATCGGTGATGAATACCGTGCTCTTCAAGCCAGCGGCTTCGCGCTCGGCCGGGGTCAACACCCGCGTCACCAGCGAATTCGACAGCACCGGCATGATGCGGTTATCCAGCAGCGGGTTCACGCCCTGCGCCGTATAGCCGCCCGTGGCGAACGCCACGCGCCGCGCCCGCACCACTCCGCCCGGCGTTTCCAGCAGGATGGCGCCTTGTTCTTTGCGCCATCGCAGCACCGGGCTGGACGGATGCACGCGCACGCCCAACGCGCGCGCCTGACGCAGATAGCCGTAGGCCAGCTTCAGCGGATGCACGCCCACGCCATCGGGTTCGTGCATGGCGCCCACGGCCTCGTGGTCGTGCACATAGCGTTCACGCAGCTCGGCCTGGCTGAGCATCTTTGCGTCGTAGCCGAACACCTCGCGCATCACGCGGGCCTCGTTCGCCAGGAACGCGATCTTCTTCTGGCGATGCGCGGTGTACAAGTGGCCGCCGGGCTGTGCATCGCAATCCACCTGCGCGACCAGGCTCTTCCAGTATTCAAACCCTTCGCGGATCTCGGCATCCAGCCGCTTGGCGGTATCCAGGCCCCAACGGCTGATCCATTGCGACCGGTACAAGCGGCCCGACGCGTTCTGCCCCTGGCCGCCATTGCGGCTGGTGCAGCCCCACACGGCGCGGTTCGCCTCCAGCACCACCGCCCGCACGCCGAAGTCGCGCGCCAGCGTCAGCGCCGCCGATAAGCCGGTAAAACCCGAGCCCACGATGGCGACGTCCACATCGATATCGCCCCGGATGGGGCCGTCGTCTTCGGGCGGTTCGCCGGCGGTTGCCACCCAGTACGTGGGCGCATAGTCCTGGCCTTGGCCGGGCGGCGACACGAGCGGGTCGTAAGTTGGGTTGTAGGCAGCCACAGGCGCGGTGGGCGCTGCGGACGCTGCGTGCGCACCGGGTGGAAGGGACGTGTCGAAGGGCATTTGCGTATCCATGCTTCGATTCCGTGGGGCAACGCTCAGGCACGGGCCGGCAAGGCCGGGCGCTGCTTGCGGAACGCGTTCTTCACGCGGATCTTGCCGTCCTGGAACGTGAAGATATCGACCATATCGGCCTCTACCCGCGAGCCATCGGCGGCGGTGCCGGTGAACGTGCATTCCGACACGCCACGGTCGCCCGCCACCCAATGCCGGCCGTTGTTCCATTGCGCATCAGGAAAGTTCTTCCAGGCCGCCGCAAAGGCGGCGCGCACCGCTTCCGTTCCGCTGTGGCGGCTGCCGCAAGCGTCCGGCCCGCCCACGGTTTCGAACACGCAGTCTTCGCTCATGAAGCGCATCAGGGCATCGATATCGTGGCGGTTCCAGGCGGCGGCAAAGTCGGCCAGCATGTCCACGGTGACGGTCTTGTGCATTGCGTACCCCTTTCTCAAAGTCCGGCGCAAAGCGCGCGCGGGCGTCTGGACTCAAGGTACGTGGGCCACCTGGCAGGGTCTAGAACCAGACGCGGGGAATCGCTTGCACCAGAATTGCTTGCTCCCCATTCCGGCAGCCGCTTTAGCGGACGGCAGCCGCCAAGGCGCGTGCGTGCAGCACGGCGATGGCGCAGCTGTTGACGCGCGCCTCCATCGAATCGGAACGGCTGGTCAACAACACGGGCACACGCGTGCCCAGCACCAGGCCCGCGGCGCCTGCGCCCGCCAGCCAGGTCAGCTCTTTGTAGAGCATGTTGCCGGCTTCGATATCGGGCACCAGCAGAATGTCGGCATCGCCCGCCACGTGCGACACGATGCCCTTCTGATCGGCCGCTTCACGGGATATCGCGTTATCGAACGCCAAGGGGCCATCGATGTCACCGCCCCGAATTTGCTGGCGGTCGGCCATTTTGGATAGCGCGGCGGCATCCAGCGTGGCGGGCATCGACGGGTTGACGGATTCTGTCGCGCACAACACCGCCAGCTTTGGGCGCGCCACGCCCAGCGCGCGCGCAAGGTCGATGGCGTTCTGAGCAATGTCGGCCTTCTCTTGCAAGGTCGGCGCGATGTTGACGGCGGCATCCGTCAGGATGAATAGCTTGGGGTACGCCGCTACCGCCATGACGAACACATGGCTGATCCGGCGCTCTGTACGCAAGCCCGATTCGCGCGCCACCACGGCCGACATGAAATGATCGGTGTGCAATCTGCCTTTCATCAACATGCTGGCCGCGCCGTCGCGCGCCAGGGCGGCGGCGGTGCGCGCGGCAAGCTTCTCATCGTCCGGCGTGTCCACGATTTCCAAACCGCCCGCGCGCACGCCCATTTCCGCCAGCAGGGCCTGAATCCGGCGCGCCGGGCCAACCAGCACGGGTTCGATATAACCGGCCTCGCGCGCCTGGACCGCCGCGCCCAGGCTCGCCGGGCACAAGGGATACGCCACCGCGGTGCGCAGGCGCCCGCCCGATAGCGCGGCCTCGCGCAGCGGTGCGAACAATCGGTCGATTGCCATGGGGGGTCGTGCCTCCTGCCGCGAATGTTGGGGGCAAAGTGTGACGCGAGCGGCGCGGCGTTTGCCGTGCCGCTCGCGCGCCGATCAGCGCTTGACGGGCTCGATCGACAGCGGCACCTCGCCCGCATGGAACGGCTGGTTCACGTACGACTTGTACTTGTCCAGGAAGCGCACCGGCTGCTTCAAGGCATCGCGCCGGAAGGGGTCGCCCAGTTCCTGGCTGACCATCATTTCCAGCACGGTGGTCTTGCCTTCGGACTGCGCCTTGCACGCCGCCTGCAACGCCGCACCCACCTGGTCCGCGTGCTCCACCCGAATGCCCTCTGCGCCCATGGCCCGCGCCAGCTCGGAAAAGTTCGGGTTCAGCAGGTTGCTGCCCACGAAGCGGCGGCCATAGAAGTCGACCTGGTTTTTCTTTTCAGCGCCCCATTGGCCGTTGTGAAAGACCACGGCCGTGACCGGAATCTTTTCGCGCACGCAGGTCAGCAATTCCTGGAAGCTCATGCACCACGCGCCGTCGCCCACGTAAGCCACGGCGGGCCGGTCGGGCCGGCCGAGCTTGGCGCCAATGAGCGCGGGCAGCGCATAGCCGCAGTTGCCGAAGCTCATGGCGGCCAACATCGAGTTCGGCTCATCAAAGCGCAGGTAGCTGTTGGACACCGAGCAGATGTTGCCGATGTCTGTCGACACCATCACATGCTTGGGCATCGCGCGTTCCAGCTCGCGCAGCATGCGGCGCGGATGCATGCGCCCACCGCCCTGCTCGATGATGTCCAGGCTCCAGTCGTCGCGCTCGTGCGACCAGCTGTCCAGTTCGTTTTCCCATTCCGCTTTCTGCGAGGCAATCGCGTCACCGCGTGCTGACTTGGTCCGCACGCAGGCGACGTCACGGCCTTTCAGCTTTTCAGTCAGCGCGGCGGCGGCGGGCTTGGCGTCGCCGCAAATGCCCACCGATACCGGACGCACCAGGCCCAGCATGCGGTGGTCGGCATCCACCTGGATGATGCGCGCGCCTTGCGGCCAGTAGTCCAGCCCGTGCTGCGGCAAGGTGCCGAATGGCCCCAGCCGCGTGCCTAGCGCCAGCACCACATCGGCCTGCGACAACAGCTTCATGCCGGCTTTCGCGCCCTGATAACCCAGCGGGCCGCACCACAGCGGATGGCTGGCGGGGAACGCGTCATTGTGCAGATAGCTGGTGACGACCGGCGCGCCCAGCAATTCAGCCAGCGCCACGCATTCGGCTTGGCCCTCTGAGAACAACACGCCGCCGCCCGCCACGATGACGGGGAATTTTGCCTCGGCCAGCAGCCGCGCCGCCGCTTCCAGGTCTTCTTCCGAGCCCGGCCCGCGACGCACGCGGCGCGGCTCGGGAATCGCCACGTCGATCTCGCCGTAGAAGTAGTCGCGCGGAATGTTCAGCTGCGTGGGGCCGCGTTCGGCCAGCGCGTTATCAAACGCCTTGGCCGTGAATTCCGCCATGCGGTCTGGCCGGTTCACGTGCGCCTGGTACTTGGTGATGCGGGAAAAAATCGGCAGCTGTTCGGTCTCTTGGAAACCGCCCAGCCCCATGCCGGCCGTGCCGGTTTCGGGCGTAATCGCCACTACCGGGCTGTGCGCCCAATAGGCGGCGGCGACCCCCGTGACGAAGTTGGTGATGCCCGGCCCGTTCTGCGCAATGCAGACGCCGTGGCGGCCCGTGACGCGGGAGTAGCCGTCGGCCATGTGGGCCGCGCCCTGCTCGTGCACCGTGGGCACGAAGCGAATTCCCGCAGCGGGAAACAAGTCCAGCGCATCCATGAAGGCCGAACCAACGATGCCGAATACGTCTTTGACGCCTTGCGCCACCAGCGTTTCAACGAACGCTTCACTGGGGGTCATGTGTTGCTTGCTGCTCATGGTCTCTCTCCTGGCAGGCCGGCGCTTGCGTGCGTGCATCGTGGCCGGTGTGATCCGATACTGCCGGAGAAAGGCGGCGGGTCACAGCCCACCGCGTTCCATTTTCTGCAAAATCCGCACGGCGGCCCGGAGGCCGCCGCGGAAATTGCAGATATTGGAAGTCCTTAGTCGATCGCCGCGCCAGCGGTCTTCACGACCTTGCCCAGCCGCGTGTATTCCTCGGCGCCAAATTCACCTAGCACCTGACGCGTGGTGGGGGACGGAATGGCCCCGCGCGATTCCAGCGCCTTCTTCACGTCCGGCCGTTGCAGCGCCTGGTTGACCGCGGCGTTCAGCTTGTCCAGCACGGCAACCGGCGTGCCCTTGGGCGCATACAAGCCATCCCAGGCGAAGAACTCGTAGCCCTTTACGCCCGCCTCGTTCATGGTGGGAATGTCGGGGTTGGACGCCACGCGCTCAGGCGTCGTCACCGCCAACGCCCGCAACTTGCCCGCCGCGATCTGGCCCGACACGTTGGGCATGACGTCGATCAGGAACGAGATCCGCCCGCCCAGCAAATCCGTCATGGCCGCGCCGCCGCCCTTGTACGGAATATGCATGACCTTGATACCCGCCATCTGGTTCAGCAGTTCACAGGCCAGATGGGACGACGTGCCGTTGCCGGCCGAGCCACAGGTCAGCTCACCCGGGTGTGACTTGGCGTAGTCCAGCAACTGCGCCAGCGATTTGAAACGGTCGTCGGTGCCATTCACAACCAGGGCGGCCGCGATGACGGTAAAGCGCGATATCGGTTCGAAGTCGGCCGGTGCGTAGCCCGGTGATTTGTACAGCCAGTGGTTGGTGGCCTGCGTGCCGTTGGTGCCATAAGACAGCGTGTAGCCGTCCGGGTTGGCGCGCGCGGCAATTGATGTGCCGATGTTGCCACCCGCGCCCGGGCGGTTTTCCACGATGATCGACTGGCCGAGTTCCCGCGACAGCGGTTCGGCCACCAGCCGCGCCAGCGTATCGCCGCCACCGCCCGCTGCAAACGGCACGACCAGCGTGATGGCGTGGGTGGGCCAGTTGGCCTGTTGCGCCAGAGCGGCGGCGGAAGGTAAGGCTGCACAGGCGGCGGCCGCCATGCAAATCAAGGTCTTGAGGGGTTTCACTTGTTGTCTCCTGAGGGGATGCCTGCCACGCGCCCGCGCTGTTTTAGGTGTATGCGGCGCGCTTATTCAAATGGGAAAGCGGGGTCGGGGGTCGCTCCTGAAAATCGCGTTGAATGCCGGATGAAAAGTTGCGTTAAACGAAGCGGCAGCTCACCGCGCCCAGCGAACCGTAGTCCACATGGAACGTGTCGCCTGCCTGCGCGAATACCGGCCGGGTGAACGAGCCGCTAAGAATGATCTGCCCCGCCTCCAGCCCCACGCCGTGTTCGCCCAGCTTGTTGGCCAGCCACACGACGCCGTTGGCCGGATGGTTCAGCACACCCGCCGCTAGGCCGGTTTCCTCGATCACCGCATTGCGCGACAGCAAGGCGCCTACCCAGCGCAGGTCCACCTCCCCCACGCGCACGGGCCGCCCGCCCATCACCACGCCCGCGTTGGCGGCGTTGTCGGCGATGGTGTCGAACACCTTGCGCGGCCGTTTGGAATCCGGGTCGATCTGATGCGAGCGTGCGTCGATGATCTCGAGTGCCGGGATCACATAGCGCACCGCGTCAAGCACATCGAACAAGGTAACGCCCGGGCCCTGCAACGGGCGGTCCAGAATGAACGCCAGCTCTACTTCCAGGCGCGGCACGATGAAGCGGTCACGCGGAATCTCGGCGCCATCGGCAAACAGCATGTCGTCCAACAACGCGCCGTAATCCGGCTCGTCAATCTGCGACGACAACTGCATCGCGCGCGAGGTCAGGCCGATCTTGTGGCCCACCAGCCGCCGGCCCGATGCGATCTTGTGCGCGACCCATTCGCGCTGGATGGCATAGGCGTCGGCGATGGTGATGTCCGGGTGGTCCAGCGACAGCTGGCGCACCTGGCTGCGCCGCTGCTCGGCATCGTCCAGACGCAGCGCCAGTGTTTTTATAGTTGTGGCATCCATGGGGTCTCCTTGGGGGCTTGGTGTGGGTGGTATTGGGGTGTTATTGCAGCGGGTGATGCCGAGGCTTATTCCGGCGGCAGATGGCGCCGGCTGCGCTTGTCGGCCAAACGCCATCCGCCCGCCGTCTTCACCAGCATGTCCTGGCATTCGCGGATGGATACCAGCCGCGGCGCGCCGCCCTGCTCTTGCGGCACGCTGTCATAGGCGGTCAGGAAGTAGCCGACAGTCGCGCGCGTATCGTCCCCATCGACGAGCCGTAAATTGGTGATCACGTGACAGGTGCTGCGCTCGGCGGCACGGGCGTTCAGCGCCGCCAGCACGTCGTGCGGGCCTGACAAGCGCTGGCCTTGCCGCATCCAGACGCCGTCGTCCGCCATCAAGGCGGCGGCCACGTCATGCTGGCGCGTGTCCAGCGCATGAAAGAACGTCAGCACAACCGCTTCGCAAGCGGCCTTGATGTGTAGGGATTGCATTGCATGGTCCATGCGGGTTTGTGCTCCGTTATCCGATTTGCGCGTTGGCCAGCGGCACGTCAGGCCGCTGCAACAACGCCGGGTCCAGGACCGCGCCTTGCGCGATCCATTTACGCAACTGGCGCAACTCCCGGGGTGCGTCAACCGCGACGGCCGCCACGATGCGGCTCCCGGCATCCAGCGCCACCGACAGCAAGGCGCGGCTCTCCGCCTGCGGGCGCAGCACTTCGCTTGCCGCCAGCGCGGGAAAGCCCACGATCTGCACCATGGCGTCGTACTGCTCGGACCAGACCGCGCCGCTGGGCGTATACGGCACAGACTCGCCCAGCGCCGACAGCGCGGCAGCGGTGCCTTGGTCCTGTGCGTTCTGCCAGGATTCGAGCCGCACCCGGCCGATCGCGCCGGTATGGACCGCCCCGGCATGGGCCGCCCCGGCATGGGCCGCCCCGCCATATACCGACACCGCCACATCGCCCGCCGCATACACGTCCACGGCAGACGTCCGGCAGTACGCATCGACCAGCACGCCGCGTTCGCATTCAATGCCTGCTGCGCGCGCCAACGCGTCATTGGCTTGCAGGCCCACGCCCAGCACCACGGCATCCGCGGCGATAGCGGACCCGTCGGCCAGCTCGGCCACTGCGCGCCCGTCCGGCTGCGGATGCACCGCACACAGGCTGGCGCCCAGCCGAACCTCGACGCCATGCGCGGCATGCAGCGCGGCCAGGTGCGCGGACACGCCCGGCTGCACGCTGCGCGCACACAAGCGCCCCGCCTGTTCCAGCACGGTGACGCGGCTGCCCGACTGGCGCGCCGTGGCGGCCACTTCCAGGCCAATCCATCCTCCGCCCACAATGACGAGATGCTTGCCCGGACCTAGTTGCGCGCGCAGGCGCATCGCATCATCGCGCGTGCGCAGCACATGCACGGCGGCGCTGGACACGCCGGGCAACGCCGGAACAACGGGCCGCCCGCCGGTACAGAGAATCAGCTTGTCATAGGCGGCCGATTCACCGTCCGACAACTCCACCTGCTTGTCGTCCACCCGCAAGCGCGTGGCGGCGATGCCCGGCCGGAACTCGATATCCAAGTCCGCCAGCCGCGCCGCGGAAAACAGTTCGGTGCTATCAGCCGCCGCCTGCCCGCTTAGCACGGCTTTGCTCAACGGCGGCCGCTCATAGGGCGCATGGGGTTCTTCGCCCAGCAGCAGCACGCGGCCGTCGTAGCCGCGGCTGCGCAAGGTGGTGGCGGCCCAGCCGCCCGCCTGCCCTGCGCCCACGATGACGATCGCGCGCGCGCTCACGCGGCCTCCGCCTTCAGATACACCGTGTCGGCTTCGACCCGGACCTCGTAGCGGCGCAGGTCGGTTGTGACCGGCGGGCATTGCGGCTTGCCGGTACGAATGTCGAAGACGCCCTGGTGCAACGGGCACTCGATGGTGCCGTCTTCCAGATAGCCGTCGGCAAGGCTGGCGTTGCCGTGGGGGCAGCGGTCTTGGGTGGCGCAGATTTCGCCCTGCAAGTCGTACAGGCAGACGCCTTCACCTTCATGCACGACTCGCAGCGTGCCGGTATCCGGCGAGATGTCCGTCACCAAGGCAACGGGTTTCCAGATGTCCATGATCAGAGCCCCATCGCCTTGCGGTAGTAGTCGTAGAACGACCGGATCAGCACTTCGGTCACCATGTAGTCGGCAGGTTCCGTGTCGCGGCCGCCCATCTCGACGATGCCGCGCGCCTCGGGGTAACCCGTCACGCCGATCTGCACCTGGTTCAGCATTTCGCTGTCGTCCATCGACACAAAGCCGGCCGGCCCCAACAGGTTGGCGTGCTTGAGCCGCAGGCGGGTCATTTCCTCGTCGTCGTCCTCGTAGCCGTAATAGGTGAACACCAGTTCGTGCTCGGTGGGGCTGCGCGGGATGACGTGGCGGGTCTTCAGCGAATTGGCCTGGATGCCGAATTGGGCGGCGGGAAACACCCACGCGCCCCCCACCCGGCCCCGGTTGAACTCGGCGCGCGGCGTCACGGTTTCCAGGTCCAGCAGTTCCAGGTCGTCGCGAAAGCGGCTCATTTCCGTGGTGGCTTCGGTCTTCTTCTTGCCTTCGTTGTGCGACACCATGACGCTATGCGCGCCGCCGCCAGTGGGAATGCATTCCGACTTCGAATCCGCGCGCCACAACCCGAACGTGATGTAGAACGTGTGCAGCAACGTGGCGTGGTACGGGTCCTTCAGATTCTCCAGGTACATCTTCCAGTTGCTGGGAATCAGCTGGCGGCTATAGCCCAACAGCTTGAGCGGCTTGCCCGGCAACATGTGATCGATCTCGGCCAGCACTTCCGCGCCGCAATAGTCTTCAAAGCTGGGCGCCTCTTCCGAGAACGTGGCCCAGATCGAGCCGCCCCGGTTCACGCTGCGCAGCTTGCGAATGCCGTTCTGCTTGGGGTCGAAGTCCTTCGGCATGCCGCCTTTGCCCATCGCACCGCGACGGAACGGCACGCCTTGCAGGTTGCCGTGCAGGTCGTAATTCCATTGGTGATACGGGCAGGTGAAGTCCGTCACGCGCCCGGTGTTTTGCCAGCAGATCTGCGCGCCGCGATGCGCGCAGCGGTTCTCCAGCACATTGACCTCGCCGGTTTCGGTGCGCACCATCACCACCGGGCGGTTGCCGATCCAGTTGCGCTTGTAGCAACCGGTCTCGGGCACTTCGCATTCCAGGCCCACGTAGTTCCAGGTCTGGCCGGCAAAGAACACATCCATTTCCTTTTGGAAGATGGCCGGGTCCGTGTAGACCCAGTTGGGGATGCGCGTGTAGCCCTCTTTGGGCCAGCGGCGTTCAAGATGAATGGGGGCCGCGGCAGGCGTGTCCAGCACGGCGGAATCGGAACAGGTCATGACGGGTTTCCTTGCAGCGGATTCAGATGGGAACGATCAGCGAGGTGCGCACGCGGTAGTTGTCGTAGACGCAGTCGCGGCGGCTCAGCAACAGGCCGTCGGGCGTCACGCGCAGCACATCCAGATAGCGGCCCACCATATTCAAGGTGGGCTCGCGGTCAGACAGCGACTCCATCACGGCGAAGTTGGCCTGCGACACGATGTGGTCGCCCTGCAATTCCATGACGCGCACGCCGCTGATGAAGTGGCGCAGCGAACGCGGCTCGAACATCGTGGTCTCGCGCAGCGCCGTGACGCGGTCGCGCACCATGTTCTTGTTCATGCAATAGATCAGGCCCAGCGGCAGGCCGGCGTCGTGGTTTTCGCGCGAGAGCACGCGGTAGTGACAGTCTTCGGTGAAGAAATCGGGCCACTCCTCCAGCCGGCCTTCGTCCAGGCAGTAGGCGTAGTCGTCGTAGAAATCCCGCAGTTGCGCGCGCAATGCCGGGGCGTCGGACAGTTCAATCAAGGTCATGGGGAATCCAGATATCAATGCGTGTGAACGGGGCCGGAAGGCGCTCAGGACGCCGCGGCCAACTGCGCGCGGTTGCTTTCAAAGCCGCTCTGGCTGCCCAGCGCCAGAATGGGTTCCTGCATGCGCTCCTGCCAGATCAGCGATTCCATGGCGATTTGCAGCGGGTGGTCTTGCACCGTCAGGGCAGACGTGGTTTCCGTGCCAGAGTGATGCGAGTGCATGGCCCAGCCGGGCGCAGACAAAATCAAGTCGCCCGCCTTCCAGTCCAGCCGGGTGCCGTTGACCTTGCTGTACCCGTTGCCGCGCAGGTAGTAATTGATGGCCGACGAACTATGGCGGTGCGGCACGTGGTGGTTGTCAGGCGGCGACGACGAAATCGTGGCGAAGAAGCTGTGCGTGGTGCCGATGCGGCGTTCGGTCGCCGGGTTGTACAGCACGAAGAGACGGCGGCCGTTGTAGCCGCGCGCCATGTCTTCCACGGTGGGCAGGTAGCGCGACACGGCCTCCCAGGGCCAATGCAGCGCTTTCGATTCCAGCACGTCGATATCTATCAGCCACTCGTAGCCCATCAGCCAGGCGCCCTCGGGCGTGATCTGTTCGCGCAGGGCCAGGTCGCGCGAACGGGCGGCGTCGGGTGCGCGGGCCGGCACGGGCTGGGTGTTCGCGTCTGCCGGTGGCACGGCGCCGTCGAACTCTTCGACGTAATGGATCTCCAGCTTTTCCAGCAGCGGCGCGTTGGAATACGACAAGCGCACCCATGGCGTCTTGCCGTCATTGCGGTACGAATGCACCTGCATCGCGGGCGTGTTCCAGACGTCCCAATGCCCCACCCGGATATCGCGGCCCGCCACCGTAGCCACCCCTTCCCCGCTGATACAGATTTCCAGCATGTTGGAGTTCTTGCGCAGGTTGTAGGTGCGTTCGCCGGGGTTCACCACATTGATGGTGACGTCCGTGCCGGGCGCCAGCCCCAAGCCCGGCGCGGTCGCCTCGGGGTGGGTAATCAGCGACGCGCGGCGGCCATTGTCCGGTCGGGGCGCGTCGATCAGCCGCGCGATTTCCAGATCAATATCCGCTTTCGGGATCACGATCGACGGCCACTTGTTTTGTTCGCGAGGCGCGGCCCCGCTGATATCCACGAACATGCTTGTCTCCTCTTGCCGCCAGCGCTGCCGGCCGGCGGTGTCTTGTTGATTGAATGCGGTTCAGGGCTGCGCCAGCAGCAGGTTTTCGCGGGTTTGGGGGGGAAGTTCGATACCCAAGTCATGCTCGCGTGCGTGCTCAAACACCACGCGCGCCATCGCCAGATCCGACAAACCCATGCCCATACCCTTGAAGATCGTCAGCCGCGCCTGAGGGGGTCGCGCGTCACCTTGCGCCAGCAGTTGGCCGAGCACGGCAACATCCGGCCACGGCGCGCCGTCGGCGCCATAGCGTTCGCGCAGTTCCCGCGACCCTTTACGCGCGTTCTCCAGGTCGTCCACCACCACGCGGTCGGCCAGCGTGAACACGTCTTGCGCAAACTCGGCCTTGGACGGCAAGATCGCACCCACGGCGTTCAGGTGCCGGCAGCCCGCCAGCAGCGCCGCATCCACGAAAGGATCAACCGCGCGCGTGATCAGCGTGACGATCTCGGCGCCCGCCAACGCGTGTTCCAGGCTGGGGGACTCCTGGACGTCGAATGCATATTTGCCCGCCACGCTCGCCACGAACGCGCGGCGCTTTTCCGGCGTGGGGCTGTACACCCGCACCTGACGCAAATCACGCACCGCGGCCAAGGCCGCCAATTGCGTGACCGCTTGCGGGCCGGTGCCGACCAGCGCGGCGCGCGTTGCGTCTTGCGGGGCCAGCGCTCGCGTGGCGACGCCGCTGATGGCCGCCGTGCGCAACATGCCCAGCGCGCGCGCTTCGATAATGGCGCGCAAGGCGCCCGTGGCCGCATCGAACAAACTGAACAACGAGCCGCCGCCCGCCTTCGTGTGCACCCAGGTTTTGAACCCGGCGTACCCGCCCTCGCCCGTCTGCACGGAACCCAATGCATGCATGGAGCTGCCGTCGCCCCATGTGGCCAGCGTCTTGGGCAGGTTGCGCGCCTGGTCGCGGGCTTGCGCCACCAGCATGTCTTGCAGCGCATCAATGGCGCGATGGATGTTCAGCACCGAGACCACGTCCCGTTCCGTCAGATACCGCAGCGCGTCAGCCATGCGCAGCTCCTTGTTGGGCGGGTTCGTCCGCCACCGTGTTGATCAGCGTTCCGATGCCGGGAATCTCGACTTCCAGCGTGTCGCCGGCAGCCATGAAGCGCGGCGGCTTGCGACTGGAGCCCACGCCTTCCGGCGTGCCGGTTGCGATGACATCGCCCGGAAGCAGCGGCGTGAACGTGCTGATGTAGGCAATCAGTTCAGGGATGGGGAAGATCAGGTCGGACACGTCGCCGTCCTGCATCACTTCGCCGTTCAAGCGGCTGATGACGCGTAGCCGCGCGGGGTCGCCAATGTCGTCCGCCGTGACCAGCCAAGGGCCAATCGCGCCACTGCGCTCGAAGTTCTTGCCCGGCGTGACCTGCGCGTTGTGCTTTTGAAAGTCACGCACCGAGTTTTCGGCCATACAGGTGTAGCCAGCCACGTGCGACAGCGCATCCCTTGCCGGAATGTGGCGTCCGCCCCGGCCGATGACGACGGCCAGTTCGCCTTCGTAATCAAACCGGTCGGAGGCGCGCGGCTTCCAGACGGGTTCGCGGTGCCCGACCAGGCTGTCCGCAAAGCGGGCGAACAAAGACGGGTGCGCCGGCAGTTCACGTCCTGCTTCGGCCACATGCCGTCCGTAATTCAGGCCCACGCAAAGAATCTTGCGCGGCGCGGGGATGGGCGGCAGCCATTGCAGGCCGGCCAAGGGTGTACAGGGCAGGCCCGGCGCGTCGGCCGCTTGCGCAATCTGGTCCACGCCCGCGGTCAATGCCGTCATCACGTCGGGCCAGACCTGGGTCAGCACCACGACGTCGGTATCACGCACCACGCCCCAACCGGGGCGGCCTGCCTCTACGAAGCTGATGAGCTTCATGTTGTCTCCTGTGCTTTCGGCTCAATGGCATGCAATGGCTTACGTCTTTGCATGCATTACCAGGCTTAAAACGCCTAGTACCGCTGTTTTTCCGAATTATTGCATGCAATTTTGATAAATCGCAAGACAGGAAGATCTATTTTTTTGGCTTATTGCATGCAATTTTCTAGGTACACTGGGAGCCCTTTCAGACAATCTTCAGCCCACGCCACGCTATGGCCGCTCAGATCGACAAAGTTATTTCCGAACTTCGGGACATGGTGCTTTCGGGTGCGTTGCAGCCCGGGGAACGCGTCGTGGAATTGCAGTTTTCCGCACGCTTGGGCGTGTCGCGCACGCCGCTGCGCATTGCGCTGACCGAGCTGGAAAAAGAAGGCCTGCTTGAGCGCCTGCCCTCACGGGGGTTCCGGGTTCGCGCCTTCACGGTGGAAGAGATTGGCGACGCCGTGGATGTGCGCGGCGTGCTTGAAGGCATGGCCGCCCGTCTGCTGGCCGAGCGCGGCGCACCCCAAGACGTGCTGGACGCGCTGTCGGAAGCGGTAGAGGAAGGACGCGCCTTGCTGGCGCCCGCCCGCCGCGACCCCCACACCACGGTGGACGCGCGCGCCTGGGGCCAGATCAACCGCCGGTTCCACGAGATTCTGTGCGAAGCCGCCGGCAATCGCGCCCTGCTGTCCGCACTGGAGCACAACAACAAGACCCCGCTTGCCGGCCCCGCCGCGCTGACGCTGCCGTCTACCCCGTCGCTGCTGGAAACGCCGTTTGTGCTGCGCGCGCAAGCCGATCATGAAGACCTGCTGCGCGCCATCACCCGGCGCGAAGCCGTGCGCGCCGAAAACCTGATGCGCGAACACGCGTATCGCAGCCGGGAAAACAAGCGGGTGCTGCTGGAGTCTTTGCGTGGCGCACTATGCGCGCGGCCGCTGCTGGGCGATGATGGCGCGTGAGTTGTCTGCTCCCCCATCCGATCACTTTCAAACCCTGAAAGATGAAAGACGAATCCTCTGCCGCCTTGCGGGCGTTGACCTTGCTGGAACAGGTCGCCCGATCTGAAAGCCCCGTGTCGTTGGCCGCCTTGACCGACGCCACCGGCTTGCCTAAACCGTCGGTGCTGCGCATCCTGACGCGTCTGGTCGACGCCGGCATGCTGCTGCGCGAGCCGGCCGGCAAAAGCTATGTCAGCGGCCCGCGGCTCAGCGCATTGGCGCGCGAGACGCTGCTGAATTCCCCGCTGCGCGGTGAACGCCATCGCATTCTGGACAGTCTGGTCGATGAGATCGGCGAAACCTGCAACTGCACCATGCTGGATGGCGACGAGGTCATCTATCTGGATCGTGTGGAAACCGCGTGGCCGCTGCGCGTGAATCTACAGACCGGGTCACGCGTGCCGCTGCATTGCTCGGCCAGCGGCAAGCTGTTTCTGGCGCACATGCGGCGCGAAGCGCGCGCCCGTCTGCTGGCGGCCGCCCCCTTGCCCCGCTATACGCCCAACACCTTGTGCGACGTGGCGTCGCTGGAACAGGAACTGCGCACGATCAAGAAAGAAGGCGCAAGCTTTGACCGCGAAGAATTCCTGCTGGGCATCGTGTGCATGGCGGTGCCGATTCTGCACGGCGCACGCGTGATCGCCGCCGTGGCCTTGCATGCTCCGGTTGCACGCTTGTCGATTGATGGCGCGCGGGCCTGGTTGCCGCGCATGCAAGAGGCTGCCCAAGCGCTGGCCGGCACGTACGAGCCGCAAGCGGATACGGACTGACCCAGCCGGAATGGCGCCGCGCTGGCTGAGGGCGCCCTGCTGAAGGCGTACTTATGGAAGACGTCCTTACTATGGAAAACGTCCTTATTGACGCCCCCCCCATTGACGCCCCCCTTATTACGCCCCCTATCGACGCCCCCTTATTGCGTCCCTAATTATTTTCCCCATACGCGGGTATTGCATGCCGATGCGCCCACGTGCGACGGCGAAAGCAACTCAGGGATTACACTGTCGGTCGATTCAGTTTTTCGCGGTTTTTGCGATCCGCCCTATTGTGACCAACACGCCCTTCTCCACCCTGCCCCTCTTGCCCGCCCTGCTCGACAACCTGCAAAGCCTGGGGTTCGAGCAAATGACGCCCATCCAGGCGCAAAGCCTGCCGCTTATCCTGGAAGGCCGCGACATCATTGCGCAAGCCAAGACCGGCAGCGGCAAGACCGCGGCGTTCGGCCTGGGCGTGCTGCAAAAGCTGGACACGACCCAACTGACCCCGCAGGCGCTGCTGGTGTGCCCCACGCGCGAACTGGCTGACCAGGTCGCGCAAGAACTGCGCCGTCTGGCGCGCCTGATCCCGAACGTCAAGATCCTGACCTTGTGCGGCGGCGCAGCCGCCCGCCCGCAAGCGGAATCGCTAGCGCGCGGTGCGCATCTGGTGGTGGGTACGCCCGGCCGCATCCAAGACCACCTGGAACGCGGCAGCCTGGACCTGGCCGGCCTGACGACGCTGGTGCTGGACGAAGCCGACCGCATGGTCGACATGGGTTTCTACGACGACATCGTGGCCATTGCTTCGCACTGCCCCACCAAGCGCCAGACGCTGCTGTTCTCGGCCACCTACCCCGACAACATCCGCAAGCTCAGCGCGCGCTTTTTGCGCAACCCCGCCGAAGTCAAGGTAGAAGCGCAGCACGACGCCAGCCGCATCGAACAGATCTTCTACGAGATCGACGGCAAAGACCGTCTGGACTCGGTAGCCCGTCTGCTGGCGCATTTCCGCCCCGTGTCCACGCTGGCGTTCTGCAATACCAAGATTCGCAGCCATGACCTGGTTGAACGCCTGCAAGCCGACGGCATCAGCGCGCAAGCACTGAACGGCGATCTTGAGCAACGCGAACGCGATGAAATCCTGATCCAGTTCGCCAACCAAAGCTGCGCCGTGCTGGTCGCCACCGACGTGGCGGCGCGTGGCCTGGACATCCAGAACCTGGGCGCGGTCATCAACGTGGATGTCACGAAAGACACCGAAGTCCACGTGCACCGCATCGGCCGCAGCGGCCGCGGTGATCAAAAGGGCCTGGCGCTAAGCCTGTGCTCGCCCGATGAAATGCGTTGGGCCAACCTGGTTGAGCAATACCAGGGCTCGCCTTTGAAGTGGGGCGACATCAAGTCGCTCAAGCCCAAGGCCGACCGCCCGTTGCGCGCGCCGATGGTGACGCTGTGCATTCAGGGCGGCAAGAAAGACAAGCTGCGTCCGGGCGACTTGCTGGGCGCGCTGACGGGTGATGGCGGCCTGACGTTCGAACAAGTCGGCAAGATCAACATCACTGAATTCAATTCCTATGTGGCGCTTGACCGCCAGATCGCCAAGCAGGTGTTTTCGCGGGTGTCCAATAGCAACATCAAGGGCCGCCGCTTCCGCATGCGGTTCCTGGAAGAGTTTTGATTGCTGCTTGGGCAGGAATCCATTCCTGCCCAACCTTCGCCATTCGCCATTCGCTGGCGATAGCTTGATGATTTTGCATGGGCTTTGCCATAATGGCCCCGGCTGACTTGGCTGCCGTATAAATCACGGGGGCCAGGACGCGGAACCAAAGGTTAACGGCGTGCTCCAACGAGCCGCTGTCCCCTTAACCATCACAAGAGAAACTCACCATGATCAAGTCCGACGATACCGGCAAGCTGATCCTGCGCCTGACCCTCGGCATTCTGATTTTGCTTCACGGCCTGTCCAAACTCATGGGCGGCGGCGTGACCGGCATCAGCGGCATGCTGTCTTCGCATGGCCTGCCCGGCTTTCTGGCTTATGGCGTGTACGTGGGCGAAATCATTGCCCCCGTGCTGCTCATCATCGGCGTCTACACCCGCCTGGGCGGCCTGATCATCGCCATCAACATGATCGTGGCGGTGTTGCTCGCGCACACCGGCCAGCTTGGCACCATCACCAACACGGGTGGCTGGGCGCTGGAGCTGCAAGGCATGTTCTTCTTTACCGCACTGGCCATCGCCTTCATGGGCGCCGGCCGTTTCAGCCTGGCTGGCAATGGCGGCCGCTGGAACTAACGCTTGGCTGACCTTGGCGGCGTGACACAACACGACGCCAAGTGATACCAGACAACGGGGTCGCTCAGGCGGCCCCGTTGCTTTTGCAGCAAAGATTGATACCAACGACATGGGCCGTCACGCCGGCGCAAACATCGGTCACGCGAAAGCTGTTTCGGAACGATTACAACGAAGAACTCCCGGCCTGCTGGTATGGCCTAATCCTTACCAGCGCACCAAGGGCGTGAGCCACGCCTGGCGCAAGGTAGGGAGTTACCGAAATGAAGAAGAGTCTGCTGCTGATGCTGGTGATGGCCAGTTCGTTGACCGGTTGTGTGGTGGTGCCGGCCCGCCCGGCGTACTATCGCCCCGCGCCGGTTTACTACACGCCGCACTACTACTACCCCGCGTATCCCGCGCCGCATTATTACTACCGCGGATATTGAGCCCTCGCATCGGATGCGATGAGGAACTGCCATGACATCCTTAGCCCGGATTTCCCGTTTGCAACCCTTGGCCTTCACGGCGCTGCTGGCAGTTTGCGCGAGCGCGGCGGCGCAAACCTATGCGCCGCCCCCGCCGCCCCCGGCCCCCGCTGCCCCCGTCTATGACAATGGCGACCCCGCCAACGCCAACCTGGCGCTGGTGGACCGCAGCCCCGAACCGCCGCCGCCGCTGCCCGTCTACGTGCAGCCGCCCGCGCCAGCCGATGGCTATATGTGGGTGCCAGGCTATTGGAGCCGCAACCGCTACGGCTTTTTCTGGGTGCCTGGCGCCTGGGTGCTGGCGCCCTATACCGGCGCGCTCTGGACGCCTGGCTACTGGGGCTTCGTCAACGGGCTTTATGTGTGGAACGCCGGTTACTGGGGCCCTCATGTGGGGTTCTATGGCGGCATCAATTACGGCTTCGGCTACGTCGGTTTGGGCTATGTGGGCGGCTATTGGAAGCGCGACCGCTTCTACTACAACCGCTCCGTCACGAATGTGAACGTGACGCGCGTCACCAACGTCTACAACCACAACGTCGTCATCAACAACGTCGACAACCGGCGGGTCAGCTATCACGGCGGCCCTGACGGCATCCGGCGCGCGGCAGACCCGCGCGAAGTGGCGGCCCGCAACGACCGGCACGCGCCCCCCACCGACATGCAGCGTGGATTCGTGCGCGACGCCGGGAACAACCGCGCCCAGTTCTATGACCACAACAAGGGCCGCCCGCCGCAAGCGTTTGTGGACCATCCCGGCAATGGACGCCCGCCTGAAGGGCAACGGCCCGGCGGCGACGGGAATCGCGGTGACCGCAATGATGTGAACCGGGGCGATCCGAACCGGGTTGACTCGAATCGGGGTGACCCGAACCGGGGTGACCAGAATCGTGGTGACCAGAATCGGGGCGACTCGAATCGCGGCAATCCCAATCGCGGTGATCAGCCCCGAGGGCAGAACGTCATCCAGACGCAACCGGGACGGCCGCCGCAAGCGCAAGCGCAGCAGCAGCCCTCGCGCGATGGGCAGCAGGCGCAGCGGGATCAACAGGCGCAACAACAAGCCCGTCAGCAGCAGGCACGGGATCAGCAGGCTCGGGATCAACAAACGCGTCAACAGCAGGACCGCGACCAGCAACAGCAGCAAGCGCGGCAGCAGCAGGCTCGCGACCAGCAAAGGCAGCAGCAGGATCAAGCCCGCCAGCAGCAAGCGCGCGAACAGCAGTCTCGTGAACAGCAGCAGCAGCAGCAGCAGCAGCAGCAGCAAGCCCGTCAACAGCAGGCCCGAGACCAGCAACAACAGCAGCGCCAACAGCAGGCGCGTGAACAGCAACAGCAACAGCAGCAAGCTCGCCAACAACAGGCCCGAGACCAGCAACAGCAGCAGCGCCAGCAACAGGCTCGCGAACAGCAGCAACAGCAGCACCAACAGCAGCAACAACAAGCCCGTCAACAACAGGCCCGTGAGCAGCCGCAGAAGCGGCAACAAGGCGGCGACGACGGGCGCGGCCGGGATCAGCCGCGTGGCAACGATGGACGGGGCGGACCGAATCGCGACTGAGTTGAATCCCGGAACTGAACCCCGTGCGCGGGTCCCGCTGCACTGGACCCGTCATCGCGGCAGGACTACAGTAGGCGTCTCGCCGCGGCCCGCCGCAAAAGATTGATTGAATATCGGAGACACCCATGAACCGCATGAAGCGCCTCGCCCCCTGCTTGATATTCTGCGGCCTGCTGGCCGCCACTTCCGCCCAAGCCGCCCTGAATGTCGGCGCCCCCGCGCCCGACTTCAGCACCCAGGCGTCGCTGGGCGGCAACGTCTTCACCTTCAAGCTGAACGAGGCGCTCAAGCAAGGCCCGGTCGTGCTGTATTTCTTCCCCGCCGCCTTTACGCAAGGCTGCACGATTGAAGCGCACAACTTCGCCGAAGCCACCGACGAATACAAGTCGCTAGGCGCGACCGTCATCGGGGTTTCGACCGACAACATCGACACGCTGAACAAATTTTCGGTTAGCGAGTGCCGCAGCAAGTTCGCGGTGGCCGCCGATGGCGACGGCAAGATCATGAAGGCCTATGACGCCGTGCACGACAAGCGCCCGGATTACGCGCAGCGCGTGTCGTATGTGATCTCGCCGCAAGGCAAGATCTTGTATGAATTCACGGACATGAACCCCGAGTCGCACGTGTCCAACACGATGCGCGCGCTGCGCGACTGGAAGGCCAAGCAGTAAGGCCCTCAGCAATAAGGCCCCCAGCAGTAAGGCCCCCAGCAATAAGGCCAAGCGATAGGCCACAGAGGCTAACCGCCTGGTCGTAACTTAGTGACTGAGTTGCTTAGTTGAACGGCCAGACGGTCGGATGCGATCCGGGCGGGCTGGACGGACGCGTCCACCGCGCGGGCGTTTCTGAAAAATTGGCGGCATGGCGCACGGCTACAAGCTCGCCAAAGCCCGAGGGTTCGGTTTCCAGCAAGCCGTCAAAGCCGGGCAACTTACAGGCCAGCCCGCCATCCACCCGGCCCAGGCTGCGCAGCCAATGCGCAGTCTGCGCCAGCGACACGCGCACATGCCAGCTGCCGCCTTCGGTGGCCTGCCGCGCCAGCGCCACTTGCGCGCCAAACGCCATCAGATACCCCGACGCATGATCCAGAATCTGCATTGGCAAGGGCTTGGGCGCTTCCTGCCCCGCGGCTTGCGCTTCGGCATGGTTAAAGCCCGTGGCCGTTTGCACCAGGGAATCGAAGCCCCGGCGGTTGGCCCACGGACCCGCATTGCCGTAAGCCGTCAACGACACATAGACGATGCCCGGACGAATTCTTGCGGCGTCCTCCGGGCCAAAGCCCAACGCCGCCAGTCCGCCCGGCCGATAGCCCTGCACGAACACATGCGCACTGCGCAGCAAGTTACCCAGCGCAATGCGGCCATCCGCCGTGTCCAGATCCGCCAGCACGGACAGCTTGCCCCGGCTCGTGTCGATGATGTTGTCGATGTTGGGCAGGTGCGGTGAATTCACCAGCATCACGTCGGCGCCATAGGCTGCCAGCGCGCGGCCACACACGGGGCCGGCGATGATGCGCGTCAGGTCCAGTACGCGAATGTCCTTCAGCGGCCGGGCGTCGTGCCCGTACTTCGGCAAGGGCCGGGGGTCGGCCTCACCGATGCGTTCAATCGTCATCAAGGGTTGCGCGGCAATGGCCTGGCCTTGGCCGTGGCGGTCCCAGTCGTCAAAGCTGCGCATGGCGGCCACCACCATCCCGGCGTCTGCGGCCACCTGTTCGAAGTCAGTGGCCTTCCAGCGTGACAACGCAAGTTCCACCGTTTCGCGCGTGGTGTCTTCACCAATTGGGCATCCCAGCAAGGCCAGCGCCCCATCCCGGTGATGCGCGAAGTTGGCGTGGATGCGAACCCAGCCGCCATCGCCGCAGCGATACAAGCCGCTGATCGGGTCCCAGGGGTTGGGCGTCACGCCGTTGATGGTGAAGTGGCTGCGGCATTCCTGGGCGGCGTGCAGCATGTCGACACTGACCTGCTGACGCGCGCCGCCGCGCAGGTGCCAGAGCTCGGCGGCGGCCATGGCGGCGGCGGCCATGCTGACCTGCGCCGCAGCACCCACCGCGAATGAAGACGGCAGCACGGGGTTGGCGCCGGTCAACAGCACATGCTCAAGCGATTCGTCCGGCAAATCGAATGAACGCCATAGTTTCTGCAGTACGTCGCGCGACGTCTTGCTGGCGGGTGTGCGTCCCCGTAGAAAGGACGGGCGTAAATCCATCAGATTTCCCATAGCGTTCAACTCGGCTCTAGTCGTTGGATGAATTACATGGCGGGGGCACATATCGCGTCAATACGTATATGAGCTCAGCGTGTTTCACGGTTTGACCGCCCTGCGCCCCGCGCCAGACGCGCTATGCATGGAAGGTGGGGTAGCGGCCCACGCCCCGGGGAGCGGGCGGGTTTCGCCACCCGGAATGTGCATGCTTGGCGCGGTGTGACGCGCGAAATACGCGCACGCGGCCGTCACATCTACTCGTAGTTTTTACATCGTCTTCCAGGCGCGGCGCCAAGATAGAATGCCAGCCTCAATGAAAAACGCCTGGACAGCGCATCGATAACGCTGCCGCCCGCCCCTTTCTGACGCTCTGGATCGCCCTTCATGAATACGCTGCTCTGGCTCCGCACCGACCTGCGCATGCACGACAATCCGGCGCTTGCCGCCGCCGCCGAGAACGGCACGGTAACGGCGCTGTTCATCGCGTCGCCCGGGCAATGGCGCCAGCATGATGACGCGCCCGCCAAGGTGGACTTCTGGCTGCGTAACCTGCACGAGTTGCAGCGTGATCTGGGCGGCATCGGCATCCCCTTGAAGCTGCTGACCGTTGACGACTGGCGCCACGCGCCCGACGCCATTGCTGCGTTCTGCAAGCAGCACGACATTGCCCAGGTTCATGCCAACACGGAATGGGCCATCAATGAACGCCGCCGCGATGCGGCCGTGGGCATTGCGCTGGCCGAGATCGGCGTGGACTGGACCTTGCACCATGGCGCGTCGCTGCTGCGCCCGGGCACGGTGCTGACGGGCAAAGGTGAGTGCTACCGCGTCTACACCCCCTATGCGCGCACCTGCCGCGAGCGTTTGCGCACCGCCCCGTTGCGCGCCCTGCCCCCGCCCAAGGCGCAGACACCGCCCGCCTGGAAGGCCGACCCGCTGCCGGATGCGTTCGACGGCTTTGCGCCTGCCACCGAGGCCATCCGCGCGCTATGGCCGGCGGGCGAAGCCGCCGCCAGCGACCGGCTGGAAGCCTTTGCCGATGGCGTCATCGACGCCTATAAAGACGAACGCGATTTTCCGTCCTTGCCCGGCACCAGTTGCCTGTCGCCATACCTGGCAGCGGGCGTGCTGTCGCCCGGCCAGGCGCTGCGCGCGGCGCTCGCCGCCAACCACGGCGAGCTGGATAGCGGCAAGGCGGGCGCCGCTACCTGGATCAACGAACTGCTGTGGCGCGAGTTCTATCAGCATCTGCTGGCCGCCTACCCGTCGTTGTCGATGCACCTGCCCATGAAACCGGAAACCGCTGCCGTGCCATGGCGCGATGCGCCCACCGACTTGCAGGCGTGGCAACAGGGGCAAACCGGCATCCCCATCGTCGACGCCGCCATGCGGCAGTTGCTGGCGCTGGGTTGGATGCATAACCGCCTGCGCATGGTGACGGCCATGTTCCTGTCGAAAAACCTGTTGATCGATTGGCGGCTGGGCGAAGCCTGGTTCATGCAACACCTGGTGGACGGCGACCTGGCCGCAAACAACGGCGGCTGGCAGTGGAGCGCGTCCACGGGAGCCGATGCCGTGCCTTACTTCCGCGTGTTCAATCCGTTATCGCAGTCCCGCCGTTTCGATCCGCGGGGGGTGTTCCTGCGCGAGTGGCTGCCCGAGCTGGCGCACCTGGACGACCAGGCCATTCATGACCCCAGCCCGATGGAACGCGCGGCGGCGGGCTACCCCACCGCTATCGTTGATCTGGCGCAAAGCCGGCTGCGCGCGCTGGAGGCCTTTGGCAATTTGCCTGCCGTGTGACGCCGCGGCAGCCACCGTCGGTCACCGACTTACGTTTTGCATAACATCCCAATATTTTGATGTAGATCAACCTCGCGCACGCCCCCCTCCCCGATGATGCCCGGCTGCACCACGCCCCCCGCCCATCACAGGACGACAGACGCATGCGCAACAATCAGCCGGTTTACGACAAGGAATACACGCTGCACGACGAGCAGTACCTGATCTCCCGCACCGACGCCCGTGGCCGCATCATCTACGCCAACCCCGCGTTCGTGGAAGTCAGTGGGTTCACACGCGAAGAACTGGTGGGCGCCGCGCACAACATCGTGCGCCACCCCGACATGCCCGAAGACGCCTTTGCCGACCTATGGCGCACCATCCAGCGCGGGGAATCCTGGACCGGCGTCGTCAAGAACCGCCGCAAAGACGGCGGCTATTACTGGGTGCTGGCCAACGTCACACCCATCATCGAACGCGGCGTCACGGTCTGTTATGCGTCGGTGCGCGTCAAACCCACTCAAGAACAAATTGACGCGGCCGATGCGCTGTATGCGCGGCTGCGCAACGGCACCGCGCGTGGCGTGCGCCTGCATCGCGGCCAAGCACGGCCCACCGGGCTGATGGGGGTGCTGGCGCGGCTGAAATTCTGGCGCCTGACCGGCGTGCGTTCACGCATGCTGGCCTGGGCGATGTTGGCGTCCACCCTCTTCCTGGGCGCGGGCGGCGTCGCGCTGTACGCGATGATTGACCGCCTGCCGCCCGAAGAACTCGCCATGGCGGCGGGCGCGCTGGCCGCGGGCGTCGTGCTGATATTCGCGTCGGGCTGGGGCTTTGCGCGATCCATCACAGGCTTGTTGGTGACGGCTACCGACTTCACGCGGCAGATCGCCGCCGGCAATCTCAGCACGGCCATGCCGCCTGCGGGCTTGCGCGATGAGATCGGCGCGCTGAAATTCTCGTTGGAAGTCATGCGCAAAAGCCTCGTCAGCATTACGCGCGACGTGCACAACGGCATCGAAAGCGCCTTGCATTCCGCCTCGGAAATTGCCGACGGCAACGAAGATTTATCCGCCCACACGCAACACCAGGCCGCGTCGCTGGAAGAGGCGGCGGCCAGCATGGAGCAATTGGCCGCCACGGTGAAGCTGAATGCGTCGAATGCGCTAGGCGCGGATCAGATGGCCAGCCAGGCGTCGGATGTGGCCAAACGCGGCGGCCAGGTCGTGCACGATGCCACGGCCGCCATGCACGGCATCGTGGAAAGCTCGTCACGCATTGCGGAAGTGGTGGGCATCATTGACGGCATCGCCTTCCAAACCAACATCCTGGCGCTGAACGCCGCTGTGGAAGCCGCGCGGGCAGGCGAAGCCGGCAAGGGTTTTGCCGTGGTGGCGACCGAAGTGCGCAGCCTGGCGCAAAAAAGCGCCACGGCCGCTCGCGAAATCAAGGCGCTGATCGAAGCGTCCAACGAACGCGTCAACGACGGCGTGCGGCATGTGGAACGCGCGGGCGAAGCCATGTTGGATATTGTGGCGTCGGTGCAGCAGGTGACGCAGATCATGAACGAGATTGCGGCCACATCCACCGAGCAGCACACGGGCATCGACAACGTCAGCCGCACCATTTCGGAAACGGACAATGCGGCGCAACGCAATGCCGCGCGTGTGGAACAAGCCGCGCTGGCGGTAGACAACTTGCGCACGCGCGGCGCACAGTTGCGTCACGCGATTGAGGTGTTCCGGGTGGGCGGCAGCGCCCCCGCGCAACCGGCCCGCCCCCTCAGCCTTGCGCGGCAGCTTCCCTATCCAGCCGCTTGATGAAGACTTGCAGTTCTTTTTCGACCTGCTTGTCTCCGCGCGCCTCTGCCGCCTTCAGCCCGCTATCCCAGGCGGCGCGTGCCCCCGCTTTGTCACCCAAGCCCAGGCAGGCCTTGCCCAGCCATTTCCACGCGACTGAATACGTGGGGTCAAACGCCAGCGCCGCGCGCAGATGCGTTTCAGCTTCGCGAAAGCAATCCTGCTCGGCGTAGGCCTTGCCCAGGGAAAACCGCAACAGCAGGTTGTCGGTGCCCTTGGCAAGCATCCCTTCCAGACGATCAATCATTCCTTCCATGCGTGGGCTCCCGGTAGTCTGCAAATATTGAACGCCATGATAGGACGGCGCTGCCGTCGCGGCGGCAATGGCCCCGGCGCGTGCCGGGATATGACGCGCCACTTGGGGATGGCGGTTTGAAGGAACGGTTTCCTTGCGTTTCAATACGCGCACGGCAAGCAACGCTTGCGCGATGATGCGGTCACACTCGTTATCGCCATGGGTTGTCGCCACGGCGTTGTCACCCGTGTTTATCGCCCCTGGTTGTCGTCGCATGAAAGGTACTGGTTCGATGATGCTTTTGCGCCCCAATTCGCTTCGCCGGTCTCTGCTGCGCTCGTCGTTGTTGCCGCTGCTGCTCTGGCTGCCGCCCGCCTCCCGCGCGCGGGCGCAGCCGCCCGATGTGAACGCATCCGATGTGAACGCAACTAAGGCGAACGCGCCCAAGCCCGCTGGCACCCCCGCGCATGACGCGGCGCTGGTCAACCGCATCACCTGGGGCGCGACCCCGTCAGAGCTTGCGCGCATCCACGAGCTGGGCGCCGACCGTTATCTGCAACGCCAGCTGCATCCCGACGCCCACGCAGCCTTGCCCTTTGATGTGCAGCAACGCATCGACGACTTGTCGATCAACCACGAGTCTGATCAGGACGCGCAGGCCCGGCAGCGCAAGATCCGCCAAGATGCGCGCGGCCTGGACGCCGACGCCAAGCAAAAAGCGCAGCGCGAAGCGCGGACAATTTCGCGGGTTCGCGCCGAGGAAACCGCGTACCGCACGATATGGCGCGCGCTGTACTCGCCGAATCAGTTGCAGGAACAGATGACGTGGTTCTGGATGAACCACTTCAATGTCTTTGCGGGCAAGAATGACGTCGGCACTTATCTGCCCCAGTACGAAGCGCGCGCGATCCACCCGCATGCGCTGGGGAAATTTCGCGACATGCTGCGGGCCACCACCCGGTCGCCCGCCATGCTGGTTTACCTGGACAACACGCGCAATACCGTTGGCCAAATCAACGAGAACTACGCGCGTGAACTGATGGAGCTGCATACGCTGGGCGTCAAGGGCGGCTACACGCAGACCGATGTGCAGGAACTGGCCCGCATCCTGACCGGGCTGGGCGTGCACAACAACGACAAGCCGCCCAAGGTAAAGCCTGAGCTGCGTGGCCAACTGGTGCAAGACGGCTTGTTCCTGTTCCACCCCGGGCGCCACGACACGGGCGACAAGGTGTTTCTGGGCCAGAAGATTCGCGGCGGCGGCCTGGACGAAGTGGACCACGCTCTCGACCTGCTGGCGCGCCAGCCCGCCACGGCGCATTTCATCAGCGGCAAACTGGCGGCGTACTTCGTGGGCGATGCGCCATCGCCTGCGCTGGTCGACCGGATGGCCAAGACGTTTCTGGCGCAAGACGGCGATATTGCCGCCACGCTGCAAACGCTATTTACCTCGGCTGAATTCACGGCATCGCTGAAGACGGGCGTGTTCAAGGACCCGGTGCACTACGTGTTGTCGTCGTTGCGTCTAACGTATGCCGACTTGCCGCCTGTGCGTAACCCCAAAGCGGCCATGGCCATCCTGCGCCAAATGGGCCAAGGGCTTTACCAGCGGCCCACACCCGATGGCTATCCGCTGGCCATGTCTGACTGGTCGGGTTCTGGCCAGATGACGCAGCGTTTTGAAATTGCACGCACCATCGCCGCCGCCCCGCAAGTGTTTTACCGTCTTCCCGACGATACGCAGCCGCTGGTGCTGCCCCGCCTACCGAACCTGCTGACGTCGGCGTCTGAACAGGGCCTGTTCACCACCCTGTCACCCGCCACGCGTGACGCCATCGCGCAAGCGAAAACGCCCGCAGACGCCAATACCTACCTGCTGGCCTCGCCAGAATTCATGCGCCGCTAGGAGAACCCCATGGACCGCCGCCACTTGCTTCAGATGATGGCCGCCGCCCCGCTGCTACTGGGCGGCAGCCGCCTGTACGCCGCGCCCGCCGCGTCGGGCAACCGCCTGCTGGTCGTCTTCATGCGCGGCGCCTACGACGCCGCCAGCCTGCTGGTGCCCACCACCAGCGACTTCTATTACGAATCACGGCCCAGCATCGCCATTGGCCGGCCCGGCAGCGGCGCGGAGGCGGCCTTGCCCCTGGCAGACGGCTGGGGCCTGCATCCCGCATTGGCCGACAGCCTGATGCCCTTCTATCAGAAGAAGCAACTGGCCTTCGTGCCGTTTGCAGGCACGGACGACTTGAGCCGCAGCCATTTCGAAACCCAGAACAGCATCGAGCTGGGACGAGGCGGCGAAAAAGGCGGCGGCAATTACCGTTCAGGCTTTCTTAACCGGCTGACCGCCACGCTGAACGGGTCGGCAGCGCAGCCTGCCGCCTTCACGTCCGAAGTGCCGCAGATTCTGCGGGGCGACGCGCATGTTCCCAACATTGACCTGGGCGGCGCCAACCGCAAATCGCGCCTGAGCGAGGCCGACAACCGCGCCATCGCATCGATGTACCGCCACACGGAACTGGACGCCTCGGTGGCCGAAGGGCAGCGCATCATGGGCGCCACACGGCATGACCTGGACGCCGAAATGCAGGCGGCCAATGGCAATGCCGTGTCAACAGACAAGCTGGAAAAAGAAGTGCGCCGCATTGCCCGCTTCATGACCGACCGCTACAACCTGGGCTTTGTCGACGTCGGCGGATGGGACACCCACGTGGGCCAGGGCGCGGCCAAGGGTGCGTTGGCGGGCCGCCTTGGGCAGTTGGGCCGCGCGCTGGCGGCGTATGCGGACGCGATGGGGCCGGCGTGGCGGCAAACCACCGTCGTCGTCATCAGCGAATTCGGCCGGACGTTTCGCGAAAACGGCAACAAAGGCACGGACCACGGCCACGGCACGGTGTATTGGGTGATGGGCGGTAATGTCCAGGGCGGGCGCATTGCGGGGCGGCAAGTCGCCGTCAAACACGAAACCCTGTTCCAGGACCGCGACTACCCGGTCTTGAACGAGTACCGCGCCGTCTTTGCGGGCCTGTTCGCGCGCTTGTACGGGCTGGACAAGGCGCGTCTGGCGCAAGTGTTTCCGGGCGTGGCGCCCGTGGACTTGAAGCTGGTCTGAGCGCCCCGTCGTCAAGGCGCAGGGGCTACACTCGGCGAGCAATCCGGCGCATTGACGCAATCGCTTCCCGCGCCTGAAACAGGAGCCCGCATGAGCACGATCTTCGATTTCTCCGCCCGCGACATCAACGGGGCCGAACAGTCCCTGAGCACCTACCGGGGCCGCGTGCTGCTGGTGGTGAACGTGGCGTCCAAGTGCGGATTCACGCCGCAATATGCAGGCCTGGAAGAACTCTACCGCTCGCTGCGCGATGACGGCCTGACGGTGCTGGGCTTCCCCTGCGACCAGTTCGGCCATCAAGAGCCCGGCGACGAATCCGAGATCCGCAATTTCTGCGCAACGCAGTACGACATCAGCTTCCCGATGTACGCCAAGATCAACGTCAACGGCGCCGACGCGCACCCGTTGTACCGCTGGCTCAAGGGCGAAAAGCCCGGCGTCTTTGGCACGGAAGGCATCAAGTGGAACTTCACCAAGTTCCTGGTGGGCCGCGACGGACAGGTCATCAAGCGCTATGCGCCCACCGATACGCCCGCCGGCTTGAAGGACGATATCGTGCGGGCGCTGTCCGCACCCGTCTGACACGGCGCCCGTCGTCTTAGCGTAATGGCGGCAACCGGCGGCGCACGGTATGCGCCTTGACGATGGCGGTGTTGGTTTCGGCGAACTCGGTCACGCGTTCAAGAATGCCATCCAGGTGCGAGATAGACCGCAGCACCACGCGGGCGATGAAGCAGTCATCGCCCGTCACCTTGTCGCATTCGACGAATTCCGGAATCTCTTGGATCAGCCCTTCGACGTGGCGCAATTGCCCGGGCAACGGCCGGATGCGCACGATGGCTTCCAGCGTGTACCCCAGCGCCACGGGGTCCACGTCCAGGGTGTAGGCGCGGATCACGCCCGATTCTTCCAGCCTGCGCAGGCGGTCGGCCACGCTGGGCGCCGACATGCCCACCTGCCGGGCCAGATCGGCCGTGGTGGTGCGCGCATTGGCCGACAGGGTCTCCACCAGACGGCGGTCAATACCGTCCAAGACCGGGTTTTCGTTTTTTAGGTCATTTTGCATAAATTCCACCTAAAACAAGGTTTGACGTCAAAAGCACCACGCGAACATCATATAACCGCGTTGATCCGCCTGGGATAATTTCTCCATCGCACCTTGTGGCCAACTGGCCCGCCGGAGAACCCTCATGAACCCCGCATCAGAACGCCTAGGCCTGGCGCAAATGGCCGCCGCCATGACCTTATCGGGCACGCTGGGCGTCTTCGTCCTGGAGTCCGGGCAAAGCGCCTGGAACGTCGTCTTCTTCCGCTGCGTCTTCGGCGCCCTGTCACTGTTCCTGTATTGCTGGGCGCGGGGCCTGCTCAAGCCCGGCTTGTTCACCGCCAAAACGCTGGCCCTGGCGCTGGTGGCCGGCGCCGCACTGGTCTTGAACTGGGTGCTGCTGTTTTCCGCCTACCGGCTGGCGTCGATCTCGCTGGCCACCGCCGTCTATAACGTGCAACCCTTTTTCCTGATCGGCCTGGGCGTGCTGTTCCTGGGCGAACGCCCGACGCGCGGCAAGCTGGCCTGGTCCGTCGTGGCGTTTGCCGGCCTGCTGCTGGTGCTGCGTCTGACGGACACCGCGGGCGCGGGCGGCGCGGCCTATCTGTCGGGCCTGATGCTGGGCCTGGGGGCCGCCGCGCTGTATGGCGTCACCGCCATCATCGTCAAACGGCTGAAGGGTATTCCGCCTCAGGTGCTGGCGCTGGTGCAGGTCACGCTTGGGGCCATCATGCTGCTGCCGATGGCGGATTTCAATGCCCTGCCCGCAGCACCCTTCCAATGGGGGTATCTGGTGGCGCTGGGCGTGATCCATACCTGCCTGATGTACATCCTGATGTACTCGGCCATCCAGAAGCTGCCGACGACGTCGACCGCCGCGCTGAGCTTCATCTACCCGGCCGTGGCGATCATGCTGGACTTCGCGGTCTACGGTCACCGCATGGACGCCACGCAGGTGATCGGGGTGGCGCTGATCTTCGTGGCCGCGGCCGGCGTCAGCTTGAACTGGACGTGGCGGCTTCCGGGCCGGCGGCGGCCGGGTGCGGTCTGAGGCGGCGGTCTGGAGCTGCGGTTGGAAATAGCGGTCTGAAGCCCCCCACCGCGCACACGTAGAAACCCGCCCCCGGCCCCGGTTATTCGGGGGGCTGCGCCTACGGCCCCGCTATCATGGCCTTTCCATCCGCCGGCCCCGCCGGCGGCGCCATGACTCTGCGGACACACCCTATGATCGATCTCTACTACTGGACCACCCCCAACGGCCACAAGATCACGCTGTTCCTTGAAGAAACCGGCCTGCCCTATCAAATTCACCCGGTCAACATCAGCCGCGGTGATCAGTTCAAACCCGAATTCCTGGCCATCGCGCCGAACAACCGCATCCCCGCCATCGTTGACCAAGACCCGGCCGATGGCGGCGCGCCGATCTCCCTGTTCGAGTCGGGCGCCATCCTGCAATACCTGGCGGAGAAGACCGGCAAATTCCTGCCCGCCGACGTGCGCGGCCGCGCCGAAGTGTCGCAATGGCTGTTCTGGCAGATGGGCGGCCTGGGCCCCATGGCCGGCCAGAACCACCACTTTTCCGGCTACGCGCAAGAACGCATCACCTACGCCATCGACCGCTACGTCAAGGAAACCAACCGCCTGTACGGCGTGTTGAACAAGCGCCTGGCCGACCGCGAATTCGTCGCCGGTGACTACTCCATTGCCGACATGGCGGCCTACCCCTGGATCGTGCCGCACGCCAAACAGGGCCAAGACCTGAACGACTTCCCGCACCTGCAACGCTGGTTCAACACCATCGCCGCGCGCCCGGCAACCCAACGGGCCTATGCGCTGGCCGACACCATCAATACCGCGCCGTCCATCAGTGATGAAGAATCGCGCCGCATCCTGTTCGGCCAGACCTCGCAGAACCTGCCCCGCTAACGCTCTGGAGCACGCGCCATGTCTCATCCGCAACGGGTTTTTCGCCGCGCACGCCAGGAAGATCTGCCGCAGATCGTCGCCATGCTGGCCGACGACGAATTGGGCGCCACGCGCGAGGACGCCTCGGTTCCGCTGAACCCGCGCTATACCGCGGCGTTCGCGGCCATTGCGCAGGATTCCAATCAGTTCCTGGCCGTGGTTGAGCAGGATTCACACCTGGTCGGCTGTTTGCAGTTATCGTTCATACCCGGCTTGTCGCGGCTGGGACAATGGCGCGGGCAAATCGAAAGCGTCCGCATCGCGTCGTCGTCACGCGGCCAGGGCCTGGGACGCACCATGTTCGAATGGGCAATCGAGCAATGCCGCCTGCAAGGCTGTGGCATCGTTCAACTGACCACCGACCGCGCCCGCCCGGATGCGCGCCGGTTTTATGAAAGCCTGGGTTTCGTGGCCACCCATGACGGCATGAAACTCAGCCTGTAGTGTTTGTACTGATTCAAGGAAAGCCCATGCATGGCGAATACAAAGTCCCCGGCGGCAAACTGGTCGTTGCGGATCTCGAAGTGCGCGACGGCCGCCTGGCCAATGTGCGCATCAGCGGCGACTTCTTTCTTGAGCCGCCCGAAGCGCTTGAAGCCATCAATGCCGGCTTGAACGGCATGCCCGCCGATGCCGGCGAATTGGAACTGGCCGTTGCCGTGCAATCCGCCCTGCCTGCCGACGCCGAGATGTTCGGCTTTTCCGCCGAAGCCGTGGCTGTAGTGTTGCGGAGGGCGCTTGCATGACGCGCACTGACTGGAACGACTACGACTGGCAACTGATTCATGAAGCCCCCCAGGCGCCCGCGCTGCACATGGCGCTGGACGCCGTCATCACCGATGAGGTCGGCGCAGGCCAACGCCCGCCGACCTTGCGCATCTGGGAATGGGCCGCCCCCGCCGTCGTGATCGGCCGTTTCCAATCCCTGAAAAATGAAGTCGACCCGGAAGGCGCCAAACGCCACGGCATCGAAGTCGTGCGCCGCGTGAGCGGTGGCGGCGCGATGTTCATCGAACCCGGCAACTCCATCACCTATTCGCTCAGCGCCCCGCAAGCCCTGGTTCACGGCATGAGCTTCCAGGAATCCTATGCCTTCCTGGACGCCTGGGTGCTGACCGCGCTGCAAGGGCTGGGCATCAAGGCCTGGTATCAGCCGCTGAACGACATCGCCTCCGACATTGGCAAGATCGGCGGCGCCGCCCAAGCCCGGCGCGCGGGCGCGGTGCTGCACCACGTGACCATGTCCTATGACATCGACGCCGATAAAATGGTCGAAGTCTTGCGTATCGGCCGCGAGAAGCTGTCTGACAAAGGCACCACCAGCGCGAAGAAACGCGTGGACCCGCTGCGCACGCAGACGGGCCTGGCGCGCGAGGTCATCATTGACCGCATGCTGGAAACTTTTGCCAGCCTGCATCGTCTGACCCCCGGGCAGATCGGCAGCGACACGCTGGCCAAAGCGCAGCAACAGGCTGACGAGAAATTCTCTTCAGCCGAATGGACCGGCGTCGTGCCCTGACGGCAGTTGATGAAATTGTGGAGGTAGTTCAATGCGTCGCACGTTCACGCCGCAAGGCGCGATAAGCGGTTTGATTCTGGGCGCAGCCCTGCTGGCGCTTGCCGGCTGCAGCAGTGCGCCCCCGGCGAACATCACGCTCGCCACGCCCACCACCAGCAGCACCACGGCGGAAAAGGTGGGCGACCTGTCCACCGAACGCATCAAGTGGGCATCGAACAAACCCGGCTGCGAGGGCGACTGCCCCCACATTGAAATCGACAGCGTCGCCTTTCCCGGCAACCCCAAGTTGACGGCGCTGGTTGACCACGTGCTGGCCTACATGACCGGCACCGACGCCAACCGGCGCGGCGCCTACGACACGCTGTCGGAATACACGCAGTACTTCTGGTCCACGGCGCGACCGCGCGACGCCACCTACTTCAAGGCCAGCGTGAAAGACACCGTGGGCGACATCGTGTCGATTGAACTGCACACCGAACAGTTCCTGACCGGCGCCGCGCACGGCATCCCGGCGACGCAATATTTGAATTGGGAACGTTCGCGGGGCCGCGTCATGAGCCTGGACGAAGCCCTGATTCCGGGCCGCCGCGCAGAGTACGTCGCCGCCTTGCAGCGCGCGCACGCAAAATGGCTCACCAGCAACCCCGACGCCAAACGCGACCCGGCCAGCTACAACAAGATGTGGCCCTTCCAGGAAAGCGACAACTACGCCTTGACCCGCGACGGCATCGTGGTGAAGTACGACGCCTATTCCATTGCGCCCTACTCGCACGGCGAGCCGGAACTCAGCATTCCGTACGCGGACCTGCGCGGCATCCTGAAGCCGGAGCTGTTGCCGAAGTCGTAGCGTAATGGCGGCTAGCCCGCGGCTCAGCCACGGCGATTGCCAAAGACCGGAATCGTTTGTATAACAACGAATCCGGTTTTTTTTCGTTCTTATGGCAATGAATCTAGCGGCATCCCTTCCTCCTAGCAGCCAACATCGCCTACAACTTTTGGCCGCACGCCTGCGCACGGCGCGCAAACAGCGCGGATGGACCCAGGAGCGGCTCGCCCGAGCAGCCAGCATCGGGCTCTCCACTGTCCGGGCGATAGAAAAAGGCGAAGCGGCCACCGCCATCGGCAATTACCTGGCCGTGCTCTGGGCGCTGGATCTGGATAGCAGCATCGACGGGCTTGCCAGCCTTCAGCGCTCCACGTCCCTGGCCGAGCCGGTCTTGGACAACAATTTTTGACGGCCATCACCATGGCGCGCACGCTCTATGTCTGGATCTACCTGCCCGGTCAAGCAACGCCCGTCGTTGCCGGGCTGTTCCGTCATGAAGAGATCACATCCCACGCAGGCGTGGGCTATTTCGTCTATGGGTCGGGGCGCGCTCCTTTTCAGCGACTCGGCGTCCGAGGTCGACGACACCACCTGGCTGGCGTCGGTCTCTGAATTAAACGCGATTCAGCATGCCGCCGCCGCTATCGAACGGGGCCAACCCTTGCCCGTGGAAGCCGAACAACTATTGCGTCCGGGGCGTAGCCTGGGCGGCGCGCGCCCCAAATGTTCCGTGCTTGAGGCGGGCCACATTTGGATCGCCAAATTTCCTTCGGTCAGCGACTCCCCCGACCTGCCCGACAATGCCCGCCAGGAATACGCGATGTATGCGCTTGCGCGCAAGGCAGGCATCGATGTGCCGGAATGCCAATTGATCGAAACGGCGCAAGGCGCGGTTTTCCTGAGCCGGCGTTTTGACGTGACCGTGCTTCCGGAAGGCGGGTTTGGCCGCCTGCGCTACGCTTCCGCGCGCTCCGCGCTGGAAGTGCCCGACTTACCTCCTGCGGCGCATGGCAGCTATCCCGGTGTTGCGCGTCAAATGCCGAAATGGTGTGAAGAACCTGCCCGCGACCGGCGGCAATGGTTCAGGCGGCTGGCATTCAATATCGCCACGACCAATACGGACGATCACGAACTCAACCACGGCTTCTTTGACGGCGACGACGTCTTGAGCATCGACACGCTACAGCTTGCGCCCGCGTTTGACCTTGTCCCATCCGTGTTGGCCAACCAGCGCATCTATCAGGGGATGCTGGTGGGCGATGAAGGCGCCCTGTCGACCTTTCGTAACGCCGTTTCCAGCGCCCCGCAGTTTTCCCTGACGGAATCCCAGGCTTGGGAAATCATCACCGAAGTGTGGCAAATCACGCATGAGGGATGGCGCGGCGCATTGGCCGACGCTGGCGTCGGGGCCGCACAGATTCAGCGGCTTGCGCCCGCTTTTGAGCGGCACGCGCGGCCCCACTGAGCGGCAACACCGCGAAAATCGGATTGCGCTCGCGTGGGGGAAACGGCAAGGCCTCTTCGAGGCCGGGGTTCGGGTGAGCGGACTGGGGGTGGAGCTAGGGAGGTGGCCGCTTTTTTCGCGTCTGTGGCCGGGTAAGACGCCCAGTCCGCTCAATACAACCGCGGCATGAAGGAGCCGGCGGCGCGCACCGATGGCGCGCCGCCCGCTCACGTCAGGCGCTTAGAAGCGGTGACGGACACCCACGATGCCGACCGAGCTCTTGACGCCGTCAACAAACGCGAAGTCGGTGGCGTACGAACCCAGCGCGTACAGGTTGGTGCGCTTGGACAGGTTGTACGTGTAGCCGATGCTGTAGACGTTCATCGTCGAGTCGTTGCCGGCGGTCAGCGGGTTGCCGTTGGGGTCAGCACGCTGCCACGACGCCAGGATGCTGCTGGCGCCCAGCGGCACGGTCAGGCCGACCAGGTACGAATTGGCCTTGAAGCCAGAGACGGCGACGTTCGTGCCGAAGCTGCTGGCCGTGGGGCTGCCGCTGCCGAACGAGTTGATGCTTTGGCCGGTGAACCAGCCGTCACGCGTCTGGCCGAAGCCCAGCGCCAGCTTGACCACTTCGAAGTCGTAGGCGGCGGCGATAGACCACGACTTGGGCGTCGCGTCATTGTTCAGCTGGCTGGCGGGGTTCAGCTGGTCGTACGTGGCAGCCACGTTCAGCGGGCCGTTGACGTAACGCAGGCCGGTCGTGATGGCGCGGGTGTTGTCGGCGGTCTTGAAGCCGGTTTGGGCGGCGGTGGTGTCAGCTGCGTTGAACGAGTAGCCAACGCCAAACTGGAAGCCGCTGAACGACGGGGTCGAGTACTGCACCACGTTGTCGTAGCGGACCGTGTTGGCGGCGCTGAAGGCCACGCCAACGTTAGCCTGGCCGTAGCTGCCGGCGAACGGGTCGATCGCTGCCAGGTACTTCGACGCAATGTTGGTCTGACGGCCGAATTCCAGCAGGCCCCACGAATCAGCCTTCAGGCCGACGGTGGCTTGGCGGCCGAACAGGCGGCCGCTTTGGCCCGACTGGCCGTTACCGGAGTTGAAGCCGCTTTCCAGGGTGAACACGGCGCTCAGGCCATCGCCCAGATCTTCGGCGCCACGCAGGCCCCAACGCGAGCCGCTCGACACGCCGTTGACCATGCCGACTTTCGATTCGTGGTAGCCATCGCCCTTGATGCGCTGGTAGCCGATACCAGTGTCGATCAGGCCGTACAGCGTCACCGACGTTTCGGCTTGAGCCACGCCGGACAAGGCGGCGAACAGCGCGGTGACGAGCAGAGTCTTTTTCATTACATATTCCCTTTGATTGAACATACATGCGCAGTTGGCTTGGCTTGCATGGCAAGCGGCGTGCGGCACATGGCAGGAACAAATTCTAGGGACGCAATGTGTCAGTTTTCCAGACGCAAGGGCTACTCGTCCCAGATCTCGAAAAAAAGTGCCTCGTTGTGGCCTTAACTACACACCCTTTGCGACCCCCAACGGGTTCGCAAAGGCGTCATTTCATCGTGCTAGGAAGGCAACTGCCAGAACAGCAACTGCTGAAAAGGAAACGGGGGAAAGACCGACGCCAGGAAGGTAGCGTGTCAGCGCGCGCCCTTCAATGGCAGAAGCCGACGATACTCCTTCGGCAGCGGATGTGCAGCATGTTCTTCCACGGTGCGCGCCAGCCGCTGGGCAAGCGCTTCGGGGAACGGGGTGGCGCGCCGGGTATCCAGGTTCACGTGCAAGGAGAGCTGCTCCATGGTGGCGGCCAGGTAGCCGTCGCGCGTCTGGATCAGCTCCATCATGCACATCAGCCGTTTGTTGTCGGCTTCCAACAGTCGGATGCGCAGCATGAGGGGGTCGCCTTCCAGCACTTCGCGCAGGTAGGCCACGTAGATGTTCATCGTGTAGATACCGCAACGCGTGGCCTCGGTGTAATCCAGCCCTACGCCGACCTGACCCAAGAGTTCAAAACCGACGCGGTCGAAGATACCCACGTAGTGGGCGGCGTTCAGATGGCCGTAGGCGTCGATCCAGGCGGGGTCCACGGCAAGGGTCGTGGACGGCAAGGCATGCGTCATGGGTACTCCAGACAAAGGGGCCGGGCCCAAGGCGGGCAACGGCACATTCTATGCAGGTTCCGGCATCCGTGCCGCCCCCATTTCCCCCAGTTGAAGGATTCCGGCCGCGCAATAGAAATCGCCCCTTTCGGGGCGATTTCTGTTTTTGTCTTCCTCTGCCTCCTCAGCGGCGCGTTCAGGAACGCACCGCCGATTCAGACATCACGGATACAGGCCGCGCACTTGGCGCGCTTGCAGAATCCGGGTGCAAGCCACGATGAACGCAGCGGTGCGCAGCGTGACCTTGTGTTCCTTGGCCACTTGCGACACGGCGGCGTAGGCTTCGCGCATGATGCGTTCCAGGCGCTGGTTGATCTCTTCTTCGCTCCAGAAGAAGCTGGAGAAGTCCTGCACCCATTCAAAGTACGACACCGTCACGCCGCCAGCGTTGGCCAGCACGTCCGGCACGACATACACGCCGTGTTCGGCCAGGATGTCGTCCGCTTCCGGGGTGGTCGGGCCGTTGGCGCCTTCGACCACGATCTTCGCGCGCACCTTGGCGGCGTTGTCGACGGTGATCTGGCTTTCCAGGGCTGCCGGGATCAGGAATTCGGTTTCCAGCGTCCAGAACTCGTTCTTGTCCATGGCCTGGCCGCCCGAGAAGCCGCCCACGCCGCCGTGTTGCGACACGTGCGACAGCAGCTTGTGCACGTCCAGACCTTCGGCGTTGTGCACGGTGCCGGTGTGGTCTTGCGCGGCAATGACCTTTGCGCCGGCTTCATGGAACAGGCGGGCAGCGGTGCCGCCCACGTTACCGAAGCCCTGCACGACCACGCGGGCCTTCGAGACGTCGATGTTCAGGTCGCGTGCGGCTTCGCACGCCACGACGAACACGCCGCGGCCGGTGGCTTCGACACGGCCCAGGCTGCCGCCCAGCGCGATCGGCTTGCCGGTGACCACGCCGGTGGCGGTGGCGCCTTCGTTCATGGAGTACGTGTCCATCATCCAGGCCATGGTCTGGGCGTTGGTGTTCACGTCAGGGGCGGGAATGTCTTTCGACGGCCCGATGATCACGCCGATTTCGGTCGTGTAGCGGCGCGTCATGCGCTCGAGTTCGGATTGCGACAGCTTGCGCGGATCGACACGGATGCCGCCCTTGGCGCCGCCGTACGGCAGGTTGACTGCGGCGTTCTTGACCGACATCCACGCGGCCAGCGCCATCACTTCAGACAGGGTCACGTCTTGGTGGAAACGCACGCCGCCCTTGCCCGGGCCGCGCGACACGTTGTGCTGCACGCGATAGCCCTCGAAGTGGGCGATGGTGCCGTTGTCCAGTTCGATCGGCACGTCGACGATCAGCGAGCGCTTCGGGCGCTTCAGGGTCTCAACCCACCGTCCCAGAGAGCCGAGGTACGGGGTGACCCGGTCGACTTGTTGCAGGTAATTACCCCAGGGGCCGAGGTCATCGGCATTCAGATAAGACGGCAAGGCATGGGTGGGTGTGTGAGACATGAGCATGATCTCCTGACAAAGTTGCGCCATTTTATCCACGAAAGTAATAGCGTCCCCATTTAAATATAAAATATATTAAATGGGGACGTATTAATGTTGCGGATACCGTACGGGTCACAAGCCCGGTCTTAAAGCTGCCCCTATCCTAAGCCGGCAATCCGGACGCGTCCACCCTCGGTCAGCCGCAAGTCGCGCAAGTATTGGCTTTGCGGGCATCGATGAAAAAAGGGGCAGCCTCCCTGGAAGCCGCCCCTTTTGCTTGCACCGCCTGCGTCGCTACAAAAAGCGATGCGAATTCCGCATCGCCATCACGCCGACATCAACTGCCAGGCCAGCCGGGCAGCCGCGCGCGCGCCATGTCCGTCGATGTCGAAACGCGGGCTGTATTCCGCCATATCGGCCAGCCGCAACTTGCCGCTGGCCTTCACGCGCAGCACGATTTCCTCAACCACGGCCATCGGCACCCCGTAAGGCGCAGGCGCCGAAACGCCGGGCATGACGCCGGCCGGCAGCACGTCCAGGTCGATCGTCAGGTACACGTGGCGCGCCCGCGCCAGCAAGGCGTCGACGTTGGCCAGGCGGGCTTCAAGGTGGCGTTCCTGCATGTCACGGTCTTCGACCCACACGGCGCCCACTTCGGCGGCGCGCGCGTACAACGCCGGCGTATTGGCCAGCCGCGACACGCCCAGGCAGGCGTATTGCAGGGGCCGTCCGCGTTCCTCGCAGTAGTGGGCGATCTGGTCGAACGGTGTGCCCGAGCTGCCCGGGCGTCCGGTGCGCAGGTCGAAATGCGCATCCAGGTTCAGCACCAGCACGGGCTCGTTGTCGCCTCGGAATTCCAGCCAGCGGGCCAGGCCCTGGAAGCTGCCCCAGGCGATTTCGTGCCCGCCGCCCAACACCACCGGGCGGGCGCCCTGCGCCAGCAGATCGGCCACGCGCAGGCCCAGTTGCTCCTGCGCCGCCTCCAACTGGTCGCCTTCGCAGGTGACATCGCCCGCATCCAGCAAGCGGGTCAAGCCATGCGCCGGCAAGCCCGCCATGAACTTGCGGATGCCAGCCGGGCCTTCCGCCGCGCCGATACGCCCTTGGTTACGGGCGACGCCCGCGTCGCAGGCAAAGCCCAGCAACACCGGCTCGCCCTTTTCCACCTGGCCAGCGGCCGCTTCGACAATGTGCGCCAGACGGCGCGTGTCGCCTTGTTCGGCGCTGTCGTCGCGCGCCTTCCACAGGGTTTTGTCCAACTGCACCGCGCTCATGCCGCTGCCCCCTGCCCCGCATTCAGCACGGCTTGCAGGAATTCACGAGTGCGCGGTTCGCGCGGCTGGCTGAAGATCACTTCCGGCGTGCCGGATTCCAGGATCACCCCGCCATCCATCACGGCGACCACATCGGCCACGTCACGGGCAAAGCCCATTTCGTGCGTCACCACCATCATCGTCATGCCTTCGCGCGCCAGCAGCTTCATCACCTGCAGCACTTCGCCCACCAGCTCCGGGTCCAGCGCCGAGGTCGGCTCATCAAACAACATGACTTTGGGCTGCATGGCCAACGCGCGGGCAATCGCCACGCGTTGCTTCTGTCCGCCAGACAGGCTGGCGGGCATAGCGGCGGTCTTTTGCGACAGGCCCACCTTCTTCAGCAGGTCTTCGGCCAGCGCATTGGCCTCGTCGCGGCCCATGCCGCGCAGCTTGCGCGGGCCCACCGTCACGTTATCCAGCACCGACAAGTGCGGAAACAAGTTAAAGCCCTGGAACACCATGCCCACCTGCATGCGCAGCTGGTTCAGCGCCGCCTCGGGCAGCAGTTCGCCATCGTCCAGCAAGGTCTGACCGCAGATGTCCACGGTGCCGGCCTGCGCCACTTCCAAGCCATTGCAGCAGCGCAGCAAGGTGCTCTTGCCGGAACCGCTGGGCCCGATCACGACCACCACCTGTGAAGGCAGCACGTCGAAATCGATACCCTTCAGCACGGCATGTTCGCCATAAGACTTGTGCAGGCCGCGGATGCGGATCATTTCCTGCGGAGCGCCAAATTGGTTCATTGCACCATCCCCCCGGCGCGCAGGTGTTGTTCCACCTTGCGCAAAATCACCATCGCGGCCGTGGTCAGGACCAGATAAATCAAAGCGACCACCAGATACGTTTCCAGCGAGCGATACGACACGCTGATGATCTTCTGCCCTTCGTGCATCAGATCGTGAATGGTCAAGAGCGACACCAGCGCCGAGTTCTTGATCAGCGCAATGAACTCATTGCCCAGCGGCGGAATCATGCGCACCACTGCCTGCGGCAGGATGATGATGCGCATCGCCTGACCCGACGACATGCCCAGCGAGCGCGCCGCTTCCGTCTGGCCGCGGTCAACCGACTGAATTGCGCCGCGCACAATTTCCGACACGTACGCGCCGGAATACATGCCCAGGCCCAACACGCCGCACGCGAACGCCGGCAGCGTCACCCCGAACTGCGGCAGGCCGAAGAACCAGATGAACAGTTGCACCAGCAAAGGGGTGCCGCGAAAGAACAGCAGGTACGTGCTGCACAGGTTATAGATGATGTAGCGCTTGGGGTTGAGGCGGCCGACGCCGACCAGCAGGCCCATGACACAGCCCAGCAACAAGGCGCCAGCGGTTACCTCAACGGTAACCACCGCGCCCCGCATCAGGCTGTCGAAGTCGGCGAAGACGGGAGCGAATTCCAGGTTCATTTCGCGGGGGCCTCAAACCACTTGTTCACGATGGCCTGATAGCTGCCGTCGGCCTTCAGCTTTTGCAGCGCGGCGTTCAGGTCGCGCGTCAGCTCGGGCTTGCTCTTGGGCACGGCAATGCCGTAGTCCTCGGTTGTGATCTGATCGTTCAACACGGTCAGCCCCGTCGTGCTTTGCGCGAACAGCTTGGCGGCGGGCTTGCCGGTCACGGCGGCCTCCGCGCGGCCGATCTGCACCAGGTTGAACATTTCCTGGTTCTTCTCGACTTCCACGCGCTGCACGGCCGGGAAGTGTTCCTTCAGATAGTTGACCGACTTGGTGCCCACCTGCACCGACACCTTACGGCCATCCAGATCCTTCAGCGTCTTGATGGGGCTGTCCGTCTTGGTCAGCACCACGAGGCCGCCTGCGTAGTAGGGGTCGGTGAAGTCAACGACCTTGCTGCGCTCGGGCGTGATGTAAATGGCGGACACGGCGATGTCGGCGCGGCCGGCTTGCAGCGCGGGGATCAGGCCTTTGAAGTCGATGTCGATCCATTCGACTTTCTTGCCCATGGCGCCGGCCAGCGCCTCAACCAGTTCGATGTCGAAACCCGTGCGCTTGCCGTCTTTGACAAACTCCATCGGCGGGAAGGTGGCGTCGGTGACGGCGCGGATGGTTTCCTGGGCGTGCACGGAGCCAGCGCTCCAGGCCAGGCCCAGCGTCAGGGCGGCAGTCAACAGTGTGCGGCGAGTGGTCATGGTCAGTCCTATGGGAAAGAGGTACGGCGATGAGTACGGCGGAAGAGGAATAGCGAAAAGTGAGGCGGCAGAAATGGCGTGGTAAATGCGGCGTGGTGAATGCGGTACGGCGAAAAACGGGGAGTGAAAAAACGCTACAGCGTGGAATTCAAGAAAATATGGTGCCGATGGAGATTCCGTTTTTGGCGCGTCAATGCACCTTCAATCGTTCGGAAATACGGCGGGCGGCGGCAACCGTCATGGCGATCAAGGCGTCGGGACGCTGGGCGGCGCGGGTCGACGGCGCCATCAACGTGATGGATGCGACGGCCTGGTTGGGCCGCTGAAAAATCGGCACGCTGACGCCCCACACGCCCGCATCCACTTCGCTATCGGTCACGGCGTAGCCTTGCTCGCGGATGGCTTCGAGTTCATCGGCCAGACGCGCCGCGTCTACGCCGGCTTCGTCGGCCAGATAGGCCAGCGCGGCCTGCAAACGGGCCAAGGGCATGAAGGCCAGCAGGGATTTGGCCGAGGCGCCGCGCGCCAGCGGCAGGCCACGGCCCTTTGTGAACGAGCAACGCAGCGGATGCTGGCTTTCGACCATGTCCAGGCAAACGGCCTGGTCTTTCACCGCCACGAGCAAGCCGATGGTTTCACCCGAGGCCGCCGCCAGCGACGCCATGTCAGGCTGCGCTTCGTGGATCAGAAACGACGATTGATCAAAGCCCCAGGCCAGTTGCACGCACAACGGCCCAGGTCCGTATTCCCCTTCGTGTTCAGCCACGAAACCCCAGCGCTTGAGCAGCGCCACCTGGCGATACAGGGTGCTTTGAGCCAGACCCGTTTTCTCGGCCAGCGCGGCGATCGTCAGGGGGCCATCGTGCCGGGCCAGCGTGGCCAACACGTAGAGAACGCGATCTGCGCCCGCCCCCACCGAGGAATCCGACATCACACTCAACTCCTAGCAATAAGGCGCTGAGATTATCAATTTGTGGTGGTTATCCTTTCTTTTATTCCCGACAGTTGAGAATAAACAGGGAAAACCCCAGGAAGAGTACGAAAAAAAAGACCGCATAGCGGTCTTTGGATCTGTCCCTTTCGAGCATTTCAAGCGGGGCGGCGCCGAGCCTGGGCTCGGCCGCTGCCGTGGCGTCTGACTTAAGGCGCGGCGGGCTTGTCGTCGTAGTTGTTCAGGCGCACGCCCGACACGCCGCCCACGTTGGGGGTGGCTGGGGCGGGAGCTGACGCGGCCGGCGCCGGAGCGCCCGGAGCATCCGCCGACGGCGCCACCGCGGGCGGCAGCGCGGCGGTGTCCTGCACCGGCACCGGCTCGGCTTCCGCCGGCACAGGATTCGTGGCGCGGCGGGCGCGCTTGGCGTCGTCGGCGCGCGCGACCATGGCCGTCAGTTCGGTGGCCAGCGCTGCCGACTTGCCATTGCGCGCCCAGTCGGCAGCGCTTTGGTCTTTCAGATCGCGGGTCGTCACATCGGCGCCCGCCTTCACCAGAAGATCGACCATGTCTTTATTGCCACCCAGCGCCGCCATCATCAAGGGCGTTTCACCGCCAGGCGCCGGCGCATTGACCATGGCTTTCTTGGAAAGCAGCATGCGCGCCATTTCCATCTGCCCCTTGGACGCCGCATAGTGCAACGGCGTCCAGCCCAGACGATTCACCTGCGCACCGCGCGCAATCAGCTTCTTGGCCCGCTCGGTCTGGCCGGCAATCGCCAGGTACATCAGCGGGGTTTCACCCGCCGGGTTCTCGGCGTTGACGTCGGTGCGCTTGTCGGCGGCAATCACGTCAAACACCTTCCAGGCGCCATCGACCACCGCACGCATCAGCGCCGGCTGGCCGTTCTTGTAGCGCACGTTGGGATCGGACCCGTGAGCCAGCAGGTCTTTGATGTCGTCGGGATAGTCGTTGGCCACATAGACCCACCAATCGCCAGGATTGGCGGCGTGCGCCATCGGCGCCGCCAGCCCGATGGCCAGCGCCAGCAGCGCGCCGCGGCAACGCGACAACAAGACGTGACGGGCGGTCGGAGCGTAGGCGGTCATGGCTATCCTAGAAGTGACTTTAAATAAATTAGATGAACTTATTTCTTTATCTTATTGAAAAGACGGAAGAAATTATCAGTTGATGCGCGCGCCACCTCGGCCACCGTGATGCCTCGCAGATCGGCAATCTTCTCGGCCACGTGGATCACCTTGGACGGATCATTCAGTTTGCCGCGATACGGCACCGGCGCCAGATACGGCGAGTCCGTCTCGATCAGCAAGCGGTCCAGCGGCACCTTGGACGCCACTTCATGCACCACTTGCGCATTCTTGAACGTGACGATGCCCGACAGCGAGATATAGAAATTCTGGTCCAGCGCCGCTTGCGCGACTTCCCAGTTCTCGGTGAAACAGTGCATCACGCCGCCCACTTCAGCCGCCTGCTCTTCCTTCAGCATGCGCACCGTGTCTTCGGCCGAGGCGCGTGTGTGCACGATCAGCGGCAAGCCCGTCTCGCGCGCGGCACGGATGTGGCGGCGAAAGCGCTCGCGCTGCCAATCCAGCGGTTCGGACAAGCGGTAATAGTCCAGCCCGGTTTCACCAATGGCCACCACCTTGGGGTGCGCCGACAGGCGGACGAGCTCTTCGGGTTCGGGGTCGGGCGTGTCTTCGTAGTCGGGGTGCACCCCCACCGAGGCCCACAGATTGGGCTGCGGCTCGACCAGCGACATCAGGCCTGGCCATTCCGGCATGTTCACGCTGACGACCAGCGCGTGGGTGACCTGGTTGGCGGCCATTCGATCAAGAATGCCCGGCAAATCGGCCGCCAGCTCGGGAAAATTCAAATGACAGTGGGAATCGACGTACATGTTTTGACTACATAAAGGGACCGCGGCGCCCTGCCCGTTTTCGGGCAAAACGCCGCTGGATCAGAGACTTACGCCTGGCAGGATAGCACCACGCGTTGCAGGGTGGCGTGCGCAAAAAGCTTGGCGTTCAGCGGATGGGTGGCCAGCGCCCGTTGCCGCGTCAGCCAGCGTGCGGCTTCCGCCACGCGCGCGGTGTTCATGCGAGTAGCGACCTGGGCCACGCCCGCCGCCAACGCCGGGAAGTAACGCACGGGCGCGCCCGCGCTGGCCAGCATCAGGTCGGTGTACAGCCGTTGCAACGCGTCGATCCATTCGGTGGCCGGCACTTTTTCCAGCGACTCGGCCAGCGTGCCGACGTCTGGCGTCTGGCCTTGGGCCAAGGGGCCGATCAGTTGCTGCAACCACGGTGGGCACGGCGTGTCGCCCGCTTGCGCCAAGCGCAGCGCAGCCAAAGGCGCACCGCCCGCAGCCGCCAGCCATTCACGGGCAGGTTCAACATTCTGGGCACGCAACCATTGCAACGCGGTGTCAGGGTCGGGCGCAGGCAGCGGCAAACGCCGGCAGCGCGACACCAGCGTCGGCAGCAAGCGGTCTGGCGCGTCGGCCACCAGCAGAAACACCGTGTGCGGTGGCGGTTCTTCCAGCACCTTGAGCAAGGCGTTGGACGACACCACATTCAGCGCATGCGCCGGATACAGCAGCGCCACGCGCCATCCGCCCCGGTGGGTCGCCGTGTTGAACCAGGACTCCAGCGACCGAATCTGATCGATGCGGATTTCCTTGGACGGCGCCCGCTTGGCCGCGCCCGTGGCGGGTTCAGCGTCTTCCGCGGCATCGGCGGCGGCATCCGCCCCCTCTTCCACGGCCACCGCCTCGGGCCGGATGCGGCGCAAGTCGGGGTGATTGCCGCTGGCGAACCAGGCACAGGCGGCGCAATGGCCGCAGGCCAGGCCGTTATCGGGCGTTTCACAGAGCAGGCTGGCGGCGGCGGCAATCGCGAAATCCAGCTTGCCGATGCCGGCCAGGCCATGCACCAGCCACGCGTGGGCGAAGCGGTCGCGGTTGCCCAGCCAGGCCCGCGCCGTCTCCATCTGCCAGGGCAGGAATTGAGGTGCGCTCATGCCCGCGCTCACGCCTTCACGGCCAGCAGCGCCCGCAGCCCGGCTTCAAGCTCGGTGCGGATCTGCGCAATCGACTGGGTGGAATCGATGACGTGAATACGGTCGGGATCAGCCTTCGCGCGTTCGTGATACGCGTTGCGGGTGCGCTCGAAGAAGGCTGCGCCTTCGCGTTCGAAGCGGTCGGGTTCGCGCGCATTGGCCAGGCGCGCACGGGCCACGTCCAGCGGCACATCGAAGAGCCAGGTGCGGTCGGGCTGGCCGGCCTGCATCCATTGCTCAAGCACGGCCACGCGCTCGGCGCCCAAGCCGCGCCCGCCGCCCTGATAGGCGTAGGTTGCGTCGGTGTAGCGGTCGCACACCACCCAGGCGCCACGCGCCAAGGCCGGCTCAATCACCTGGCGCGCGTGTTCGCAGCGCGCCGCGAACATCAGCAGTGTTTCAGTGTCCAGGCCCATGGTGTCGGTCAACACCAGGGCGCGCAGTTTTTCACCCAGCGGCGTGCCGCCGGGTTCGCGGGTCGAGACGACCTCAATGCCCTGCGCTCGCAAGAAGTCCGCGATCCAGTCGGTGTGCGTGCTCTTGCCCGCGCCGTCCACGCCCTCCAGCGTAATGAAGCGTCCGCGTGAGGTCATTGATCTTGTCCTTGTGCTGAGTCGGAATCGGAATCGGAGTCGGCGCTGGCGCCAGTACCCGTGCCGGTGCCAGTGCCCGTGCCGCGGCCCGCGCTGGCGTCAGAGGAAGGCGCGGCGTTCGTGGAAGCGGCCGGCGCGGCCGCCGGGGCCCCGGCCGGAGCCGGCGTCGCGTTCGGACGCGCGCCCTGGCCCAGGATGTAGCGGGACACATTGCGGTTATGCCCGGACAGGTTCTCGGCGAACTCGCTCGTGCCATTGCCCCGCGACACGAAAAACAGGTACTTGTGTTGCTCGGGCTGCACCGCAGCCAGCAGCGCCGCACGGCCCGCCGCTGCGATGGGCGTGGGCGGCAAACCCGGGCGCGTATAGGTATTCCACGGCGTATCCGTTTGCAGATCGCGCTTGCGGATGCGGCCTTGATAGGCCTCGCCCATGCCGTAGATCACGGTGGGGTCGGTTTGCAGCAGCATGCCGATCTTCAGCCGGTTGGTGAACACGCCCGACACGCGGCGGCGATCCGGTCCATGGCCGGTTTCCTTTTCGATGATGGACGCCAGCACCAAGGCTTCATAGGGCGTGGCGACGGGCAGGTCCGATTGGCGCTTGGCCCAGGTGTCCTGCAAGATGCGCTGGCCTTCCTGGTAAGAGCGGCGCAGCAGATCGAAGTCGGAGCTGCCGGGGGTGAAGATATAGGTGTCCGGGAAGAACAGGCCTTCCGGGTGCTTGATGTCGGAACCCAGCCGCTCCATCAGCGCTTCATCGCTGGTGTCGCCCAAGGTTTGTTTGACGTCCGGGTTCTCGCGCAGGGCCTGGCGAATCTGGCGGAACGTCCAGCCTTCCAGGAACGTGATCTGGCGCTGGGTCATGTCACCCCGAGCCAGCCGTTCCAGCAGCAGCCACGGCGTGTCGCCGTTAATGGCTTGATAGCCACCAGCCTTCATCAGCTTGTCTTGCTCGGTCAGGCGGGCCATCCAGACAAAGCCGGGTTCCCACATCGGCACGCCCACGGCATTCAGCGCGCGCGCGACCGTACGCGGGCTGCTGCCCGGGTCCACTACAAAATCGATCCTGTCGGCCGGTAAATGCATGGGCCGATGCATCCAGCTCCAGGCGGCGCCCACGGCTGCCGCAGCGGCAATCACGATGAGCAGGAAAGACCACAAGACGTAAAAACGGAGTCGCTTCTTCATAAGTCCCGGAAGTTTAATGGATCAGGCGGACCTGTCGCGGCAAAAGAGGGGTCAGAGTGCACGGGGCGGCCCTTTTCCCGGCGAGGGGATGGCCCATTGCCCGCAGGAAGGCGGCTATCATCTGCACTTTGATGACGCGATCACTCCGCCGACATGCACGCTTTCTACTCTTCGATTCCTGTCCGCGCCGAAGGTTGCGCGCAATGCGCGCCGCTGGAAGATTTTCAAGTCTTCAGCGCATCCGGCGCAGACGCCCTGACCTTTCTGCACGGCCAACTGACGCAAGACGTCACCGGCCTGCCTGCTGACGCCGCCCGCCTGGCCGGCTACTGCACCGCCAAGGGCCGCCTGCTGGCCACGTTGGTCATGTGGCGCGGCGCCGCCGCTGGCGATGACGCTCCGCAGCTCTACGGCCTGATCCGCAAAGACTTGTCGCAAGCGCTGCTCAAGCGCTTGTCCATGTTTGTGCTGCGCGCCAAGGTCAAGCTTGCCGCCACCTTGCTGAATGTAGCCGGGGTGCAGGTGACGGAGGAAGATGCCGCTGCACTGGAAGCCGTAACCGGCCCCTTGCCGCGCGCCGCCTGGCAGCGCGTGGACCTGCCGTCCGGCACCTGGATCGCCGCGCCCACGCCCGATGCGCGCCTGCGCTGGTGGTGGATAGCGTCCGACGAACAGCTGGAACAGTCGGCCGCGTTGTCCGGCGTGCTGGGCCTGGCCCCCGCCGCGCAATGGCAAGTGGCCGATCTGGCGGCCGGCATCCCCTGGATCGCCACGGCTACCCAGGACGTTTTCATCCCGCAAACGGTCAATCTGGAACTGGTGCAAGGCGTGAGCTTCACCAAAGGCTGCTACCCCGGCCAGGAAGTCGTGGCGCGTAGCCACTACCGTGGCACCGTCAAGCGCCGCATGGCGTATGGCACCGTTGCCGACGCCGGCGAGCAAGGCGCGACGCTGGCGGGCGTGGATGTTTTCGACGCCACCCAGCCGGGCGAGCCGATTGGCCGCGTGGTGGATGCAGCAAGCCTGGGCGGGGTCGCATCCGTCTTGTTCGAAACGACGCTTGCCGCCTTGCCCGAAGGCGATCTGCGGCTGGGTGCCGTAGACGGCCCGCGCATCGCGACCGCGGCGCTGCCCTACTCCATCACCCCGTAAGCCGTAGTTGGCGCGGTGCGTGGCCACCGGCTCGACGGTGGCCACCACGAAGCGTTACGCTGCGACAACGACGCGTAGCCCCCACAAAGAAGCGTTACGCCGCGACGCCGAACAGCGCCCCGACGCCGGCAGTCACCGCCATCGCCAGCGCGCCCAGTATCGTGACGCGCAGCGCGGCGGGCCCTTTGGGCGCGCCGCCCGCCCCTGCGGCCAACGCCCCGAGTCCGGCCAGACACAGCACCGACGCCCCAATCACCCACCCAATCAATTGCGGCCCGGGCGCCATCAGGGCCACCACCAGCGGCAGAGCCGCGCCGCCCGCAAACGATGCGGCGGACGCCACCGCCGCCTGCACAGGACGGGCCCGGTTATGGATGGATATGCCCAGTTCGTCGCGCGCATGGGCGTCCAGCGCATCATGTTGGGTGAGCTGGCGCGCCACCTGCGCCGCCAGTTCGCGCGTCAGCCCGCGCTCGACATAAATATCGATCAGCTCGGCCAGTTCTTCCTCGGAGTTGCCCTTCAGCGACCGCTGCTCCATCCGCAAGTCCGCCGCCTCGGTATCCGCCTGCGACCGCACGGATACGTATTCGCCCGCCGCCATCGACAAGGCCCCGGCAACCAGCCCGGCCAGACCCGATGTCAGGATGGCGCCATGCGTGGCCTGCGCCGCCGCCACGCCGGTGATCAGGCTGGCCGTGGACACAATGCCGTCATTGGCGCCCAAGACGGCCGCACGCAGCCAGTTGCTGCGAAAAATTCGATGGTGTTCTTTTGCTGGCATTGCCCGATACCCAAGCGACACGCGACAAGCGCGCGGCGCGCCCCGCCCCGTCAAGGGCAGGACGCACCGCGCGCCGGATTCATCGCGGCGTCACGCGTACCGCGGTGAGCAAGCCTATCACGCAAAGCGTGGCCTGTTCGCCTTCGTAGGCGTGAACTTCCACCTGGCAGATCGACAAGCGCGTGCCCGGTTTGACCACGCGGCCGCTGGCCACGAAGCGGTCGCCCTTGGCCGGCGCCAGGAAGTTCATCTTGAACTCGGACGTCAGCACATCTTCGCCCGCGTTGAACAGCGTGAAGGCGGCATAACCGCCCGCACTGTCGGCAATGGTGGTGGAAATGCCCGCGTGCAAGAAGCCGTTCTGCTGGCAAAGGTCAGCCCGGTAAGGCAGCACGATATCCACCCTGCCCCGCTCCACCACATCCAGCCCGGCGCCCAGCAGGCGCATCACGCTTTGCTGGTCGAAACTTGCCTTGACCCGCGCGGCCGGGTCAGGGGACGACACATGCTCGCTCATGTCAGTCTTGCTCGCGCTTGACCAAATTGACGATGCTGGAGAAATCCAGCTTGCCCGAGCCGCCCGAGCTGTGCAGCGAATACAGATTGCGCGCCAGCTCACCCAACGGAATGGACGCTCGTGCCGACAGCGCCGCTTCGGCCGCCAGCCCCAAGTCCTTCAGCATCAGGTCCACGCCGAAACCACCTGCGTACCCCTTGGACGCCGGCGCATGCTCCATGACGCCCGGCCACGGGTTGTAGAGTTCGGTGGCCCAGTTGCGGCCCGAGCTCTTGGCGATGATGTCGGACAGCACCTTCGGGTCCAGCCCATTGGCCACGCCCAGCGCCAGCGCTTCGGACGTGCCCGCCATCAAGATGCCCAACAGCATGTTGTTGCAGATCTTGGCGACCTGGCCCGCACCCGCCGGACCGGCGTGGAAGATGTTCTTGCCCATCTTTTCCAGCACGGGACGCGCGCGTTCCAGCGCGGCGGACTGACCGCCCACGATGAACGTCAGCGTGCCTGCCGCCGCCCCGCCCGTGCCGCCCGATACCGGGGCGTCAATCATGGCGATGCCGCGCACGTCGGCCGCCTGCGCCACCTTGCGCGCGGAGTCCGGCGCGATGGTGCTGCATTCGATGACCAGCGCGCTGGATGGAATCTTGCCCAGCAAGTCTTCGCCCAGATACAGCCCTTCGACGTGCTTGCTGGCCGGCAACATCGAAATCACGACGTCGGCGCCCTTGACGGCTTCGGATGCCGAGGCCGCCGCGCGCGCCCCCGCATCGGTCAACAGCTTGACGGCCGCTGGCACCAGATCGAACACCGTCAAGCTGTGTCCGGCCTTGACCAGATTCAATGCCATGGGCGCGCCCATGTTGCCCAAACCGATAAACGCAATACTGCTCATGATGTCTTGTCTCCTGTTGCTATTGCTGTAGGTATGGAACCATCGTGATCTGCATGACGGGGTGGCCGGTCCGCCTCTACCGAACCGGCCGGCGCGCTAGCGCCCTTCCTGACCCAGGTCGGCCAGCGGATGCGGCTCGCCTTCGGGCCACGGCTCTTCAAAGAATTTCTGCACCCAGGCGTCCGTCGCCATATCGATGACGGCGGGATTCCAGCGCGGGTTCTTGTCCTTGTCGACCAGCAAGGCGCGGATGCCTTCGGCGAAATCGCCATGCGCGGTGCACGCCAGCGCGGCGATGTACTCGGCGCGGAATACGTCATCCAGCGAACGCAGGCGCGTGCGCTGCTGCAAGGCGAAGGCCAGGCGCACCGAACCCGGCGAGCCCGCCAGCATGGTCTTGGCGGCGCGCGCCAGCCAGGGGTCGGCGTGGTCTTTCAGCAAGGCGAGTTCTTCGTAGATCTCATCCAGGCGGTTGCCGTTGCACAGGTTGTTGATCAGGAAAGAATGCTGGCGCAGGTGGCCAGGTTCAAGCGGCGCCTGCGGCTCCAAAGCCGTCAGCGCGCGGCGCAGCAAGCCATCGTTGAGCGAACGCGGTGCAATCGCCTCCTCGGACGCGCCACCTGCCTGCCCGGCCCAGGGCTGCTCTTCCAGCGACGCCAGCAGCTTCGGCCAATCAGCGTGGTTCAGCCGGAAGTCCGCCAGCCCCGCAAAAAATGCGTCAGCCGTATTCATCTGCGCGCCGGTCAGCGCCAGGAACAAACCGATGCGGCCCGGCATGCGGTTCAGCAGCCAGCTGCCGCCCACATCAGGAAACAGGCCGATCGATACTTCGGGCATGGCCAACCGCGACGACTCGCTGACCACACGGTGGCTCGCGCCCATCATCAGGCCAATACCGCCGCCCATGACGATGCCATGGCCCCAACACAGGACGGGCTTCGGATAGGTGTGGATGCGGTAGTCCAGCCGATACTCGTGCTCGAAGAAGCGGCGCGCATAGGCATTGCTCCAACCGTTCTTGCCCTGGTTCTCGCTCATGCTGCGATACAGGCCGTGCAGGTCGCCGCCTGCGCAAAACGCCTTTTCGCCCGCGCCTTGCAGCACGACCAGCGCAACCCCCGGGTCGCGCGCCCACTCGTCCAGCCGCGCCGCCAGCAAGTCCACCATTTCCAGCGACAGGCCGTTCAGGGTCTGCGGCGCGTTCAGCGTCGCAATCCCGAACCGCATGCCGTTCGCCGCGCTTCTTTCTTCGAACAACACCGGTGCATTCATCTTATGTCGGCTCCTTTTTCCAACAATTGGCGGGCAATGATCACTCGCATGATCTCGTTGGTGCCCTCCAGAATCTGATGAACGCGAGTATCGCGCACCAGACGCTCCAAGGGATAGTCCCGCAAGTATCCATAGCCGCCATGAATCTGTTGCGCATCCAGACAAATCTGAAAACCCATATCGGTGGCGAAGCGCTTGGCCATCGCGCAGTAGGTGGCTGCGTCCGGCGACCCGGCATCCAGCTTGCACGCGGCCAGGCGCACCATCTGGCGCGCTGCGACCAAATGCGTGGCCATATCCGCCAGCTTGAATTGCAACGCCTGGAATTCGGCCAACCGGCGGTTGAATTGCCGGCGTTCGTCCATGTAGCGGCGGGCGGCGTCCAGCGCGCCCTGCGCCGCGCCAACCGAGCAGGTGCCGATGTTGATGCGTCCGCCGTCCAGGCCTTTCATGGCGATCTTGAAGCCTTCGCCCTCTTGCCCGAGCATATTGACGGCCGGCACACGCACGTTCTCGAAGGTGATGGGACGCGTGGACTGGCTGTTCCAGCCCATCTTTTCTTCCTTGCGCCCGTAGCTGATGCCCGCACTATCGGCCGGCACCGCGAAGGCGCTGATGCCGCTGGCGCCCTCGCCGCCCGTGCGCGCCATGACCACCAGCAGATCGGTGTCGCCGCCGCCCGAAATGAAGGCCTTGGCGCCGTTGAGCACATAGTCGTCGCCTTGGCGCTGCGCCCGCGTGGACAAGGATGCTGCGTCGGAACCGGCGCCAGGTTCGGTCAGGCAGTAGGACGCCAGCTTCTGGCCGCTGGCCAGCAAGGGGCCCCAGTGTTCGCGCAAGCCAGGCTGACCCCATTTTCCGACCATCCAGGTGGCCATGTTGTGGATCGTCAGGAAGGCTGTGGTCGACGGGTCCACCGCCGCCATTTCCTCGAACACCAGCGTGGCGTCCAGGCGCGGCAGCCCCAGGCCGCCGATGTCTTCACTGGCATAGATGGCGCAAAAGCCCATTTCGCCAGCGCGGGCGAAGGCCTCGCGGGGGAAGATACCTTCGGCATCCCAGCGCGCCGCATGGGGCGCGAGCTCGCCCTCGGCGTAGTCGCGCGCGGCTTGCGCAAAGGCGCGCTGCTCGTCAGTCAGTTCCAAGTCCACAGCCTGTCTCCTGTTGTCATCAGTATTGTCTGCTGGCGTTGCTGCCGTCTCGTGAACGCCAGCCCGTCGATTTTGACATGACGTTAACGTAAACGTAAGTACGAAACGGTGCCTATGTTACGCCGGAAGGCCCGGCGCCACTTGTCGCGATGATGACAATGTGTACCCGGTTATCCGGGTCCGACAGGCGGCTGGCCCGCCCCCACGCTTAAAACAGACCGGCCGGCCGGACCCTGCCGTTTCTGGCGGTTTTGGCGCGGCGGTGCTCAGCGCGGCGGCGGCGCGATTCCTTGGGGTCGAAGCTCAAGCCCCGATAGATTTCAACGCGGTCGCCATCGGCCAGCCGCGCCTGGGGTTCCGTGGCGCGGCCAAAGATACCCACGCCGCGCTCCCAGGGCTGCACCACCGGGAACGCCTGCGCGAAGCCGCTGGCCGCCAAGGCGTCAGCCACCGTCGCCCCCGCCGGCAGGCTCAGTTCGCGCAACCACACGTGGCCCGGCAAGGCGTAGCAGACGCTGACGCTGACGTTAGCGCTGGCGTCGACCTGCGGCGCGGCGGTCGGCTCATTCGCCATACTTGGACTGCGCCCGCTTGGTGAAGGAATCAATGAAGCTGGTGGCGATGCGGTTGAACACCGGGCCCACCACCATTTCCAGTGCGCGGTTCGAAAACGCGTACTCCATGGTGAACAACACCTTGCACGCGTCTTCGGCCAGGGGCTGGAATTCCCAATGGCCGACCAGGCTGGAGAACGGCCCGTCCACCAGTTCAAGGTCGATCCGGTCGGGATAGACGTGGGTGTTGCGCGTGGTGAAGCGCTGCTTCATCCCCGCGAAGCTGATCAGGATAGAGGCCTGCATGCCGTGCTCGTCGCGGGTTTGCACCTCGGCGCCGCCACACCACGGCATGAACTCGGGGTACTTTTCCACGTCGGCAACCAGATCAAACATCTGGGCGGCGCTGTAAGGCACCAGGACGGATCGTTGTACTTTGTGCATCGACTATCGCAAATGGCTAGAATGGCAAGATTTTACCGGCACTGCACGACCTAAGCCTAATGTGGGTATCCACCGGGCCATCAACCCTCAGGCAAACCCCTCAGGCAAAACCCCCAGGCGAAACCTCAGGCAAAAAACAAGCCCCGGGCAAAAGACACGAGGGGCAAAAAAGCAATATGAGCAAAAAGGCGTTATGAGCATTATCGACAATCGCAAAGCCACGCACGACTATTTCATCGAAGACCGCTACGAAGCCGGCCTTGTCCTGCAAGGCTGGGAAGTCAAAGCGATTCGCGATGGCCGCGTGCAGCTCAAGGAAAGCTACGTCATCGTACGCGATGGCGAACTGTACCTGCTGGGCATGCACGTCAGCCCGCTGCCCACGGCGTCCACCCATATCCACCCCGACGCCATGCGCACGCGCAAGCTGCTGCTCAAGGCCGAAGAAATCAGCAAGCTCATCGGCAAGGTCGAGCAGCGCGGCTACACCTTGGTGCCGCTGAACCTGCACTATAAGAACGGCCGCATCAAGCTGGATTTCGCGTTGGGCCGCGGCAAGAAGCTGTTCGACAAGCGCGACACCGCGCGCGAGAAAGACTGGCAGCGCGAGAAAGAACGCATCATGAAGCACGACACGCGCGCGCCGCGCAAAGACAAAGACGATTGATTCACGCAGCAGCCGGGACGGGCGGCGCCAGCACCTCGGCCGGCTCACCCGGCCCGACGATGCGGTTGCGCCCCGCCGCCTTGGCGGCGTAGAGCTTGCGATCGGCCCGTTCAAAAAAGGCCTCGAAGTTCTCGCCCGGCACCCAATCCGCAACGCCCGCGCTGAACGTGTACGAGATCGTGCTGCCGCCGTGCGCACAAGGCGTGCGCCGGGTGGAGTCCAGCAATCTGGCCGCCACCTCCATCACCGCGTCGCTGCGCAGGTCGGGAAACAGCACGCCGAATTCCTCGCCGCCCACGCGGCCCACATGATCTCCCGTACGCAGCGTGACCGTGGCCAGCAGGCCAAAATGCCGCAGTACCGCATCGCCCGCCGCGTGCCCATGCATGTCGTTGATGCGCTTGAAGTGGTCCACATCCAATAGCAGCAAGGTCAGCGGCCGCCGCGTGCGCAGCGCCTGCGCGCAGTAGCGCTCGGCCTGCATCCACCACGCCTTGCGCGACATCAGCCCGGTCAGGAAGTCGGTATTCAGTTCGTGCTCGCGATCCGCCAGCATGCGATCGTGAATGATCATGATCGTGCCCAGCGTCAGGCACGGCATGGTCAGCACACCCAAGGTCAGGAACGTGATGTTCCAGACCGTGGGTTCCAGCAAGGTCTGGGGAATGGCCAGGTCGAACAGGTAGACCGCCGCCCGCAGCGCGCAGACCAGGGCCGAAATCAGCGCGGCAACCCACAGGAAGCGATAGCTATAGCGCGAGCGGTGGGCAGGCATGTTGCGCTGGAGGGTGTGCGCCACGGCCAGCATGAAGCCCATCTGCAAGAACGACATCGCCACGATGCGCGGCCCGATCTGCCAGTCCAAATAGGTGCAGACCAGCACTACCGGCAGGGCCAGCAGGCAGCCCAGCGTCATCAGATGCCGCGGCACGCTTAAGCCCAGCAGCCGCCTGACGCCCGTGTAATACGAGCACAGCGCCAGCGCGACGGCCACGTTGGGTACCAGCACCGACAACCACAGCGGCGCCGCCGTGTTCTGTAGCCCGAACGTAAAAAACGCCAACAGCGTGAGCAAGTTGGCGCGTATGGTTTCGCGGATGCCCGCCATGCCGCTGCGAGCCAGGGACCCCAGCACGCAAAGAGAAAGGACTCCCGCCAGTGCTGCTATCAGAAGCAAATTAACGGGAGCGATCATGGGCGGCGCGCGGTAAGGCGCGAGGTCAGGTGTTGCGCGTGGACTTCACGATGGTCATGGCCGAGGCGATCATGCCGCCAACGTCGGACATGTTGGCCGGCAGGATCAGCGTGTTGCCTTCCTTGGCCACATTGGCAAACGCTTCGACATAGCGTTCTGCGACCTTCAGGTTGACGGCTTCCATGCCGCCCGGCTGACGCACGGCGTCGGCCACTTGCGTGATGGCCTTGGCGGTGGCTTCGGCAATGGCCAGCACTGCGGCAGCTTCACCTTGCGCCTGGTTGATCTGCGCCTGCTTTTCACCTTCCGAGCGGGCGATGGCGGCTTCGCGTTCACCGGTGGCGATGTTGATCTGTTCCTGGCGGCGGCCTTCGGAAGCGGCGATCAGCGCACGCTTTTCACGCTCGGCGGTGATCTGCGCCTGCATCGAACGCAAGATCTCGTTGGGCGGCGTCAAATCCTTGATCTCGTAGCGCAACACCTTCACGCCCCAGTTCAGCGCGGCCTCGTCCAACGACGCGACGATATTGCTGTTGATGGAATCACGCTCTTCGAACGTGCGGTCCAGCTCCATCTTGCCGATGACCGAACGCAAGGTCGTCTGCGCCAGCTGCGTGATGGCCGAGATGTAGTTCGACGAGCCATACGATGCACGCATCGGATCGGTCACCTGGAAGTACAGCACGCCGTCGACCTGCAGCTGCGTGTTGTCACGCGTGATGCAAACCTGGCTGGGCACGTCCAGCGGAATTTCCTTCAGCGAATGCTTGTAGGACACGCGCTCGATAAACGGAATGACAAAGCCCGCACCCGGTGACAGAACGCGGTCGAATTTGCCCAGGCGTTCGACCACCCAGGCGTGCTGCTGGGGCACGATGGCGATCGCTTTGATGACGATAAGAATCGCCAGTGCGACGACAACGAGCAGGACGATAGTGGAAGTATCGATGATCATTTGGAACTTCTCCTGGAGTGAGTGCGGAGGCGGCCTTGCTTGCCGGCAAGGGCGCCCGCCTCGGGCTGCGCGAAGCGTGGCCCGGTGTTACTGCGCCGACATTTCTACGCCGGCATTTTTTACGCCGAGATTATTGCGCCGAATCCGGCTTACCCCTTGGGGTCAGCACCAGCGTCGAGCCGCGCAATTCGGTGATGGTGTGTTCGCCCGCATGCGGCGTTTTGCCTGGGGCCAATTCCGCTTGCCAGTGCGCGCCGCGATACCAGACGCGCGCGGTGCGGTGTTCCGACCAGGCCTCGACGGTAACCGTCTGGCCGATATCCAGATTCACATCGACATTGCGGGCCGAATTGACTTCACGCTTTTTCAGGACACGCGTCTTGCGCAGGACCAGCAGGCCCAGCAGCAACACGACGCCGCAGGCCACCAGTTGCCATTCCTGGCCAATGTTCAACCACGCGGCAACGCCGCCGGCCGCCAGCCCCAGGGCCACCAGCAGCAAATAGAAAGTACCCGTCGCCAGTTCCCCGATGAGGGCCAGCGCGGCCAATCCCAACCAAATCCACATGGTGTTTAAGTCGCCTGAAAGGATGAGTCGTGAGCGGATTGTACGTATTTCCGGGACGCAACGGGAATGGCGGCGGCGGTCATGAACAATTGCACTGGATTATGATGTGCCCTGACGCGGCGGTCCCACCCGGATTTTCCGCGTCTGCCTTTTCTTCGATCAAGCATCCATGACCGCTGCAACTTCCACTGCCCTACCCGTTCTGATCCTGCACACCGGGGACCCGGACGACACGCTTAAAAGCCAGTTCGGCGGCTATGCCGAACAACTGTCGAAGGCGGCCGGCTTGGCCACGGACGACATCGAGATCGTGGCCGTGCATGAAGGCCAGCGCCCCCAGTTGCCCGCGCAATACCGCGCCGCGCTGATCACGGGCTCGCCCGCCATGGTGACGGATAAGGAACCCTGGAGCGAAGACACCGCCGCGTGGCTGCGCGACGCCGCCGCCGCAGGCTTGCCGATGTTCGGCGTGTGCTACGGCCACCAATTGCTGGCGCATGCCTTGGGCGGCAAGGTCGGCTACAACCCGTCTGGCCGCGAAGTGGGCACGCAAACGGTGGAACTGCTGCCGCAGGCCTCGGGCGACAAGCTGCTGGCCGGCCTGCCGCCGACCTTCCCCGCGCAGATGCTACATGCGCAAACTGTGCTGCAACCGCCGCCGGGCGCCGCCGTGCTGGCGCGCTCGGACCTGGACGAGCACCAGATGATCCGTATCGGCAGAAACGTGTTTTCGACCCAGTTCCACCCGGAATTCGGCCCCGACTTTGTCCGCGCCCACCTGGAGCGTTACGGCCGCCGTTACGCTGCCGAAAACCTGGATATGCCCGACCTGACGGCGAACGTGCGCGCGACCCCGGTGGCGGGCGAACTGCTGCGCCGCTTTCTGGACGCGTACGCGCCCGCCTGAACGCACGGCGCGCGCAATATCCGGAGTGCGGTGCGCGGCGGGGCTTGAGACCATGAGTCATAGCGTATTTCTCCACGCGCATGTCAGGAGTCCCTTATGAGCCCCGCCGTCGCCCCCTTGAGCAAACAGCACGCCGCCGCCGTCGAGCGTGCCTGCCGCGCGCTCGAGGCCGAGCAGCCGCCCGATCTGTCCACGCTGGCCGAGCAGGCCGGCATGAGCCGCTACCATTTCCACCGCATCTTCAAGGCCGTCACGGGCATCACGCCCAAGGCCTACGCCAGCGCCCTGCGCGCCGGGCGCGCGCGCCAACACCTGAAAGCCAGCGCCAGCGTCACCGACGCCATGTATGACGCCGGCTTCAATTCCAGCGGCCGCTTCTATGAAGCCGCGCCCGCCATCCTGGGCATGACGCCCACCGCTTTTCGCAAGAACGGCGAAGGCGTCGACATCCGTTTCGCCGTGGCGCAATGTTCATTGGGCGCGCTGCTGGTGGCGGCCAGCGACACCGGCATCTGCGAAATCGCCCTGGATGCCGATCCCGAAACCTTGGTTCGCAACTTGCAAGACCGCTTCAAGGCCGCCCGCCTGATTGGCGCGGATGCAGAATTTGAAACCTGGGTCGCCGCCGTGGTGGGCTTTGTGGAAGACCCATCGCGGGGCTTGGACCTGCCCCTGGATGTGCGCGGCACCGCATTCCAGCGCCGGGTCTGGGAAGCGCTGCGCGAGATTCCGGTAGGCGCTACCGCCACGTATACGCAAGTGGCCGAACGCATCGGACACCCGCGAGCCGTGCGCGCCGTGGCCCGCGCTTGCGCCACCAACAACATCGCGCTTGCCATCCCCTGCCACCGCGTGGTGCGCACCGATGGCTCCATGGCCGGCTACCGCTGGGGCATCGACCGCAAGCGCGAACTGATCGCGCGCGAGGCGCAGGCGGCCTGATCCTTGCGCCGAGCGCCGTCCGCCTCGGTCAGGCCGTGGTGATACTCCTTCCCGCCGTCCGCCTCGGTCAGGCGGTGGCGATACTCCTTGCCGCCGTCCGCCTCCGCCATGCCGTGGCGATACGCCTTGCCGCCGTCCGACTCGATCATGCCGTGGCGATCTCCCTTGCCACCTCCCCCAGAAACGCCTCGATTGCGGCCGCAAGCGCGAGCGGCGTTTCGTTCATGGGATAGTGGCCGGCGTTATCCAGCACCTCAACACTGGCCCGGCGATAGCGGCGCAGATAGGTTTGCGCCATCAACGCCGCACTGAAGGTTGGGTCGTGCTTGCCCACCAGGACTTTCACGGGATGGCGTCCGTCGATAGCCTCAGTGAAATCCGTATCGGCCCACGCGTGCAGGTAAGCAGCGAAGGCGTCGGGGATTGAGCACGCCACTGAATACGCCGCCTTCCATTCGACCCACTGCGCGGGCAAACGGCCACCGGTGCTGCGGTCAATGATGGTCTGGCGAAGCTCGGCGCGCGTTGCGGCCGCCTCCAGCATCTGACGCGTCGCCGCGTCGTACCGGATACCGCCGCAAGGCACGGGCGCAATCGCCACCAGTGCGCGTACCCGCTCGGGCGCCAAGGTGGCGATACGCTCGATTGCCATGCCGCCCATGGAATGCCCGATCAGGCTGAAGGTCTCGAATCCGAGTTTGTCTGCAAGCGCCAGCGCATCGGCAGCGATTTCGTCGATGGTGTACGCCCCCGATTCGTCGCGCCTGCCGCCGTAACCGCGGTAGTTCATGAACACGTAGCGATAGGCGTCGCGGGACAGCCACGGTTCGATCAGCTCGAACGCATGCGCGTCGCCAAACCAGCCATGCAAAACAAGAACAGCGTGGGGGCCATTACCCACGGAATGAAAAGTGCCGGGCATCCTGCCTCCGATGCGGATGAAACGTCGCCGGCATCCGGCGACACGTGGCAGGGATCGTATGCCGGCCCTACATGGCCCGCCTTCGTTATCGGGTCATTCTCTGTAGAATTCGGGCCATGCGAAATACCCTGGTCGATCCGTTTGAAGACATTCCGCGCGCGGTGGTCGTAACCGCGAACGACTATGCGGCCGGGTCGACGTTTCCCGTGCACGCGCACCGGCGGGGCCAGTTCGCGTTTGCCTCGCGCGGCACCATCAGCGTCGCCACGCCAGCGGGCCGGTGGCTCGTGCCCCCGCAGCGGGCGTGCTGGGTGCCTGCCGGCGCCACGCACGAAATGACCATGTCGGGCCGGGTCACCATGCTTAACGCCTTCGTATCGCAACGCGAAGCCGATGCCGCCCGGATGCCGGACCATTGTTGCGTCTACGCCGTGTCCGCCTTGCTCAAGCAGCTATTGCAGGACGCAGTCGACCTGCCTGCGCTGTACGACACCCAAGGCCGCGCGGGCAAGCTGATGGCGATGCTGGTGGCGGAAATTGCTTTTATGCCCCGCCTGTCGCTGCATGCCCCTCTGCCGCAAGACCCGCGGCTGGTGCGCGCATGCCAGCAAGTGTTCGATACGCCCTCGATTTCGGTCGGACTCGACGTCATGGCCAGGCAGGCGGGCATGAGCCGTCGCACCTTTACCCGCTTGTTCCGCGCACAAACCGGCGCGAGTTTTGCCGATTGGCGCCAGCAAGTCTGCCTGCTTGCCGCCATCGAACGTTTGAGCCAAGGTCAGCCCGTCACCCGCGTTGCACTGGATCTGGGTTACGCCAGCCCGAGCGCGTTCGCGTCTGCGTTCCGCCGGGCGCTTGGGCAAACGCCGACCCATTACCTGGAAGCGCGCCGGGCGGCGTGACATCGCCCCTGCCCCCGCGCCCTTGCACCCTTGCACCCTTGCGCCCTTGCACTCTTGTGCCCTTGTACCCTTGCACTCTTGTGCCCTTGTGCACTTGTGCACTTGTGCACTTGCGCACTCATCCCCTTGCCCTCACACCCTCGCATCCGCATAGAAAAAAAGCCCCGCATCCTTTCAGATGCGGGGCTTTTTACTAGCGAGTCAGCCGCTTACTTGGCCAGACGCTGCCACGTTTCGACAACGGTATCCGGGTTGAGCGACATCGACAGGATGCCCTCGTCCTTCAGCCATTGCGCGAAGTCCGGGTGATCGCTGGGGCCTTGGCCGCAGATACCCACGTACTTGTTGGCGGCCAGGCAAGCCTTGATCGCGCGGCGCAGCATGAACTTCACGGCTTCGTCGCGTTCGTCGAAGTCGGCAGCCAAGAGCTCCATGCCCGAGTCGCGGTCCAGGCCCAGCGTGAGCTGGGTCATGTCGTTCGAACCGATCGAGAAGCCGTCGAAGAATTGCAGGAATTCGTCGGCCAAGATGGCGTTGGACGGCACTTCGCACATCATGATCAGCTTCAGGCCGTTTTCGCCACGCGCCAGACCGTGCTTGGCCAGCAGGTTCACAACCTTTTCGGCCTGACCCACCGTGCGCACGAACGGCACCATGATTTCAACGTTGGTCAGGCCCATGTCGTCGCGGACCTTCTTCAGCGCTTCGCATTCCATGCGGAAGCACTCGGCGAAGTCTTCAGCGATGTAGCGCGACGCGCCGCGGAAGCCCAGCATGGGGTTCTCTTCCTCGGGCTCGTAGCGCGAACCGCCCACCAGCTTGCGGTACTCGTTGGACTTGAAGTCCGACATGCGCACGATGACCGGCTTCGGGTAGAACGCGGCGGCAATCGTCGCCACGCCTTCCGCCATCTTCTCGACGAAGAATGCGCGCGGGCTGGCGTGCCCGCGAGCGGCCGATTCCACGGCCTTCTTCAGCTCGCCGTCCACGTTCGGGTAGTCCAGGACTGCCTTCGGGTGGATGCCGATGTTGTTGTTGATGATGAATTCCAGACGCGCCAGGCCCACGCCGCTGTTGGGGATCTGCGCGAAGTCGAACGCCAGTTGGGGGTTGCCCACGTTCATCATGATCTTCAGATCGATGGCGGGCATTTCGCCGCGGCGCACTTCTTCCACTTCGGTTTCGATCAAGCCGTCATAGATGCGGCCTTCGTCGCCTTCCGCGCAAGACACGGTCACGGCCTGGCCTTCCTTCAGCAGGTCAGTCGCGTTACCGCAACCCACCACAGCCGGAATGCCCAGTTCGCGCGCGATGATCGCGGCGTGGCACGTACGGCCGCCACGGTTCGTCACGATGGCCGCGGCACGCTTCATCACGGGTTCCCAGTTGGGGTCCGTCATGTCGGTGACCAGCACGTCGCCCGGCTGGACCTTGTCCATGTCGGAGATGTCGCCCACGACGCGGACGGGGCCGGCGCCGATCTTCTGGCCGATTGCGCGGCCCGTAATCAGGACCTGGCCGGTGGCCTTCAGGCGGTAGCGCTGCTGCACGTCGTTCACGCCCTGCTGCGACTTCACCGTTTCCGGACGCGCTTGCAGGATGTAGATCTTGCCGTCGACGCCGTCGCGGCCCCACTCGATGTCCATCGGGCGCTTGTAGTGCTGTTCGATGATGACGGCGTAGCGGGCCAGTTCATTGACCTCGTCGTCGGTCAGCGAGTAGCGGTTGCGCTCGGACACGGGCACGTCAACGGTACGCACGGCGCGGCCTTCCGGACGCTCCGGGTCGAATTCCATCTTGATCAGCTTGGAGCCAATGCGGCGGCCAACGATCGGGAACTTGCCTTGAGCCAGCGTGGGCTTGAAGACGTAGAACTCGTCGGGGTTGACGGCGCCTTGCACAACGGTTTCGCCCAGGCCGTAGGACGACGTGATGAACACGACGTCTTCAAAACCCGATTCGGTGTCGATGGTGAACATGACGCCGGCGCTGCCCTTGTCGGAACGCACCATGCGCTGAATGCCGGCCGACAGGGCGACATCGGCGTGGGCGTAGCCCTTGTGCACGCGATAGGAAATGGCGCGGTCGTTGTACAGCGACGCGAACACGTGGCGGATCTTGTCCAGCACGTCATCGATGCCAACGACGTTCAGGAAGGTTTCCTGCTGGCCGGCGAACGAGGCGTCGGGCAGGTCTTCTGCGGTGGCGGAGGAGCGCACGGCAAACGAGCCCTTGCCATCAGCGTCGAGCTTGGCAAAGGCTTCGCGGATTTGTGCTTCGAATTCAGCCGAGAACGGCGCTTCGACGATCCATTGGCGGATCTGCGCGCCGGCGTTGGCCAGCTCGCGCACGTCTTCGGGGTTCAACGTGGTCAGGCGTTCAGCAATGCGCTGGTCCAGGCCCGAGGCTTTCAGGAAATCACGGAAAGCGTCGGCGGTCGTGGCAAAGCCGCCCGGAACGCGGACACCCGCGCCGGACAGCTGGCTGATCATTTCGCCTAGTGATGCGTTCTTGCCTCCTACCGAGTCCACGTCCGTCATGCGGAGCTGCTCGAACAAAACAACATACGACATTGAAGTCACCTTTTACAATGGAATGAAAGCGAGTTAGGTCAAAGCATGAATCAAGCACAAAACACTGCTTTTTCAGACGCTGACCAAACTGGCCTTGGACCGCCCTTGGGGTGACTTATAGGGGCCTGATTGTACTCGGTGGAGTACCCTCGGCTATCTGACTGGTTGGAATTTTTTACACATGACATCTACCCCGATCGTACGCACGGTATACATCGTTTCCGACAGTACCGGCATCACCGCTGAAACGTTCAGCCAGTCGGTGCTTTCCCAGTTCGAAGAGGTCGATTTCAAGCCGATCCGCCTGCCTTTTGTCGACACGCTCGAAAAAGCCGCCGAAGTCGCCATGCGCATCGACCGCAGCGCCCTGGAAGCCGGCGTGCCGCCCATTGTGTTCAGCACCCTGGTCAACCCCGAAATCCTGGCCCGCGTTCGCCAGGCGAACGGCATTTTCATGGACCTGTTTGGCACCTTCGTCAGCCATATCGAACAGGCGCTGGGTTTGAAGTCCAGCCACTCCATTGGCCGCTCGCACATGCAGGCCAATTCAGAAAAGTACCGCAATCGTATCGACGCCATCAACTTCAGCCTGGCGCACGATGACGGGCAGTTCGTGAACCAGCTGGACCAGGCCGACGTCATCCTGGTGGGCGTGTCCCGTTGCGGCAAGACGCCAACCAGCCTGTACCTGGCCATGCAGTACGCCATCAAGGCGGCCAACTTCCCGCTGACGCCTGACGATTTCGAGCGCGGCACCCTGCCCTCGACCATCGCCCCGCATCGGGCCAAGCTGTTTGGCCTGTCCATCCAACCCGAGCGCCTGGCTGAAGTGCGCAACGAACGCCGCCCCAACAGCCGCTACTCGCAACTGGAACAGTGCCGCTATGAAGTGGCCGAAGCAGAACGCATGATGCGCCGCGAAGGCATTTCCTGGCTGTCCAGCACCACGAAGTCCATCGAAGAAATCGCGACGACGGTGCTGCAGGAAGTGGGCCTGGATCGGGGCTAAAAAAAACCAGGGCGCATAAAAGCCAGGGCGCATCATGGATGCGCCCTGGCTGTTTTCGGGTGAAGGAAACGCGGCCGAATTACAGGCCCGGCGCGCGCTCGGGGCTTGCTGCGCCCCAATAGCGCAGCCCGCGCATTTCGTTTTCGGCCACTTCCGCCGGGTCGACCAGTTGCATCGACAATTTTCCGACTGCGCCCGTGGCGCCATACACTTCGGCCATCACCCGCACGTAACGCGTTTGGCCGGGGTCGAGCATGAAGCTCACGCCGTCGCCCGTCCAGTACAGGTTGGTGACCACGTAGCTGCCTGCAGGCCGATCCACAAAGAAAAAGCTGCCCGGCTTATTGCGGCCAACGACGACATTGTTGACGCGCAGTTTTTGCTGTGCGGCAGCCAGATTGGTCGGCTGGGGCTGATAGAAATAGATCCGTCCCTTGCCCTCGGCAATCGGGGGAAGCTGGCCATGCAGCGCGTCGTACTTCGGACCAGCGCACCCTGCCAATACCACTGCAATGGCGGCCGCCGCCACCCCTTTCAACCACGATTTCATTGACGCATCTCCACGGGCAGCGTAACGGGGCGGGAAAGCGGCATGAATGCGCTTTCGCCTGGCAGATAAAAGCCCAGCAGCTTGCCAGACGACGCGACCAGATACGCTTCGCCCTGGCGGCGGGTTTGAATGGTGAACAAGCCATTCATCGAGCGGTAGACATCGCCTTGCGGCAACGCGCCGACACGGCGCCATTGCGACCCCGACGGCAACGTCACGCTGCTGTCATTCGGCAATGCCGCGATGACGACTCGGGACAATTGAATGCTGTAGACCGGGTCTGCGGCGGCCACGGGAACCATGCCGACTTTCTGCGTGCTGACCGACATGCATGCGCTCAACGCCAGCATGCTCGACGTCAACAGCAGCGCCCGGCCCGCACGCGTCCAACCCTGGAATTTGTGAAACGGCGATGACGCCATAGCCACCTCGGGAATTTCAAAGCGTGAAGTATATGAGTGCGACCGAATTTTACAAAACGTGCAACATCAATAGCGCAGCTTTTCCCGGTCGCGATGCCCCGCGCCCCAGTACTTCAAATCCGCCAATGATTGCGTAGCCACGTCGGCCGACGCTTCCGGGCGCAACACCTGCTTGCCGCCCTCGATGTCGACACGCACATACCTCGTCTGGCCAGCAGGCAGATCCAATTTAATCCCGGCATCTGGGTCCTTGCGATCCGGCGCCAAGGTCAAGGTGGTCACGCCAGCTGGCCGGTCCACGAAGAAAAACCGGCCGGCCTTCGAGCGACCGACTTTGCGGCCATTGACCATAATGGCTGGCTGCGCGACATCCTTGGCGTTGGCGAGCTGATAGACATAGATGCGGCCCAACCCTGGCTCAATGTCGGGAATCTGCGATGACACGTCCGCATAACGCGGCCCCGCGCATCCGGCCAACAGCAACACCGCACCTGCCATGGCAAGCGCCAACCTGAACATTGTTTTCATTGATCTCCCCTGGGATTCGCGGCATGGGTGAACCGGTGTCATGCCCGCGCAACGCGCGAGTATAAACGGGGTCAGTCAAGAAATTGGGGAATGTAAGGAAATGAACAGATCAGCGCGCCGCGCCAGACAGGGCCTGGCGGCGTTGTTCGAACAGGCAGATCGCGGCGGCCGCGCCCACGTTCAGCGATTCGACGGCAGCCATGTCGTGCGGGATGCACACCTTGAGACGCGCGGCGGCCAGCAAGGCCGGGTCCACGCCCTGACCTTCGTGCCCGAAGACCCAGGCGCAACTCGGCGGCAAGCGGCCTTGGTACAAGTCTTGCGCGCCCTCCAGCGCGGTGGCGACCAGCGGCACGCGCAGGCTTGGCAACAGCGCTTGAAGGTCGACGTGCTCGTGGATGGCCAGCGCAAAGTGCGCACCCTGCCCGCTGCGCAACACTTTGGGAGACCAGGCGGCGGCGGTGCCGGTAGCCAGGAACACGCGTTTAACGCCAGCCGCCGCGCAGGTGCGCAGCAAGGTGCCGACGTTGCCCGGGTCTTGAATGCGGTCGAACAACACGCAATTCTCGTCGACCTCTGCGGGCAATTCCATCGCAGGAGGCGTGACCAAAAACGCCACGCCCTGCCCGCTTTCCACGCTGGCCAGTGATTGCATCAGCCGCGCGTCCAGTGCCAGGCAGCGCGCGTCCGGCACTGCGGCAGCAAGCGCTGCGATATCAGGCTGAGACAAGCGATCAATATCAAAGACGGCCTGATCCGGCGCGCCATGGTGTTGCAACCAGGCCTGGCACAGGTGCACCCCGTCCAGCAGCACGGGCGCACCGCGCTTGCCCGCCGTGCTGGCCAGCTTGGCCAGCGCCTTGACCGCGGGATTGTCGCGGGAACTGATGTGCTTCATGGGGTCAGGCCGAACGCCTTGATGGGCGCAAAGCTGCGCCGATGTTCCGCGCAGGGGCCGTGTTCGCGCAGCAGTTGCAGATGCAGCGCCGTGCCGTAGCCCTTGTGCTGATCGAACGCGTACTGAGGATATAGGGCGTGCAGGCGCACCAGATCGGCGTCGCGCGCCGTCTTGGCCAGAATTGAAGCGGCGGAAATCGCCGGCACGAGCGCGTCGCCCTTGATGACCGTCTGCACGGTGCATGTAAGTTTGGGCGCCTGATTGCCGTCCACCAGCGCCAACTGCGCGGGCGTGGACAGGCCTTGCACGGCCCGCTGCATCGCCAGCATGGTGGCGCGCAGGATGTTCAGCGTGTCGATTTCATCCACGCTGGCGCTGGCAATACACCAGGCCAACGCGTGTTCCTTGATTTGTACCGCCAACGCTTCGCGCGTGGCGGCCTTCAGCACTTTCGAATCGGCCAGGCCGTCGATGGGGCGATCAGGGTGCAGGATGACGGCCGCCGCATAAACCGCGCCCGCCAACGGTCCCCTGCCCGCCTCGTCCACACCCGCCGTGATCAAGGCGGGCTGAATCGGGGCCGCGAACAGATCAGGCTGCTCCACCTGCCACCTCCAGAATCGCCTGGGCAGCCAGCGCCGGCGTATCGCGCAACAGCTCCTGGTGCATGGCGGTAAAGCGCGCTTCGACGCGCGCAATCAGCGCATCATCGGTCAACGACGCCCACGTGGCTTCGGCAAGCTTTTCGGGGGTGGCGTCGTCTTGCAGCAATTCAGGCACCGCGAAATCGCGCAACAGCACGTTGGGCAGACCCACCCAAGGCAGATACGGCCGCTGCTGTCCGGACTTCCAGGTCATGATGCGGCGCATCCAGGGCGACAACACGTACGAGATCACCATGGGGCGCTTGTACAGCGCGGTCTCGAGCGTGGCCGTGCCGCTGGCCACCAGTACCGCGTTGGCCGCTTCCATCACAGACCACGCCACGGGCGCCTTGCGGTCACCGCCCGCACCATGCAGATCTTCTGCGGTGATGCAGCGCAAACCCGGCACGGGATACTGCGCCAGCAGGGCCTGGAATTCCGCACGCCGCTGGTCATTGACCATCGGCACCACGCATTGCAGCGCCGGATCTTTCTTCAGCAGCAATTGCGCCGCTTGCAGGAAGCGCGGCGCCAACAGCCGGATCTCGGACGAACGGCTGCCCGGCAGAATCGCCAGCACGCGCGCATTCTGGTCGATGCCCAGCCGCTCGCGCGCCGCCGCGCGATCGGGCTCCATGGGAATGGCGCCCGCCAGCGGATGACCCACATACGTGACCGGGATGCCTTCCTTGCGGTAGATCTCTTCCTCGAACGGAAACAGCACAAGCATGTGCGACACCGATTCGCGGATCTTATGAATGCGTTCGTAACGCCAGGCCCAGATGGAGGGGCCGACGAAATGCACCGTCGGCGTACCCGCCAGGCGCAGTTGATGTTCCAAGCGCAGATTGAAGTCGGGCGCATCGATGCCGACGAAGACGGCTGGCGGCTCGGCCAGCCAGCGGCGCTTGACGTCGCGATACGTGCTCAGCAGGCTGGGCAGGCGCTTCAAGGCATCGACATAGCCGAACACCGTCAGCGCATGCATGGGATGCCAGGTGTCGAACTCGCGTGCCTGCATCTGGGGGCCGCCGATACCTTCACAGCGCACACCGGCGTCGCGCGCTTGCAAACCGGCAATGATGCGACCGGCCAGCAAGTCGCCCGAAGGCTCGCCGGCCACCATGCCGATCCGCGTGTTCATGGACGAATGATGCCGCGCGACGCGACGTCGAGGAAATCGAGCAGCGTTTGCAGATGCTCGGCGGCCTCGGGGATTTCTTGCTGGCGCTTGCGCAATTCAGCGCGCGCCGCATCCAGCGGCAAGCCACGGCGGAAGATGATCTTGTAGGCTTCACGCAGCGCCGAGATCATCACCGGGGTAAAGCCACGGCGCTTCAGGCCTTCGACGTTGACGCCCACCGGGCGGCACGGGTTGCCGGCCGCCAGCACGAACGGCGGCGAATCTTGCATGAGCGAGCTGTTGCCGCCCGTCATGGAGTGCGCGCCCACGCGCGAAAACTGGTGCACGCCGGTCAGGCCACCGATGATGGCCCAGTCGCCCACGTGAACGTGGCCGCCCAGTTGCACCGAATTGGCCAGAATCGTGTGGCTGCCGATATGGCAGTCATGCGCGACGTGTACATAGGCCATGATCCAGTTGTCATTGCCTATCGTCGTCTCGCCACCATCCTGCACCGTGCCGGTATTCAGCGTGACAAACTCACGCACCGTGTTGCCGTCGCCGATCGTCAGACGCGTCTTCTCGCCCGCGTACTTCTTGTCTTGCGGCATGCCGCCGATCGAGCAATAGCGGTAGAAGCGGTTATTGCGACCGATGGTCGTGACGCCGTCCACCATGCAGTACGGGCCGATTTCGGTGCCCGCGCCGATGGTCACGTCCGGCCCAACCACCGCGAAGGGTCCGATCACGGCACTCGGGTCAATATTTGCCGCCGGATTAACGACAGCGGTGGGATGGATGTTTCCTGCCATTTACTCTTCCAGGCTGCGAATCGCGCACATCAGTTTGGCGGACGCCACTTCTTGTCCGTCGACGGTTGCGCGCGCGGCGTATTTACAGATGCTGCGGCTCAAGCGTTCGGCTTCAACTTCAATGCGCAACTGGTCACCCGGCACGACGGGGCGGCGGAAACGCGCGCCATCGACACCGACCAGGTAGTACGCGGTCTTGGAGCTATCGCACTTCAGGCCGCCGTTTTCGTCCGTGAACGAGAACAGCGCCGAGGCCTGGGCCATGGCTTCCACGATGAGCACGCCCGGCATCACCGGATGGTGAGGAAAGTGACCGTTGAAAAACGGTTCGTTGATCGAGACGTTCTTGATGGCCACGATGGATTTACCGGGCACCATTTCAACGACGCGATCAATCAGCAGCATCGGGTAACGATGCGGCAGCCTCTCCATGATCCCCTTGATGTCGAGTTCCATTTTTCTATGCTTTCCTGCGAAATGAAATAATTTTGGCGCGTGCACGCCACGGCGGCAAACGCGCCTTAGTCTTTTTCCAGCGTGCGCACGCGGCGGCGCAGTTGCGCCAACTGTTGTATCACGGCGGCGTTGCGCTGCCATTCGCCATGCTCCGCATACGGGAACACCCCGGTATAGCGGCCAGGTTTCGAAATGCTGGACGTCACCGCAGTGCCGCCCGAAATATGCACGTCGTCGCCCAGGGTCAAATGGCCTGACAGCATCGCGGCGCCACCAATGGTGCAGCGTTCGCCGATGGTCGTCGAACCCGCGATGCCGACACATGCCGCTACTGCGGTATGCGCGCCGATGCGCACGTTGTGCGCCACCATGATCTGGTTGTCGAGCTTCACGCCGTCAGACACCACGGTGTCATCCAGCGCGCCTCGGTCGATGGTTGTGTTGGCGCCGATTTCGACGTCATCGCCCACCGTCACACCCCCCAGCTGGGGAATCTTGCCCCAGGCGCCCTTGCCCAGCGTCGGGTCCGGCGCAAAGCCAAAACCGTCAGCACCCAGCACGGCGCCACTGTGGATGATGGCTCGCGCGCCCACTTTCACGCCTTCATAAAGCGTGACGTGTGCGTGCAAACGGCTGCCCGGCCCGATGGACGAGCCCACGCCAACGACGCAACCCGGCCCCAGGACGGTATCCCGGCCGATGCGCGCACCCGCTTCCACCACGCAATTGGGGCCAATACGCACGCCCTCTTCGAGGGTGGCGTCCGGCGCAATCACGGCGGAAGGATGCGTGGACCCAGGCAGCACGGGCCGGCGCGCAGCGTCGAACCATTGCGCCACACGGGCGTAAAGCAGATAGGGATGTTTGCAGACGACCAGCGCGAACGGCGGCCGGGTGGCCCCGGGCGCTTCCAGGGCCTCGGCCACGTCGGCCGAGACGATGACCGCCCCTGCCTGCGTCGCGCCGAGTTGGCTCTGGTAGCGGGGGTTGGCCAGGAAAGTGATTTCCTGAGGCCCCGCCGAAGACAGCGTCCCGACGCCGCAGACCTTGAAGGGCTCCGACGCGGGCGCCGCGCTGATACGCCAGTCCATACCCTGGGTGTTGGCGGCGCTCAACAGTGCTTCGAGTGTGGGCGCGCGGGCAAGATCCAGTAAAACCGGCATAACGTCGCGGGTACTGCTTACTTGCCCAGGCTCTGAATCACCTTGTCGGTGATGTCGATGCGCGGATTGACCGTCACGGCGTCCTGAATGATCAGGTCGTAGCTTTCTTGCTCGGCGATGCGCTTGATGGCTTCGTTAGCCTTCGTGACGATGCCCGAGAACTCTTCGTTGCGGCGGCGGTTGAAGTCTTCCTGGAATTCACGACGCTTGCGTTGCAGGTCGGTATCCAGATTGGACAACTCGCGCTGGCGCTTCACGCGATCCGATTCCGACAGAACGGGTGCGTCCTTGTCGAATTTTTCGGCTTGCGAACGCAGGCTGTTATTCAGGCGTTGAAGTTCATCGTCGCGCTTCTTGAATTCGGCTTCGATCTTGCTTTGCGCCGTCTTCGCCGGACCGGATTCACGCAGAATCCGCTCGGTATTGACGAAGCCGATCTTGGTGTTTTGAGCCTGCGCGGGAATCGCAGCAGCCGAACCGAGAATGAGCGCACCCACCAGGGCAATGGAGCCGCCCAGCTTGCCACGGCGCTTGGCGCGCGGCGTATTCGATGATTTAAGTGCGAAATCAGACATCATGAAAATCTCACCTTCCAGTAAGGCAAAGCCAAAGTGTGTATTGTGCCACTAAATAGCAAGGGAGCCGGGCCAGGGGGCCCCTCCCTTGTTTTCAAGCGTAACGGTGCTTAGAAACCGGTCCCGATCTGGAACTGGAAGCTTTGCTTGTCGTCGCCAGCCTTGGAATTAAGCGGACGAGCATACGACAACTGCAACGGACCCATCGGCGACTGCCACGACAGGCCGATACCGGCCGAGAAACGCCAGCCGCAAGGATCTTCCACTTCGCTGCCCGCCTTGCCGGCCGAGCAACCCAGATCCGACGAAACCTGGCCCGCGTCGCTGAAGATGAACCAGCGCAGCGTGCGGTCTTTCGACGCGCCCGGGAACGGCAGATACAACTGCGCGTTGGCGATGATACGGCGCGTGCCGCCCAGGTAGTCGCCCGTCTTGGTATCACGCGGACCCAGCGACGAACCTTCGTAACCGCGGACGGTGCCGATACCGCCGGCATACACGTTCTTGATGACCGGGTAGTCCTTGCCACCGTAGCTCTTGCCCCAATCCGCCATGCCGTTCAGGGCCAGCGTGTAGGAGCCGCCGAGCGGCACAAAATACTGTTGCTGCGCGGTGAGCAGCGTGTACTTCAGGTCGACCGTGGACACGTCGGCCTTCAGGCGGGTGTACGAACCCTTCGTCGGCGCCAGTGCGCTGTCACGGGTGTCGTTGGACCAGCCGGTGTTGAAGATCAGCGAATTCGTCGAATCGCCGTAGTCCTTCACGAACTTGTCGTAGGCGGCAGGCGAGTTGTCGAACAGATCGATCTGGTTGTGCTCGAGGTTCGCGCCCATGAAAATCCGGTCGTATTCCGAAATCGGAATGCCGAAGTTCATGCCCAGGCCGATTGCCTTGACGCGGTAATCACCGTCGTTGTTGTTCCAGGGTTCGGTCACGCGGTAGTACGCAGACGTCGTGCGGCTGATGCCGTCCTTGGTCCAGTACGGATCGGTGTGCGACAGCACAACCGCGCGGTTCGTCTTGCTGGTGTTCAATTGCAGCGTCAGGTTCGTGCCGCTGCCGAAGACGTTGTCTTCGCTGATACCGGCCGACAGAATCGCCTTTTCAGACGAGCCGTAACCCACACCCAGGTTGATCATGCCGGTGGGCTTTTCTTTCACGTCGACGTTCACGTCGACCTGGTCGGGCGAGCCCGGAACCGGATCGGTCTTGACATTGACGTCGCTGAAGTAGCCCAGGCGATCCACGCGGTCGCGCGAGGTCTTGATGTCTTTGGCGTCGTACCAGGCGGCTTCCTGCTGGCGCATTTCGCGGCGCACGACTTCGTCGCGCGTGCGGGTGTTGCCGCCAATCTGAATGCGGCGCACGTACACACGGCGGCTCGGGTCGACGTAGAACGTCAGGTCGGCTTCGTGCTTGGCGCGGTCCAGCTGCGGGTTCGGGTTCACGTTGGCGAACGCGTAGCCCAGTTCACCCAGGTAGTCGGTGATGGCCTTGGCCGAATCGTTCGCCTTGGCGGCCGAGAACGTTTCGTCCGGCTTGACCTGCACCAGCGCGTTGATCTCCTTGTCCAGACCCAGCAGATTGCCGGCCAGCTTCACGCTGCGGACCTTGTACGGTTCGCCTTCGTGAACGGTGATCGTGATGTTGATGTCTTTGCGGTCAGGCGAGATCGTGACTTGCGGCGGCTCAACCGTGAATTCCAGGTAGCCCTTGTCCAGATAGAACGAGCGCAGGCGTTCCAGATCGCCCTCGAGCTTTTCGCGCGAGTACTTGTCGGTATCGGTGTACCAGGTCAGCCAGCCCGGCGTGGTGAGCTTGAACTCGTCCAGCAGATCGCTTTCCGAGAAGGCCTTGTTGCCCACGAAGCGAATTTGCTGAATGCGCGCCACCGAGCCTTCGAACACGTCGAAGCTCACGCCCACGCGGTTACGCGGCAGCGGGGTTACGGTGGAGGTCACTTCAACGCCGTACTTGCCCTTGGACAGATACTGCTGCTTCAGTTCGTATTCCGCGCGTTCAAGCATGGAACGGTCGAAGATGCGGCCCTCGGCAAACCCCACCTGGCCCAGCGAGGTGGTGATGGCCTTGGAGTCGAACTCGCGCATGCCGTTGAAGTTGACGGAGGCGATCGTCGGGCGTTCTTGCACCACGACGACCACGACGTTGTTGTCCGTCTGGATCTGCACGTCGGTGAAAAAGCCCGTGCCGTACAGGCGGCGAATTGCTTCGGTGGCTTCTTCTTCGGTGAATTTCTCGCCCACCTTGACGGGGAGATAACCAAACACCGTGCCGGCGTCAGTCCGTTGAATACCCTCTACGCGGATATCCCGCACGACAAAAGGGTCGAAGGCTTGGGCCATGGCCGGCAGCAATAAGGCGGCGATGAGACCCGGCAGTACACCCTTTTTGTGATGAAACATCCGGCGAAAAGACATCCTTGAGTATCCTCGGTCGTGCAAATGGCGGGGGATTTTATGCTAAATCGCGCTTAAGTGAATAAGCGCGTGAAATCGTTAAACAGCGCAAGGCCCATCAGGCCGGCTAATAAACCAATGCCAGCGCGCTGTCCGATGTCGATCCACTTGGCTGGCGGCGGGCTGCCCCGCACAATTTCGACGAGATAGTACAGCAGATGGCCGCCATCCAGCATAGGTATGGGAAGCAAATTTAGTACGCCCAGGCTGATACTGATCAACGCGATATAGGCGATGTACGCAACAATCCCGATTCGGGCGGTCTGTCCGGCGTAGTCGGCGATGGTGACGGGCCCACTGACGTTGCGCCAGGAAACATCGCCCGTGACCATGCGGCCCATCATGCGCAGCGAGAACCAGGCCGTGTCCCAGGTGCGGACTGCGCCGCGCCAGACGCTTTCGAACAAGCCGTAGCGCACGGTGACCATGGGGATGTCGCCACCCAGCTGGACGCCAAGCCGGCCCACTTCCTGGCCGTTGACCGTCTCTGGGCGGGGCGTGACATTCAGCGAGATTTGGGCGCCGTCGCGCACCAGGGTCAGCGCCAGCGTCTTGCCTGCGCTTTCTTGAATCTGTTTGACGAGACCGCCCGTGTCCGGCGTGGGCTTGCCATCCACCGAGACGATCAGATCGCCCGTGCGCAACCCGGCGGCCTGCCCTTCCCCGCCATCAATGACGGCGCGCACGGCAGGCTTGGGTTGGGCCAGGCGGATGCCGGCTGCGGCAAGCGGGTCGCCCGTGGACGGGTCCATGGCGTTCGCAGGCAGGTTCAGTTCACGCTGCTGGACAGCTCCGGAAGGCGTGCTGACTTCAATCAGCGCGCGGCCACCGGTGGCCATGACGTCCATCAGGCGCCAGCGGGCGTCGGACCACGACCCGACTTCCTGGCCGTCGATGGCCAGGATGCGATCGCCCAGCAGCAGACCGGCGTGCGCCGCCGGGGTTTCGGCCGCGGGCTGCGCGACGATCGCTTGCGGCTCTTCGGTGCCGGCCATGTTCAGACCCGCATACAGGAAGACGGCAAGGATCAGATTGAAGATGGGGCCGGCAGCGACAATCGCGATGCGCTTGCCGACGGATTTGTTGTTAAAGGCGCCGGCCGCCTCGGATGGGCTGGCGCCCGCAGGCGCTTCGTCCTGCATCTTGACGTAGCCGCCCAGCGGCAACGCAGACACGGCCCATTCCGTGCCGTGGCGGTCGGTGCGGCGCAGGATGACCTTGCCAAAGCCCACAGAGAACCGCAGCACCTTCACGCCGCACAGGCGCGCCACCCAGTAATGTCCGAGCTCATGAAAAATGATCAGGGAGCCAAGCGCAACGGCAAAGGCCAACAGGGTGAAAAGCATCGGGATCGGAATCTAGGGAATCAGAAGCAAGCGCGGCCAGCCATCAGGCCAGCCCCAGGTTACCTGCGAAGATGCGCGCCTCTGCATCCAGCGCGAGCACATCGTCAAGACTGCTGAGCGTAACAGATGCTTGCCGCGCCTGCCACTCAAGAGAGGCCTCGATCACGCGCGGAATCCAGGTGTACGCCAACCGGCCGCCCAAAAACGCGTCGACGGCGATCTCGTTGGCCGCGTTGAGCGCCACGCAAGCGCTCTGCCCCGCCCGCAAGGCGGCGAACGACAGCGCCAGGCAGGGAAACCGGGCGAGATCCGGCTTTTCGAAGTCCAGGCGGCCCAGGCGCGTCAGATCCAGCGGTCCGACCCCGCTTTCCAGCCGCTCAGGGAACCCCAGCCCGTAAGCAATGGGGGTCCGCATATCCGGCTGGCCCAGCTGCGCCAGGACCGAGCCGTCGTCGTATTCGACCATGGAATGCACCACGCTTTGCGGGTGCACCACGACCTCGATGCGGTCGGCAGGCATGGCGAACAGCCAGTGCGCCTCGATCACTTCCAGGCCCTTGTTGAGCATGGTCGCCGAGTCCACCGAAATCTTGCGGCCCATGCTCCAGTTGGGATGGGCGCAAGCTTGGGCTGGCGTTACGTCGTGCAGGTCTTCCAGGTCGCGTCCGCGGAACGGGCCGCCAGAGGCTGTCAGCAACAGCCGGCGCACACCCGGCGCGGGCGCGTCGGGCGCCTGCGCCCGCCCGCCATGGGGCAGGCACTGAAAAATGGCGTTGTGCTCGCTGTCGATCGGCAATAGTTCGGCGCCGTTATCGCGGATGGCCTGCATGAACAGCGAGCCCGCCGCGACCAGCGCTTCTTTATTGGCCAGCAGCACGCGCTTGCCGCTGCGTGCGGCCGCCAGCGCGGCGGGCAGCCCGGCTGCGCCAACAATCGCCGCCATCACGGAATCACAGTGCGGATCGGCGGCCGTGTCGGCCAAGGCCTGCGCGCCCACGCGGATTTCGGGCATGGGCTGCCCGCCTGCCCACGCGGCGGTAAATTTTTTGCGGGCGGCCTCATCGGGGACCACCACCACAGCGGCTCGGCAGGCCTGCGCCTGCTCGGCCAAACGCTCCATCCGGCTGTAAGCGGACAGCGCATAAACCGCCAGCCGATCAGGGTGGCGGGCAATCACATCCAGCGTGCTTTCACCGATCGACCCCGTCGATCCCAGCACGACGACGCGTTGAAAAGCCCTCAAAACAACACTCCAGACAAAAGTAGCGCGAACGGCGCAACCGGAAGAATCGCGTCGATGCGGTCATAGACCCCGCCATGACCCGGCAGCAGCGTGCTGGAGTCTTTGCGGCCCGCGCGTCGCTTGAGCAGCGATTCGAACAGGTCACCCACAATAGACACAACACCCAGCAACGCGGCGATCGGCAGCGCCAACCAGAAGCTCCAGCGTTCGACCAAAGCGTGGCCGAAAGATCCCGCCCACAAGCTCGACAGGCCGATCCAGACCACTGCGCCCAGCACACCGGCAATGGCGCCTTCGATGGTCTTGCCCGGGCTGACTCGCGGAGCCAGTTTACGCTTGCCGAACGCGCGGCCGGCAAAATACGCCGCAATGTCGGCCACCCAGACCAGCGCCAGCAACGACACGACGAACCCTGCCCCGCGCGCGACGAACATCTGCGCCAGCACGGCCCAGGCGGCAAACGCAGCGGGCACGGAAAACACAGACCAGCCCAGGCTGGCGGGCGGCGCGTCGGAGCGGCCACGCACCACCGCCGTCAGACCGCCAAACAACCACACGGCCGACACCGCCGGCACCACGTAACGCACCACCCAGGCGGGATCGCTCCAGCCCGTGCGGTCGCCAGCCAGCCAGGCGGACGCCAGCGCCAGCATGCCGGCAAACAGCAGCACGGCGACACCAATGGAAATCAGGGGGGACGGAGGTTGCGGCAGCGTCAGGCGCAGCCATTCCCAGTTGGCGCACGCGGCGGCCAGGGCTAGCAAGGCAACAAACCACCAGGGGTTCGCGCTGATCATTGCGGCGGCCAGAATGGCCAACAGAATGACGGCGGTAACGATACGCTGGCCCAACATATGACGGTCTCCTCGTGTGCTGCTTTGGAAAGACGCGCTTGTCGCCGTCTGTTTACTGCGCGCCGCTTTCGCTGACTTGCGCGCTGGTGCGGCCGAAGCGCCGCTCGCGGGTGCGGTACCAGTCAAAAGCCGCTTGCAGCTCGGCGGCGCCGAAATCCGGCCAGAAGCGATCCGTGAAGTAGAACTCCGCGTAGGCCATCTGCCAGATCAGGAAATTGGAAATGCGCTGCTCGCCGCCGGTGCGGATGAACAGGTCGGGCTCGGGCGCCCACGACATCGAGAGATGACGAGCCAGGCGCGCTTCGTCCACCAGCTCGGGCTTGGCGGCAAGTGCGGGCTCGGCGGCCAGCATGGCGCGGGTGGCTTGAAGAATGTCCCAGCGTCCGCCGTAGTTGGCGGCGACCGTCAGGTGCAGACGGTCGTTGTGCGCGGTGCGCTCTTGGGCGGCGAATATCAGCTCTTGCAGACGGGGTTCAAACGCGCTCAAGTCGCCGATGACGTGCAAGCGCACGCCCTGCTCGTCCAGCTTGCCGATTTCGCGTTCCAGCGCCTGCACAAACAGGCGCATCAGCAACGACACTTCTTCGGCGGGCCGGCGCCAGTTCTCGGAACTGAACGCGAACAGGGTCAGATAGCGCACGCCTGCGCGGCCGCAGGCTTCCACCACACGGCGCACCGCTTGCACGCCCTTGGCGTGTCCGGCCGTGCGAGGCAGCAGCCGTCGCGTCGCCCACCGGCCATTGCCATCCATGATGATGGCGACGTGCTCGGGGATGTCGCGAGTGTCGGGAACCGCCTGGGTCGAACTGGTTGCCATGGGTCTGGGGCTGCGCGCGGAGGGCCGGCGAAAATCAGTAGTACGGGAGAAAAACCTGCGCCGTCATTCCATCGCTGCAACAGGGACTTGCAAGGCAATGGTAAGGACGGCGCATAGGCAAGAAAATCCTGACGCCGGAGCGAAACGGCAACGCCGCCCCGCCCCGAAGCAATCGAGGATTATACGGTCATGATTTCCGCTTCTTTCTGGACGACCATCTTGTCGATGTCGGTCACGGCGCGATCGGTCAGCTTTTGGACGTCATCCTGCGAACGACGCTCGTCGTCTTCGGAGATTTCCTTGTCCTTGACCAGCTTCTTCAGCGCTTCGTTCGCTTCACGGCGCAGGTTGCGCACGGCGATCTTGGCGTCTTCACCTTCGCTGCGCACGACCTTGGTCAGATCGCGGCGGCGCTCTTCGGTCAGGGCGGGCATCGGCACGCGGATGGTGTCGCCCATCGAGATGGGGTTCAGACCCAGGTCCGATTCACGGATGGCCTTTTCGATCGGGCCGGCCATGTGCTTTTCGTAGGGCTGCACGCTGATGGTGCGAGCGTCCACGAGGTTCACGTTGGCGACCTGGCCGACCGGAACGGGCGAGCCGTAGTAATCGACCTGCACGTGGTCCAGGATGCCGGTGTGGGCACGGCCCGTGCGGATCTTGCCCAGGTTGATCTTGAGCGTATCAAGCGACTTGGCCATCCTGGCTTCGGCGGATTTGCGGATTTCTGCTGCGCTCATGGAATTTCCTTTTTTTTAAACGTGTACCAAGGTGCCTTCGTCTTCGCCGCTGACGACTCGCTTGAGCGCGCCGGACTTATTGATCGAAAACACTTTGATCGGCAGTTTCTGGTCACGGCACAGCGCGAACGCGGTGGCGTCCATGACTTCCAGACGGCGGACAATCGCTTCATCGAAGCTGATGCGCGCATAACGCGTCGCAGTGGGGTCCTTGTTGGGGTCCGCACTGTAGATGCCGTCCACTTTGGTGGCCTTCAACACAATCTCCGCTCCGATTTCGGCGCCACGCAAGGCAGCGGCGGTGTCGGTGGTGAAGAAGGGGTTGCCGGTGCCCGCGGCGAAAATAACGACCTTGCCCTCTTCGAGGTAACGCAAGGCTTTCGGGCGGATGTAGGGTTCGACGACCTGATCGATGTTCAGGGCGGATTGTACGCGGGTGTCGATGCCCTTGTGTTTGAGCGCGTCTTGCAGGGCAAGCGCGTTCATGATGGTGGCCATCATGCCCATGTAGTCGGCGGTGGCGCGGTCCATGCCCTGCGCACCCGGGGCGACGCCACGGAAAATATTACCTCCGCCGATGACGATGGCCAGTTCGACGCCGGTGGCGGCGACTTCAGCGATCTCATCGGTCATGCGGACGATGGTGGAACGATTGATGCCAAATGCATCGTCGCCCATCAGCGCCTCGCCGGAAAGTTTGAGAAGAACCCGTTTGTATGCTCTGCTGCTCATAGGTGATATCCCGAAGAACAATCCGACGAAAGTGTAAGACAAGAATGGGGTAAGCCCCCAACGCCGCACCCGCCACGCGGGTACACAGGCTTCCCAAGCATTTCAACTTGCAGCGCCCTGCGGCGAAAAAGGCCGGACTAGAATTTAATCTAGCGCCGGCCTTTAAGCACTACCGTGAGGTCAGGCGGCGCCGGCGGCGGCTGCTGCAACCTCAGCGGCGAAGTCGCTGGTCTTCTTCTCGATACCTTCGCCGACAACGAACAGCACGAACTTGCTGATCGAAGCGCCGTTTGCCTTCAGGTGTTGTTCCACCGTGTGCTTGTCGTTCTTGACGAACGGCTGCGACAACAGGGTCACTTCCTTCAGGTACTTGGCGACCGAACCTTCAACCATCTTGGCGACGATGTCAGCCGGCTTGCCCGATTCAGCAGCCTTCTGCTCGGCAACCGAGCGCTCGGCGGCGATGTCAGCCGGGTTCACGCCGTCGGCGTTCAGGGCCTTGGGCTTGGTGGCGGCGATGTGCATCGCCAAGTCCTTGCCCACTTCCTCGGCGCCCGAGTATTCCACCAGCACGCCGATCTTGCCGCCGTGCACGTAGCTGGCCAGCGCGTTCGGGGTCTCGATGCGCTCGAAGCGGCGGATCGAGATGTTTTCGCCGATCTTGCCGATCAGGGTGGTGCGGGTCGTTTCAACGGTGCCTTCACCGAACGACAGCGCCGACAGAGCGGCCACGTCGGCCGGGTTCTGCGTGGCGACCAGTTCGGCCAGCTTGTTCACGAAGCCCACGAAGTCGTCGTTCTTGGCGACGAAGTCGGTTTCGCAGTTGATTTCGATCACGGCGCCTTGCTTGGCGTCGGCGGAGATGAACAGACCGATCAGGCCTTCGGCGGTGACGCGGGCAGCAGCCTTGCTGGCCTTGTTGCCCAGCTTGACGCGCAGGATTTCCTCGGCGCGAACCAGGTCGCCTTCGGCTTCCGTCAGGGCCTTCTTGCACTCCATCATGGGCGCGTCGGTCTTCTCGCGCAGTTCCTTGACCAGGGCAGCGGTAATTTCAGCCATGTTTGCTCCAATTTTGCTAAGACACGCCCCGGCTCGCCGGGGCAGTGATTTGATTCGATGGGACGCCCGCAAGTCGCGGGTTCGGAAGATGGGAGCCCACCTTCGCAGTGCCGGCGAGGCGGGAGCGGATCTTTTGCAAAAACCGCTCCCGAACGCTAACCGCCGGACATGACAATAGGCTTAGGCCTGGTTGTCCTGCACTTCGACGAACTCTTCCTGACCTTCACCCAGCTCTTCGACCAGACCGTTCATGTTCTGTTCGCGGCCTTCCAGCACGGCGTCGGCGATGCCCTTGGCGTACAGCGCGATGGCCTTGGCCGAGTCATCGTTACCCGGGATGACGTAGTCGATACCGTCGGGCGAGTGGTTGGTATCAACCACGGCGACGACCGGGATACCCAGCGTCTTGGCTTCGGCGATGGCGATCTTGTGGTAGCCGACGTCGATGACGAACATGGCGTCAGGCAGACCGTTCATGTCCTTGATGCCGCCGATCGACTTGTTCAGCTTGTCCAGTTCGCGTTGGAACAGCAGGCCTTCCTTCTTGATCATGCGCTCGGCGCCGCCTTCGGCGACGACGACTTCCATGTCCTTCAGGCGCTTGACCGAGGTCTTGACCGTCTTGAAGTTGGTCAGCATGCCGCCGAGCCAGCGGGCGTCGACGAAGGGCATGCCGCAACGAGCGGCTTCGGAGGCGACCAGTTCACGCGCAGCGCGCTTGGTGCCAACGAACAGGATGTTGCCGCCGCGAGCAGCGATCTGCTTCACGAACTTGGTGGCTTCCTGGTACTTATCAACCGTCTTTTCCAGGTTGATGATGTGAATCTTGTTGCGGTGACCGAAGATGTACGGAGCCATCTTGGGGTTCCAGTAACGGGTTTGGTGACCGAAGTGGACACCCGCTTCCAGCATTTCGCGCATCAAAGACATGTAATTCTCCAAGGGTTGATTTCTTGCGCCGCACCTGCATCAGCTTCTGCTGACACCCTGGGTGGTGTTGCGCGCGATTTCCCGCAACATGCGGGATGGACAAAATTTTAACCGGGCCGACCGATCACTGTCGCAATAAAAATACTGCTTCCGCGATAAACCCAGACGGCCGCCACGACGAGAGCCTTGCACTGCACACTTGAACATGCCTGTACTGGACAGATATGGCGCTGAGCCAGACACTCCAGGAGATTCCTGGAAGTTTCCGGGGATTCAGCGCACCCGGACTTGTTTTGTTGGCAGCGAAATCCAGCTCTTCGCGCTCAGGCTTGACGCCATCCCGCGCATCAGACCGCCAGGGCATTTCTTCAAAAAACCCGAAGGTTTTCAAGAACTTAATCTGGCGCCCATACCGAACCTGCATCGCCGCTCAAAAACATGACCGGGCTTACAAGCACGCCGCGCCCCGGCTCCGCTGATTTCAAATACCCCCCACAAATCCTGCTTGACCTCTTACGCACCTTGCGCGCCCTTCAGAACCTGACAACCTGCCCGATTTCGCTCCACAACCTTCGCTTGCGGTGAAACTTCAGGGCTTGCTGCCGATCTCATGAAAAGATCGCTCGGGGCAAAGAGGCTGGCGGAACTTACGTGGCGCACTCTTCGACCACTTTCGCCAGGATCGGCTCTTGCCGTAACCCGATTGCTCCCCAAAATTTTAGGGAAGCCTATAATTCTACTATTCTTTCAAGCAGACATTCAAGCGAGAGATCGTCAAGTTACTCCATGGGCACAATTACCAATCCGGCCGACCTGGCCAAGATGCGCGCCGCCTGCCAGGACGCCGCCAAAGTCCTCGATTTCATCACCCCCTATGTGAAGCCGGGTGTAACAACCGGAGAGCTGGACCGCCTCTGCCTGGAATACCTGACTGACGAACTCAAGGTTAAGTCTGCCACCGTGGGCTACGCCCCGCCCGGCTACCCGCCCTTCCCTGGCGCCATCTGTACGTCGGTGAATCACCAGGTCTGCCACGGCATTCCGGGCGACAAGGTGCTGAAAAACGGCGATTCGCTGAACATTGACGTCACCATCATCAAAGACGGCTGGTTTGGCGACACCAGCCGCATGTACGCCGTGGGCGAGCAATCCATTCTGTCGCGCCGCCTGACCGAGATCACCTTCGAGTGCATGTGGAAGGGCATCCAGCAGGTCAAGAACGGCGCCACCCTGGGCGACATCGGCAACGCCATCCAGAAGCACGCGGAATCCAACGGCTTTTCCGTCGTGCGCGAATTCTGCGGCCATGGCATCGGCCAGCGCTTTCACGAAGACCCGCAAGTGTTGCACTACGGCAAGCCTGGCTCGGGCGTGAAATTGGTGACGGGCATGCTCTTCACGATCGAGCCCATGATCAACGCCGGCCGCCGCGAGATCCGCCAATTGTCCGATGGTTGGACGGTTGTTACCCGCGATCACAGCCTGTCCGCCCAGTGGGAGCATGCTGTATGTGTTACGGATACGGGCTATGAAGTGCTGACCTTGTCCCCCGGCATGCCGCAGCCGCCCGCCTTCATCACCGAGCCCATCGTCATCCCCGCCGTCTGAGGCCTAGCCGTCCGCCACCATGACCGCCGAATTTCTTAGCTCCCTGCGTGAACGCATCCAGCAATCCCGGCGGGCCGCGGTGGCCCAGTTCCGCGAGCACGAACGGCCGGACACGTTGCTGTCCGAGCTGCGCCGCATCGTTGACGCCGCCCTGCGCGACCTGGTCAAGCACTACCCGCTGCCGATCGGCGCCACGCTGGCGGCCGTGGGCGGCTATGGCCGCGGCGAGCTCTATCCCCATTCCGACGTCGACCTGCTGATTCTGTTGCCGCACGTGCCCACGCGCGAAGACGAATCGGCCATTGAACAATTGGTGGCGGCACTATGGGACCTGGGGCTTGAGCCCGGCCACAGCGTGCGCACCATAGAAGACTGCGAACGCGAGGCCGACGCGGACATCACCGTCGAAACCGCGCTGCTGGAATCGCGCTGGCTGGCGGGCAGCCGCGTGCTGATGAGAAAGTTCGACGCGGCGACCAAGTCGCGCCTGGACCCGCGCGCCTTTTTCCGCGCCAAGCGCGTTGAAATGCAGCAGCGCCACGCGCGCTATCACGACACGCCCTACGCGCTGGAGCCGAACTGCAAAGAGTCGCCCGGCGGTTTGCGCGATCTGCAAGTCATCTTGTGGATGGCGCGCGCTGCGGGCTTTGGCAATAGCTGGCGTTCGGTCGCGCAAGCGGGCCTGTTGACGTCATCGGAAGCGCGCGACCTGCGCAAGGCGGAACAAGCCTTCAAGCGCCTGCGCATCGAACTGCACCTGCTGTCGAACCGCCGCGAAGACCGCGTGCTGTTTGATCTGCAACCGGCGTTGGCCGAGGTCTATCGCATTCACGCGACCGCCACGCGGCGCAGCAGCGAACTGCTGATGCAACGCTACTACTGGGCGGCGCGGCTGGTCACGCAGTTGAATGGCATCTTGGTGCAGAACATCGAAGAGCGCCTGTTTCCGCGCCCTGACAGCGATGCGCGCGACATCGACGACGATTTCCGCAACCTGCGAGACCGTCTCGACATCATTCGCGACGACGGCTTCGAACGCAACCCCACCCTGCTGCTGCGCGCCTTCCTGGTGATGCAGCAACACCCCGAACTCACCGGCATGTCGGCCCGCACGCTGCGCGCCATCTGGCATTCCCGCCACCGCATCGACGCGCAGTTCCGCCGCAACCCGGTCAACCGCAAGCTGTTCCTGCAGATCCTGCAACAGCCGCGCGGCATCGTGCATGAATTGCGCCGTATGACGATGCTGAACATTCTGCCGCGCTACCTGCCGGTGTTCCGCCGCATCGTGGGCCAGATGCAGCACGACCTTTTCCATGCCTACACGGTGGACCAGCACACGCTGGCGGTGGTGCGCAACCTGCGCCGCTTCACCATGCCGGAACACGCGCAAGAATATCCGCTGGCCAGCCAGCTGATCGCCGGGCTGGACCGGCACTGGCTGCTGTATGTGGCCGCGCTGTTCCATGACATCGCCAAGGGACGTGGCGGCGACCACTCCGAACTGGGCGCGCGCGAAGTGCGCAAGTTCGCGCAAGACCACGGCATGGAGCCCGAGGACACGAAACTCGTCGAGTTCCTGGTGCGCCAGCACTTGCTGATGTCGGCCGTGGCGCAAAAACGCGATCTCTCCGACCCGGCCGTCGTGCAGGAATTCGCCGCCACCGTGAAGGACGAGCGCCATCTGACCGCGCTCTACCTGCTGACCGTGGCCGATATCCGCGGCACCAGCCCCAAGGTCTGGAACGCCTGGAAGGGCAAGCTGCTGGAAGACTTGTACAAGCTGACGCTGGCGGCATTGGGCGGCGCGCACGCCGACGCGCACACCGTGCTGACCGAACGCAAGGAAGAAGCCGCCCGCCTGACGCGGCTGGCCGGCCTGCGCGACGACGCTCGCGAAGCCTTCTGGAACCAGCTCGACGTGGCCTACTTCCTGCGCCACGACGCGTCCGACATCGCCTGGCACACGCGCCATCTGTATCACCAGGTGGCGCCCGCTCAGGCCGTCGTCAGGGCGCGGCCCACCGAGCAGGGCGAAGGCCTGCAAATCATGGTCTACACGCGTGACGCGCCGGACCTGTTCGTGGCGATCTGCGGCTACTTCGACGCCAAGTGCCTGTCGATTCAAGACGCCCGCATCCACACAACGCGCCACGGCTGGGCGCTGGACAGCTTCATCGTGCTGCTGCCCGAAGGCACCAGCGACCTGCGCGCGCAGGCCACGCTTGTCGAACACGAACTTGCCGAACGCCTGAAAGACCCGCACGCCGCAGCGCAAGCGCAGCCCAGCCGCGGCGGCTACTACGGCCGCGGACGGCAATCACGGGTGTCGCGCGTGTTCCCGGTGATGCCGCAAGCCGAATTGCAGCCGGATGAGCGCAGCACGTCGTGGCGCCTGTCGGTGACCGCCACCGACCGCCCCGGCCTGCTGCACGCGCTGGCCCGCGTGTTCGCGCAACATGAAGTCAACCTGCTGATGGCCAAGATCATGACGCTGGGCGACCGCGTGGAAGACGTGTTCATCGTTGACGGTTCGGCCCTGGCCCGCCCGCGCAGCCAGATGCAGTTCGAACGCGACGTGCTGGACGCCCTGGCGGGCGAAGAGGCGCAACAGCGGGTGGCTTGATCCGCCCCCGAGACGGACATCGCCAGACAGCGCCCGGAACGCATACAATCCGGGTTTTCGGCCAGGCGATGTCCGCTCCATGCAGCTCAACGACTATTTGCGCTTTTTTGGTGGCAGCTTTTTCTTCGCGCTGGCCACGCTCCTGCCCTTCCTTAACCCGCCCGCCATCGCGCCGATTTTCCTGTCGCTGACCGAAGGCGCATCGTCTTCCACCCGGATGGTGCTGGCCAAGCGCGTCGCCATCAACGTCTGCCTGATGCTGATCGTGGCCATGGTGGCCGGCAACGTGCTGCTCAGCTTCTTCGGCATTTCGCTGTCGATCGTGCGAGTGGGCGGCGGCATGCTGGTGATTGCCAGCGCATGGCGGCTGGTGAATTCGCCGGATGCCGACACGGAACGCGTGGCGCGCATGGCGGAATCCTTCACCCCAGAAATGGCGAAAGCCCGCGCGTTCTACCCGCTGACGTTCCCGATCAGCTGTGGCCCGGGCTCCATCGCCGCCGCCATCACCGTGGGCGTGTCACTGCGCGACCAGAACCACGTGCTGAGCCTGGTGCGGCTGGGCGGCTCCATCCCCGGCATCATCGTTGTGTCGTTGACGCTGTATATCTGCCTGCGCTTCGCCGCCCAAATGCTGCACCGGCTGGGTGACAACGGCACCGCGGTATTCATGCGGCTGTCGGCGTTCATCATGCTGTGCCTGGGGGTGCAGATCTTCTGGGAAGGCGCGCGCGACCTGATGTTGGGCCTGCTGACGCAAGTGATGCAACCAATTCCAATTCCCAAGGCCTAAGCCTAGCCGGGCGCCCTGCCCGCTCCGACTCATCCCTGACGTAGAACAACAATGACTACCCGCTCTGAACGCCTGCTTCGCCTGATCGCCCTATTCTGTTTTGGTGCTGTGGGTGTGGCCCTGATTTCCCAACACGTTTTCGATATGCCGCCCTGCGCCTGGTGCGTGCTGCAACGCCTGATTTATCTGGTGATTGGCGTGGTGGCCCTGATCGGCGGCTTTGGCGGCGGACGCGCGCTGACCCGTATCGCGGGTGCCTTAGCCGCCCTGCTGTCGCTGTCTGGCGTGGTCGCCGCCTGGTATCAGTACACGGTGGCCGCCAACATGCTGTCTTGCGACCAGACCTTCGCCGACCGCTTCATGACTGGCATCGGCCTGGAAGGCAACGTGCCCTGGGTGTTCGGCATCTTCGCCACCTGCATGGACGCCAAGGTGCCGCTGCTGGGCATCGAGTATGCGTTGTGGAGCCTGGCGCTGTTCGTGGTCCTGTTCTTCATGGCGCTGCCGGTGGTGTTCGGCCGCGGCCGCCCCCAGTAATACCGAGCTTTTGTCTCTTGCTGTGACTCACCCGCTGTGACCGCTTTGAAGTACCTGACCGGCTATCCCGAAAATCTGCTGCTCCAGGCCCAGACGCTGCTTGACCAAGGCAAGCTGGGCCCGGCGCTCAAGTCCCGCTACCCCGACGGCCCGCACGATGTGCGCACCGACCGTGCGCTGTACGAGTACGTGACGGACTTGAAGAACACCTTTATGCGCAATGGCGACCTGATCAACAAGGTGGCCTATGACAGCAAGATCCATGTCATTCAGCATGCGCTGGGGCAGCACACCTACATCTCGCGCGTGCAAGGCGGCAAGCTGCGCGCCAAGCACGAGATCCGCGTGGCGACGCTGTTCAAGACGGTGCCGGCCGAGTTTTTGAAAATGATCACCGTGCATGAGCTGGCGCACCTGAAAGAGAAGGATCACAACAAGGCCTTCTACAACCTGTGCCTGCGCATGGAGCCGCACTATCACCAGTACGAGTTCGACTTGCGGCTGTACCTGACGCATCTGGAAGCGACGCGCGAAACGCTCTGGGATACCAAGGGCTGACGGGCGCCGCATTGGCTGGCGCCGCCAAAAAAAGCGCTACATAGAAAGCGCCACGAAAATGCGTGCAGAAAAGGCGCGACGAAAAGGCGCGACGAAAAAAATGCCGTCCCTAGGGACGGCATTTTTATTGAGCAGGCTTGCGCGACGGATCAGGCGTCGTTGGCGGCGTAGCCCATGTTGAATTGCAGGCCACTTGCGCCCTCGTCCTGCCCCGGCTCCGCGCGCGACTGACCCAGGCGGGCCAAGTATTCGGCGGTGATGTCGCCCGTGACGTACTCGCCGTCGAAGCACGAAGCCTCGAAGCGCGACATCTTGGGGTTCAGGTCACGCACCGATTGCTGCATGTCGGCCAGATCCTGGTAAATCAGCGAGTCAGCGCCGATGGCGCGGGCGATTTCTTCGTCGCTGCGGCCGGTGGCGATCAGTTCCGATTGCGTGGGCATGTCGATGCCGTACACGTTCGGGAAGCGGACCGGAGGCGCGGCGGACGCGAAGTACACCTTGTTGGCGCCAGCAGCGCGCGCCATGTCGACGATTTCACGGCTGGTGGTGCCACGCACGATGGAGTCATCAACCAGCAGCACGTTCTTGCCCTTGAACTCCATGCCGATGGCATTGAGCTTCTGGCGCACGGACTTACGGCGCACCGCTTGGCCCGGCATGATGAACGTGCGGCCCACGTAGCGGTTCTTGATGAGCCCTTCGCGGTAGTCCAGGTTCAGGCGGGCGGCCAGCTGCATGGCGGCCGGACGCGAGGAATCCGGAATCGGCATGACGACGTCGATGTCGCCCAGACGCATGTTGCGCGCCACCTTGTCGGCCAGGTATTCACCCATGCGCAGGCGGGCGTCGTAGACCGACACGCCGTCGATCAGCGAGTCCGGACGCGCGAAGTACACGTATTCGAAAATGCACGGCACCAGCTGCGGATTGTCGGCGCACTGGCGGCTGACGAAGCGGCCGTCCAGGTCGACAAACACGGCTTCGCCCGGCTCGACGTCGCGCACGAAGACAAAACCGCTGCCTTCCAGCGCCACCGATTCCGAGGCCACCATCCATTCCACGCCTTCATCGGTTTCCATGCGGCCGATACACAACGGGCGGATGCCGTTGGGGTCGCGGAAAGCGAGCAGGCCGTAGCCGGAAATCTGCGCCACGACGGCGTAGGCGCCGCGCACGCGCTTGTGCACGGCGGACACCGCGCGGAAGATCGCGTCATCATCCAGCGACACGCCGTTCGCCGACGATTGCAGTTCGTGCGCAAGCACGTTCAGCAGCACTTCGGAATCAGAGTTCGTGTTGATGTGGCGGCGATCGACCCGGTAGAGCGATTCGCGCAGTTCACGCCAGTTCGTCAGGTTGCCGTTGTGGGCGAACATGATGCCGAACGGGGCGTTGACGTAGAACGGCTGGGCCTCTTCTTCGCTGGCGCTGGAGCCCGCGGTGGGATAGCGGACCTGGCCGACGCCAGACGTACCCGGCAACGAACGCATGTTGCGCGTACGGAAAACGTCGCGCACCAGGCCGTGGGCCTTGTACATATTGAATTGGTTGCCTTGCGACGTCGCGATGCCCGCGGCGTCCTGCCCGCGATGCTGCAACAGCAGCAAGCTGTCATAGAGCAGCTGGTTGACCGGCCCGCGCCCGATGACCCCTACGATTCCACACATGGTGAGATTTCCTGGTTGATTTGAAGCTAATCAATACGGCAGCCAAGTCGCCAAAGACGGCGGCAGCCACGTTTTGATATGTTTGATGGCCTCGATGGCCGAATGCGAAAACATGGCGTCCTTCCACCACGGCTCTTGGGGTAGCGGCGTGTAGCCTGCAGCGGCCACCAACGCCAGCACGATCACCAGACCACGGGCCAGCCCGAACATTCCGCCCAGGCCGTGATCGGCGGGGCTGAGTCCGGTACTGCGGATCAAGGCGGCTAGCGTCATGTTGACCAAACCCACACCGAGCAGCACTAGGATGAACACCACGGCGTATGAGACTCCCATGCGCAGCAGCGTCGTTTCAATATAGGGCTCCAGCCACGTATACACCGTGGGGCCCCACCATATCGCGGCCACAAAGGCCAGCAGATAGGCGACCAGCGACAGCACCTCTTTGAGCAGGCCGCGCACCAGGCCCAGCACACCCGAGACCACCAGGATGGCCAGTACGACGAAGTCGAAACCGGTCACTATTGGGCAGCAATGAAACCATTGTCATAGCCCAAGGTGCGCAAACGCGCCTGGGCCGCCTGTGCCGCCTCACGCGAAGGGAACGGCCCCACGCGCAGACGGTACTGCTGTTTGCCTCCAATGGAGGCTTGTTCCACAAATGCATTGGTGACGCCGGCCTGATGCAGCTTGGCGCGGCGCGATTGGGCGTCTTCCGACGTCGTGTAAGCCGCAATCTGCAGCACGAAATTACCCTTGGCGGCGGCGGGCTTGGGGGCGGGCGCGGTAGCGGCCGGCGCCGAACGCCCTTCCAGCAAGGCCAGCGCGCGGGCGCCGTCGTCGGAACGCGTCTCGGGCTTGGGCGTCGGTTTGGGCTCGGGCTTGGATTCCGGCTTGGGTTCGGGCTTGGGCTTGGTTTCCGGCTTGGGCGGCACAAGCGGCGGCGTGACTTGCACGGTCGTCTGCGGCGTCGGGGCCGTTGCCACGGGCGGCACAGACGTGACCGGCGGCGGCGTGGGAACGCCGGAACCTTCCGTGGGCGCGGCATCCGGCGTGGTGGGGGCAGCCGCTTGCGGCTCGCCTACCTGCGGCTGGAACGGCGTGTTGCGATCCGGCACCCGGATGGGAATGTTGTCGGCAACCGGTACGGGCTGCGAATCAAGCACCATGGGAAGAATGATGACAGCCGCCAGCACCAGCGCGACGGCGCCTGCCAACCTGCGCCGCGCGCGCCCGCGCAGCTCCGCAGCCTGAACCTCGCTAGGCACTGCCGCCCGTTTAGAGGACTGCGCCTGGTCGGCAGGATCTTTGCGTTTGAAAAAACCCATGGAAGAGAATTCCTTGCGGCGCCTTTCGGCAATATGGCGGTGGGCCGCCACGAGCCGATTTGCCTATGCCTTGCGACCCAGAGCCTGCAAAACCGAGGCCACGGTGAGAAACGACCCAAACACGACGATTCTATCATTCTCGACCGCCCGTTCGCGCGCTGCGGCGTAGGCCTCGGCGGGATCTTCGAAGGCGGCGATGCTGGGGCTTTCCGCCCCCGCGGGCGACGGCGGCAAGGCGGCGGCAACCTGATCCGCCAGCGCCTGCCCGGACGTTCCGCGCGGGCCCGGCAGGCCTGCGCAGTACCAGTGATCAATGCGCGTGCCCATTTTGGCGACGACGCCGGCTAGGTCCTTGTCGTTCAACATGCCGAATACCGCGTGGGTATAGGGATGAAAGCCCATGTTGTCCAGGTTCTGCGCCAGCACGGCGGCGGCGTGCGGGTTGTGCGCCACGTCCAGAATCACGGACGGCTGGCCCGGCAGGATCTGGAAGCGGCCCGGCAGCGATGCCTGCAGCAGCCCCAGGCGCACGGCCTGCGCCGGCACCGGCAGGCGATCGCGCACGGATTCCAGCGCGGCCAGCGCGGCCGATGCGTTCAGCAATTGATTGGCGCCGCGCAGGGCCGGATAGGCCAGCGCGCTGCGGCGTTGTTCGCGGCCACCGAACGCCCATTGCTGGCGGTCGCCGGAATAGTTGAAGTCGCGCCCAAACAACCAGAGGTCGGCGCCGATCTTTTCGACGTAATCCAGCAGCGATTGCGGCGGCACCGGGTCGCTGCAAATAGCGGGACGGCCGGCGCGGTAGATGTGCGCTTTTTCGAAACCGATTTTCTCGCGGGTGTCGCCCAGCCAGTCGGTGTGGTCAAGGTCGACGCTGGTGACGATTGAGCAGTCGGCGTCCACGATGTTGACGGCGTCCAGCCGGCCGCCCAGGCCCACTTCCAGCACCACCGCGTCCAGGCGCGATTGCGAGAACAGGCGCAGGATGGCCAGCGTGGTGAATTCGAAGTACGTCAGCGAGATCTCGCCGCGCGCCGCCTCCACCGCCTGGAACTGGGCGATCAGCGCATCATCGGAGGCGATCTGCCCGTTGACGCGGGCGCGTTCGTTGAAGTCGATCAGGTGCGGGGAGGTGTACAGCCCCACTTTGTAGCCCGCCGCCAGCAGAATGGCTTCCAGCATGGCACAGGTGGACCCTTTGCCGTTGGTGCCGCCGACAACGAACTTCACGCCGGACAACTCAAGCCCCATACGCGTGGCAACCTCGCGCACGCGATCCAGGCCCATGTCGATCGCGGTGGCGTGGATGGATTCCAGATACTGGAGCCAATCAGACAGGGTGGCGGATGCGTCAGGCTGGGAAACAGGGGACATGGCGGGGGTGGAGACGGGGGTCGTGTTGAATCAGCCCCGGATTTTAGCAGTCTGCGCCCGGTGTTTTCCCTAATCCCCTAGGGCGCGACACAGTATCTGCACCGAAAAAGCGCTTGCCGATGTTTTTCTCATACGTGAAAATAAATTTACGTATGAAAATTTAAACGGATGAACATGACGCAGCAAAAACCCCCCAGCTGGCTGGTCCGCGAGGCCGACGTTCCAGGCTACCACCCCGCCAACCACACCGGCACGTTGAACCGCCGGCTGATCGGCCCCGACACCGTCGGGTCGCGCGGCGTGGAAGTGCTGCTGGGCGTGATCGACAAGGGCAAAGGCGCGCTGCCCCATGCTCACCCCGGCATCGAACAGGTCTGTTATCTGCTGTCGGGCACCGCCCGCGCGCAAGTGCAGGACGAATGGGCCGACATGGGCCCCGGCGATTGCTGCTACTTCCCGCCCGACATCCCCCACGTGTTCACCGTGACCAGCGACGAGCCCGCCCGCCTGCTGGTGATCTATACCCCCCCGTATGAAGAATCCCCCGACCGCGTGATCCGGGACTTTCCGGCGCCACCCGCTGCCGCCTGACTCGGCGCAGCAATAGGCAGCGGCCGCAGAGCCGCGCCTGACCCCTTATAAAAAACTGGAGACAACCCCATGCACACGTATCGCCTGCTCGCCGCCGCGCTCGTCAGCGGCGCGGCCTTGATGGCCGCCCCCGCCGCCCACGCCGCCGACTATCCCAACAAACCGATCACGCTGGTCGTGCCCTTCCCGGCCGGCTCCGGCACCGATGCCGTTGGCCGAATCTTTGGACAGGAACTGTCGGCCATCCTGGGCCAAACGATCGTCGTCGAGAACAAGCCCGGCGCCAACGCCACCATCGCCGCCGCCTACGTCGCCCGCGCCAAGCCCGACGGCTACACCTTGTTCGTCACCACCAACACCTCGCACTCGGCCGCGCCCTGGCTGATGAAGAACGTGCCTTATGACCCGGTCAAGGACTTCACCCCGATCGCCCGGGGCGGCAACCTGCCCTTCATCCTGGTTGTGAATCCGAAGCGCCCATGGAAGAACGTCGGCGAGCTAGTGGCCGACGCGAAGAAGACCCCCGGCCGCATCACCTACGCCAGCGGCAACAGCACCGGCATCGTTGCGGGCGCCACGCTGGCCGACCGCGCCAAGATCGACATCCTGCACGTGCCTTACAAGGGCACCCCGCAAGGGCTGACGGATGTGGTCGGCGGACAAGTCGACTTCATGTTCACGGACCTGGCCTCGGGGCTGCCCTTCGTGCAATCGGGCCAGTTGCGCGCCCTGGCCGTATCCACCGCCGAACGCAGCGCCATCGTGCCCGACCTGCCATCCATGGCCGAAGCGGGCGTAAAGGACTTTGACCTGAACTCCTGGAATGGGTACTTCGGCCCGGCCGGGCTGCCGCCGGAAGTGGTGGCCAAATTGAATGCCGCCATCAATCAGGTGGTGGCCAAACCCGAGGTGAAGAAGCGCCTGGCCGGCCTGGGCTTCGACGCCTTTTCCAGCACGCCCGAGGCCTTTGCGCAGTTCGTCAGCGAACAGCGCGACCTGTGGGGCAAGCTGATCAAAGATGCAGGAATCGAACAGCAATGACAGCAGCCACGCCTGACCAGGCCCGCCACAACACGCCCCCTGCCGCCGGCCCGCTGTCGGGCGTGCGCATCCTGGACCTGAGTTCGGTGGTGATGGGGCCGTACGCCACGCAGATCCTGGCGGACCTGGGGGCCGACGTGATCAAGGTCGAGTCGCCCGCGGGTGACAACATGCGTGCCGTGGGCCCCATGCGCAATCCGGGCATGGGCCACTTGTATCTGCACTTGAACCGCAACAAGCGGTCGATTGTGCTGGACCTGAAAACGCCTGAAGGCCGCGAAGCCTGCCTGCAACTGGCCGAAAGCTGCGACGCCCTGCTCTACAACATCCGGCCGCAAGCGATGGCCCGGCTGGGGCTGTCGTACGAAGCAGTGGCCGCGCGCAATCCGCGCATCGTCTATCTAGGCGCCTATGGCTTTGGCGAGGCCGGCCCCTACGCCGGGCGGCCCGCCTACGATGACCTGATCCAGGGCCAGACCGGCATCGCCGCGCTGTCTGCCCAGCAAAGCGGCGATGTGCCGCGCTACGCGCCCCTGACGTTGGCGGACCGCGCCGTGGGCCTGCACGTGGGCATTGCGCTGGTGTCGGCGGTGCTGCACGCCAAGACCACGGGCCACGGACAACAGGTGGAAATTCCCATGTTCGAAGGCATGGCCCATCTGGTGCTGGGCGACCATCTGGGCGGGGCCACGTTCGACCCGCCAATGGGGCCGACGGGTTACGCGCGCCTGCTGGCCCCGCACCGCCGCCCGTATGCCACCGCCGACGGCTATATCTGTCTGCTGATTTACAACGACAAGCACTGGCGCAACTTCTTCAACCTGATCGGCCAGCCCGAACTGGCGCAGGACCCGCGCTTTTGCACGCACGGCGCCCGCGCGGTGCATATCAGTGAGGTCTATGCGTTTGTGGCGGACGTGATCCGCACGCGCCCCAGCCAGGAATGGCTGGACGCGCTGACGCAAGCCGACATCCCCGCCTCGCAGCTCTACACGGTGGACGACCTGCTGGAAGACGAGCACCTGACCGCCACCGGCTTCATCCGAGAAATGGATCACCCCACCGAAGGCCGGATACGCACGACCGCGCCGCTGGGCCAGTTCCAAGGCACGCCGACATCGATACGCCGGCCCGCCCCGACGCTGGGCCAGCACAGCCGCGAAATATTGGCCCAAGCCGGTTACGACGACGCCCGGATCGACACCCTGTTCGCCCGTGGCATTACCCAAGATGGAAACGACTGATGGACTTCGCCTTTACCCCTGACCAATTGGCGCTGCGCGACGCCGTTTCGCGCATCTGTGACCGCTACCCCGACGAATACTGGCTGGAACGCGACCGCGAAGGCGGCTTCCCCGAACCGCTGCACGCTGATCTGGCGCGCGACGGATGGCTGGGCATCGCCATGCCGCAGGAATACGGCGGCGCCGGGCTGGGCATGACCGAAGCGGCGCTGATGATGCAGACCATCGCGGCGTCCGGCGCGGGCTTTACCGGCGCATCCGCCGTACACATGAACATCTTCGGGCTGAACCCCGTCGTGGTGTTCGGCAGCGATGAGCAGCGCGCGCGCTGGCTCGAACCGCTGATCGCCGGCCGCGAAAAGGCCTGCTTCGCCGTCACCGAACCCGATGCCGGCCTGGACACCACCAAGCTGTCAACGCGCGCGGTGCGCCAGGGCGATGAGTACGTGGTGCATGGCCGCAAAATCTGGATCTCGACGGCGCAAGTCGCCAACAAGATGCTGCTGCTGGCGCGCACCACCCCGCTGTCCGAGGTGGATAAACCCACGCAAGGCCTGTCGCTGTTCTATACAGACCTGGACCGCGAGAAGATCGAAGTGCGGGAAATCGAGAAAATGGGCCGCAAAGCCGTGGACTCGAACATGCTGTTCATCGATGGGCTACGCATTCCGGTGGCCGATCGCATCGGCGAAGAAGGCCGCGGTTTTGAATACATCCTGCATGGCCTGAACCCCGAACGCATCCTGATCGCGGCGGAAGCTGTGGGCATCGGCCGCGCCGCGCTGGACCGGGCGGTAAAGTACGCCGGCGAACGCACCGTGTTCGGCCGCCCCATCGGCCAGAACCAGGGCATCCAGCACCCGCTGGCGCAGGCCTGGATGCAGCTGGAAGCGGCGGATCTGATGGTGTTCAAGGCGGCCAGCATGTATGACGCCGGCCAGCCCTGCGGCCCCTACGCCAACACGGCCAAGTACCTGGCGGCCGAAGCCGGCTACAACGCCTGCCAGACGGCGGTGATGACGCTGGGCGGCATGGGCTACGCCAAGGAATACCACGTGGAACGGCTGCTGCGCGAGAGCTTCATCCCCCGCATCGCCCCGGTCAGCCCGCAGCTGATCATGTGCTTCATCGCAGAAAAAGTGCTGGGGCTGCCGAAGTCGTACTAAGGCGCAGGTCGCGGCCCAGGCTCGCGCCCAACCCACCCGAAAGACCGGCAGCCGTTCAGGCCTGCTGTTCCAGGGCGGTGCACGCCGCCCGCAGGATGCGCGCATAGGCTTCCTGCTGCGGCTCGATCCGGTAGATCGGGCCGCCCACGGAAATCGCATAGTGTTCGCCCGACAAGGTGACGGGCCAGGCGATGGCGCCCACATCGGCGATGGATTCCCCGCTATTCATGAACCAGCCCCGTTGGCGTGACCGCAGAAGATCGTCCTGCAACGCCTGCGGCGTGACAAGCGTGCGCTCGTTGTAGCGGGTCATCGTCATGCCAGCCATCATCGCGCCGCGGGCGGCGTCATCCATCAGCGACATCAGCGCCTTGCCCAGCGAATTGGCGTGTACGTCTTTGAACTCGCCGGCAACGGGCGCGTATCGGATGGTATGAGGTGAATCCAGCACATCCAGATAGACCACGCGGCCGTCCTGGGTCAGCTTGGCGAAAACAATCGTTTCGCGGGTAGCGTCCCTTAATTCAAGCAGGCTGGGATAAACGCGATCCAGAACGGGATCTGAGCGAGCAATGCGCTGGGCCATGGCCAAGAGGCGGCCCGTGGGGTAGTAGCCCTGGCGCCGGCCGGTTTCATACAGATAGCCCAGGCTGGTCAGGGTGCGGATCAGGGCCAGGCAGCTGGAGACGGGGACATCCAGAAGACGGGCCAATTCCGACAAGGGCAGCGCGCGTTTTTCGCGGGCAAAGGTTTCGATGATTTCGATGACTCGCAGCGCCGTCTTGACACTCATTGCCCGATCCGAACTATTTAGCACGTGAAACATCTGGCTCGCCGGGGGCTAAAGTTCCCTGCGGATATGCCGTTATGGTAGCTGAGAATTCCCTGAAAACAGCGCGTTCCTCCGAGACGCCCACATCGCCGCTGGAGTGATCATGGCCGTAACCCCCTTAGCCCCCGCTACGTTCGCACCCCCCGCGATCACGCCGGCGTCTGTCGTGGCCGATCCGGCCGTGAGCGTGACGCCGACCGTCGCTGCGACCAATAGCGGCGCCTCCGACAGCGCCACGTCGGAACAATCAGACTCGCAGAAGCTGCCTTTGGACAAGGCGCTGGATGAAATCAACGACCAGATGAAAGCCTGGTCCACGCAACTTCAGTTCGAGATTGACCCCAACGTGCACCAAGTCGTGGTTTCGGTCGTGGACGCTGAATCAGGTGACGTTATTCGCACCATCCCCAGCGAAACGGTGCTGAAAATCGCCAAAATGATCGTAAACATGCAAGGCAACGGCATCAAAACAACAGCCTGATACGACCCTTAAAACGGCGTTTATCGCCTGTTTTGGCGCCAATCCGTGAGGGAAGCGCCGAATTAGGCCCGCCTTATGCCCTTACCCGGCCAATCGCCGGCACCGTATTTTTGACAGAATCGCATCGCTAGGAAGGAATTTCACATGGCCACCATCACTAACCTCGGTTCGACCTCCGGTTTGCCCCTGGAAGAGATCCTCACGAAGCTGCAAGCGGCTGAGGATACGAAGCTCAAGCTGTACACGACGCGTCAGACCAGTTTCGAGACGCGCGTTACCGCATACGGCCAGATCCAAAGCGCCGTGGAAGCCGTGCAGAAGGCTGCCGCCGTGCTGGGCAAGCCCGAGACGATGGGCGCCGTGAAAGGCAGCGTGACCGGCGGCGACGCCCTGACCGCGACCGTGGCCGCCGAAGGCGCCGTGGCCGGCCAGTACACGATCAACGTGACCAACATCGCCACCGCACAGACCCTGCAATCGGGCAGCGTTGCCGACCGCAAGGCCGCCAATGGCGCCACCGGTTCCTTCGAACTCGAATTGACGAACGGCACCAAAAAAACCGTCGACCTGAAAGGCGACACCTCGCTCAACGGCATCGTCAAGGCCGTGAACGCCGACGACTCGCTGGGCGTGCGCGCCACCGTCATCACCGACGGCGACGGCAAGAGCTACCTGATGCTGACCGCCAAGAACACCGGCGTGCAGGCTTCGGTGAAGTCGATCACCGTCACGGGCGACCAATCGCTCAAGGACGTGCTGAACTACAACACCGACGCCGGCGACACCAGCGCCAAAATGACGGCTACTGCCGCCACCGACGCCGAAATCGACATCAACGGCATCACCGTCAAGAGCGGCACGAACAACATTTCGACCGCCATCGACGGCGTGACGCTGAACCTGACGGCCAAGACCGAAGCCGGCAAGCCGATCACCCTGAAGCTGGAAAGCGACCCGTCGGTTGCCAGCAAGGCCGTCCAGAGCTTTGTGACTGCCTACAACACGCTGCAAACCACGATCAAGAACCTGACGGCGTTTGACGCCGACGCGGGCACCAACCAGCCGCTGACGGGCGACGGCACGACGCGCAGCATCCAGTCGTCGTTGACCAGCGCCCTGCAATTCGTGGCCGGTGAAGGCACGCTGCGCTCGTTGGCTGACCTGGGCATCACGACCAACCCGACGACCCGCCAGCTGACGCTGGACCAGACCAAGCTGGACAAGGCCCTGGCCTCCAACGGTGCGGACGTCTCGCGCATGCTGGCCGGCACCGATGGCCTGGCCTCCAAGTTCGAGAAGGCCACCAACGACATTCTGGGCACCAACGGCTCAATCAAGATCAAGCAGGACGGTCTGGCAAAGTCGATCACGAACGTGAAAGACCAGTACACGCGCGCCAAGGCCGCCAGCGACGCCTCCATCGAAATGATGCGCACCCAGTTCGTACAGCTGGACAAGTTCGTCTCGCAGCAAGCCGTCACCGCCAGCTATTTGACGCAGCAATTCGCGGCCATCAACAAGTCGAACTCTTAACCTTTAAGAAGATGCATTAATGACGTACGCCGCCCGCCGTCCCACAGGCTCATACTCTGCCCGCTCCTACGCCGATATCGGCCTGGAAACGCAAGTTATGAGCGCCACCCCGGAAAGGCTGATCACCCTGCTATACCTCGGTGCGCGGGCGGCGATCGGGCAAGCCCGTATTCATATGCAAGAAAATCGCATCGCCGAACGAGGCGCCGCGATTACGAAGGCGATCAAGATCGTCGACGAAGGCCTGAAGATGGGCTTGAACATGGAGGCGGGCGGCGACATCGCCGCCAACCTCAGCCGCCTTTATGATTACATCGTCCAAACGCTGTTGATGGCGAACCTGAAGGCGGACGCCGAGCAGCTGGACATCGCGGATCGCCTGCTGGCGGATCTGGCGGACGCTTGGCAGACTTCCATCGATCGGCCGGCCACGGGTACGCAGCTTTGATGGCCTACATAATGAATTCAGCCAGCCATCGATTGCCCGAGATTTCTATGACGTCCCTTACCGAACACCCCCCTATCCTGGAACAGTATCAGGAGATCGCCGTCGCGACGGGGGAGATGTTGTCGGCCGCCCAGGCCGGCGATTGGGACACCGCGCTGGTCCACGGCCAGCTGTATTGCGAGCTCGTGGAAAAGCTGCGCCACACGGAACGCACCGTACCGCTGGACGATGCGGGCCGCGCCATGAAGTACGACCTGCTCGTGCGCATCCTGGAAAATGATGCGCTGACACGCGAACTGGCCCTGCCCCAACTTGCCCGGCTTGGCGAACTGCTGGGCCGCATGAAGCGCCAGCAGACGCTGCTGTCCGCTTACGGCAACCAGGCGCCTGAAGAATGAGCGTAGGTCCCGCCGCACTCGGTAATGTCCTGGTGCAGCGGTTGGACGCCGTGCTTGGCACGACAATGTCCGCCGCGAACGCCAATCAGGTCTCGGGCGCACGGCCAGACGCCGTCAGCCAACCCGGGGGCCTGGAAAAGCCCGGGTCATCGGACGGCTCCGCCCGTAACCCCGGACAAGGCATACAAACTGGCGGCGCCCGTGGCGACCGCCAGAATACTGTGGTGGACGCGAAGACGGCAGCTGCGCTGGCGCTGGCCGCCCGCGGGCTGGTCACCAGCAGCGACACCACGGCGTCCGCGCCCACAACGCTAGGCACCACGGCCCGCACGATTCTTGCCTTGCTGGCCCAGTTCCCCGAAGCCGCACCCGCCGTACAAGGCCGCGCGCCACTATGGAGCGGCAACGGCGCGGAAGGACAGGCGCCGGGGCAAACCGCAGGCCAGGCATATGGCCAGCCCGCAGTCGCCAACGGGCAACCCGCCGCCGGGCAACCGGGCGCCGCTGCGCAAACCGCTGCCGGGCAGACCGCCGCGAATCCCGCCGCGCCCGCCACCGCTGCAAGCCTGGCCGCAGGCGACCCCGCGACGGCTGCCAAGCCGGGGCAGCCCGCCGGTCAGGCCGCCGCCCACGCAGCCCGCGCCGCGGACGCCGCCACGCACGCCTCGCTGGCAGGCGCTGGCCCGTCCGCCCGCGCGCTTGGCCAAGCCCTGCGCCAAGCCCTGCAAACCAGCGGCCTCTTTTACGAATCACATCTGACCGACATGGTGTTCGGCCGGACGAATCCGTCGACCCTGCGCAATGAACCGCAGGCGAACCTGACCAAGGACACCGCGGCTCAAAACGCCGCGACGTCGCGCGCCCGCGCCGAAGCGCCAGCGGCCAACCGTGCGGGTGGCGGCGCCGATGCGCCGTCCGGCACGGGTTCCTCGGCCACGCCCGCACCCGGCACGCCGGTTGCCGGCATTCATCAAGACCTGACGGTGATGGTGCGCCAGCAACTCGACGTCCTGGCCAACCAGAACCTGACCTGGCAAGGCGAAGCCTGGCCCGGCACGCCGATGGAATGGGAAGTGGAACGCGACCCCTATGGCGGCGACCCCGATTCCGCCACGCCCACCTGGGCCACGCGCCTGAAGCTGGACCTGCCCCGCCTGGGTCTGGTCGACGCCCGGCTGAACCTGGCGGGCGATCAGATCGTGCTGCAATTGGTTGCGCCGCTTGCCGCCGGTGAAATCAATGATGCGTCAGATCAGTTGCGCTCGCGCCTCTTGGCGGCCGGCCTGACCTTGAGCAATCTGGCGGTCAGCGTGACCGACCCGCGCCCCGTCATCCCGGCCGATTTCTGATGAGCACCCGCAGCCCCTCCCCGGACGACGGCCTGGACGTGAACCCCAACGCGAATCCCAACGCCAACCGCAACGCCGCGGTCGCCATTTCCTATGACGACAAGGACGGCGCGCCGCGCGTGGTCGCCAAGGGTTACGGCCAGCTGGCGGACACCATCGTCCGCGCCGCCGAAGAAAATGGCCTTTATGTGCACGAATCCCGCGAATTGGTGGGCTTGCTCATGCAAGTCGACCTGGATGCACATATTCCCCCCCAACTGTACGTAGCAGTGGCAGAATTGCTGGCCTGGCTGTATCGCCTGGAATCGCGCGAGCTTCCCGACGCGCCGCCACCTGCCTGATCTCACTCTCTAAGGACCACCATCGTGTTGGATGCCAGCGACCCGGAATTCCTGCTGACCCGGCCGGAAGACATGCGCTCAGCCCTGTTTGAACTGACGCACCCCGACAGTCACATCCTCGTACGCGACGCCGCCGACCGCGAAATGGCCGTGCTGGTGCTGGGTGCGGACAAGCAGACCCGCCAATTCTTCTGGCGCCCGCGCGACTATGCCGGCGCCGACTTCGAACAGTCGGACAACATGGGGTTGCTAAGCGGCACCACGTTCCACTTCCATGCCACCGCCTACGGCGGCGTGCAGATCCGCTTTCGCGTGCAGCGCCCGGAAGTCATTCATTTCGATGACGGCAGCGCGGCGCTCATGTCGCCCTTCCCCGACCGCCTGGCCCGCATCCAGCGCCGCAAGATGTTCCGCGCCTCGCTGGCGACCGGCGGCGGCCTGTGCCAGGCATCCTGGCAACCGGACCCCAAGCAAAAGCCCTACCGCTTCACCGTGCGCGACATCTCTGTCGACGGTGTGGGCCTGCGCGTGGAGCTTGCGGTGCCCACCCTGCCGGAACGCGGCACGGTGATGGAAGACGTGCAGCTGGATTTCGGCGACCTGGGCAAATTCAACGCCAACCTTGAAGTGCGCAATGTCTATCCGATTTCGGGCCAGCCGATGATCCAGCCTGACAGCCCGGACGAACCGGCGCCCAAGCACGTATCGCTGACCGGCGAACCGCCGATGAGCCACATGGGCGCCGTGTTTCTGAATCTGGATGCGCGCCAGGAAAACTGGCTGCAGAAAGTGGTGTGGCGCCTGGAAAAAGGCGCGCAGCGCGATTGATGTGCAAAGGGCCTTTCCACTGGAAAGGCCCTTTTTCAATGGCCCGCGTAGCGGACCAGGATCGATGCCTTAAACGGCCATCGACGAGATTTCCTTGTAGGCCGCAACCAGCTTGTTGCGCACCTGCACCGCCGTCTGAAAGCCAAGGCTGGCTTTCTGCATGTCGATGATGACATCGTTCAACGAAATGTCGGGAGCGCCCATTTCAAAGGCGCGCGCCTGCGCCGACGACGCGTTCTGTGCCGACGTCACGCGGCGGATCGAGCGCTGCAACTCGGCGGCGAAACCGTCGGGCTGGCCGACCATTTCTCCTGCGGCGAGATTGCCGGTTTCCGCCTTGCTCACGACGGTGCGCATCTGCTGGAGCATGCTTTCGATGCCGGACAAGCCTGATACAGCCATTACTGATTCCTTGCTGGTGGGGCATGACGCCAATGTTGCGCAAAGCGTAACGCCGTTCGCGCAAGTCCATAGCCGATAAAAACCGCCAAAAACCCCGACATTTCCACGAATGCCGCCGCCCCTGCAGAACAGCATGGCGGCCAAGCCCGCTTTGGTGTCGACATAGAAGATAAGTAACGCCAAAAACCCGCTGTTTTCATCGATTGGGATTGTCGTACCAACGGCAATAATCCAGGCTCTCCCCAGACCAGAAGCACGTTGCATGTGTAATCTGCCCCACCAAGACATGAAGTCATTTTCCCTGCTCCGCGTAGCCAGCGGGAGCCGTCGATGAATCAGCAAGCCACTCTGAGCTCGTCGCTGCTCGCGAAGTTCCCCGTGCTGGAAAAGGTTCGCGCACTGCCCAAGCCCATTTTGCTGGGCGCGGCCGCTGCCATCGTTGCGCTGATCGCCGCGGCGGTAATGTGGAGCAGCGAACCCAAGTACAAGGTGCTGTTCTCGAACCTGGACGACCGCGATGGCGGCGCCATCGTGACGGCCCTGGGCACAATGAACGTCCCCTACCGCTACAACGAAACCGGCACCGCGCTGCTCGTTCCGGCCGACCGCGTCTATGACGCCCGGCTGCAACTGGCTTCGCAAGGGTTGCCGCGCGGCGGTTCGGTCGGCTTCGAGCTGATGGACAACGCCCGCTTCGGCGCCAGCCAGTTCGCGGAACAGATCAACTATCAGCGCGGCCTGGAAGGCGAGCTGGCGCGTTCGATCGAAGCCATGCACACGGTGCAACACGCCCGCGTCCACCTGGCCATGCCGCGCCAGTCGCTGTTCGTGCGTGAACGCCAGGCGCCCACCGCGTCGGTGCTGCTGAACGTGTACCCCGGCCGCAGCCTGAGCGACTCCCAGGTGTCTGCGATTTCCTGGCTGGTGGCCTCCAGCGTGCCCGAACTGACCGCCGAAAGCGTGTCGATCGTTGACCAGAACGGCCGCCTGCTGTCGGCGCCGGCTGGCGAAGGCCGCGGCATGGATGCTGACCAGATGCGCTACGTGCGCGAGATGGAACAGCGCACCGTTGAACGCATTCTGACGATCTTGAATCCGCTGGTTGGCCCGGGCAACGTCCACGCCCAAGCCAGCGCCGACATGGACTTCGCCCGCCGCGAAGAAACGTCCGAGGTCTATCGTCCGAACCAGGAACCTGGCCAGTCCGCGGTGCGCAGCCAGCAAACCAGCGACTCCACCCAGCGCGGCATCAACCCCGCTCAAGGCGTGCCGGGCGCGCTGTCGAACCAGGCGCCTCCGAATGCGCAAGCGCCGCTGGCCAACCCGCCCGCGCAGCAGCCGCCCCGTCCGGGCCAGCCGCAGCAGCCGGCCAATGCCCAGCAGCAACAGCAGCAACAGCAACAACAGCAGCAGACCGGCACCCAAAACGCCGGTGGCAGCCTGAACGAACGCCGCGACGCCACGACGAACTACGAAGTGGACCGCACGATCAGCCACATCAAGCAGCCCGTGGGCAACCTGAAGCGCCTGTCGGTGGCCGTGGTGGTGAATTACATCCGCGACAAGGACGGCGAGCCGCAAGCCCTGCCGCCCGAAGAACTGAGCAAGCTGACCAATCTGGTGCGCGAAGCCATGGGCTATTCGGAAACGCGTGGCGACTCGCTGAACCTGGTCAACAGCCAGTTCAACGATGGTCCGCCGCCGGTGCCGATGTGGCGTGATCCGGAAATGATCGCCCTGTTCAAGACGATTCTGGCTTGGCTGGTGGGTCTGGTGATTGCGCTGTGGCTGTACCGCAAGGTCCGCCGTTCGGTCACCGAATACCTGTACCCGGTGGTTGATCCGGAAGTGGCTGAAGCCGAGCGCGTTGAAGCTGCCCGTGAAGCACAAGACGCCGCCCGCGCCAAGGAAACGAACCGCTACGAAGACAACCTGGAACGTGCCCGCACGATGGCTAATAAAGATCCGCGCGCCGTCGCGATGGTTCTGCGCACCTGGATGAGCAAAGATGACAAATGATTCCACTCCGATGGACGGCATGACGCGCAGCGCCGTCCTGATGATGTCGCTGGGCGAAGACGCCGCGGCCGAGGTCTTCAAATACCTCAGCGCCCGTGAAGTGCAGCAGGTCGGCGGTGCCATGGCCAGCTTGAAGCAGGTCACCCGCAACGACGTGGCCGTGGTGCTGGAAGAGTTCCGCCAGGAAGCCGACCAGTTCATGGCCGTCACGCTGGGTTCGGACGACTACATCCGCAGCGTGCTGACCAAGGCGCTGGGCAGCGACCGCGCGGCCGGCCTGATCGAAGACATTCTGGAAGCCGGCGACAGCGGCAGCGGCATCGATGCGCTGAACTGGCTGGACCCTAACACCGTGGCCGAACTCATCGGCGACGAACATCCGCAGATCATCGCAACGATCCTGGTGCACCTGGAGCGCGACCGCGCGGCCGGCGTGCTGGCGCTGCTGACCGACCGCCTGCGCAACGACGTCATGCTGCGTATCGCCACCTTCGGCGGCGTGCAGCCGGCAGCCTTGTCCGAACTGACCGAAGTGTTGAATTCCGTGCTGGCTGGCCAGGGCGCCAAGCGCAGCAAGATGGGCGGCGTGCGTACCGCGGCCGAGATCCTGAACATGATGAATTCCTCGGACGAGGAAACCGTTGTGGCCAGCCTGCGCGAACGCGACAACGACCTGGCGCAGAAGATCATCGACGAGATGTTCGTGTTCGACAACCTGCTCGACGTCGAAGACCGCGCCATCCAGCTCATCCTCAAGGAAATCGACAACGACACGCTCATGGTTGCGCTCAAGGGCGCCCAGGAAGAGCTGCGTGCGAAGTTCCTGCGCAACATGTCCAGCCGCGCCGCCGAAATGCTGCGCGAGGACCTGGAAGCGCAAGGCCCGATCCGCATGTCGAAGGTCGAAGCCGAACAGAAGAAGATTCTGCAGATCGCCCGCCGCCTGGCCGAAAGCGGCCAGATCGTGCTGGGCAACTCCGGAGACGACGCGTATGTCTGAAGCGGACAACGGCGCGACGACGCTCATCTCGCGCAGCGCCGCCTGGCGGCGCTGGCAGATGCTGTCGTTCGACGAGCCGGCGACCGTCGAAGTCGAGCCCGAACCGGAACCCGATCCGGGCCCGGACCCGGCTGTGGTGATGGCGCAACTGCGCGCCCAGGCCATGGCCGAAGGGCGCGAGGAAGGCTACGCGCAAGGCCATGCGGCCGGCGCCGAAGCCGGGCAGCAGACCGGCCACGAAGCGGGTTTTGCCGCGGGCCGCGAAGCCGGTTACGCCGAGGGCCTGGCCCAGGCGCGCGAACAAGGCGCGGCAGAAGCGCAGCGGTTGCATGCGCTGGTTCAAGCCTGCGCCACATCGCTGGGCTCGCTGGAAGAAAAGATGGGCCAAAGCCTGCTGACGCTGGCGCTGGACATTGCGCAGCAGGTCGTGCGCACCACCCTGTCGGAACAACCCGAGACGGTGGCCGCCGCCGTGCGCGACGTGCTGCACATCAACCCGTCCGCGGGCGGCCAGATGCGCTTGTGGGCCAACCCCGAAGACATCGAGCTGATCCGCCTGCACCTGGCCGACGAATTGAAAGAAGGCCATTGGCGCGTGCTGGCCGATGAGTCCATCGCACGCGGCGGTTGCCGCGCCGAGACGCCGTACGGCGATATCGACGCCACGCTGCAAACCCGGTGGCGCCGCGTCGCGGCATCGTTGGGCCGCAACGTGTCGTGGGAGGACCCGGCGTGAACGGCAATCCGGCTCCGGCTCAGCCCGGCCAGACGGCTGTGCCCGCGGCGTCCGCACCGGCATCCGCGCCGGCGCCCGCCGCCCTTGCACCGGCCGCCACCACCGTGCCCGTGCTGGATCGCTGGAAAACCCAGCTGGAGATCGGCTCGATCCGCGCCGCCTCCACCGACCCGTGGCTCGTCAGCGGCAAGATCACGCGCGCCACCGGCCTGGTGCTGCACGCCACCGGCCTGCGCCTGCCCGTGGGCGCCGCCGCCCGCATCGAAATCGCGCGCGGCCATGACCACTGGGCCGACGCAGAAGTCGTGGGCTTTGACGGTCACACCCTGTATTTGATGCCGCAGGCCGATATTTCCGGCCTGCCGCCCGGCGCGCGCGTCGTGCCTGGCGAACCGCCCGTGCAACGCGCGATTCCGCTGCCGCGCAAGGCCGAATTGAACGGCAACGCCAAACCGCAGCTGGGCCGCCACTTGCCCGTGGGCAATGCGCTGTTGGGCCGCGTGCTGGATGGCGCTGGCCGCCCGCTGGACGGCTTGGGCCCGCTGACCGGCGCCGAACTGGCGCCGCTGTCCGCCCAGCCGATCAACCCCTTGTCGCGCGCCCCGATTGACACCGTGCTGGACACGGGGGTGCGCGCCATCAACGGCTTGCTGACCGTTGGCCGCGGCCAGCGCATGGGTCTGTTTGCCGGCTCCGGCGTGGGTAAATCCGTGCTGCTGGGCATGATGGCCCGCTACACCAAGGCCGACGTGATCGTCGTGGGCCTGATCGGCGAACGCGGCCGCGAAGTGAAAGAATTCATCGAGCACAACCTGGGCCCCGAAGGCCTGGCGCGCTCGGTTGTGGTGGCCGCACCTGCCGACGTCTCGGCGCTGTTGCGCCTGCAAGGCGCGGCCTACGCCACACGCCTGGCCGAACATTTCCGCGACCAGGGTCTGGACGTATTGCTGATCATGGATTCGCTGACCCGCTACGCCATGGCGCAACGGGAAATCGCGCTGGCCATCGGCGAGCCGCCGGCCACCAAAGGCTATCCGCCGTCGGTGTTCGCCAAGCTGCCGATGCTGGTTGAACGCGCCGGGATGGGCGCGCCTGGCCCTTCGGGCAAGGCCGGTTCCATTACCGCGTTCTATACCGTGCTGGCCGAAGGCGATGACCAGCAAGATCCGATCGCCGATTCGGCGCGCGCGATTCTGGACGGCCACGTGGTGCTGTCGCGCCATCTGGCCGAAGCCGGTCACTACCCCGCCATCGATATCGAAGCGTCGATCTCACGCGCCATGACCTCGCTGATCACGACGCAGCAATTCGCCATCGTGCGCCGCTTCAAACAAAACCTGTCGCGCTACCAGCGCAACCGCGACTTGATTGCCGTGGGCGCCTACGCCGCCGGCAACGATCCACAGTTGGACGAAGCCATTGCCCGTTATCCCCGTCTTGAAGCCTTCTTGCAGCAAGACGTTGGCGAGAACATCGGCTATGAAGACGCCGTCAACCAGTTGCGCGCCAGTTTTGAGTTAAGGGACACCTATGCCTAGCCAATTGCCCTTGGACATGTTGATCAACCTGGCCAAGGAGAGCACGGATGAAGCCGCGCGTCTCTTGGGCCGGCTCAGCGCCGAACGCACCAATGCCGAACGTCAGCTCGGCATGCTGAACGATTACCGCCAGGACTATCTGGAGCGCTTGCAGCAGGCGATGACGACGGGAATGTCGGCCAGCGACTGCCATAACTATCAGCGCTTCATTGGCACCCTGGACGACGCCATCGGCCAACAGCAAGGCGTGCTGCGCCAGGCGGATGAAAACCTGGCCAAGGGCCGCCAATACTGGCAGCAGGAAAAGCGCAAGCTCAGTTCCTACGACGCCTTGGCGCAGCGCGAAATGCGCGCCCAGGCCGTGGTGGAATCCCGCCGCGAACAACGCGCCAACGACGAATACTCCGCCCGCCTGGTCCAGCGCCAGGCCGGCATGCATTAAGCAATACCTAACAGGAAGCCCAAGATGACCGCTCCCCTGCCCTTGCCGACGATCGCTCCGGTCGCGCCGACGTCCATCGCTGATGCGTTGGGCGCCAGCAAGACGCCCGCGAACAAGAAAGGCCCCAGCTTCTCCGACGTGCTGGCTCAGCAGCGTCCGAAGCCGTCGGCCGATTCGCGCCCGGCGAACAATGGCGCCAAGACGCCCGGCAAAAACACGAACACCGCCAGCGACGCCGCCAGCAAGGCTGAAGGCGCTGCCGCCGGTGCAATCAACGACGCTGTCACGACGGCGACCGCTGCCGAAGCCGGCGCGCTGGCCGTTGCCGCGCAACAACCGGCTGCGCCCGTGCTGCCGCAACAAGCGCTGGACATCGCCGCGCAAGCCGCCGAACAGGTGCAGCTTGCCCGTGGCAACGCGCAGGCTGCCGCCACCGCCATGAGCAGCGGCGCCGCCGTGCTGACCGCAGCGCTCACGGCTGCCGATAGCCCCGCCACCGCACAGACCCCGGTCGCCGCGACGGCCTTGCAGGCCGAAGCCGCCGCCGCGATTGCCGCGCGCAACGCGCAAGCCGCTCAGCCCGTGCTGACCGAAGCCGTCAAGCCGGGCAGCGCCGTGGCCGCCGTGGCCGCTACTGCCGTCACCGAGGTCGCGCCTGCCGCCGCCAAGCCGGCCGCCAAGGCCGACACGCCGCGCCTCGCGCCCGAGATCGCACTGCCGCGAGTCCCGCGCGCAACCACGGCCGATGCCGACGCCAAGCACACCACCACGTTGCCCGCGCATACCGAAGAAGAACTGACCGCCGCGCTAACCAGCACGGCCCAGCAATTCCAGGCCCCGCAGCATGGCGCATCCGCGCAAGACCAATTGGCGCAAGCGCTTGCTGCCGCCACCCAGCGTCAGGCCGCCCCGGTTGCGAACCAGGCCGCCATCGCCGCGCCTGCGGTGCCCGTCGTGATGCAGATCGCCACCCCGGTTGGCGGTACGCATTGGGGTACGGAACTCGGCCAGCAAGTGGTGATGATGAGCACCAACGCACGCCAAGGCATGCAGACCGCCGAGCTGCGCCTTGACCCGCCGGATCTGGGTCCGCTGCGCGTCAGCCTGAACCTGGCCGACGGCGTGGCCAGCGCCTCGTTCGTGTCGGCCCACGCGTCGGTGCGTCAGGCCATTGAAACCGCAATTCCGCAGCTGCAACAGGCGTTGGCGCAAGCCGGCATCTCGCTGGGTCAGACCAGCGTCGGTGAACAAACCGCGCAGCAGGAATTCGCACAACAGAACGGCAACGGCGGCTCGCAGCGCCAGTCCGGCGGCGCATCGGTGGTTGCCGATGGCGCAGCCGACAACGCAGCGCCTGTCGTGACCGCGTCGCGCAATGCCAACGCCCTGGTAGACACCTTCGCGTAATAAACGAGCGGCCCGCGCCCAGCAATGGACGCGGGCGGTGCAGCAATAGCTTGAGATACGCGGCTTTCGCCCTGTTTTTCGCCTCCAAGCCGAGGCGTCTTTTCGGGCAGAATGCTTTCATCCACTAAGAATCCGTTTTCACCAGCGGCCCAATACGCATCGAAACCGAGATGGCGACTTCCAAAACCATAACCGCGCCGACAGGCGCTAAGAAATCCGGTGGCATCGGCATTGTTCGCATGCTGCTGGCCCTTCTGGTCCTGCTCATCGTCGCCGCCGCTAGCGCGGGCGGCACGTGGTTCATCACCCAGCGCATGCAGCAGCCGCCCGCCGGCGCCGCAGTGCAATTGGGCGTGGGCCAGGTTCCTGGCGGCCAGCCTGGCCAGCCCGGCCAAGCAGGTCAAGCCGGCCAGGCCGGCGCAGGTCCGCAAGCCACGCCGACGACCTTCGTCGCCCCGCCTGCCGGCCCTATCGCCGTGCCCGCACCGATTTTCGTGCCGATCGAAGCCTTCACCGTCACGCTGCAAAACGCTGACACCGAACGCATCATGCACGTCGGCCTGACGCTGCGCGTCAGCGATGAGCAAACGCGCACGCGTCTGGAAAAGTACATGCCTGAAGTGCGCAGCCGCATCCTGATGGTGCTGTCGTCGCAATCGCCCACCGGCGTGCAGACCCAGCAAGGCAAGACCGACATGGCCAACGCGATCAAGCAGGCAGTCAACCGCCCGTTCTCGCCCCTGCCGGACGGCCAGTATGTCACCGACGTACTGTTCACGGCGTTCGTGGTGCAATAAAGATGGCCTACGAGGCATTTCTTTCGCAGGACGAAGTCGATGCGCTGCTGGCTGGCGTCACCGGCGAGAGCGATAGCAAGTCAGAAGCGGCAAGCTCCACGGATGGCGCGCGCGCCTATGACCTGAGCTCGCCCGAGCGCGTCGTGCGCCGCCGCATGCAGACGCTGGAGCTGATCAACGAGCGTTTTGCGCGCCACATGCGCAACGTGCTGTTGAACTTCATGCGCCGCAGCGCAGACATCACGGTCGGCTCGATCAAGATCCAGAAGTACGCGGACTTCGAACGCAACCTGCCGGTGCCGAGCAATCTGAACATGATTCAGATGAAGCCCCTGCGCGGCACGGCGCTCTTCACGTATGACCCGAACCTGGTGTTCCTGGTCATCGACAGCCTGTTCGGCGGCGATGGCCGCTACCACACGCGCGTCGAAGGCCGGGACTTCACCACGACCGAACAGCGCATCATCCGGCGCCTGCTCAACCTGACCCTGGAAAGCTACGGCAAGTCCTGGGACCCCGTCTATCCAATCGAATTCGAGTATGTGCGCTCGGAGATGCACACCAAGTTCGCCAGCATCACCGGCAACAATGAAGTGGTGGTCGTCACCTCGTTCCACATCGAATTCGGCGCGACCGGCGGCGACCTGAACATCTGCCTGCCCTATTCCATGATCGAGCCGGTGCGCGATCTGCTGACGCGGCCGTTGCAAGAAACCACGATGGAAGAAGTGGACCAGCGCTGGTCGCAGCAGCTGTCGCGCCAGGTGCGCAGCGCCGATATCGACGTGGTCGCGGAATTTGCGCGCATCCCGTCGTCGATCCGCGAGCTCATGAGCCTGAAGGTGGGCGACGTCCTTCCCGTGGACGTCCCCGACACAATCATTGCCAACGTGGATGGCGTACCGCTGATGGAATGCGGCTACGGCGTCTTCAACGGCCAGTACGCCCTGCGCGTGCAGAACATGTTTACCTACGATACCGATTCACACGAGGCCCCCGACCATGACTGACAAGAACGAGCCTGGCACCGGCTCGTCCCCGGCCGACGACTGGGCCGACGCGCTCGCCGAACAATCCCGCGCCAATCCGCCCACCCAGGCCGATGGCCTGAAGCCGCAGGACGACTGGGCAGCCGCGATGGCTGAACAGACCGCCTCCACGCCGCCCGCTGAAACGCCCGCCCCGGCAGCCGCCGCGCCGGCCGCTCCGGCTGCGCCCGCACCCGCCAAGCCTGCCGCGCAATCGGCGTCGCAATCGGTGTTCAAGCCGCTGGCTGGCACCACCGCAGGCGCCGGCACCGACATCGACCTGATCATGGACGTGCCCGTCCAGCTGACGGTTGAATTGGGCCGCACCCGCCTCACCATCAAGAACCTGCTCCAGCTGGGCCAGGGCTCGGTGGTGGAACTGGACGGCCTGGCCGGCGAGCCGATGGACATCTTCGTCAACGGCTACCTGATCGCCCAAGGCGAAGTCGTCGTCGTTGAAGACAAGTACGGCATCCGCCTGACCGACATCATCACCCCGTCCGAGCGGATCAACCGCTTGAACAACCGTCGTTGACGTCTGGCGCCATGACTGAGTCCGCCCTGCTGCGCGTCATCATCGGCCTGGTGCTGGTGGTGGCCGCCATCCTGGTTTCGGCCTGGCTGGCGCGGCGCGCCGGCCTGACTCAGCGTGGCGGCGGCAACGTGTTGAAGCAGGTCGCCAGCATGCCGGTCGGCCCGCGTCAGAGCATCGTTGTCGTCGAAATTGAAAACACCTGGCTGGTGGTGGGCGTTGGCCCGAACCAGCTCAACACCCTGCATACCCTGCCCGCCGGTCAATTGCCGGAGGGTTCGCCCTTGCCCGCCGCAGCGTTCGCGGCCAAGCTGGGCCAGGCGCTCAAGCGCCGCTAGCGCCATCCGCGCGATCCAAGCGATACCCATGAGTTTGCTCAACAGCACGGCATCCCCCTCTCTCCGCTCGCGCGCGCTGCCCATGCTGGCCGCCGCCGCCGTGCTGGGCCTGGCCTTCTTTCCGGCCGGTGTCGTCGCCCAGGCCACCCTGCCCGCGCTGACCACCACGCCGGGCGCAAACGGCTCCGAAACGTATTCGCTCAGCATGCAGACGCTGCTGCTGATGACGTCGCTGTCGTTCCTGCCCGCCGCCCTGCTGATGATGACGGGCTTCACGCGCATCATCATCGTGCTAGGTCTGCTGCGCAGCGCGATGGGCACGGCGATGTCGCCGCCCAATCACGTGCTGATCGGGCTGGCGCTGTTCCTGACCTTCTATACGATGTCGCCGGTGTTCGACAAGATCTACGCCGACGCCTACAAGCCATTGTCCGAAGGCTCCATCCAATTCGAGACGGCCGTTGAACGGGCCGCCGGCCCCTTGCGCACCTTCATGCTGCACCAGACGCGCGAGAACGATCTGTCGTTGTTCGCCAACCTGGCCAAGCTGCCCGCGCTGGAAGATCCGTCGCAAGTGCCGATGCGCATCCTGGTGCCGGCATTCATCACCAGCGAACTGAAGACGGCGTTCCAGATCGGCTTCACCATCTTCATCCCCTTCCTGATCATCGACCTGGTTGTGGCCAGCGTGCTGATGGCGCTGGGCATGATGATGGTGCCGCCCGTGACCGTGGCGCTGCCGTTCAAACTGATGCTGTTCGTGCTGGCCGACGGCTGGAACCTGCTGATGGGCTCGCTTGCCCAGAGCTTCTACCAATAACGCCCGGAGACACGCCATGACCGCCGAAACCGTCATGACCATGGCCTACCAGGCGATGAAGATCGTCCTGGCGATGGCGGGTCCGCTGCTGCTGGTGGTGCTGGTGGTGGGCTTGATCATCAGCATCTTCCAGGCCGCCACGCAGATCAACGAAATGACGCTGTCGTTCATTCCGAAGCTGCTGGCCATGTGCGGCGTGCTGGTGCTGCTGGGCCCGTGGCTGATCGGCGTCATGGTCGACTACATCCGGCTACTGATCGGCCAAATCCCGATGCTGGTGTCCTGAGCGGCCGGGTTTTCCGCCTGCCCGCCGCCCGGTCCCCGCCGCCATGATCGCCTTCACGCTCGAACAGCTCAACGGCTGGATCGGCCAGTTTCTCTGGCCGTTCGTGCGTATTCTTGCGTTGGTCGGCACTGCCCCGCTGTTCTCTGAATCCATCATTCCGATCAAGGTCAAAGTGGGCCTGTCCTTCGTGCTGGCGGTTGCCATCAGCCCCGCACTGGACCCCATGCCGCCCATCTCGCCGGGCTCGTTCGCAGGCTTGTGGATGGTGATGCAGCAGGTGCTGATCGGCATCGCCATGGGCTTCACGATGCGCATCGTGTTCGCCGCCGTGCAGACCGCGGGCGAATTCGTCGGCCTGCAAATGGGCTTGTCGTTCGCGTCATTCTTCGACCCCAGCTCCGGCGCCAACACCGCCGTGCTATCGCGCTTGTTCAACATGATCGCGATGCTGACCTTCCTGGCGCTGGACGGCCACTTGCTGGTGCTGGCGGCGCTGGTGCGGTCGTTCGACACCCTGCCCGTCGCGATGATCCAGCTGCATCAGAACGGCTGGGGCGTGGTGGTGGAATGGGGCAAGACGGTGTTCGTGTCGGGCCTGCTGCTGGCCCTGCCGCTGATCTGCGCGCTGCTCACCATCAACCTGGCCATGGGCATCCTGAACCGCGCGGCGCAGCAGCTGTCCGTGTTCTCGGTAGGCTTTCCGGTCACCCTCATTGTTGGCGTGACGGTACTGACCGTTGTGTTGCCACACGCGGGGCCGTTTCTGGAGACGCTGTTTGAGTCCGGACTGGGCGCGATGAGCCGCGTGGTGGATGCGCTGGCGGGGCGATAGCGCCGTATCCCGCTCATAAAAAAAAGGCCGCTTTTCAGCGGCCGTTTTGTTTTGCCTGTCACACCCGGGACGTTACGGCTGCCCCGTCAAGCGGAACACGCGGATCGTCTCGCGCAGCGCGCCAGATTGGGTGCCCAGCTGCATCACTGCGCCACCCAGTTCCTGCACCAGCGCCGTGTTCTGCACCGTCATTACATCCATTTGCGACACGGCCGTATCCACTTGCTCGATACCGCTGGACTGTTCCTGCGACGCCTGTGAGATCTCGCCGATGATGTCGGTGACGCGATGCACGGCAGCCACGATTTCTTCCATCGTCGCGCCGGCCTGTTCGGCCTGCGCCGAGCCTTCCGTCACGCGGTCGACGGAATCCTCGATCAGCCCCTTGATCTCCTTGGCTGCTTGCGCGCTCTTCTGCGCAAGGCTGCGCACTTCGCCCGCCACCACGGCGAAGCCCTTGCCGGATTCGCCGGCGCGCGCCGCTTCCACCGCCGCGTTCAAGGCCAGGATGTTGGTCTGGAATGCAATGCCTTCAATGATGCTGACGATGTCGGCGATCTTGCGCGAGCTGCTGGAGATGCCGTGCATGGTGTTCACCACCTGCCCCACCGCCACGCCGCCGCGGCGGGCCACGTCCATGCTGCTGGCGGCCAGTTGGTTGGCCTGCCGCGCGTTGTCGGCGTTCTGGCGCACCGTGGACGTCAGTTGCTCCATGCTGGCGGCCGTCTGTTGCAGCGATGCCGCCTGGCCTTCGGTACGGCCGGCCAGTTCCTGGTTGCCGCGCGCAATGTGCACGGCGGCGTGCGTCGTGCCTTCGATGCCGCGATAGACGTCCTGCGCAATGCCGATCAGGCTTTTGCGCATCACTTCCAGCGAAAACTTCAGGCTGCCGATCTCGTCATCGGAATCCGCGATGATCTGCGTGGTGAGGTTACCGGCGGCGACTTGGCGCGCCATGTTGGCCGCGTCCACCATCGGGTCCAGCAACGAGCGCGACAGGCTCCAGCCCATGCCAAAAATGGCGATGGCGGCCAGCGCAATCGCGCCGCAGCCCAGGCTTGCCGTCATCGTGCTCAAGCTGTCCCAATTGGCGTGCAGCCCATAGGCGCCCGCGGCCGCCATGATGGCGGAGGACAAAAACGAATGGCGGAACATGCGGCTGCGCACGCTGTTCCTGAAGGGAAACGCCAGCACATCCAGGCTGCGACGCCAGCCAGCGCGCACCGGCCGCCCGCGCAAGATACGCACGCCGCGCGCCGAGCCCTCGCGAATGCGCGCGTAGAGCTCCTCGGCCATTTCGACCTGCTCGTCCGACGGACGCACGCGCACAGACGAATAAGCCACCACTTCGCCGTTTTCGACGATAGGCGTGGCGTTGGCCAGCACCCAGTAGTAGCCGCCGTCCTTGCGGCGGTTCTTGACCAGCCCCAGCCACGACTCGCCGGCTTGCAGCGTTTCCCACAGATCTTCGTAGGCTTCGGGCGGCATGTCGGGATGGCGCACGATGTTGTGCGGCTTGCCGATCAGTTCTTCGCGGGTGAATCCGCTGACTTCGACGAACGCCGGGTTCGCGTAGACGATGCGGCCCTTGGTATCGGTACGCGAGATCAGGTATTGATCTTCACGCAGCTTGGTTTCCACGTCATTGACGGGTAGGTTCACGCGCACAGCTAGTCTCCAGTGACATCAATAGAGCAGCGAATGAATAGCAGCGAGCAAACCGGACTAGACGCCCCGCATCGACCTGTTCCCGCCTGGTTTGTCATGTCGACGCGGCTGCGCCGAATTTCAAACACTGTTCACCGCCCTTTACAGGCGTTATTGTTATTAACGGCCTTATTCGCAAGAACTTAACGTGCGTAGTAAAAGCGCAAGCGTTCTTATGACCGTCAGATATAAGGAACACGGCCGCGCTATCAGCGCGGCCGCGATCGTCCTGCCAAACCGCGCGAAGGCGTCTTAGCCCTGCGTCAACGTCGGCGCGGCGTAGCCGCTCAGTTGATGCGCCGGCACTTCGATCACTTCGCCAGCATTGATCTTGAACACCGCCACGGCTTCGGCCAGGCGGTGCGCCTGATCCTGCAAGGAACCGGCGGCAGCCGCCGCTTCTTCCACCAGCGCCGCGTTCTGCTGCGTCACTTCGTCCATCTGCGACACGGCGCGGTTCACTTGATCAATACCGCTGGACTGCTCTTCGGACGCCGCGGAGATTTCGCCCATGATGTCCGTCACACGCTTCACCGAGGCCACGATCTCTTGCATCGTTGCGCCCGCGCGTTCCACCTGCTGCGAACCTGCGCCGACCTTGGTCACCGAGTCTTCGATCAAACCCTTGATTTCCTTGGCAGCTTGCGCGCTGCGTTGCGCCAGCGAGCGCACTTCGCCCGCCACCACCGCAAAGCCCTTGCCTTGCTCACCGGCACGCGCGGCTTCCACGGCGGCGTTCAGCGCCAGGATGTTGGTCTGGAAAGCGATACCGTCAATGACGGAAACGATTTCCGAGATCTTGCGCGAGCTGGCCGAAATGCCCTGCATCGTGCTGACCACTTCCGACACGGCCGAACCGCCGCGCTCGGCCACGTCCGACGC